>ENA-OQNL01000001-OQNL01000001.1-human-gut-metagenome-genome-assembly--contig:-NODE-1-length-68509-cov-4.757334_pt1 | contig 68509 bp, 51 predicted proteins | sample MGYA00242631_ERZ504884 | MGnify/ENA primary metagenome ERZ504884 (study PRJEB26092, sample SAMD00036395) | human gut metagenome | host: Homo sapiens | study: EMG produced TPA metagenomics assembly of the...
AGGACCTGGGTGGACGAACCTCTGGTATGCCGGTTGTCGCGCCAGCGGCACGGCCGGTTGGCTACGTTCGGGAGGGATAACCGCTGAAAGCATCTAAGCGGGAAGCCTGCTCCAAGATTAGGATTCCATGGATCTTCGAGATCCTGTAGCCCGCATGTTGAACACGTGTTTGATAGGCCGGAGGTGGAAGTCCCGTGAGGGGTGGAGCCGACCGGTACTAACGGGCGACGGCGACATAACATTCCGATCCTCTTGTGGGGGGTTGGTTCCGCGTCTTTCCTGTGCTGGATCGTCCTGGACGGCAATATGCGTTGGGATGGTCACTGAACGATACAACGATAGGCGTTTGCCTCGCGTCCGCTAGCCGGTTCCCAAACCGCCACGGTTCATAACATAATGGCCGGAATGGCCGCCATGTGTTTTGGCTGTCGTTCCGTGATCGCGGTTTTGCGGTGGTCATAGCCCTGGTGAGACGCCCGGTCCCATTCCGAACCCGGTAGCTAAGGCCAGGCGCGGCGATGGTACTGCACTCGAGAGGGTGTGGGAGAGTAGCACGCCGCCGCTTCACATGTTGGGCCTCCCGGTCGAGCCTTTGGCTCCCGGGAGGCCCCTTTTTCATGTTCTCTTTCCGGGCTTCCCGGCGGGCGTCGCTCCAGGAACCCTTTTTTCGTATCTTTTCCCATGCTTACCGAATCCCGTTGCCTATTGGATTCCATCGGCGGCAATATAGCATCTACAGTGTGCGAAATAAGAAGTATCCGTAGTAAAGGCAGCCGATCGCTCATACCTGTTGCACAACCTTGACACGTATGCCCAACTCTGCAAACCAGCAGTGCGACACGCCGATTTGGTCTTCTGCCAGTCCTGTTGTATTCTAGTCAAGTTGCGCTTAACGGATAGACACCGGAAAGCGTTGCATAATTGGAGAATTCGCCTAGTGGTCTATGGCGCACGCTTGGAAAGCGTGTTGGTGTAACAGCCTCACGAGTTCGAATCTCGTATTCTCCGCCCGGATTGGAACCCTGGAAACCGTTGGAATCATTCGGTTTCTGGGGTTCCTTCTTTTCCACTCCGTTTTCCGGTTCCTTCCAGATTCCCTCCGAATGCTTCTTTCATTGGCCTCGGTTTTTTGAATCGTCCCGTATCGCAAGTCTCGCGTGTACGGGCCGGCATCCAGGAAAGTCTCTGATTGCCATGCTGCGGCTTATTGGTGCCAGTCTGTGGTCTCAATAATGGGATTGTTTGCCCTCATATGTCGATATTTGATTGCGATTCGGTGGGGGAGTTGCGTACATCGTCGTTTTACGCGCACTTTTGCGCTGCGCTACGTTACGCTCGAAATCGTGACGTTGAGAGAAAGAAGCACGACGATGGTTGACAAGACGGCTGCCGGCAGCCAGCAGACTGACCAACGCGATGCTGATACTCGTGACTCTCTGGCGGCGCTTGCCCGACGCCGTTCGAATTCATCGCCAATCGTATTGCAGAGTGATGTGCAGGCCGCTCCGCAGGAAAAGCAGGAAAAACAAGAAAAGCAGAGCGAAGCTGGGTCTGCCTTGCAAACGGGCGAGGATGCGAATGATGACGCGAATCGTGCGGAAGAATCGCAAACCGTGAAAGAAAAAGACGCTGTGGATGGTCCTGATAATACGCAGCAGCCGCAAATGGCATCCATAAGCGCCATCACAACGCAGGTTTTGCCACCAAGCTTTATTCCGACCGCAACCGGTCGTATTCGTCCCGTAACGGGCGCTTTTCCCGCAATTCAGTCCGCTTCGCAGACGGAACAGGCGCAGCGCAGGCGATCCATCCGCTCGTTGGCCGCGGGGTCGTTGCGTAGAACCAACATCGGCAATGCTGAAAAGGCCGGCGATGTGGGGAGCGCGGGTAGTACCGGACGGACGGCGGGGAATGGCGATACGCCGTCGCCGCGAATCGCCAGCAGTGCTCCCCATTATGCGAATTGACCAGTGGACTGATCAGAACGGCCAACGTAACAAATCAGTGGGAATACTGGACATACACGCGGTTCATGCACGGTACGCGCGCTTCGCGCTGCATTGTACGTCGCTGTACTACGTCATTCCAATTGAATCGCAACAATGCGTATAGCAGATGAAAAGCACATACGAAAAACGCGCATGAAAAAACGGTCCCGATATATTCGAGACCGTTTTTCATGAGTCGATGAAGCAAACGCTGTCCGGCAGCGAGCCGGCTCAGTCTTCGCTGGTTTCGCGCTTATACTGCACGAACGTCTTCATGGCGTAGGCAAGGCCGGCAAGCAGCAGAATGGCTGCGCAGGCAAGGGGAAATGCCGATGCCGGTTTGTGCAAGCTGTCCATATTCTGACTTGGTCAGCGCGCCGGTGGACGCGGCGGTTTGATCGCCGGAAGCTGTGATGGATCCAGTTGCAGCACCATTCGTGCCAGTGTCGGCAGCCGTGCGCACAGTGCCAGTGGTGCCGTTGACTCCAGTAACGGTCGTACCGGCATTCGTTCCAGCCGTGGTGCCATGCGTGCCGGTAGCAACGGATGAGCCGCCCTGCTGACTCGTCTTGGAGTTCGCGTCCTTCAACGCCGCGATGAACGACTGATGCCACTGGTGGCTGCTTGCCGCGAACGCATCATGCTTGGTTTTAAGCTCGTCGTGAGTCTCTTTCATGTCGGCATGCATCTGGTTCAGATGGGTCTGCGTATCCTGCATATCCTGATGCAGAGTGTCGTGGCGCTCCTGACCGCGCTTAACCGCGCCATCGATCGCATTCTTCACATCCTCACGGTCCTGCTGATAGTTCTGCCAAGCCTGCTCGTTGTACTGGCGGAGCGCGTCGGCGTCCTCGTGCGCGTTCTGATGCAGCTGCTCGGCGTGCTGCTTGGCGGTATCGATGTCCGACTTGATCTGCTGGTTGGTTTTGCGCACATGCTGTACGGCATCGCACGTTTTGTCGGTGCACACGGCCATATCCTGGTCGATCTGCCCGCTGATGGCGGTGCTGCCGGCCAATCCGTCCGTAGACGGTGCGACTTCACTGGCCGAAGCCGCGGAAGGCAAGGCGGCCATGCCGATGGTTAATATTCCCGCCGCTGCAGCTGCTGCAATACGATTCCTCATGGTGGTTCCTCTCCTGCGCACGTTTGCATTCGATCTGTGATTGTGCGCTCGCGTTCGTTCCGTATGCCATAGTAGGAGGGGAATGTGCCTAAATAAACCGGTGGAAAAATGACATTTGTCTAGTTTCTGCGATGCTGCAGCAGTCTTCATAGTTTAAGCGGGAAACCAGAATCCAAACCAGAAGCCGGAACAGCCTGCTCAAAACATGACCAAGCAGGCCAAGCAACGGCTCAGACCGCCCGTACTTATCCCGCCCGTACTTATCCCGCCCGTATTGGTTTATCTAGCGGCGGCCCCCAACAAAGATCACTCAACAATAGTGATGAATGGGCTAGCCGGCAGATTAAAGTCGTTGTACAGCATGCTCGCGCACTTCGGATTGCCACTGAACAGGTAACGTACCTGGCTCATGGCATTGAGATCGTTCAGTATTGAACCATCGGCTGCGGTGAGCAACACCTGATTGCCCCTGATAGTGGCATTGACCGCCTGCCATTGACCGGAATAATTGGCGACCTCAAACCCCTGCAATGCCGTAGTGGTGGGAGCGGCGATATTGCTGATACCGCTTAACGGGGTCGCTTTCGGAGCGCTCTTATAGTTTGGTGCGATTGCGCTCGCGGTTTTCGAATAGTTCGGCTGCATGGCTTTCAGCCTGCTTGCGGTGCCGTTCCGGAAAGACAAGGCGATTGCGCCGTTCGCAGTGTGCCGGGCACGTTCGATAAGCGGTCCGTTGGGTACGGTGGTGCCGTCTTCCATGGCGAGATATTGCGCGGCCATGCGTGCCCCGAGAATATCCTTGCCGAGCGGATGGATCAGCGCGGATGTGCCCTTATCTGTGTCAAGGGAAACCGTCATCGCCACGTTTGACGAATCGTGCAGGTTGGCGTTGCCAAGCGTGGTCCGCTGCGCTTCACGTACGTTCTGTGTGTACTGATAGTTCGTCCATCGCGCGAGTTGCACGTATAGGAACGGCAGGTCCTTGCGTCCGAACACGTTACGGTACTGGTTGATGAGCGTGGTCATTTGCGATTCGTATTGCAAAGCAGTTCCGTAATTATTGGCGTCATCGCAACCTTGATACCACAGCACGCCCGCCACATGGAATCCCTTCAACGGCGCGATATGGTTCGCATAAATATCGCCGCCTTGTACATGCCGGCGAATAGGCGTGCCACCCCACGCGGTCTGGATGATGCCAATCGGCACATTGGGGTGCTTGGCGCGCAACTGCATGGCGAATTGCTGAGCCAGATAGCTGAGGTGCAGTGAATTCGTGGAATCTGCAGTCAGCCATGCATCGGCGCTCTGATTAACAGCGGACAGTGGAAAATCAGTGTCTTCAACATCATGATTTGCGATGACAAATTTCACGTTGTCATCTACGAGCGGTTTCGGCAAATCGCCTGTCGTGATTAGTCCATTGCCAAAATTGTAAGTAGCGTTTTCGTAATACTGCACATAGTTGAGTTCCATATTCGACTGGCCAGCGGCTACGAAGACGTCTCCCACATACACTTTGGCCAGTTTCAGCACGGTTTTGCCGGCGTACTGCACTTGCAGCGAATACGGATTGAGACTTGCCTTTTGCGCGCTCAGCGTGCAGGTGAAACTGCCGTTTTTCGCTACCTTTGCCTTGACGCTCTCGGAGGTTTTGCCTTGCGTAAGTGTCGCTGACAGTTTCGAAACGTCGATGGGGTTGCTTTCCGTGGAGCTGACGTTGCCTTTGACTACGATTGGCTGATCGCGCTGGAACACCATATTGTCCATGTAGTACGAGGGCAGCTGCACATCAACAGTGGCCGCAGTATGGGCGGTGGCGGTGGATTGCGATCCGGTTTTACCGGTTGCCGTTCCGTTGCCCCATTTGGGGCCGCACCCGACGATGATGGCAACGACTATTCCTACGGTTACGATAACGGCAAGCGCCGTTCTTGCCAATCGTTTTGCGCTCAATTCTGATTTGCCTCGTTCTTCGTCAGTGCCTGTTCGAATGTTCTGGCCTGTTTGTCATATGTGGCTCGTTCGGTGTTGGCTTTGCTGGTGGTCCCGGACGGGTCGGCTTTGCAGTCAAGCGCCTTCGGCGATTTGACTTCTTCCTGATACAAGGTGCTGAGCTTTTCCAGATCATATGAGGAATCCATGCTGGAAAATGCGTCGACAATCTTTCCCTTGAGCTGGAAATCCTTGGAATATGAAGCGTTCATGGCGGCAACCGCGTCTCTGCAGTCGTTAATGGCATTCAGTTCGCGCATTTTCTGCGATGTTCTCACGCCCATGACGCCGAAGACCACAATGCATACCGCAACGACGATAACGGCTATGATGATGGAACGGCGAATCAAGTTCTTGACATGGTTATGTACCCAAGTGTTGCCATCTTGCACGCCTTGCGATATGGCGATTTGGAATGGATCTTTGGTGTTTGTTTGATAGGAAACCCCTGATGCGTCTGTTTCAGGCTTTCCGTTACGATTGGTGATGTTAACGGAATTGTCGGGTTTGCTGGTTTCGACGGTCGCGGTACTGCTGAACGTTCGGGGCTTGCGGACGCTATTTGTTTGACCGTCAGCTTTGTCCGGCTGCTTTTCGTGCCGTGCCATGCTTTCCTCCAGGAGTCCGCGATACCGTTCTGATGTTGTCTATTGGAGGTGGTCCGACAAGGTCCTCTGTTCCCAAATGACAATACATAAGGTATGTTACCCGTTCCACTTCCGAATGCCAGCACTTCATGTTGTGGCATATTCGGTAAATGTGAAGTTTGGTTTGGAGTCCATCTGCTTTATTTTGAGTGGGGACATCTCAGAATACACTTAAGTTTACGTGTGCAATTGCGTCAACGCGTGAAATGCGTTTTGTGAGAGAGGCTGACGATGATATCGCCGAAAAGCTTGATGAAGATTGCGACCACCGCTTCCGTGGTTGCAATGACGGTTTCCGTTGCCGTGGTGCCGGCTTACGCCATGCAGGATATTGCGATTGAGGATACGCCAAGTTCTTTTGCCGCAACTGTGGATGATGTGCAGAATTCGTCAAACAGCATGCCGGACAATCCGAACGCGACGCTGCCGGAAACGGTAAGCGAAAACATTTCGGACGATTCCACTGTGGTTTCGGAGAACCTTGCGGTTACGCCGGAAGGTGATGTACAGAACATTGAGACCGGCGAAACCGTGACGGACGCTCAGCTGGTCGGCACGCAATCGCAGCAACCTGATCCACTGGCCAAAACGAATGGCGAATCATTCATTCCGGTGAGTGCCTCGAATGTGAAAGATGCTGTGGAACAATCTGTGAAACAATCCGTGGAGCAATCGTCCTCAAAAAACGGAGCCACCGTGAAGCTTGCCAAATTCGATGGCAACGATTACGGCGCGCATTGGGGAACCTACAACAATACGAAAGCCTTCTTCGACTATAGAAACAACCTGTTCGCCCAGCAGGCCAAAGGCGTGATCGACGTCTCTTCATGGCAGGGGGATATCGATTGGGCTAAGGCGAAAGCCGGCGGCGTGGAAGGCGCGATCATCCGTCTTGGCTTTGGATGGGGCAATGACGCCGATGCCAAAGCGCAACGCAACATTAATGAATGCAAGCGGCTGGGTATTCCGTTCGGCATCTACTGGTACTCGTATGCGGAGGATGCGAGCGGTTCCAGGCAGGAGGGCAACGATGTGGTGTCCAAGCTCCGCCAGTTTGGCGTGAGACCGAACGACTTGAAATACCCCGTGTACTACGACCTTGAGAGTTGGACGTGGACCGGGCACACGCCGCCGAACGATCCGAACGTGTATAACGGCATCGTCAATGCTTGGTATGGCGCGTTGCAGTCCGGCGGTTACCAGAATCTCGGCGTGTACTCCTACACGAGCTACTTGCAGGGGCCGTTGAACAATGCGAACATCTATGCGAAGACACGCTGGGTGGCGCAATATGGTCCGCAGATGGAATTCACGGCGTTCGGGACCAACGATCGTGGCTGGCAGTACACCGAAAGCGGTCATATCAACGGTATCAGTGGCTCCGTGGATATGAGTGCCTTTGGCAATAAGACTTCTGTGCAGAATGGAGGGAATGACGATTCTCAGCCTTCCCTTGATGTGCGCAAGATGAGTGCTGTGAGCATTCCTAATGGGAATTATTACATCAATGTACGTTCCAAAGTGGCTTCTAGTGTTGATATCCCTGGAGCCAGTGGAGCGGATTCCACAGCTATTCAGCTGTACTCCGGCAATGGGTCCAAAGCTCAGCAGTTTACTTTCACTAAACAGTCTGATGGCAGCTATGTGATTGTTAATGTGAATTCCGGTAAGGCCTTGGACGTTCGTAATGGCGCTGCGGGTAATAATGCGGTGGTGCAGCAGTATTCGGCGAATGGTACGAACGCCCAGCGTTGGTTCATCCGTGATTCGGGAGCCGGTTATTACTTGCAATCCGCATTAGGCAATTGGGTTCTGGATCTAAGTGGTGGTAGCACGGCCAACGGTACCGCGATTCATCTGTATACGCCTAACGGAACGGTCGCGCAACTCTTCACTCTTTCCTCTAGCGAAGTCAATATTCCGACAGATGCGCCAGCAACGATTCGATCAACGAAAAACACTGGATTGGTATTCGACGTTCCTGGTGCATCAACTGCCAATAGCACGCAAATCCAGTTGTATACAAGCAACGGTTCCAACGCGCAAAAGTATCGTTTTACATCGGTAGGAAATGCGACCTACCGCATTACCAATGTGAATTCCGGTAAAGCATTGGATGTGTATGGAGGCTCGACGGCCAATGGTGCAGCGTTTCAACAATATGACAGCAACGGTACCAGCGCCCAACAATGGACCGTACGTAACTACGGTAGCGGCAAGGTGACATTAATATCAGTGAACGCGAACAAAGCCGTGGATATTCCTGGCGGCAACGCCACGCAGCAGACCAAACTGCAGATGTACACGCCTAATGGAACGGCAGCCCAGCAGTGGACAATAAGCAAGGTATCTACTCCAAGAGAACGTATGGATGCCACAGCTGATTTACATAGGAAGGATCTTCCTGACGGCACCTATGCGTTCGGATCAAAGCTGAAGACTTCCATGAAAGTCGATGTTGCCGGTGCTTCCAAGAGCGATAGCGCCAATGTGCGATTGTGGGGCGGTAATGGTACAAACGCACAGAAATGGAAAGTAACGCATGACGGCAATGGCTATGTGACGTTGATTAGCGTGAATTCCGGCAAAGTATTAGACGTTTACGGTGCAAGCACTGCAAATGGAGCCAATGTTCAGCAGTATGTATCAAACAACACGTATGCCCAAAAGTGGATCGCCATCAAGAACTCAGACGGATCGTATACCTTCCAGTCCGCGCTCGCGGAGAACAAGGTTCTGGATGTTTCGGGTGCTTCTACTGCCAATGGCGCTAACGTACAGTTGTATAGTGCGAATGGCACGAACGCTCAAAAGTGGGTGAAGTAGTCAAGCAGTAGATATTTCAAATGTGGCCTGAGAACAAAACTGCTTGTTCTCAGGCCACATTTGAAAGTTGCGTTATTTTTTGCGTCTCATCATGGCAAATTGGTTGGCGTCGATGATGAACGCCTTACGATCGTTCTTGGCCATGACGTCGAGGATTATTCCCGCTATGAACAGCAGGATTCCCGCGATAACGAGCATAACTGCTCCGATGAGTGTGGGGAAGCGCGCCACCATGCCGGTATGCCAGAAGTCTACTGTTACGCTACCGCACAGTATGATGCCGATGATGCCGATAATGGCTCCGAGCCCTCCAAAGAACGGCAGCGGCTTGTATTCGCGGATCATGCGGAAGATGGTGCTCATCACCTTGATGCCGTCACCCACGGTGTCAAGTTTGCTGACGGAGCCTTCCGGGCGGTCACGGTATTGAATCGGCATCTCGAACAGGCGTAGATTGTTGTTCAACGAATGGATGGTCATTTCGGTCTCAACTTCGAAGCCACGCGAAAGCACTGGGTAAGTCTTGACGAATGTGAACGAAAACGCTCGGTAACCGGTCATGATGTCGGTGACGTCCGCATGGAACAGGCCGTTGATGGAACCGCGTACCAAGCGGTTGCCAAAGTTGTGGAATGGTCTCTTGTTCTCTTGGAAATATGTGGAGCTCAGGCGGTCACCGATTACCATGTCATAGCCTTCAAGCACTTTATCAACCATGGCTGGCGCCGCATCAGCAGGGTAAGTATCATCGCCGTCTGCCATGACATATACGTCGGCGTCAATGTCTTCGAACATGGCGCGAATCACGTTGCCTTTGCCTTGGCGCGGTTCCTTTCGTACAATCGCACCTTCGGCCATAGCGATTTCGGCAGTGCGATCAGTGGAGTTGTTGTCATACACATAGATGTCGGCATGCGGCAGTGCTGCTTTGAAGTCGCGTACCACCTTGCCGATGGTGACTTCCTCGTTATAGCAAGGAAGCAGCACCGCAACGGAAACGTTTGAATTCTCAGGCATACGTTCTACTATAGCTTTTGTACTGGCCGTTTTTCGATTTTGCACGAGTTCATCATGCTACAGGTTTCTGCGTGGGATACAGCACGAGGAATGGGATTGTGCGGATGTTTTATAAATATAATTGCTAGGGAAACGATATAAGCGAATGAAAAAACGCGTGGTTGGGTATGACATTATCAAATCGATGGCGATGTTCTTTGTAGTGATGCTCCACTACTCATTTTACACGAGATTCTATTCCAGCGGGCTTGCTGGAACGGCGGTCACCGTATTGTGCGTGGTGTGCGTGCCATTGTTCTTCGCTGTGAACGGCGCGCTGCTTCTTCCTCGGAAGATGGATGAGGCGAAGCATTATCGGAAGACGCTGAACATCGTCATTGTGGTCACCATCTGGAGGCTGCTTGCCGCGGCGTTCTTCGTTTTCGTGGACGGTTCCCATCCGGTGACGTTGAAGGATCTTGTGCTGTTCCTGCTTGGCGGTGGCTTTGGAGATTATCCGACCGGTTATTTTTGGTTCATGAACGCCTTGATCGCAGTGTACCTTGTTTTGCCTGTGATGAAAATGGCGTTCGATTCGGAACGAAAGCTTGCATTCAACGCGCTGCTGGCTGTTTTGGCTGGTTTTACTGTGGGCAAGGATTCCCTGAAACTTGTTCTGCAGATTCTGGGAACCGCAACGAACCATGATTTCGCCTCGATTCTGAATGCACTTGATGAATTCTACATTTTCGGCTCGTACGGATACGTTTTGTTGTATTTCCTGATTGGAGGGATGATTGGGCGCTATCTAAAGCAGAAGCAGACCGGGGAACTCGATGCCGACGTCCATCATCCCCTGTTCGATATCTCTTGGGGTGAAGCCAGCGCTGGCATCGTTGTCTGCTATGCGTTGACGTTACTGATCCAGCGATACCAGCATGCCACCCACGGCACTAATTTGACTGTGGAGAACGGCTATTGGCTGCTACCGTCATTCGTTGCAACGATACTGATTCTGTTGGTATTGGGGCGGGTGAATATCCAAGGCATTTGGGCCAAAGTATTCCAGGTGATCGGCATGAACACGTTCGGCGTGTACATGCTGCATTTGGTCGGATTGGTGCTGTTGAGCAGATTACAGGCTCTACCATGGCTCCAGTTCATGGGAAACTTGAATTCCGTTGCAGTGACTTTGCTGAATGTGGTGTTGTGCGGTTGCGTGTTCGCCATATGTCTTGCAGTATCCGTGCTGTTCCGAAAGATCCCGTATATTAATCGTTTGTTCGCGTTGTAAGCATTATGAATTAGTCGAACCGATAAAGAAGAAATGAAAATGAACGGATTGAATATGCTAAAGAAAATTGAACCACGAATTGTGGTTCCGCTGGTTCTTGGCATGATGTTCGCTTTGGGAGATGAGGCTTCCAATCCTGAAGGTCATATCATGCAAATTAAAAGCGCGTTATGCGTGAAGGTGCTGCTTTTCTGTGTGCTTTTCTGTGTATTATTTCGCTTCGCTGATTGGCTGATTGCCGAAGTGCAGGGAGCGAAGAGGGAAGACCAAGTAGAGCATTATGGCTTTTTCGAATATGGGTATGCGATAAAACCGTGGTTGAAGAACGCGGCGGTGATTGCCGTGTGCTGGCTTCCGTATGAATTTTGGTTGTTCCCTGGCGTGTATTGGTCGGATACCTCCAAACAGTTGCTCATTCATTATGGTGTGGAACGATTCACGGACCATCATCCTTTTGCTTTAACGTATTTGTTTGGTTGGTTCGCTGATTTTGGACAATGGGCTTTCCATAATTCCATTTATGGTTTGTATCTGCTGATTGTCGTGCAACTTATTGCAGCGCCGCTGCTTTTCTCTTGGATGCTTTTGTACACGAGGAAGATGGGCGTTCCGCAATGGTTGTGTCATGTGGAATTGGCATTTTTGGCATTGTTCCCGCTTTTTCCGGTGATGTTTTCTTCGTTAGCGAAGGATACGATTTCCGTTCTGTTTTTCATCCCTTTCTGCATATTGTTCGTTGACGGTATTCGCACCAAAGGTTCATCACTGTCTAAACCAGGAATCATTATTACATTATTGCTGTGTGGCTTACTGACGTGCCTGACGAAGAAAGCGGGCGTGTATGTGGTGGTGCCCTCATTGCTGCTGATGTTTCTGATTGTCAGATTGTCGAAAAAAGCGAAAGCTACCGCGTTTGCCATCGGCGCAGTAATTGCTATTGTCATGATGGTCATCATTCCGAAAGCCGTTATGCCGGCGCTTGGCGTTGCCCCTAGTGGTAAGCAGGAAAGCATCCCGTTTGCCATTCAGCAGGTTGCCCATGACGTCAAATACAACAGTGAGGACATGACTCAGCAGGAGAAGAAACTGATTTCTGACTTCCTGACCATTGACTATAAAAAGATTCCCAAAGCTTACGACCCGCAGATCGCAGATCCGGTAAAAGGGACCAGTTTGAAAGACCCTGATCTGTTCAGCGATTTTATGAAGCTGTGGCTCAAGAAGACAGTGGAGCACCCGATCGGTCATTTGGAATCGTGGATGGGATTGGTTCGCGGCTGGTTCAGCTTTTCTAACAACGATGGTTCTCCAAGCGATATGGTGGTTTGCACTGAATCTGCATGGTATTACGATCCGATTTTAGAATATGTTCCGCAGTGGCCGTTGAAGGCAAGCAGAAGTGATACTGCACGTTCTGTATATGACATGGAACAGAGCGTGCCCGTATTGAATGCACTGTTTTCAAGGGCATTGTGGTCATCCATCCTGCCCTGCTTCATGCTGTACTTGGCTTTGCGTCCCGGCAAAGGCAAATGGAGTCGCGTGGCTTCGATGCTTCCGGTGGATATGTCGTTTGTGTATCTGTTGCTGGTACCAGTGTCCGGCATGGGTGGAGAGCCAACCCGATATGTGTTGCAACTGATTTGCATCGCGCCATTGTTCTTAGCGTTCATGAGTGAATCGATTGGTAAAACGAAAGAACCTCTGATTAAAACGATGGCATAAATAATACAGAAATGGGTGTCGTAAAATACAACACCCATTTCTGTCAGTGACGACCGCGAACTGCTCGGCCGATCGCCTTCACCGCATCACGGCGACGGGAACCGATTGGCATTAGCGGATCGACAATCTTGCGAATCGGGTTGTCCTCCCTGACTGCGCGCTCGTGCTTCGGACGGAGCACGCCGGCTGGAATCTCTGATTCGTTTGCCTTTACTACACGCTTAAGCAGACGCTCATAGAACGGGGTCTCGCGTGCGTACTTCCAGTACATGGAAGCGAAATCGCAATCCGGGTCGGTCCATGGCTTCTGGAAGCCGGCATAGTGGACAATCTGTGGATCGTTGCGCGACTTCATATACGCGTCGTAAATGTCGTTCGGCGCCTGCACGAAGAGGTTGCCGACACGACCGCCGCAGTCATGCACTACGTTCCATTCCCACGGCAGGTACAGCACATTGCCTTCGCAGTGCGCGTTGAGCACGTCCTGATCATTGTAGATAAAGGCGTCGTTCGAAGCATAGGTGAGCCACTGCTTGATGGTGTAATGCTCACGCATCGCCTTGGTGTTGAGCACCAGCACGCCGGCCTGGAAGTAATCGTATGGATTCTTCATCTTCAGCACGGTTTTCGCGTAATTCATACGCTTGCCATGCTTCACGTTCAAATTGCCAAGGAAATCGATATCACGCACCGCACCGAGCAGCTTGTCCTGCAAATCGATGTTGTACAGCTTTGCGATATCACCGTTGATGATGATGTCGGAATCGAGGTACAGCACCTTGTCATAGAAAGGCAGAAGCTTTTGAATCAGGAAACGATAGTACGTTTCCACGCTGATATGGGCGTTGTTGGTGGAAAGCTCATATCCGGCAAGCTCACGGTCCACATTGGTGAATCGCAGATTCATATTCGGGAACTGCTTGAAGAAGCCGCGCAGACGTTCCTGCTTGTCCCATGCGATGTTGCGCTGCAGCACCGTCACATCGTAGAAGTAGTTCGGATCGGCGTTCTTCATGGCTGAATACACGGTGGTGGTCAATTGAGGAACATAATTGTCATCCGCTGCGAACACCACCGGAACGATTGGCTTGTCGGTAATGTCAAGCGGCTTGAGCTGCTCCGCTGGCTCCGGATTGGTGAAGTGGACGCACTGCAGCTCCTTGAATTTCCAGTTGGAGCCGATCCGCTTGTGATGCATGAGATAGATGTTCAGCAGGCGTTCGGAAAGGTGACCTGGCGTGCGCAGCGCCTCCTTGCTGTACGTGCTGTAATCGGTGTTTTTGTCGAATTCCTCGAGAATCGGGAACATCCATTCACAATAATCGAAGAAGATCTCCTTCTTCATAATGAACATATTGCAGAAGCACGCCTTATTGCCGTTGAAGAAATCCTGTGCGTCCTTCTTATAGTCGGGATACATATTGCACAGAATCTGATAGCAGCGCTTCAAATCGTCATCATGCAGCAGGGGAGCGGCCTCCCACAAAGCACGAGGACTTCCATACTTGTTGATGATTTCATCCAGATCGCCAAATGGAGTTGTGATGACATCGTATTGTCTGACTACGCGGGCGATATTATCATCGTCCAAACCGTATTCCTTCGCAGTCTTGACACTGATATAGTCATCCATGATTTCTCCGAACGCGTTTTCCTCATGCACGGTTTCGGAAAAATCGAAATAGCGGCGATAATGGCAGAATCCGTAATAATCCGCGTCAATGTTCTTCCACGCCCAGTATTGGGTGGTCAGTTCGCAGTAACGTGGATTGCGATTTGAAATATTCTCTCCTTCGTCATCATGGAACGCCCACGGGAAACGATAGCTGCCATTGTGCAGACCAACCTGCACCGGCTGCATGATGGCACTGTTGAAGGTGCTGACGTTCTTGTGTGTAGTGACGAAAATACGGATACGCTGATTGGCATATTTTTGCCTATTGCGCACTGTGTCCAAATCTGCAAGCAATTCCTCGGCACGGTGACGGACGGTCAGATAACGGTTGTTTTCAATGTTGCCGGTTGCCGGAACATCGATGGCGTCCGCAAGTCTTTTCCACATGTTGGCACGATTCAGAGAATCGTTATTGTCTTTAGATGTAATGGCCGCCCATGCGTTGTCGCGGGTAAAACGCCAGATTTCGCGGGCGGTGATTGCTGGGCCGAACGTTTCGAACATGGCTTGAATCGCCTCGGCCTTGTCCTCATCAGCTATACGGATATTAAGGTCATTGGCAAGTAATTCGGTCGCCTTCCAACGGTATCCATTTACGCAATCTTGCAAGTCAAGACTTGGATTCTGATTCGCAAACAATTGTGCCGCGTTAAAGCATTGGCTAAATTGCTGACAAAAAGCGGCATATTTACTGGCTGTGACCTGATTCGTTCCGGTGACACCTCGGCCGTAGTGGTATTGATATCCACGGCATTCCTTGTAAGACCGGTAAGTGTGCGCCAGCGCCGAAATGACGAGACATTCATAACCGTCCTCAGCTCGTTCAAGACGCTTGCTGGTCATATTATTAAATGCCTTTTTAAGCAAGGAAGTCTTGAAAAGTCTTTGGGTTACTCGCCAATCTACCTGCTGGCCATTAGCTTCGGCATAGATGTTTCGAACGATATCGGAGCCAGTGCAGTTCTTGGTTTGAGTGTTATTGAATGCTTCAAAGGCTTTACATTCATCGTCAAGGATGCCGTTTTCACCTATGACGGAAATTCCAAAATGCAGGATGTCAACGGGATGCTGGTTTATCTCTTCTGCAAGTTGCGCACATGTTTCCGGAGCGAGATCGTCATCTCCGTCGAGGAAGAAAGCATATTCGCCGCTGGCGTGCTCGACACCGGTTTTGCGAGTGAGATGAAGTCCTTGGTTGTGTGGATGCGTAACAGGAATGATGCGTGGATCTTTTTCTGCGGAGCGTCTAAGAATTTCGGCGGTGGCATCCGTACTGGCGTCATTGACAATAATTGCCTCGAAATCCGAAAATGTTTGGTTACTGAGACTGTTAAGACATTGCTGAAGATATTCTTCCACATTGTATGCGGCAACGATAATAGAAATTTTAGGCATAAATTTTCCTTAAGATATTTTCGATATTTACCGAATGAAAATCTGTTTTACTTTCTGAAGCAGCGTATTAATATGAGGAGATTGCTTTTCTCGATTTCTGAGATCGTTGAGATGATTGAGAGTTGCTTCTGAAAATGAACGATACCTCTCAGAAGGATTTTCATTGTTTACTAATTGTTGGGCACAACGAATCCATTGAATAAAAGGCTCATGTTCAGAGAAAGGAAGTTGATGATCCCAAAGATAGTATGCGTCATCGCGTGCTAAGCGCATGAGTTCGGCTGCTATTGCATCTTCTCCGAAGAGTTCGGCTGACTTCAGCGCAACAGATATTTTTTCAGCATTGTTAACGCGAATATGCCAATCGTTCATGAGCAATTCGAGTTGATGGTTTTTTAAGTCATCGACGTAGATTTTCATATCGAAGGATTTAAAAGAATTTGCATACTGATATCCGGCTTGGATTCCATCGTTGAAGGCCTTTGCGTTCTTTAACCATTTTTCGCCAGAGATTGGTTGGACATTCGTAATTCCCCGTCCAAGATAGTAGCGGTAAAGAATCAGGTCATTGCGGAAGGTTTCATGTTTAGCTGAGCTTGATATAACTAACCATTCATAGGCATCCTGTCCGCGTCCTAATCGACTATCGGTCATATTTGCAAAAGCATTTTTAAGCAAATCTGATGAGTAGAGGCGTTGCAATACTCTCCAGTCTTGTTTCCTCTCTGCGAAAGTGGATTGAATAATCTCTTCGTTGTGGGCATCGGGAAGTTGCGCATTGCTTTGTTCCAACATGCCATTACACACGTCTTTCGGCATATCGATTCCGAACAATTCCATTCCGAAATGAATAACATCTATGTCTGGAGCGCTAGCTTGAATAGCTATTTTGAGTTCCTGAAGTGCATTTTTTTTGAGCTCGTCATCAGCATCAAGGAAAAGCGCGTAATTGCCTGATGCATGCTTAACACCTGTTTTACGTGCAAGATGGGTGCCCTCATTATTTTTTTTTATCAAAGGGATGAAACGCTGATCTTGAGAAGCGACTGAAGTAGCAATGTCTGCTGCATTGTCAGGGCTGCCATCCACTACAATGAGTGCCTCCCAGTCATGAAAAGTCTGGTTTTGAAGACTTTGAAGACACTTGCCGAGATATTCTGCATTGTTATATGCAGGAATAATCACCGAGAAGAGTGGCATTGGGGTCCCTTTCTTGTCGATTGCGTCTTGTACCAAGTGTTCTTTGGCATTTGACATGTTCAGTATTATAAGTATTTGACGCTACATCGTCCGAACAATCAAGGTAATGAATGAGGTACCGGAATATGAAATTAGACAATAACGGACCTTTGGTGTCTGTAGTCATTCCTGCCTATAATGTGGCGGAATATATTAATCAGACAATCGCAAGTGTGCGAGAACAATCTTATAAAAATTGGGAACTGATTGTCGTGGATGATGGATCGACAGATAGGACCCTTGAAGTAATTGCTGAGTCGGTGAAACAGATTCGGCAGCATGTTGTTGTTCATCATCAGGAAAATGGTGGTCTTAGCGCGGCAAGAAATAGCGGTGTTAAATTAGCAACTGGTGAATATGTTTATTTTCTTGACTCTGATGATCTCCTGCCGCAAAACGCCTTGCTCCGTTTTGTTGAGTTGTCGTATCAAAATGCTTTGGACGTTCTTTCATTTTCTGCGGTGAACTTTGCGGATGATTCTTACGCTATGGGGGATGAGGAATCGACGAAACGCCGTATTGAGGAATATGATGAGTATTATGATCGCATAAATAATCAGATTTGTGTTTCTTCGGGCGAAGATGCTTTTATTTCAATGGTTAATAGTAATCATTTTGTTCCGTCTGCGCCTTTGTCATTTTACCGGAAGACGCTCGTGGAGAAAACTCCGTTTTACAAGGGAATTTTGTTCGAAGACAATCTTTTTATGACACAGATTCTTCTTAAGGCAAGGAGAGTCGGCATAATTAATGAGAAATTATATAAACGTCGTATTCGTTCGGGTTCGATTATGCACAATGATGCTCATGATTACATACGCCGTTTTGCTAGTCATTTTGTTATTTCTGAAGAACTGCGAAAAATGCTCGGTGATTGTTCTAATCATGTCTACGAAGCATTAGAATCTATATATTCTCGGTTCGTGGCTCTCTCAATGGATGATTATTGTAAACTGCTTCAGCGGAATCAAATTGATTTGCTTAATTTGAATCAGTATGAACTCTGCCGAGATTCATTGGTGCAGTATCAGGTTTTTTATAAAACTCAGTTGGCGAATATGCATGTCAAAAGTGAAGAACTACATGCGGAAAATATGAGTCTTAAACAAGATAATAGTTTTCTTGAAAAAGAAACGCAGCGGATTAAAGATTCATGGACTTACAAAATAGGGCTTGTAATTACTGCACTGCCCAGATGGGCTAAACATCAAATAACTAAATAAAATAAGGGTGTATAAGGCGTTCTTATACACCCTTATTTTATTCTAATGTGCCTAGATAGCTGTCCTTGGTATGATTGAGAGCGATTTGCTGTTGATAAGTCCGTAGCCATTACGGTGTCCGGATTCACGGATTGCGAAGAAACAAGAGTTATCTTCATTGGTGTATGCAATTTGCTTAGGATGACCTGGACGTTCTGGATCTGGAGTCATCATGGCAGCTTGCAGTCTGAAATCGCCGTTAGTAAATAAATTGAGAGGCAATTGTAGGTGGGCTGTGTGATGTCCCTGTTTTACTATTCTCAGTGAGTCGGCAGAATCATAAATGATTCCACCTCGTTTGACGTCAAATAATGTGAACGTGATAAATAAATCTCCGGAGTCTCTGGACTCGTATTCCAAATCGAAATCGAAAGGAGAACCTCCGTTTACAACAACTTTAGACACAGGTTTGATTTTCAGGAGGGGGCATGCCTCATTCAAACCTTGTTCATAGGCTCCGTCCACCTGCTTTTTCTGTTTCTTTGCTGTCAGATTCTCTTCTGTATACCGATCGGCAACATCATTCTTATCTCCGCTTGCAATAATTTCGCCATCTTTGATGAGGATGGCGTTATTGCAGTACTTCTTCACCGCGTCCATGGAGTGGGTGACGAGAATGACCGTCTTGGTCGGATCTTTCTTGATTTCGGCGAAGAAGTTGTCACACTTGCGCTGGAACGCCTCGTCGCCGACGGCGAGCACTTCGTCGAGCACCAGAATGTCGCCCTGCGCCTTGATGGCCACGGAGAAGGCGAGACGCACCTGCATGCCGGAGGAATAGTTCTTGAGCTTCTGGTCCATGAAGTCCTCAAGCTCGGCGAATTCCACGATGTCGTCATACATCGCGTCGATTTCCTCGTGCGTGAATCCCAGCAGCGCGCCGTTCAGATACACGTTCTCACGTCCGGTCAACTCCGGATTGAAGCCGACGCCCAGCTCGATGAACGGCACCAGCTTGCCCTTCACCATCACGGAACCCTGTTCCGGCACGTAAATCTGCGAAATGATCTTCAGCAACGTGGATTTGCCGGAACCGTTACGGCCGACGATGCCGAAGAAATCGCCCTGATGCACTTCGAAATTGATGTCGCGCAGCACATGCTGCTCGGTGTAGCCCTTGATGCCCTTCGTCCAGTTCAGGAAAGCCATCTTCAGACCGGTGGCCTGTTCGGTGGGCAGACGGAAGGACTTGGCCACATGGTCGACCTTGAGTACGACCGGACGTTCATCAACAGTGTTGTTGTCAGTCATCGAAACCTCGCTCATGGCTTTAGAGCACCTCCGCGAACTTGGCGCTGTACTTGCGGAACACATGGATGCCCAGCCACAGAATCACAGCGGACAGCACATACGGCAGCAGACACAGCAGCTTGTTATCCACCATGGTCCACACGGTCGGCACGTATTCCGGAGACAGCAGGTTATGGCGGATATCCATGATGGTCTGCGTGGTCGGGTTAAGCATCAGAATGTCGGCAGCCCAGGAGAACTCCTTGTTCTGCGCCACCATGGAAATCGGGTAGATGATAGGCGTGGCATAGAACATGGCCTGCAGCACCACTTCCCAGATATGGGCCACATCACGGAAATACACATACAGCGAGCCAAGAAGCAGAGCAACGCCAAGACCAAGGCAATACAGCTGGATAATGCTGAGCGGAACCAGTAGGATGCGCCAGGTGTAGTGTGCGTGGGCGAAGAAACCGAAGAGGATGACCACCACAAGGTTGATGCCCAGGGAAATCATGGAACCCATCGTGGTGGACGCCACAATGATGTAATTCGGGAAATGAATCTTGCGCAGCAGATCGCCACGATCGACGATGGCGCGCATTCCCATGCTGGTCGATTCGGAGAAGAAACTCCACAGGCAGGTGCCGCACAGCAATGAAATCGGGAAAGTCGGAGTGCCATCCGAGAACTTCAGGAACTTCACGAACACCACGTACATCACGGCGAACAGCATCAGCGGTTTCAGCACGGACCACACCATGCCCAGGAATGAGCCCTGATATCGCAGCTGGAAGTCGGTTTTCACCAGTTCCTTGAAAACCACCATCGCATAGTGGTACCTCTTCTTGAGGCTTTCGAAAAAGTCTTTCACAAACGTCCTATCCTACTCGTGCGAAGTATTTGGGTGCAAAAGCTCGTAGAGCGTCCCTCTTCGGCAGTACTCTCATATATTCTATTGAGGAAAGGACGTTTGTCTTAGTAAGGCGGAATATCTCACATGGTTCTCACGGCGGAACAGCACCATCCGAATATCAAAATCTTTGTGTCGGCACATAAGCAGGCCACGTTCCCTGAGGGGAACAGTATTGTTCCGGTGCAGGTGGGCGCGGCGAATGCTGCGACTCGTTTCACGAACACTTTGCATGACGACGAAGGTGTGAACATTTCTGCGGAAAACCCGCGGTATTGTGAGCTAACCGCGCAATACTGGGCCTGGAAAAACGAGGATGCTGACTATTACGGCTTCTGCCACTACCGCAGGTACTTCGATTTCACCGATACTCCGCACAAAGAGAACGATTACGGAGAGATTATCGATTCGTATATCGATAATCACGCGCTCGCCGAATACGGTATCAACGATGATGCGATCGCTCGTGCCGTGGACGGTTGGGACGTCATCACCACGCCGTTGAATGACGTTCGCCGTATCGGCGGATTCTCAAATCTCAAGCAGCACTGGGATGCCGACGAGCACCTGCGTTTGAAGGACCTGCGCCACATGTATGACATTTTGTGCATGCGCCATCCCGACTACAGAGTGGATGCCGACGCCGTGCTCAACGGTCGAACTGCGGCATTCTGCAATATGTTCATTATGAAGAAAGACATTTTCTTCGAATACAACGAGTGGTTGTTCCCGCTGCTCGATGAGTTTGCCGAAGCTACTGATTTCAGCAGAATGGACGTGCAGACCACACGTACGGTGGGGCATCTTTCGGAACGGCTGCTCAACATCTTCATTGCGCACAAGCAGCGTACCGGTGCGCATTGGAAGATCAAGCGACTGCAGTGCGTGCATTTCCTGCATCCGGAACCGGCCACCGTTCTCAAGCCGCTTGATGCCGGATACAAGAACGTGGTGCCGGTGGTGTTCGCCGCAGACAACAACTATGTGCCGATGCTCACCACCACCATCTATTCGATGCTGAAGAACGCTTCCAAAGATCGTTCATATGATGTGATCGTATTGGAACGGAATATCTCCGACGAGAACAAGCAAAACATACGTCAGTTTTTCGAACGGTTCCCAAATGCCGTGATCCGCTTCTTCGATGTGAGCCGTTACTTGGCTGGCTTCAATCTCACCACCAGCAATGCGCATATCAGCATCGAAACGTATTACCGTTTCATCATCCAGGAGGCGTTGCCGTTCTATTCGAAGCTGCTGTATATGGATTGCGATCTGGTGGTCAACGGTGACATCGCCGAATTGTTCGACACCGAACTCGGCGACCATGCGATTGGCGCAGTGCCGGATATCGATTTCATCGGCAATCTCAATATGAAGAACGGCGAGCGCGCGCAATACGTGCGTAAGCAGCTGCATATGCGCGACGCATACGGCTACTTCCAGGCTGGCGTGCTGGTGATGAACCTCGAGCGCATGCGCGAGATCCATACGGTGCACGAATGGTTGGGAATCGCCTCCAAGCCGGGATATATCTACAACGACCAGGACATTCTCAACGTGGAATGTGAAGGACAGGTCACGTATCTGGACTACTCGTGGAATGTGATGCACAATTGCGCCGGTCGTGTCAATGGCGTGTTCGATTTCGCTCCGGCGAACGTGTATCAGGCATACATGGCATCACGCAAGGCGCCGAAGATCGTGCATTATGCCGGCTTTGACAAGCCGTGGAAGAATCCGTGGTGCGATTTCGCTTCGCTGTACTGGAGCTATGCGCAGGAGACGCCGTTCGTGGCGCAGATGGTCGCCGCGATGAGCGGTGTGGAGCGTCCCGCTCCGCCGGAACATCATGAGCGCGCGATCGCCGAGGACAGTCCCATCCGCAAGTATGTGGACGTGCTGGCCCCGACCGGTTCCAAGCAGCGCGAGCTGATGAAGGTGGTGGCTCGCAAGGTCCAAGGTAAGCGGTGATGCTGCTGATGGTGTTTGTCCAGAATATTCCTATTTGGGCAAACACCAACAAGATAAGCTGTTGATAAATCAGTCTCTGCGGAACAGATCGCGTGTGTAGACCTTGAAAGCCACACTATTGAGATCATTGTTCCAGCGGTTAGCCACGATTACGGATGAACGTTCTTTGAATTCGCTGAGATTCTGAGTGACCTCACTGCCTTGGAAGTCGGGCTTATCTAATGTGGGCTCATAGATAAGCACGGGGAGGCCGTTGGCCTTGAACTGTCTCATCACATCTTGGATGGCGGACTGACGGAAATTATCGGAACCAGATTTCATGGTCAGCCGGTAAATGCCGATGACAGGATTTTGAACGCCTTTGATGCGCTCCATCACCTCAGATGCAACGAACTCCTTGCGGGTGCGGTTAGCGTCCACAATAGCTTCGATAAGGTTCTGCGGCACCTGATTATAGTTGGCCAGCAGTTGCTTAGTGTCCTTCGGCAGGCAGTATCCGCCATAGCCAAAGCTGGGGTTGTTATAACCGTCACCGATGCGTGGATCAAGACATACGCCATCGATGATTTCGCGGGTGTTCAGACCTCGACTTTCCGCATAGGTATCAAGTTCATTGAAATATGCCACTCGTAGAGCCAAATACGTATTAGCGAATAGCTTGATGGCTTCGGCCTCGGTGGTGCCAACCACCAGTGTGGGGATACCGGTGCTGCCGTCGCTATTCGTACGGTTGTTTTCCGAGGGGTCTGCACCTTCGGCAAGCAATGTGGCGAATTGCCGTGCTGCCTGAACGGATTCAGCGTTGTTTTGCGGAGCGCCCACTACGATGCGGCTTGGATGCAGATTGTCGTATAGTGCGTGCCCTTCGCGCAAGAATTCCGGGGAGAAAAGAATGTGATTGTCATCTAGATTCTCGCGAAGTTGTTGCGTATATCCAACTGGAATAGTGGACTTAATGATAATCCAAGCGTGCGGTGAGTACTGACGCACTGCGGTAATTGCGTCTTCAACACTAGAAGTGTCGAAGTAATTCTTTTTCTCATCGTAATTTGTTGGTGTCGCAATTATTGCGAAATCGACGTCTGCGTATGCCTCTTGTGCGTTAACCGTAGCGTGGAAGTTAAGTGGACGCTCGCCGGAAGCATTTTTTTTCAGAAAATCGGTGATCACCGGGTCAACAATCGGGCTTTTGCCATTGTTGAGCAGCTCGACTTTCTTGGGGACGATATCGAGCGCGTGGACCTCGTTATGCTGAGAAAGCAGTAGTGCGATAGATAACCCTACGTAGCCAGTACCAGCAACCGCAATCTTCATAAGAGTAACCTGCCTTTTGTTTTACTACCATCTCAGGCTATTGTAGACAAATCATTGAGGTAAATCGACAAAGCCGGTATCCTTCAGATAATTCTTGCCGACGCTCATATCGTACTGAATGAGTTGATAATCATGAAGCATTGTCTTGGCTTCTTTGGAAAGCTGTTTGTTATTAATGCGATTACCTGCTGCATCAAGATAAACCGGTTCATCAGTATTGCCTCCGGCCGACGAGGGGATAGAGATTGCCGGGATGGTTTCGTGCATCTTCGTCAGGAAAGCCAGATAGGGGCTGACTTTTGCATTGAGATGTGAGGCTAGCTGTGCGGAGAAGTAATTTGATGATGTGTAAGCGCTGGAGACATCATCTAGTTTGGTGCCTGCCGATTTCGAAGCATCGTTAGACCAGATGAAATAATCAGTTTCATGCAGTCCGAGAATATTATCTTTGCTGGAATATGCCGTGGAGTAAATCCCAGGTAGATGATCTCCATAGAATACGACGGTGATTGGCCTATCGATATGGTTGAGCTGATTCAAGAATTCAGTTGTTGCTTGATCCGTATAGCTTAGACCCTTTGTGTAGGTCTCAATATTTTGTTTCTCATCATCCTGCAAATTTGAAGAAGTATCTTCATCCTTAAATTGATTATCAGGATAAAAATCTTCATAAGGCATATGGTTCTGCATGGTGACAACTTGATAGAACTTCTTCTGGTCAGAAGATGAAATCTTTTTGAGTACTTCTGAGTAGAAGGACTCATCCGAGGCATACCAAGCAGAGCCAAGTGGTCGTAGGCCTTTCAATTGTGGTGTGCCATCTGTGGCATAAAACTTCGAGAAGCCAAATTTTTTGTAATTCAAATCACGGAAGTACATGTTGCGGTTGTAAGCGTGGAATGCGATGGATGAGCCCTTTCCGTTGGCTTTGTCCCAAGCTTGATTGAGCGTAGGCGCCCATTTGAGGGATGGTACCAGCTGCTGATAGGCAATGGATAATGTGGAACTGTAATTTGCCATGGACAAGCCGGACAAAGCTTGATACTCAATATTTGCGGTGCCGCCTCCGTAGCCCGGGGAAAGCATCAGACCGGAAGTTGTTTGGGCTTTGACATGACGAATATTTGGCATTGGATCTTCGGAGAAGCTGACGCCAGGCACCCGAGTTGGATCCGAGAACGTTTCGGAAAGTACCATGATGACAGTGTTGTCGGTCATGTTTTCGGTTCGGGTTTGATTAAGCTGTTTTGCCTGTTCCGTGTATTTCCGAGAGATTTTTTCCATAGCTTCTTGCGAATATCCATTGGGTTTATCCATGGTCTTTGTGTGCGCGAGACGCAGGAAATTCACAACAGGACCATTGTTCGTGGAATCTGCGAGGCCATTCCAGATCTGTGGACTATCTCCAAGATTTTTTGCGAAATCTGTTGACCAGTATCCTTCGTTGCCAAATCCCCATACGAAGGAAAAACACAGTGCGAAACTGCAGCATGCGGCTACAATGCGAGTGAGCGTGCCGGCAAGGTTCTTAATTCCGGTGAAAGGGTGCCGCCAGGAACAGTAGATGACGGCATTACGTCCATCGATAAACTGCATGATAATGCAAATGACGACAAGCCATATGACACCGCTAACTGCTGTATTGACAAGTCCTTGACTGCTTTGAGGGATGAAGGATGCTAACTGTCCAGTGTTGCCTCCGGTGATGAAATTAAGATCAGCCGGAAGCACGGGTTCATTGCGAGATTCAATTTTGATGTGGTTCGCCACGGCGTAAACGGTCATGACTGTGCTAAAAATTGCTGTTGCTATCCAAAAACGATTAATTATGAATATGAGCGTGAGGTAGGCGACTGCGAGAATAATGAGATTAAGTAAGAAAATGTAGTTTTTGTCGAACCAGATTTGACTAATAAAATGTGCCAACTGTCCAACGATGCTGGATGCCTGTTTTACGGCTTCGCTGATATCCTCGCCTTTTTTGTACTCGGGTTCGGAATACATGCCCCATTGGATAAACAATGTTTCGAATGTGGTGAGGGTTATAAGAATGATTGCATAGAAAGAAAAAGAGAAACGATGGCGCTTCTTCCACAAGGCATGCGCACCCCGGAAGAACTTGATGATAAGCTGGACGGCTTTGAAACTCGTGAAGGTGCGCCATGCGTTACGCACCGTGGTCGCAGCGGTACGTGCGGCGCATGCAGTGGTGCGGGTCGCGCTGGCAATAGCGTAACCCGTTCGTTTTAAGCTATGTTCAGCAGTCGTCAGCGCTGTCCGAACCGTTTGAAGAGTGCTCGGCATCGCCTGTAATGCGTGATTGCCGTTAACTTGTTCCTCTGCGGCAAAAGAGGAAGTATGCTGCTCGTCCGTAATCGCAAGAATATCCGTATCACATGGTGCAGGGGATACTTCCGTTTCCGGTATGTAGATGCTTCGGTGCGCGGGTTCCGCATGAAGAGGGGCTTTATGCGTGTACAGTTCCGCGCGGTGGCGCACATCGAAACAAGAGGGGGTGTCTATCATGCTCTCGTCAGCCAGTGTCCGGTAAGTTCCGCCTATAAACGATTGTTTGGAATGCCTGACGTATGAAGGCTCGAAGGCATGAACGGCAGACTGGATATAAGGCATCGTCGCTTCCTTCACGGCAAATAACCCCTTGTGTAAACGGGGGTTTATGAGCATGTAAAACCGGGCTATATATTAGCCAGTGTGTCTGGACGAGTAGGTGTCTTGATGGTAGCTGGTGGGTATCTGAATGATGAATGAAACCAAGGCATGTTCTTAAGCGCAGTCAAATAGTTATGCGATAGTGGCGGTATGAAGGGGAAGAAGATTTTTCGATGCATGCCAGTGTTGGTGGCGTTGTGCGTGTTGCTTGAAGGCATGTTTTTCATGACTATTACCAAGCCTGGTCATGTGCCGGATATTTGGACGCATGTTTATCGAATTGACTCCATACTCAACGGGGATGTAATTGCGCGGCCAGTTACTTCAAGAAGTATGTTGCATAATACTGAGACGGGGGTGGTCGGTGGTGCGGTTGATCGCAGTTGGATGCAGTATTCCTTGGATCAATATGACGGATATGATCCAGGAATTGTGATTCCGGAGTCTATTGCTAATAACAAGGTGTCCGCAACGGTTGACCTGCCGTTCAACAATACGGCAACAAATTCACCGATTGTATATGCTCCGCAATTGCTGGGTTTTGCTGTAGGTCGATTATTTAATCTGAGATCTGGAACAACATATCGATTGGCAGAAATATGCATGATAGCTGTCTATGCATTACTCATGTACTGCGCGGTTATGACATTGCCAAAATGGCGTATTCCGGTTGGACTATTGCTATGCGTTCCTCAAATGCTTAGATTCGCCTCATTTTCCATCTCTGCGGATTCGCTGACACAAGCTGTGATGATTCTGTTCTCCTGTTTGCTGTTCCGGGGAATTATTGGTAAACGATCACAACGTGGAGCAGTGGCGCTTGCGGTAACGAGCGTGCTATTGGCAATGTGCAAGTTTGTGTACATGCCATTGGTTTTGCTGGTTATTCCGTTGATGTTTGATAGAGTTTCCGGTCGCTGGCGTGTGAATCGTGGTCGGGCTGTGCCATTGTTGATAGGCGTGGTTGCGTCTGGTATATGGACCATATTCTGGTTGGGCGTCAATGCTTGGTATACGAATTGTCCGATGCTGGTTTCGTACAAACAAATGAGCGAGCGCAAGCATGCATTGTTGACGGATCCCGTTGCCATGTTGGATGCTGTGAAGAACATTGCATGGGCGATAATGCATGCTCAATCGAATATGAATAACAGGACGGACAGCATCATGATTGCCGCGTGTTGGTTGGCAATTGTGGTTTCCGTAGTCGTGTTGGCTGTGACCAGTGTGGTGAATGCTTGTGTCAAAAGCCGCCGAAAGAATCCGGTTAGGACTGCCAATGGTTCTATAAATGCATGCGGTGTGCTTTCCTTGCCATACGCATGGTTGATCGCGGTGGTCTGTATCGGAGATATCCTACTGATTTACCTTGCCTTGTGGCTGCAATACGATGCGGATGGGCTAATCGGAGTCGACGGTATGCAATTCAGGTATTTCCTTCCTTATGCGCCTTTGTTTGCATTCGTAATGTTGGAATCGGGAAGGCGGTTGCTGAAACAGTGAGCGAACAGGGATTCAAACCGAAACATATTCTGGTAACCGGCGGATGCGGGTTCATCGGCGCCAATTTCGTGCGGTACGTGGCGCGCAATCATCCGGACGTGCACATCACCGTGCTTGACAAGCTGACGTATGCGGGCAATCCGGCGAACATCGACGGGCTGCCGCAATCGCAGGTCGAACTTGTCATCGGCGATATCTGCGATGCGTCGCTGCTGGAACGCATCGTGCCCGGCTGCGACGCCATCGTGCATTTCGCGGCGGAATCACATAACGACAATTCCATCTTCGACCCGGAACCGTTCATCCGCACGAACGTGGAGGGCACGATGCGGCTGTTGGAGGCCGCGTGTAAATACGACGTGCGATTCCACCACATCAGCACCGACGAAGTATACGGCGACCTGGCGTTGGACGATCCGGCGCGATTCGACGAAAACTCGCCGTACCGCCCGTCAAGCCCGTACAGCGCGTCGAAAGCCGCGTCCGACCATCTGGTGCGCGCGTGGACGCGCACATACGGCCTGCGCGCCACCATTTCCAACTGTTCCAACAATTACGGGCCATACCAGCATGTGGAAAAATTCATTCCACGACAGATCACATCCATTCTGGAAGGCGCGCGGCCGAAACTGTACGGCACCGGCGAGAACGTGCGCGACTGGATTCATACGGAAGACCACTCTTCGGCGGTATGGGAGATTCTGACGCGCGGTCGCATCGGCGAAACGTATCTGATCGGCGCGGACGGCGAGAAAAGCAACATCGCCGTGCTGCGCATGATAATGCGGTTGATGGGGCAGCCGGAAGACGCGTTCGATTGGGTGCGCGACCGGCCGGGGCACGACCGCCGGTATGCGATCGACTCGTCCAAGCTGCGTGCCGAATTGGGTTGGAAGCCGGCGCATACGGATTTCGAAAGCGGCTTGCACGACGTGGTCGACTGGTATGCGACGCACCGCGATTGGTGGGAGCCGGCCAAAGCCGCCACCGAAGCACGCTACCGGGCACAAGGGCTGTGATCGTTGTGGACGCGGGCGCGCGATAGGTGTGGCGGGCGCGACGGGAAGAGGGGTGGTGGCGAGTGCGAGCTGAAGGGCTTATGCTGGTAGGAGAAACGTTTTACAGGGGGTAGCTGATGGCGCGAAGGGCAACGCTGAAGGATGTGGCTGCGGCGGCGGGAGTGTCCGTGACCACGGTGTCGCTGGTGCTGAATGATCGGCCTGCGCGTGTTTCCACGGAGAAACGCGAGGCGATCGCGCGGGCGGTGAAACAGTTGAACTACGTGCCCAATCAGAACGCGAGGAGCCTCGTCACCAAACAATCCAAGCTCGTGGCGCTCATCGTGCCCGACATCGAAAACCTGTTCTTCGCGGCGCTCGCCAAATGCGTGGAGGATGAGTGCGCGGCGCAGGGGTATTCGCTGATCGTGGCCAATTCGGATGATTCGCGTGAGTCGGAACAGGCTTTGCTGCGCAGGCTGACGTCACGTGGGGTGGATGGCGTGCTGCTGATTCCCGCGCGCGAATCCTGCGCGGCCGGTGCCGGCGCCGCGTTGCGTGAGGACGTGGAGCGTGTCACCTGCCCGGTGGTGCTCATCGACCGACTGACGCAATGCGGTTGGTGTGACGCGGTCGGCTTTGACAACTATCTCGGCGGTCGGCTTGCGGCCCAGTACCTGCTGGAAGGCGGGCACAAGCGCATCGGCATTGTGACGGGCGATGTGGCCGAATCGAGCGCGGCCGACCGTCGCCGTGGTTTCGTGGATGCGATCGAGCAGGCGGGGGAGCAGTTCGATCCCGCGTTGTGCGTGTCCGGCAATTACCGTTTCGACGGCGGCTATCATGCTGCCGACCAGATCATCGACGGCGGTGCGACCGCCGTGTTCTGCTGCAACGACGTGATGGCGCTCGGCTTCCGTCAGCGTATGGCGGAACGCGGGCTGCACGTCACCGAAGACATGCAGGTGATCGGCTACGACAACATTCTCAGACGATTCGGATTGGGTTTGCGCATGACCACCGTCGAACAGAGCGTGGTCGATTTGGCCGCCGCCGGCTGGGGCATGCTGGGCAGTCGAATCGACGCCGTGGTGCGTGGCGATGGCGATTCCGGTGCGGGCCGTCCGTGGCTCGCCTCGCCGCAGGTGAAGGTGTTGACGCCGAAACTGGTGCAGGCCGCTTGCGCATAACGCGCATAACGCGTGCGATGCGTGTATTGCGTATTGCGCGTGTAACGTGGGGCGCGTATCGGAGAAAGGGGCGGTTTTCCGCCGCGACACGCACGTCGAAAGGATGATTTGGAAATCTTGATAAAACGTTTTATCATAATGTTGTGAGGTGATACAGAGACCGTACTCAACGCCACACAACAATCGCATAAAACATCGCACAAAAAAGAACACAACAAAGGCGGCAGCCGCGCGGACGCGAACGGCCGTCACAGCCAATCAACGAGGAAGGCGCAATCATGAAGAAGCTCATTCTTGATCTCGATACCGGCGTCGACGACGCGCTCGCCATCTCCTACGCGCTGGGCAGCCCGGAAGTCGAACTCATCGGCATCACCGGCACCTACGGCAACGTGCTCGTGGAACAGGGCGTACGCAACGCGCTCGCCGTCACCGACCTGCTCGGCCACCCGGAAGTCAAGGTTTACCAAGGCCTGTCGCACTCCAGCACCACCGACCACTTCGAAGTGCTGCCGATCTCCGCATTCATCCACGGCGACAACGGAATCGGCGACGTGGACATCCCCGACTCCAACCGCTCCGTCGAAACCGAATCCGCGGTCGACTTCATCATCGACGCCGTCAAGACCTACGGCAAGGACCTCATCTACGTGCCGACCGGCCCGATGACCAACATCGAAGCCGCACTGAAGAAAGCATCGGAAATCAAAGACGAAATCGGCCAAATCGTGCTTATGGGCGGCGCACTGACCGTACCCGGCAACTGCAACGCCTGCATGGAAGCCAACATTTCGCAGGATCCGGAAGCCGCCGACTACCTGTTCCGCTCCGGCACCCCGACCACCATGGTCGGCCTCGACGTGACCCTGCAGACCCTGCTTACTTATAAGGAAACCCAACAGTGGCGTGACCTTGGCACCAAGGCCGGCAAGTTCCTCGCGGACATGACCGACTTCTACATCAAGGCCTACGAGACCACCTCGCCGCACCTCGGCGGCTGCGGTCTGCACGATCCGCTCGCCGTCGGCGTCGCCGTCGACCCGACGCTCGTCACCACGCTCGACATCAACATGAAGGTCGATGTGGACGGCCCGACCCGCGGACGCACCATCGGCGACGAAACCCGCCTCAACGACCCGGTCAAGACCATGAAGGTCGCCGTCGGCGTGGACGTGCCGAGGTTCCTCAACGAATTCATGACCCGCATCTCCGGCCTCGCCGCCAACGCCGGGTGACCGACTGAGTGGCCGGCCAAGTGACCGACGGCAATCGCAATAATCGCAAGAAAGGAAAGCAATCATGAGCGCAACCGAAATTCTCTCCGCATTGGATCGTATCCACGGCACTGTGTCCGTGATCGGCTCCATGAACGCGGACTACACCGTCACCGCACAGCGACTGCCCGGGCCGGGCGAGACCATCACCGGCGGCCCGCTACAGTTGCTGCCCGGCGGCAAATCCGGCAACCAGGCCGCGGCGGCCGCACGCATCGGCGCCACCGTGCAGATGTTCGGCGCGGTCGGCTCCGACAACAACGCCGACTTCCTGCTCGGAGCGCTCGGCGAAGCGGGCGTCAACGCCACGCACGTGCGCCGCGTGCTCGGCCCGTCCGGCACCACCGTCATCACCGTGGACGCGCACGGCGAGAACACCATCGTGTACTCGCCCGGCTCCAACGCGCAGGTGACCGTCGACTACGTCGAATCCGTGCGTGACGCGCTGACCCACTCCACAGTGCTCGGCCTGTGCCTGGAAAGCCCCATCGAAACCGTCACCGCGGCCGCACGCATGTGCCACGAAGCGGGCGTGAAGGTGCTGCTCAACGACTCGCCGTTCACCCCGTCCCTGCCGGCGGAACTGATTGAAGCATCCGACATCCTGCTCGTCAACGAGCATGAAATGGCGCAACTGCTCGGCATCGACGAGCCGGAGAACGACGATTGGGATTCGTTCGACTGGTGGCACGCGCTTGACGAACTGCGCGGATTCGGCTTCGAACAGGCGATCGTGACGCTTGGCGGCGACGGTTCCGTGGTGCTCGACGGCACCGCGGACGATCCGGAACACCGTGTCCAGCGCATCGCCCCGGTACGCGTCAAGGCCGTCGACACCACCGGCTGCGGCGATTCCTTCATGGGCACCGTGCTGGCCGGCCTGGCATCCGGACTGGCGCTGTCCGAAGCCGCCGAACTCGCTTCGTACGTTTCGGCGTACGCAGCCACCGGCTACGGCGCGCAGGCGTCCTACGGCAACGCGGCGCAGATCCGCGAGGCGTTCGCGTCCGCCGAATAGTCCGCGTCTGCCGAATGGTCCGGCAGCCCGTAATCTGATTTTCCCCAAACCATTGGCGTTGGTATGTGCCTTCTGCGTCGATGGTTTGGGGATTTTTTGATGTTGCCGACGGCAGTTTGGAGCGGTATGGTGAAACGCTTCCGCAACGGCCGCGTGCCGTGGGCACCCGCATTGTTATATTGGAGTTTGGCTTATTTTCACATATCGAACAATTGGGAAGGCAAGCATGTCGGCGATTCTCGAAGGCACTCCGGATAAGAAACTGGCTCTGGTGACGGGTCGCGCGTACCCCGAGCAGGCTCAGGAAACCGCAAAATACCTGGGAACCGACGTACTTGAGACCACCGCATACGATTTCGCCAACGGCGAGATGTACGTGCGCTACACCGAGCCCGTCCGTGGCGCCGACGCCTTCGTGATGCAGGCCCATACCGAGCCGATCAACAAGTGGATCATGGAGCAGCTCATCATGGTGGACGCCATGAAGCGCGCCTCCGCACGTTCCATCACCGTGGTCGCGCCATTCCTCGGCTACTCCCGTCAGGACAAGAAGCATCAGGGCCGCGAGCCCATCACCGCACGCCTCATGTTCGACCTGTTCCGCTCCGCCGGCGCAGACCGCATCATGACGGTCGACCTGCACGCAGCCCAGGAGCAGGGCTTCTTCGACGGCCCGGTCGACCATCTCACCGCCATGCCGATCCTGCTTGACTACGTGCGCAACAGCATGCCGCTGGAGAACACCACCATCGTGTCCCCGGACGCCGGCCGCATCAAGGTTTCCGAACAGTGGGCCGCCAAGCTCGGCGGACTGCCGCTCGCCTTCATCCACAAGACCCGCGACACCACGCGCCCGAACCATGCCGAGGCACACGGCATCATCGGTGACGTGAAGGGACGCGACTGCGTGGTCGTCGACGACATGATCGACACCGCCGGCACCATCTGCGAGGCCGTGCGCACGCTGAACAACGCCGGCGCGAAGTCCGTGACGCTCGTCGCCACCCACGGCCTGTTGTCCGGCCCGGCCGTGGAACGCCTGAAGAACTGCGGCGCACGCGAAATCGTCCTCACCGACACCGTTCCGGTGCCCGAAGAGAAGCGCCTGCCGAACATGACCGTCCTGTCCGTGGCCCCGCTGCTGGCCGCTGGCATCCGCTCCGTGTTCGAATCCGGCTCCGTTTCTACGCTGCTCAACGGCCTGCCCGAAGACATGCGTCCGCGCAACATCTACGCCTGATATTTCGCGCGATTGCCATACGGCTCTCGCGACATTTCAGGATTTATTACGTTTTTTTGCGATTAAGCCCCGCTTGCGAGCGGGGCTTTTTGCTTGCCTCCGCACGTGATTTCGCGCCCGGCAGACGCCGTTTCGATACGTCGCGGCGTCGGGGTAGCCTGTACAAGTTGCCATCAATCGTATCCATATGTTCATTGCGACTTATCGATGCCTGAAGGCAGCACGCATACACACTCCTGCCATGGAAGGTCCATGGCCGATAGTCCGAAGGAGGTGGGTGATGTCTGCGCATAAGTACGAACTGATGTTCATTGCTGATCCTGAGCTGGATGAGCGCGGTCTGAAGAAGCTGACCGAGCAGTATCTGGAAACTGTCACCAAGGAAGGCGGTGCCGTCGAGAACATCGACATCTGGGGCCGTCGCAAGCTTGCCTACGAAATCGCCGGCAAGACCGAAGGTAACTACGTCGTGGTCAACTACTCCGCTGAGCCGGCCACCAGCGACGAACTCGATCGTCTGCTGAACCTGAACGAATCCGTCATCCGTACGAAGATTCTTCGCAAGTAAGTAAACCAAGCTTTCTAAGCTGCAAAGTAAGTAGGTAACGACATGGCAGGTGAAACTGTAATCACCGTGGTGGGCAACCTCACGGCCGATCCGGAAATTCGTACCATTGGCAGCGGCGCCGCCGTTGCCAGCTTTACGATCGCCTCCACTCCGCGCACCTGGAACCGTAACTCGAACCAGTTCGAAGACGGTCAGGCCCTGTTCCTGCGCTGCTCCGCGTGGCGCGACATGGCCGAACATTGCGCGCAGAGTCTGTCCAAGGGCATGCGCGTCATCGCGCAAGGCCGTCTGCAGCAGCGTTCCTACCAGGCGCAGGACGGTTCCCAGCGAACCGTCATCGAGATGCAGGTCGACGAAATCGGCCCGTCCCTGCGCTACGCGACCGCCCAGGTGACCCGTCAAAGCTCGTCCGGCAACGGAGGCTTCAGCGGCAATCGCGGCGGCTACAACAACGCCAACAACAACGGCGGTTTCGGCGGCAACAACGGCGGATATCAGGGCGGCTCCAGCTATGCTGGCGGCGCCGGATATCAGGGTGGAGCCTCCGCTCCGGTCAACGCCGCTCCCGCACAGTCCGCTCCGGCCTCGGACCCGTGGTCAAGCTCGGATAACTCCGGCTCGTCCTTCGGTTCCTTCGGCGCGTCCCAGTCCTTCGGAGGTTCCTCCGAATTCGGCGGCGACAGCGACGAACCGGAATTCTGACGGACCGAACCCCGTCCGCAACATAGGCGAACAGCGAAACAAGCAGCTTAATCGCAGTATTTCCAGATTTTAAGGAGAACATCAAGATGTCACGCAAGAGGCCGCAGCCGCCGGTCAAGCCGTTTAAGAAGAAGCCGAATCCACTGAAGGCCGCCAAGGTCACCGAGATCGATTACAAGGACGTCGCCCTGCTGCGTAAGTTCATCTCCGATCGCGGCAAGATTCGTTCCCGTCGTATCACCGGTGTCACCGTGCAGGAGCAGCGCGAGATCTCCAAGGCTATCAAGAACGCCCGCGAGATGGCCCTGCTGCCGTACGCCACGTCCGGCCGCTGATCTTAGAGAGGTTTGAACAATGGCTGAAACTAAGGTTATTCTCACCAAGTCCGTCAACCACCTGGGTCACCCGGGTGACGTCGTGGCCGTCAAGTCCGGCTACGCCCGCAACTACCTGTTCCCGCAGGGCCTGGCTTTCGCTTGGTCCAAGGGTGCCGCCGCCCAGATCGAGGCCATGAAGCGCGCTCGTCTGGCCAAGGCCGTCGCCACCCGCGAAGAGGCTGTTGCCGCCAAGGAAATCATCGAGGGTTCCACCGTCGAAATCGCTGCCAAGGTCTCCGAGTCCGGCAAGCTGTTCGGCGGCATCTCCGCAGAGAAGATCGCCATCGCGCTCTCCTCCAAGGTTGAGGTCAACCCGAAGAACATCACCGTTGAGCCGATCAAGACCACCGGTGACTTCCCGGCAACCGTCGCCCTGCACCCGGAAATCACCGCCAACTTCTTCGTGAAGGTCGTCGCTGAGTGATTTCGCCCCATTCACCGCTCGACGTCCTTACGGACCGGCGGTGAATGACTTCAGGCTGAAACACGTCTGAGCTTAAGCATCGAAAATCCCCCGTACCGATTGGTGCGGGGGATTTTCCTATATCCGCTCTTTAGTCGGCATCAGTCCTCATCGTCAATCGTGACGCTGAGCTTGCCATCCCTGATGCTGAAGCTGCCGTTGACGGTGAAGTGGGTGCTGTCGTCCTGAGACTCCCACGAATCGTCGAAATGCTTCTCTTCATACGTGCACTTCGCCTTGCCCTGCCGGGTGGAGAACGTGCCGTAATCGAGATCGATGTCGGACAGTTTCGGATAGACGCTGATGGACCACGCGAAGTTGCGGTAGTAGTCCTCGTCGTACAGGTCGAAGCCGAACGGGCAGCCTTCCGGCGCGTAGTCGGTGGACTTCGCGCATTCGTCCAGCTTGGCGTTCACGGCCTTGCTCAAGTCCTCCTTAAGCTTGGCCGTAGGCATGATCTTGAGATCGGCGGCATCGGAGTCCGCGTTCGTGCGCACCATGGTGATGCCGCTGGTGACATACCCCGACTTGCCGATCGACACCTTGTACGAACCCGGGTAGACGCGCAACGTCCACGTGCTGCTGTCCGACTTCTCCGCATTCTTCGCGGTCACGTCAACACCGTTGACGGACAACGATTCCACGGCATTGGGCACCGACACGGTGATGGTCTTGAGCAGTGGGCTCGAGATCTTCCAATTCGGGAACAGCAGGAACTTCGACCCGTCCTTGTTGATGGTGAGCGAATCGTTGACGTTCTTGCCGTTCAGCGAATACGTCACGTTGACCTTGGCCACGCCTTCGACGGTTTTGACACTATCGATATGCGGGTTGGCGATCGTGGCGTTGTCGGCCTTCGCCACGGCGTCGGACAGCAGCTTGAGCTGGTTCTTGCCCACCTGCGGATCGGCGATGCCATTGGCTTTGCCGTACTTGCCGTCGGCAATCGCCGTCAGATAGCTCTGCGCCACGGATTTCGCGCTGAAGACGGTCGAGTTGAGCACACCGTAGACAATGCCCAACACAATCAGGGCACCGATCACGATGCCGCCGATAAGGATCGTCTTCTTAGTTTTTGGGTCGAGCGGCTGACCTGCCCCCGGAGCTGCGACCGGCATAGAAGCCGCGCCTGCTGGCGATTGCGGCAGCGGCACCGCACCCGTTGCCGTGTTGCCCGTTGTCGTATTGGGCATGGACGTCGGGGCGACCGGTTGTGGAACGGCCTGTGAAACAGGCGTTGCGGTAGGAGCGGTAGGAGCGGTAGGAGCGGGCATCGGCGCAGCCGGCGTCGCGGGCTGGGGGACCGATGCGGCCGGAGCTGCCGGAGTAGTTGGATTGGCCGGCTGTGCGGCAGCCGAAGCCGTCGGCATGGTCGCTGTTGCGGTCGTGCCGCTCGCCGTGGCAGAGGTCTTCTTCATGCCGTAGGACGGATCGCAGGACTTGACGTAATCGACCACGTTCTGCGGGGTCTGCTGCACGGTGCCGCCGACGACGATCCGCCACATGCCCGGCAGGGACGCCACCAGCGTCGGACCGAACGTCATCGCGGCCACCTCGATCAGGAACGCCCAGATGCCGGCGACGAGGAAATACCACATCGGGGTCGTCATCGACATGCTGGACGAGGCGTATCCCGCCGCGAAATAAGTGAACAGGAACTCCGCGGCCAGCCAGAACACCATCGCGGCCACCGGAGCCTTCCACGTATGCTGCCAGCCCGCGTAATACGGGTCGTACATATTGCGCGCGGTCTCACGCAGCGCGATATAGAACGTGGCAAGCAGGAACAGCACGAAGCAGATCCACAGAATCCAGCCATAGTGGCTGAGGGAGGACACGTTGAACAACGTGATCGTATGGACGCTGTAGCTGGACGTCGAGAAGGCGATGCCGCCGAACGAGGACAGCGAAATCAGCATAAGCGGCAGAGCCGGGAACAGCAGCGGAACCAGCAGCAGACCGCCTGCGCCGAGATGGTTCGCGGCGGACATGGCGATCGTCGCCACCAGGCCAAGCACCAGGAACAGCACGCCGTAGATCGCAAACGATTCGACCAGCGTGCGCACGAAGCCACGAGCGCGATGCGCCCAACGCCAAGCGGCGGAGAAGACGTTACCCGAATCGCCCGCATACTGTGCCAACGCGTAGCCGGCCAGCGCACCGGCCGTCGACAGCAGGAACGCCATGCAGAACGTGCGGAAGGACACGCCGGAAAGCGACGCGGAAGCGGAATAGTCGCTGTAGGAACCACCCACCGTCACCGGGAAGATGGCGGCGAAGACCAGCAGCACCAGGCCGGACAGCACGCCGACGATCAGCGAGCTGATGACGCCCGTCCACTTGAAACGAAGCGCGAACCTGCGTGCCAGCATGTATGCGCCGAACGCGGCGCCGATCGCCAATGCCACGCCGGGCAGTCCGACCGGCAGCGTCACGCTGACGTGCGAGGCGTCAATGCCGAGATTGCTCAGCGAGAAGCCCTGGGAGCTGGTTTTGAGATTCAGCGAACCGCCAACGCCGAGCGTCATCACGGTGAAGAGAATCTGGAAGAAATTCGGGCCGGAGCCGGACACACCGTTGTTGCCCAGGAAGGAGGCGGTGTCGGAAAAGCCCGGAATGCCGGCAAGCCCGTTGCTGGCCGCGGCATTGCCCATGAAGAAGACGATCGATGCGAGCAGCGCGAACACCACGCTCGCGCCGAGACCGATGCCGAGGCTGGCGCCCATGGTCTTCATGGACTGCGGTGTGGTCAGCGCGGTGATGGTGGGATCGGCCGCCGGACGGGCGATTTGCTGGGTCGGCTGGCTTGGCTGCGGCGCTGCTGCCGGCTGCGGGGCCGGGGACGGCGCATACTGGAACTGCTGCGTCGGCGCGGCCTGTGGTGCCACCGTTTGCGTTGCCTGCGCCTGAGCGGTCGGCTGTGCTTGCGCCGCCGGTTGCGGTGTGGTGGGCTGCGGGACGGTGGTTTGCGGAGCTGCCGGTGCGGCGCTATTGGGCAGTGGGACGGCAGCGGTCGGCATCTGCGGGGCCGGTGCCATGTGCGGCGCGGAAGACAGCATGGTGCCGTCATCGGATTCCGCCGCGGCCGGCGCTTGCGGTGCCGCCGCGGTCGTTTGGATGAGCGGTGAGCCGCACGAGGCGCAGAATTTAGCGCCTTCGATGGTCGGCTGACCGCAATTTGGGCATGCCATAGGTAAGCCTTTCTCCTTCTTGATGCGCGTCATATACTCCTGTGACGCGCCATGGTCCTTATTATAAAGGGCCTCTGGCGCGTCGACGGGCTCGACGATGATGCGTGCTATTCGGCTCGCCGCGGTGGAAATGTGTGATGGAAAAGTTCGTGCCGTTGACTGTCGGAGTGGTTGCATTGCGCCAGAATGTGAAGAAAATGTGATTACTTGGATTCTAGGGCGCCATCGCGCCGCATTTTTCGTCGTATGACGCGATGTGCACCATAGATGGCGATTTGCTGAAAACGTTGGAAAATAGCGGTTTTATGATTGCGACACGCCGAAGGTTGCGTTCTTTCCGATTCTGAGTATATTTACTCCATGTGCTCAGCGAGAACAAAAACCTCGCCAAGACCAACGCCCCTTTAGCTCAGTTGGTTAGAGCAGCTGACTCTTAATCAGCGTGTCCAGGGTTCGAATCCCTGAGGGGGCACAGACAAGACCCAAGCCAATGGTTTGGGTCTTTTTCGTATTTCGGACATGTGTCCACCCAAAGCCGCGTTACTTCCTCCGTACGGAGTAAGGTAGTGCGCTGTTGTCCGCCCAGAGCGGAATCGCAATTCATCTCGAATCGCACGAATCGTAAGAATCGCCAAGAGAAGAAGCAATAGAGGAAACTGCAGTGGAATACACACTCTTCACCAAGCTTGCCGCGGAATTCGTCGGCACCGCCGTGCTGATGGTCTTCGGCAACGGCGCTGTCGCCAACGCGGAACTGAAAAACACCAAGGGCTACCATGCCGGCTGGCTGAACATCGCCATGGGCTACGGCTTCGGCGTCATGTTCCCGGTCCTGATGTTCGGCGGCGTCTCCGGCGCCCACATCAACCCGGCCATGACCCTCGCGCAGGCCGTCAACGGCATGTTCCCGTGGAACGAGGTCCTGCCGTACATCATCGCCCAGCTGCTCGGCGCAGTGGCGGGCCAGCTCATCGTGTACGTCACCTACCTGCCGCACTACAAGGACACCGACGATGCCGAAGCCATCCTCGGCACCTTCTGCACCACCGACGCGCACAACGACCGCGTGAACTACTTCCTCAACGAGTTCTTCGGCACCTTCATGCTGGTGCTCGGCGCCCTGTGCTGCCTGTCCCTGCCGTGGGGCAAGGCGAACCCGGCCGCCGCATCCATCGTCGTCGGCTTCATCGTGTGGGGCCTCGTGACCTCCATGGGCGGCCCGACCGGCCCTGGTCTGAACCCTGCCCGCGACCTCATGCCGCGCCTCCTGCACGCCATCCTGCCGATTCCGAACAAGGGCGATTCCCGCTGGGGCGAGGCCTGGATTCCGGTCGTGGCCCCGATCGCAGGCGCTATCGTCGGCGCGTTCCTGTTCAAGGTGCTGTTCGCCTGAGCATTACTTTGACGATTGCCGGCATTCGTCTGGCATGCTGGTAAGGCCCGTGATTCCCTCCGGAATCGCGGGCCTTACGCATAGGTGGTATGCATGGCGGTCGGCGGCTTCGGCATGTTGACTGAGACTGGTACTGTTGCCGAAGAGAGAAACATCACCATATCGGGAGGCTGGATTGAAGCGGATTCGTCGTATCATACGTGCGCTCGATCCGAAAGCCGACGCCACAATGGGCCAACGGGAACGGCTTGAGGCGTTTCGCATCCGCAGGGCCGCCGTGCTGGTGCTCGTGCTGTTCCTGCTGATCGCATCGATGACGTCCTGCAGCGTGCACGCACTGCTGGTCCGCATGACGCCGAACACGCAGACGACGGCACAAGCCACGCATTCGACGTCGGCCAAGAAGCCAGCCAAGAAAACAGCCAAAACCAATCAGCATAAGACGGCCAAAAAAACCAAACCGGAAACCAAACAATCGCAGGAAGAGCAGGCCGTCGCCAAAGCGGTGAGCGCGCAATCGGCGGCACTGAGCGACGACGAGAAAACCGCGATTCTCAACAAAGCGCAGGAAACCGCGCAAAACAGCGGCAAACCGGTAACGCAATACCATTACTGCATCGCAACCAAAGGAAATGTCGGTTCGGCCGACGAATTCGGCAACGCGGCGTTCCGCATCCTCAACGACGAACACGGATGGCCACGCGCCGGAGCCATATTCGACCAATCCACGGACGGCAACTGCGATTTCAATCTCGTGCTGTCCCAAGCATCGGAAATGACGTCGTTCTCGCCATCATGCTCGGTGGAATACAGCTGCAGGGTCGACAACAACGTGATCGTCAACGACGACCGTTGGAACGGCGGCACGCAACAATGGCTCGCCGCCGGCGGCAACCTGGCGCGATACCGCACGATGGTGATCAACCACGAGGTCGGACACCGGCTGGGGCACATCGACAACGAAACGACCTGCGCCGGCGAAGGCCAGTCGGCGCCGCTGATGCAGGAGCAATCCATGCATTTGGACGGCTGCAAGGTCAACGAATATCCGCTTGACTCGGAGCTGTGGATCGGCTGAACGTCGACTGCTTCCCGTTATTTTCTGCTGCTTTCTGCTGTTTTCCGGACTGACCGGGTCGTCTCGGCAATTCGGCGATACCCGGCCAGCCGTTGTCACAAGCCGAAATACGCGTCGAAATCGTCTTGGCTGATACTGCGGTCGGCCGTATCGGCCCGTACCTTACCCCAATCGAACTCCTGCAACGCCTCGACGGCGCTCATCGGCTGCGGACTGGTATGCGCGGAATCGCCCTGCAAACCAAGCAGCCACGCGCAATAGCCGACAACCTGTTCCGCGGTGACGCCATGCGCGCGCAGCGCCCCCATATCCAAAGAGCGCTCGCGTTTGGCGAGCCTGCGGCCGGCCGCGTTGTCGATAAGCGGCAGATGCGCGTACCGTGGGTTTTCGGGGTTATATGGGGTGTATTGCGATTGTGGTGCGTGCTGCGATGGTGCAGAAGCCTGCGTTTTCGCCTTGCGGAATCCCGCCTTGATAAGTGCTCGGCGAATGGCGATTTGCAGGGCGTTCGATCGGAGCAGGTCGCGGCCGCGCACGATGTCGTCGACGCCCATGTCAAGATCGTCCACGACCACCACCAGCTGGTAGGAGAACAGGCCGTCGGCGCGGCGCACGATGGTGTCGCCGACGTCGTGCGCCAGATTGAATTCCTGATGGCCGAACACTGCGTCATCGAATTGTACGGTTGCGTGCGGGTTTGTGTCGGCGGGCATGGCGATGCGCAGCGAATGGCGGTCGCCGTTGGCCAGCCGCCGCCGGACGGTATCCGGATCGCTGGCGATAAGCCGGCGGCACGTGCCGGGATACACCATGAAACGGTCGCCTTCCTGCGGTGCGGAGGCTGCGCGGATGTCGGCGCGCGAGCAGAAGCAAGGGTAAATCAGCGGGGTTGTGCCAGCGATTGCGTTGTTGGCTGCGCTGCCGACTGCGGGGGTGTGGTCGTTGCGCGCGTCAAACGGCGAATCGTATGCGTCGTCAATCGTCAGGTTTTCCAAGCAATGCAGCGCCTCACGGTACAGGTCGTGCCGGGCGGATTGGAACACCGGATCGCCGTCCCAATCCAATCCAAGCCAATGCAGATCGTCCATCATCAGTTCGGCCGCGCCGGGCACCACGCGCGGTTCGTCGATGTCTTCGATGCGCAGCAGCATGCCGTCGCCGCGGCTGCGCGCGGACAGCCATGCTCCGAGCATCGCATAGATGTTGCCGATGTGCATGCGGCCTGATGGGGTGGGTGCGAAACGACCTGGCACGGGGTTCCTTCCTGTCGTTGGCGGGCGGTTCGGTGTTGCCGATGCGGAGACCGGTTGCGCCGATGCTTGCAACTGTACTTGCATCGGCGGCCGGAACGGCGGGTTTCGTGGGACGCGATTGTGGAATGCGTTGCTGGACGTGCCGTGACGTGCCATGCCGAGGTTGCAGCGTGCTCCGAAAACGTGCCGTCGCTGTGAGATATCTCACAGTGTGAGAAGGATATTTAGCGCATGGTGATACGGGCCGCGCGTTTCGTTTGGGGTGTGCGTAAGGTGGTGTGCGTCATCCGGTATTCTGGGTGGTGATTTCGGCAATTCGGTCTATGCGTTATCGGTATGGCCGGTCAAAAGGGGATTTACAAGGGGCGAATATGACGAAGCGACAGTTCAGTAGAGCGGAAATCGAATACCTGCGTACATTGCCGTCGATCGACGCGGTGACGGACAGCAGAATCACGTATGCGAGGGAATTCCAAATCGACTGCATGAGGCGGTATCTGCAGGGGGAGAAGCCAACTGCGATCTTCATTTCCGCGGGATTGAGCCCATCGGTCATCGGGCACAAGCGCATCGAACGCAATATCGCACGCTGGAAGCGTGACGAGGACATCATGCGCAAGGCGGCCGAAGAGCCGGAACCGCATGATACGGCTGTGGACAGCCACAATGCGATGTCGGAAGTGCCGTTGGGCAAGATTCAATCGCTGGTATGCCAGGTGATGGTGTTGAGCGATCGCGTCGATAAATTGGAGCGTTTGGTGGAGGGGCTGCGCAAGGGGGATAAAATCTGAAAAAAAGTTTTCAGATTTATTGGTTTTTTCCGGCGGTTTGCGCGCATTTATCTGATACATTAAATGCGTAGACGGAGTCTTTGAAGTCCCCCTTCTACTGCCGTCTGGTTTTATAGCCCGCGCGAATTTATGACCGCTTTATCGCTTCACTTCAGGTCATCGCGCGGGCTTCTTTATACGTTGTCGGCGGTTTTCTGGTAACACTGGTATCGAAATATCAGCCGACATGCCGGAAACGGTGGTGTCGGCCGCGGACCGGCGGTCGAATGAACTTGCGAGAGGTGGACGATGACTGCATACATGGATCACAAGAACCTCGCCAACGAGGTGATCGACGATGCGCGCGCACGTGAGATCACGGACGGCGTGCATCGTGTGCTCGACCGCATCGCGGTAGCTGAGGAACAAGCCGGACGCGAAGCCGGCTCCGTGCGCCTGCTGGCCGCCACGAAGACGCGCGACATCGGCGAAATCATGGTTGCGATTGATGCCGGCGTGCGCATGATCGGCGAGAACCGTCCGCAGGAAGTGACGGCGAAGGCCGAAGGGCTGGCACGGCGATGCGCGGAACGCGGGTTTTCGCTGGGCGTCGCAGGCGCCGCGCCGGATGCTGCGGCGGAGCATATTCCATTCCACCTGATCGGCCAGCTGCAAAGCAATAAAATCGGCAAAGTGCTGCCGGTGGTCGACACTATCGAATCGGTCGATTCAATCGATTTGGCAGAAAAAATTTCACGTAGAGCCGTGGCTCGCGGTATTACTGTCGGCGTGCTGCTGGAAGTCAACGAATCCGGCGAGGAATCGAAATCCGGTTGCGATCCGGCGCACGCCATCCGCATCGCGCAGAAAATCGGCACGTTGGACGGCATCGAATTGCGGGGACTGATGACGATCGGCGCGCATGTGCACGACGAAACGGTGATTCGCCGCGGTTTCTCGCACCTGCGCAAGACCCGCGACCTCATCCTCGCATCCGGCGAACCGGGCACGGACCGTTGCCGGGAACTGTCGATGGGCATGACCGGCGACATGGAACTGGCCATCGCCGAAGGTTCCACCATCGTGCGCGTCGGCACTGCGATTTTCGGTGAGCGTGCGTTCATCTGAGCGCTTTCTTTGACTTTTTCTGTTTTTTTAAGGATTTGCGGGGCTCGTCCGCCTGGATTGCATTCGTCTGACTTGCATTCGTCTGACTTGCATTCCTCTGAAAAACGGCTTGTCTGAGCTGCGTTCCGCCGGTAGGTGGGGTGCTGCGCGGTTTGGTGCCAAAATTGCCGGTTTCGTGCCTGAAACCGTTGTCTTTCTAGGGGTAAGCCCTCCTATAGGGGGCAAGGGCTTTCGTATGGCGGGTGTGAACATGGGTGTGTTCGAAGGAGAAACCCATGTTTTGGTCTGCCTCTCGATTGATGAGTAAACCCGTCCGTCTGCTCGCCCGCAGGACGGATTCCTACGTGCATGCGCATGCGGTGCTGCGTTCGCCCATGCGGCTGTTCGGTGCCGTGGCGGGCGCCTCGGCTGATTCCTATGATGCCGGTGATGATAACGATGGCATCGGCAATGGCGCCGGAGTCGGATCTGATGCCGATGCAGCTGCCGACAGTGGTCATGCCGGAACTGTTGCGTTCGCTGGAACGTCTGCTGGAACGTTCGCTGGAACGCCGTCGTTTTACGAGGCGATTGACATTGCCGATGTGGTTCGCGCGCGCAGGCTGCGGCGGATTCGTTTCATATTGGTGCGGTGCGTGTCCGTGCTGCTGATCGTGGGCGCGGTGGTGGTCGCGTCGTTGCCGTTCGCCATGCAGGCGCATTCCGCGCGGCGCTTGGCCGAGACATCCGATTCGGCGGCCCGCACGGTTGCCGGATGGCCGTATCCGATGGCGATGGAGGAGTTGGAACGGGCGCGCGCATACAATCGGCGGCTTGCCGTGGAAGGACAGCCGGTATTGGGCGAGGCGGCCGATCCGTTCACTACCAGACCGGCTGGCACTGCCGGAGATGCTGATACCGCCGACGATTCGGCGCCTTCCGGCGGTTCCGGGCTTTCCGCGGCGGACACGGACGCGAACTATCAGGGCCTGCTGGATTCCGGCGCAGGCATCATGGGCACGGTATTGGTGCCCAAAATCGGCGTGGAACTGCCGATTCGGCATGGTACGTCCGAACCGGTGCTCGCCGTCGGCGCAGGGCATCTGTACGGCACCAGCCTGCCGGTCGGCGGCACTGGCTCGCATACGGTGGTCACCGGGCATCGCGGCCTGGTCAAATCGTTGATGTTCACACGGCTCGACGAACTGCACGACGGCGATTTCATGTACATCAAAGTGATGGACGAGACGCTGGGATACGAAGTGGACCGAATCAGCGTGATCGAACCGGACGACGTCTCACGGTTGAAAATCGTGCCCGGCGAAGACCGGCTGACGTTGATGACCTGCACGCCATACGGCATCAACACGCATCGGCTGCTAGTCTCCGGGCATCGCGTCGCAATACCGCTGCCCGCGCCAGATCCGGCCGACGTGCGCGACGAACGTGCGACCGAACTGGGCGCGCTCGCCGTGACCATCGTTTGCACGATGGGCGGCATGCTGTTGTGCTGCATGGTCGTGCGGTCGATGCGGCCCCGACACCGAATCATGCGGCACGCTTCCGCCTGGCCGCGTAAAGGATAAGGGGGAAGGCCGCGATTTTCGCGGGTCCGTACGTTCCTCGAACCCATCAATGGAGGGGACGGGTTTCAAAACGTTCATCCATAAGGTTCAAGGCATGGAGGCGCATAGGCAATTCGCCGCAGCGCCATGAGAGATGGACATGTCATGAAGTGGATGAAGGACCCGCTTGCCGGCTTCATAAGCCGGTGTGGCGCGCGGATGGGAAAATTCACCGCATTGCTTTGTCACGATTGCGATGCTGGCCGGCACCACGGGAGCCGGCGCGACCGCGTTCGCCGACGAAACGGTGACGGATGGCGGCAACGTGGCCGCCGAATCCGCAGCGAGCCAGCCGGAATCGACACAACAATCCGATGCTGAAAACGCAGTCGGATCGGACGTTGCCGACATTGCCGGGCAAGATGTTGCCGGACAGTCCGCAACGGACGATGACGACGCACAATGCCTTACGGACGACGGTGAATCGCAGCAGCCGTCGAACGAACAAGCGCAATCGCAACTGCAGTCGCAATCGCAACCGGAACAACCGTCGGAGACGATGCCGGAACAGCGGCAGCCGTGCGATAAGACGGAACAGCCGAATGAGCAGAAGGAGCAGGAACGGCAGGCGGTTAGGCAGCCGACGGCTGAGAACGCTGACGTACCTGCAAATGGTGCTGCACCGACTCAAGACGGCGATCGAAACGACCATGCCGGCGAAAATCGCACGGATGCTGTGGCGAATGGCGATGCGGGCGCGACAGCCGATGACGGCAAAACCGGCGATGCGGACGATGCTGACAACGATGGCAACACTGCTGAAGATGCCGACGATGCCGACAAGAACGGTAAGAATGACGCCGACGAGGATGCCGCGTCGGCTCAAAACGGCAACGATAACGACAAGAATGATGCTGCCAAAGACGATGTCGACGCCGACGCCGACGAACACATCATGCGCGATCGCTTCACCTTCAATCGCAAAACCGTGATGCGTGCCGCGCGTAACGTCGCCGTGCCGCAGCCGGACTGGCGCTCGTGCTGCGCTTCCGCGAATCGGATACGCCGATGGCGGTCTGAGCGGGCCAGCAGACAGGCAACGGGGCTTGTTCGGGCGGGTGAGTCGTTGAGCGATCAACGGTTCACCCGCTTTTGCTGTGACGAATACGGGTGATTTAGGGTTTAGTACCGCCTGAAATGGTTGGAAAACGCCATTCGTACCGGTATGATGGAACACGAAGCGAACAACGAATCGGATTGCGGCCTTGCATCGCAAACACGTATCGCAAGCGCGCATCGCAAGCCGAATCGCAAGCCGAACAGGGGAATGGCATGACGGAGGCCATTCGACTGCCGTGCGGTGGAAGGGAGCCGCCGCACGCCAAGCCGAAAGGGAACATCATGTGCAACGGTGGGGGAGCGTTCAGTCCGGAAGAAGTCGAATATCTGCGCTCGCTGCCGGTGGTGGCCGAAGCGACGTCGCGACGCATCACCTACACGGAATCGTTCAAACACAACTGCATGCGCCGGTACCATGCGGGCGAATCGCCGGTCGAACTGTTCCGCGAAGCCGGACTCGACCCATCGCTGATCGGCTATAAGCGCATCGAACGTTGTTTCGCGCGCTGGCGCAAGATTGCCTGCCGTATGGGCACGGACCGGCTGGTATCGGTTGATGGGAATGGTGGAGTGGTGCCATCGGCGTCGGCGGATGTGGCGCCGTCGGCGGAATCTGCGGAGGTTGCTCGATCTGCGGTATCGCAGCCGGTGCAGCCAACGCAACCAGCGGAAACGCAAAACAATGCGACGCTGCCCGCGCCGCGCAACGCAGCCGAAGTCCCGATTCTGTCGGGAGGTGACGTGCGCGACCTGCTCATCGCCCAGCAGGTGCGCCGCATCGACGAGCTGGAACGCGAGGTGGCGGCGTTGCGGGCGGAACTGCATCGCAAATAATCGCAAAAATCGTAAAAAATGCGAGCAATCGGCATCGTCCGCAAAGCGACGCATGTCGAGAACGGCGGGCGTGGCGAGCGGGTAGACTTGCGGGTATGAGAATCGCACGTTTTACGCATAATGATGTACCGCAGTACGCCTTCGTTCAGACCGACAAGAACGACGGCAAGGACTATCTCGTGGCCTTGAACGGCTATCCGCTGTCCGGCCAGGCCGTCGAGCCGACCGGCGAGCGCTATCCGGTGGATGGTGACGGCATTCGTTTGCTGGCTCCGGTGATTCCGTCGAAGGTGTACGGTTTGGCGAAGAATTATGAGGCGCATGCGCAGTTCATGCATGAGGCCGGTCATTCCGATATCAAGCATGCGCCGGAGGATATGGTGATTTTTACCAAGCCGAGCACGTCGGTGATTGGTCCGGATGATCCGATTGTGATTCCGCTGTGTTCGAATGATATGAATTTCGAGCCGGAGTTGGCTGTGGTGATGGGTCGTATCGCCAAGAATGTGCCGGTGGAGCAGGCCATGGATTATGTGCTGGGTTTCACGTGCGTGAATGATGTGACGTTGCGTGATCTGCAGGGTCTTGATCCGACGTGGACGCGTGCGAAGGGTTTTGATACGGCGTGCCCGTTGGGTCCGTGGATTGTGACGCGTGACGATGTGGATTGGAAGGATGCGAAGATTTCCTTCACGCTCAACGGTGAGGATGTGCCGATGGCGTCGGGTACCACGGCGAATCTGATTCACGGCATTCCTGAGCAGATCGCGGCGATTACGAGTTTCACCACGCTGCTGCCGGGCGATGTGATTATGACGGGTACGCCGAACGCGTCGGGTCATCTGGATCCGGGTGACGAGGCGATCGTGCACGTCGAGGGCATCGGCGATCTGCGCAACGTGGTGGTGCGCGGCTGATTTTCGGCTTGCTGGCGGATTTTGGATTAGGCGGGTTTGCAACGTTTCGTGATTTCGTTACGTTACTGCCCGCCTTTTTCGTATGTATTGCGATTGCCGGTGAGCGCTGGTGATTGTCGGTGACTGCCGTCCTGTGTCGAAAGACGGTTTTGAGAAACACAAAAAGTTGAGTGTGTGGGACTCAAGTTTTGGGAATATAATGGCGATGAAGTCGGTTGAGCATATCAGACAACGACATATGCGTCCGAACGCCGGCCCGGTAGCGAAGGCCGGGCGGCCGGGCGCGAACCATGGAGGATGATATGGAACAGAAGTTCACGCAGATGGCGCAGGAAGCGCTTTCGGACGCCGTTCAGAACGCGGCGGCGCTGGGCAATCCGCAGGTAGACACCCTGCACCTGCTGGACGCGATGCTGCGTCAGGAAAACAGCATGGCCCGCGCGCTCATCGAAGCGGCAGGCGGCAACGCGCAAAACGTGAGCGCCGAAGTGCATCAGGCGATGCAATCGCTGCCGAGCGCCAGCGGATCGACCACAACGCAGCCGGACGTCAGCAGGCAGCTGTCGGCGGTGCTATCGCAAGCCGAAAAAGAAATGCAACGGAGGGGAGACGAGTACGTCACCGTCGACCTCATGCTGGTCGCAATCGCGGCCGCGAAACCTAATCAAAGCGCGGACATCTTGGAAAAGAACGGTCTTACCGCGGATAAGCTGCGTAACGCCCTGACCGCCGCGCGCGGCAGCGACCGCAAGGTGACCAGCGCCGACGCGGAAGGCTCGTACAAGGCTTTGGAGAAGTACTCCACCGATTTGACGGCCGCCGCGAAGGAAGGCAAGCTCGACCCGGTGATCGGCCGCGACCAGGAAATCCGCCGCGTCATCCAGATCCTGTCCCGCCGTACCAAGAACAATCCTGTGCTGATCGGCGAGCCTGGCGTCGGCAAAACCGCCGTCGTCGAAGGCCTGGCGCAGCGCATCGTCGCCGGCGACGTGCCGACCACCCTGCAGAACAAGAAGCTTATCTCGCTTGACCTGGGCTCCATGGTGGCTGGTTCCAAGTACCGTGGCGAATTCGAGGAACGTCTGAAGAGCGTGCTTGAGGAGATCAAGAAGGCCGACGGGCAGATCATCACCTTCATCGACGAGATCCACACCATCGTCGGCGCGGGCGCGGCCGAAGGCTCCATGGACGCGGGCAATATGCTCAAGCCCATGCTGGCCCGTGGCGAACTGCGCCTGATCGGCGCCACCACACTGGACGAATACCGTGAGAACATCGAAAAGGATCCGGCGCTCGAACGTCGTTTCCAGCAGGTGTTCGTCGGCGAGCCGAGCGTGGAGGACACCGTCGCCATCCTGCGCGGCATCGCGCCGAAGTATGAGGCCCACCACAAGGTGACCATCGGCGACGACGCGCTGGTCGCGGCGGCAACCCTGTCGAACCGCTACATTTCCGGACGCCAGCTGCCGGACAAGGCCATCGATCTGGTGGACGAGGCCGCAGCGCACCTGCGCATGGAACTCGACTCCTCGCCTGAGGAAATCGACGAACTGCGCCGCCAGGTGGACCGTCTCAAGATGGAGAAGTCGTACCTGCTGGGCAATCCGAAGAACGACAAGGCCGCGGAAAAGGCCGAAGCGGAACTGGACGACAGCGCCAAGGACCGTCTCGCCGATTTGAACCAGGAAATCGCCGACAAAAGCGAAAAGCTCAACGGGCTGAAAGCGCGTTGGGACGCCGAAAAGAACGGCCACAACCGTATCGGCGACCTGCGCAAGAAGCTCGACGAGCTGCGTACGCAAGCCGAAAAGTACGAGCGCGAAGGCGACCTGGCGAAATCGTCAGCCATCAACTACGGCGAAATCCCGGCCATCCAGAAGGAAATCGCCCAAGCCGAGAAGAACGAGGCGGAATCGGGCGGAGCCGACAATGCCAACGCCGACGTGCCGATGGTCCCCGACCGCGTCGACGCCGACTCCATCGCCGAAATCGTCTCCGACTGGACCGGCATCCCCGTGGGCCGTCTTATGCAGGGCGAAAACGAGAAGCTCCTGCACATGGAGGAGTACCTCGGCAAGCGCGTGATCGGCCAGAAGGAAGCCATCCAAGCGGTTTCCGACGCCGTGCGTCGCTCGCGTGCCGGCATCTCCGACCCGAACCGTCCGACCGGATCGTTCCTGTTCCTCGGCCCCACCGGCGTGGGCAAGACCGAACTGGCCAAGGCGACTCGCCGACTTCCTATTCGATGACGAGAAGGCCATGGTGCGCATCGACATGAGCGAATACATGGAGAAGGCCTCCGTGTCCCGCCTGATCGGCGCCGCGCCGGGCTACATCGGCTACGAAGAGGGTGGCCAGCTTACCGAAGCCGTGCGTCGCCGTCCGTATTCGGTGGTGCTGTTCGACGAGGTGGAGAAGGCCAATCCGGAAGTCTTCGACGTGCTGCTGCAGGTGCTTGACGACGGTCGCCTGACCGACGGCCAGGGCAGGACCGTGGACTTCAAGAACACGATTCTGATCATGACCTCCAACCTGGGCTCGCAGTTCCTCGTCAATCCCGACATGGACGCGGACGCCAAGAAGAAGGCCGTGATGGACGCCGTGCACATGCAGTTCAAGCCGGAATTCATCAACCGTCTGGACGAACTGGTCATGTTCCACCCGCTGACCCGCGAGGAGCTCGGCGGCATCGTGGACATTCAGGTCGCGCAGGTGTCCGCACGTCTGACCGACCGCCGCATCACGCTTGACGTGACCGATTCGGCGCGCGAATGGCTTGCCAACACCGGTTACGATCCGGCGTACGGCGCACGTCCGCTGCGTCGCCTGGTGCAGACCGAAGTCGGCGACCAGCTTGCCCGCATGCTGCTGGCCGGCGAAGTGCACGACGGCGACACCGTGCTGGTGGACCAGACCGGCGGCGACCACCTGGAGCTGTCCGCGTGGGCCGCGGACCAGCTGGAGGATATGGGCGAGGAGAAGACGGACGATTCCGCCGACGTCCCGAACCCGGCTGAGTGACGATTATCGATTGGTTACCTGTCGGTCGTAAGCCTGCAATACCAGGCCTGCGACCGACAGCACGGTCGAACCGAGCAGTATGGCGATCGCCAGCTTCGGTTGCACGCCGAACGCCAGCCACAACGCGCACGTCCACACCGCGACCACGATCGTCACCGACGTGGTGATCTGCAGCACACGTGCGCGGATCGCATGACCTACCACAGCGCGGAAGAGCAATTCTTCCGCGCTTTTTTCTTGCGTTGGCTCAGGGGATTTCGCTTGAGATCGCGCCGATTCTGTTGATTCTGTTGACTGTGCCGATTGCGCCTTTTCTGTTTCTGCCGTCTGCTGCGCGGTCATCGCGTGTTGCCGGACAAGCGTGCCAGCCAGCGAAAGCGTCGCGACCACGCCGACGAACGCGAAATACGGATCGCGCGAGCCGGCCGGGAAAATCCACGACACCACGCACAGCAGCAGGCTGTACGCGTAAACAATCGCCATGCCAAGCGAAACCAGCGAATCGCCGTTCGGACGTCGCCGCTGCAATGCGGGCAGGCCGCGGTGGTGAATCGGCGCCGCGCAATAGAACATGACCGGCGTGATGACGATGGCGTGCAGCCACGGATTCGTCAGCCAGCCCGGCATGGCGATTTTGGCCAGCGCCAGTAATGTGATGACGAACGTTGGAATGGTCAGGATAAGCGCGATGACGAGGCGCTTGCCGAGGTGGTCGGTGGGTTGTCCGTCGATGTCGGATGTCGATTCGCCGTCTGCCATCACTTTGCCGTCTATCGTCACTCCACCGTCGGTTGTGTGGGATGGGTCGGCAAATCCGCCGTCCGTCCGCAGCGGAATCGCCTGGCGTGCGTCCGAGCTTGGAAACAGCCGCAACAACGCCCAGGTGGCGATGGATGCGGCCACAATCGACACGGCCGCCAAAAACAGATCGAATCCCATAATGTCCCTTCGTGTTGGGCTGATGCATTTCGCGTTCGGCTGATTTCAGCATAGTGCACGGTTGTGTGGCATGCGGTCGGTCTTGCGAATGAATGTGGATGCGTGGATTGATGTGTTCCTGACGACGTGATACCATCGAACGTATGTTCGATAATCCTGTGTTTGTAGTGATATTGCTGGTGATCGTGGCCGCGCTCGGAGCGGCTGCGGGCTTCTTCGCGGGCCGTGCCAAAGGGCAGGATATGGCCCGTGGTGCGAAGGAATCCGACCTGAACGAGGCGAAGGCGCAGATCGAGGCGGACAAACAGGACATCAGCAATCTCAACGCGGCTGTTGTGCAATACCGTACGCAGGCGGAAGGATTCAGCCAACAGCTGACGTATCTCAAATCGCAATTGGCACAGGCCCAGCGTGCCGAGGAAATGCGCGTGGAACGTGAACGGCAGCGTGCCGCCGAAGAAGCGAACCGTCGTCAAGCCGAAAGCGAACGGAAACTGCAGGAGCAAAGCAAGGTGCTCTCCGCACTGGCTCCGGTGCAGAAGAACCTCGACGCCCTGCAGACGAAGGTCGCGCAAATCGAAGAGGGCCGCAAGCATGAGATGGGCGCGCTCGGCGAACAGCTCAAAGGTCTTGGCGAACAGCAGGCGCGATTGGATCGCGAGACGAGCGCCCTATCATCGGCATTGCGCAACAACAAGGTGCGTGGCGCGTGGGGCGAGGCGCAGCTGCGCAACATCGTGGAATCGGCGGGTCTGCTGGAACATGTCGATTTCGATACCCAAGTGGTGGTCACCGATGCCGAGGGGCGTACGCAGCGGCCGGACATGGTCATTCACATGCCGGGCGGCAAAACCATTCCGATCGACGCGAAGGCGCCATACGCCGACTACCAGCGCGCATGCGAGATTCCAGACACCGCCTCACCGGAGGGACTGGCCCGCAAGAACGAGCTGCTGCATTCCCATGCCAAAGCGGTACGAGACCATGTGAAGACCCTGGGAGACAAAGCCTACTGGAACGCGTTCAGCGATGCTCCGGATTTCGTGATCGCGTTCATCCCCAACGAATCGTTGCTGCAGGCCGCGTTGGAAACCGACCCGACACTGATGGACGACGCATTCGCGCAGAAAGTCGCGCTGACCTCGCCGATCACCCTATGGGCGGTGCTCAAATCCGTGGCATACGCATGGCAGCAGCAAAGCCTGACCGATGACGCGAAAATGCTGTTCGACCTGTCCCGAGAGCTGTACGAACGGTTTGCAGTATTGGGGGAGCGGGCCACCAAACTGGGTTCCGCCATCACCAAAACGGTCGGCGCATACAACTCGTTCGCCGCGTCGCTCGAATCGCGCGTGCTGGTCACCGCGCGCAAACTGCAACGCGTCGACCAAAGCAAGGTCATCGGCACCGTCGACATGATCGCGCCCGAAAAAGGGGATATCCGCGAGTTGTCCGCTCCCGAGACCAACGCCGAATAACCATGTTTATCGCTCATAAATCACCCATACCGCACGGTGAATGACGAGCCGAAAGGATAGGCTGGAACCATGACCGAAGAGAACACTTTCCGCAAGACGACACCGGTTCCGACGCATGATTCCGCTGCGGGCCAGTCTGTTTCCGCTTCGACGGAATCCACCGTCGATTTCGCCATGCTCGAACCTCGCGACCAGCTCAAGACGCTGCTGCAGGCCGAAATGAAGGACAAGCCTTTCTCGGAACTCTCCTCCGTGCTGTTCGACCATCGTGGAGCCTCCATCGTCGGCCATATCCTGCTCGACACGTTGGAGGAAGCCGGCTATTCCGTCGACGATTTCGACGCGGTCGGCGCATTGACCGCCGCGGCCGTGCCGCTGGTCTCCGCCATGATCCAGGCCGCCGCCTCCCGTGGTGAGGATTTGGACGGTTTCGTCATGGACTTCGTCTATCCGTCCATCAAGGGTCCGTCGATTGCCGGCAAACGCGTGGTGCTGATCGACTCCTGGCTGTCTGAAAAATCGTATGTGCAGACCTCATCGCTGGTCACCCTGCGCAACGGCAACGAGCTGAGCCTCGACTTCTCCGTGGTGGAGAACGAAGGCGCCAAAGTGCTGGCCGTTGCCTCGCTGATCGGCGGTGTCGACATGGTCGACCCGACCATCAAGGTCATCAACCCGGTCACTTCGGAGGAATCCGAACTGCCGTTCGTCGAAGTGTTCAAGGAATCCGAACTCCACTGAACACCGAGTTTCCCGCCGACCGACCGCAAACATATCTGCCGTTGACGTCGTCGAATGTGCGATGACAAGCATGATGATGCATACGGATGCGCGGGCCTTTGACATATTTGTATTGCTGTTCCTATGAAGGGGAGAACGTGCACGATCCCAATCCCATCGATGTTGCCGCACAGGCATCCGGCGAACCGACGTTCCGCGAGGTCGGCGTAGGACCGTGGTCGCAAACCCATCCAGGCGAACCACGCCCGGACGATGCGTCATCCCCCAATTACGACATCCGCTTCGACTCCACCCTGCTCGACGAAGGCGACCGCCGCAACGTGCTCGACCGCTACCGCTACTGGACGGTCGCGGCCATCAAAGCCGACCTGGACTCCCGCGGGCGCCACGATTTCGAAGTCGCCGTGGAGAACTGGACCCACGATTTCAACATCGGCTCCATGGTGCGCACCGCCAACGCGTTCCAAGCGCGCCGCGTGCACATCGTCGGCCCGCACAAATGGAATCGCAAGGGCGCGCTCATGACGGAGCTGTACCAGCACGTCGAAAACCATCCATCCATAACGGAACTCGTCGAATGTTGGAAACTGCGCATCGCCGGCGAAATCGCCGCCGCCCAATCGCAAGCCGCCGCCATCGCCTTCCATATGCGTGGCTCCGCAGCCGCGACGGATGGCACTTCCGGCACTGCCCCGAACACAAGCGAAACCATGGCCCAACTGGAAGCTTTGGACGCGAAAATAGCAGAACTGCAAGCCGCCCGCGTCATCGCGCTCGACATCATTCCCGGCGCGGTGCCCATGGAAACCTACCATTTCCCCAAACGCTGCCTCATGCTTTTCGGCGCGGAAGGCCCGGGCCTGTCCGAAAAAGCGCTCGAACTGGCCGATGACGTGGTCTACATCTCCCAATTCGGCTCGGTCCGTTCCATCAACGCCGGCGCCGCCGCCGCGGTCTCCATGCACACCTGGATCGCCCAGCACGCCGCGCCGCAAGCCTGATCGCGCCATCGGCACGCGGCAAGAAAAGCCGTTAAGCGTCGCTTTGCCGCAATAGCGGATGCGTGCTCGCCGACCAGGCGACGGAACGGCCGTCGAACGGATGGCGGCCAGTCGCGGCTGGGTTGCGAACGGGGCACGAAATAGGGCACACGCTCGTCACACAGACGCGTTACTGTTAGGGTCATGCCTACTTTCACCAAAGAAGAAATCGTGCATTTGGGCGATCTGGCCCGAATCGCACTCACGGACGAGGAAATCACCCGTCTGCAGGGCGATCTGAACGTCATCGCCGAATCCATCAACAAGGTCCAGGAAGTCGCCACCGACGACGTGGAACCGACCGCGAACCCGGTCCCGCTGGAAGCCTACCTGCGTCCGGACGTCCCCGAGACCCCGCTGACCCAGGCCGAAGCCACCGCAGGCGCCCCGGTCTCCGAGGCCGGCATGTTCGTCGCACCGCGCATTCTGGGACAGGAGTGATATGAGCACCACCGAACTCGTCAAGCTTTCCGCCGCCGAGATGGCGGCCAAGATCAAGGCCAAGGAAGTTTCCAGCCGTGAGCTGGTCGAAGCCCACCTTGCGGTCATCGAATCCGCCGAACCGAGCGTCAAGGCCTTCCTGAAGGTCTCCGCCGACCAGGCCCTCGAACAGGCCGACGCCTTCGACGCCAAATCCGATGAGGACAAGGCGCAGATGCCGGAACTCGCCGGCGTGCCAATCGCCATCAAGGACATGATCGTCACCAAGGGCATCGAAACCACCGCCGCATCCAAGATCCTCGAAGGCTGGGTGCCGCCGTACGACGCCACCGTCATCGAGAAGCTCAAGGCCGCGGGCATGCCGCTGTTGGGCAAGACCAACCTCGATGAATTCGCGCAAGGCTCCTCCACCGAGCACTCCGCCTACCAGACCACCCACAATCCGTGGGATACCGAGCGCGTGCCGGGCGGTTCCGGCGGCGGTTCCGCAGCCGCAGTGGCCGCATTCGAAGCTCCGCTCGCCCTGGGTACCGACACCGGCGGCTCCATCCGCCAGCCGGGTTCGCTGACCGGTACCGTCGGCGTCAAGCCGACCTACGGCGGCGTCTCCCGTTTCGGCGCTATCGCAATGGCCTCCTCGCTCGACCAGATCGGCCCGTGCTCCCGTACGGTGCTCGACTCCGCCCTGCTGCAGGAAGTGATCGGCGGACACGACAAGCGCGATTCCACCTCCATTCCGGAAGGCCCGCGTCCGATGGTCGCCGCAGCCCGCGAAGGCATGAAGCGCGATCTGAAGGGCCTCAAGGTCGGCCTGATCAAGGAGCTCGGCGGCGAAGGCTTCCAGCCGGGCGTCATGGCCCGCTTCAACGAAGGCGTCAAGAAGCTTGAGGAAATGGGCGCGGAGGTCATCGAAGTGTCCCTGCCGCACCTGCCGTACTCCCTCGGCGCCTACTACATCATCATGCCGTCCGAGGTCAGCTCCAACCTGGCCCGTTACGATGGCATGCGCTACGGCCTGCGCGTCATGCCGCCGGCAGGCGTTCCGCAGACCGCCGCCAACATGATGGCCTACACCCGTGAGGCCGGCTTCGGCGACGAAGTCAAGCGCCGTATCATCCTCGGCACCTACGCCCTGTCCGCCGGCTACTACGATGCCTGGTACGGCTCCGCGCAGAAAGTCCGCACCCTGATCATCGACGACTTCAAGAAGGCCTTCGAAAAGGTCGACGTGCTCGTCGGCCCGACCAGCCCGGTCACCGCCTTCAAGTTCGGCGAGAAGACCGAGGACCCGATGGCCATGTACGCCATCGACATCACCACCATTCCGGCCAACCTCGCCGGCGTGCCGGCAATGAGCATCCCGGCCGGCCTGAGCGACGACGGCCTGCCGGTCGGCTTCCAGTTCCTCGCCCCGCAGCAGCGCGACGAGGTCATGTACAAGCCCGCCGCCGCTCTCGAAGCGGCCCTCGAGGAAAGCTGGAACGGCCCGATCTGGCAGTCCCTGAAGACCCCGTGGCTCGACGGACTGGACAAGTAGGAAGCATCGGAGGAAAGAAACAAAATGGCTGAAAAGTTGATGAAGTACGCCGATGCCGTCAAGAAGTTCGACCCGGTCATCGGTCTGGAAACCCACGTGGAGCTGTCCACCACCACGAAGCTGTTCTGCCCGGCCGAAGTCCACTTCGGCGGCGAGCCGAACACCCAGCTCACCCCGGTGAGCCTCGGCCTGCCGGGCTCCCTGCCAGTGGTCAACAAGACCGCCGTCGATTACGCGATCAAGCTGGGTCTCGCCCTGCACTGCGAAATCGCCGAATGGAGCCAGTTCGCCCGTAAGAACTACTTCTACCCGGACATGCCGCGCGATTACCAGATCTCGCAGTATGACAAGCCGACCAACGGCAACGGCTACCTCGACGTGGAGCTTGAGGACGGCACCATCTTCCGTGTGCCGATCGAGCGCGCCCACATCGAAGACGACGCCGGCAAGAACACCCACGTCGGTGGCGCTGACGGCCGTATCGAAGGCGCCGACCACTCGCTGGTCGACTACAACCGCGCCGGCGTGCCGCTGATCGAAATCGTGACCAAGCCGATCGAAGGCGCAGGAGACCGCGCCCCCGAAATCGCAGGCGCCTACATGCGCGCCATCCGCGACATCGTGCGTGCGCTGAACATCTCCCATGCCCGCATGGAGCAGGGCAACATGCGCGCCGACGTGAACGTGTCGCTGCGCAACAGCCCGTCCGATCCGTTCGGCACCCGTTCCGAAACCAAGAACGTGAACTCGTTCCGTGGCATCGAGAAGACTATCCAGTACGAGATCCGCCGTCAGGCCGCCATCCTTTCCGAAGGCGGCGAGATTCTGCAGGAGACCCGTCACTGGGACGAGGCCTCGCAGACCACCGCCGGCGGCCGCGTGAAGTCCGACGCCGACGACTACCGCTACTTCCCGGATCCGGATCTGGTGATGCTGCACATCACCAAGGAGCACATCGAGGAGATGAAGGCCCAGATGCCGGAAATGCCTCGTGAGCGCCGCAACCGCCTGAAGGGCGAGTGGGGCTTCAACGATCTGGAGATGCGCGACGTGCTCAACGCCGACGCTCTGGACCTGCTCGAGGACACCGTCAAGGCCGGCGCTTCCGCCGCAGGCGCCAAGAAGTGGTGGCTGGGCGAGCTGTCCCGCGAAGCCAACAACAAGGGCGTGAGCCTTGAAGAGCTGCCGATCACCCCGGCCGACGTCGCCGAGGTCGAGAAGCTCATCGCCGACGGCAAGCTCAACGACAAGCTCGCCAAGCAGACCGTCGCAGGCGTGCTCGCCGGCGAAGGCACTCCGGACGAGGTCGTCAAGAAGCACGGCTTCCAGGTCGTTTCCGACGACGGCGCGCTCGAAAAGGCCGTCGACGAGGCACTCGCGGCCAACCCGGACATCGTCGAGAAGCTCAAGAGCGGCAACATGAAGCCGATGGGCGCGATCATCGGCGCCGTCATGCGCGCCACCCGCGGCCAGGCCGACGCGAAGGCCGTCACCAAGATCGTGATGAGCAAGATCAAGTGACGTTCCGGCGATTGCCGAACGTTGCCTGATTGATGGCATCGAAAGGCGTGCGTTTTTGCGATGAGAGGAATCGTAAAAACGCACGCCTTTCTGCATTTTGTTGCTTTTTATCTGCTTTTACATGCCTTTTCGTACGATTCACGCCGTCGGCTGGGGGAGGTTTCACGGGGATTTTGCCTAACAAAACTCCCAGCTGGCGTTCAGTCGGGTACAATACCGTCGGTATGGGTGTGGCGAGGGACCGCGCCGAGAAACATAGGGAACGATAATCATGTCAGAGTACGCTGAAACCACAGCGAAGGAACAGACGACGGACCAGCGGGCGAGGGAGCTGCCGGAACGCATCGTCATTCCGCCCATCAAGGGCGAGATGGTGCACTTGCGCCCCGCCACCATCGACGACATCGCACGCATGGAGGTCATTGAGGCGTACGTCGGCGCATCCGGCATCACCGGCAAGGACCGCGTGGCCGAACGTGGCGCTGTGAACGCGTGGGTGCGTCGTTCCGTGGCATGGTCCAATGGCGAAAAATCGAACGAATCCGGCGTGGGGGATCCGGAATCTCGTCGTACCATCGCATGGTCCATCGTCACCGAAGCCGACCATGACGGCGACGGCGAGCTTGACGCGGCCTCTTCCGACAACGTGATCGGCATGATCTTCCTCATCGACATCGACGGCTGGGCACGTTCCGCCCGCATCCAAGTGGTGCTCGGCAAGGACTACCGCGGCCGCGGCTACTCGCGAGACATCATGCCCCGCGTGATGACGTACGGCTTCGCGCCGGAACCGGCGGGCCTCGGCATGCACCGCATTTGGGTGGCCGTGCCGGAACAGAACACGCGTTCCGTATCCGTCTACCAGTCGCTCGGCTTCGTGCCGTCCGGCCGTTCGCGCGATGCCCTGTGGAACGCGTCGGAGAACCGTTACCAGGACCTCATCGTCATGGACACGCTCGTCGACGAATTCGACCCGATCCGCTCGCTCGACGCGTTCGGCATGCACGTGATCGAAGACAATCCGGGCGTCAAGGAGGCGTTGAGCGCCCGCGAACACTCGATCGCCATCCAACTCAACTCCGTACATAAGGGCGATGCGGACGATGCCGCAGCGGCAGGCCAGAGTGGAGACACGGCGCAGACCTCCGCCGACGAGACGTCTGCCGCGCCATCGCAGGAATCGCAGCCGAACGAAGCATCCGGAACGGCGAAGACGGACCAGAAGGCCGGCGATGCCGACAACAACTGGCCGTACAGCTCGGATGAGCGCAAAACCTCGAAGGATGCTTGGTGGCGCACGCTTGGACGTGGCCGCAAGCGCGACACGGAAGGCAGACGATGAGCGCCGAGGACCTCGACAACTACGAAACCGACGCCGAGCTGTCCCTATACAAGGAATACCGCGACGTCATCAAACTGTTCACCTACGTTGTGGAGACCGAGCGCCGCTTCTATCTGGCCAACAAGGTCGATTTCAACGTGCGTTCCGCCGGCCAGGACGTCTACTTCGACGTGCGGCTGACCGACGCGTGGGTGTGGGACGTCTACCGTTCCAGCCGTTTCGTCAAAAACGTGCGCATCGTCACGTTCAAGGACGTGAACGTCGAGGAAGTGCAGAAAACCGACATCGACATTCCCGACAGCATGTAGCGGACCTACGGAAAACCAGTCTTCGGCGGAAGCCGTACGGCTGGTTTTCCTTCTATCAGGGCGATTGCTGTCGGACTTGGCGGTGATTTTGTGTGCATGCGCACAGGTGCGCTGTGCGTTTCCCTACCTTCGGGTAGAATATCTTCGATTTTGTTTGTAAGGAGACTTCAAAGTGACGCAAAAGCAATCCGTGGTCATCATCGGTGGCGGCCCTGCCGGCCTGACTGCCGCTTGGGAGCTCGTCAAGGACGGTGGCTCCGAACAGTACGACGTGACCGTGCTGGAAGCCACCCGCGAATTCGGCGGCATCTCCCGCACCGTCAAGCATGACGGCAATCGTATGGATATCGGCGGCCACCGCTTCTTCTCGAAGGATGACCGCATCATGGACTGGTGGAAGGACGTTCTGCCGCTGCAGGGCGCACCCAGCTATGATGACAAGAAGCTCCACCGCGAGCATGATATGGAGCCGGGCGGCCCGGATCCGGAAATCGAAGACAAGGTGATGCTCAAGCGCCACCGCGTGTCCCGCATCTACTGGAACCGCCACTTCCTCGACTACCCGATTTCCCTGAGCGCCAACACCCTGAAGGCCATGGGCTTCAAGCTCACCATGGTCGCCGGCTTCAGCTACCTGAAGTCCATGGTGCACAAGCTGCCGGAAACCAACCTGGAGAACTTCTACATCAACCGTTTCGGCCGTAAGCTCTACTCCATGTTCTTCGAGGGCTACACCGAGAAGCTGTGGGGCCGTCACCCGTCCGAAATCTCCGCCGACTGGGGCGCACAGCGCGTCAAGGGCCTGAGCATCATGGGCGTGCTGAAGAACGCCTTCCAGAAGCTCCTGCCGAAGAAGCGCGACAACTCCGAAGTCGAAACCTCCCTCATCGAGGAATTCTGGTATCCGAAGCTCGGCCCGGGCCAGCTGTGGGAAACCGTCGAATCCAACTGCGAAGCCGCCGGCGTGAAGGTCATCACCGACGCCAATGTGGTGGAAATTCGCCAGAAGGACGGCAAGATCGCATCCGTCGTGTACGAGGATTCCGAAGGCAACCGCACCGAAATGGCCGCGGACGACTTCATTTCTTCCATGCCGGTCAAGGACCTTGTCAACGCCGTGGACGCCTCCGACCAGCCGGCTCCGAAGGATATGACCGAAATCGCCAACGGCCTGCCGTACCGCGATTTCGTCACCGTCGGCCTGCTCGTCAAGCACCTGCGCCTGACCAACACCACCGACATTCCGACCCTCGGCAACCCGCCGATCGTGCCGGATTGTTGGATTTACGTGCAGGATCCGGGCTACAAGGTCGGCCGTCTGCAGATCTTCAACAACTGGAGCCCGTACCTGGTCAAGGACGTCGACAACACCGTGTGGATCGGTCTCGAATACTTCTGCGAGGAAGGCGACTCCTTCTGGAACATGACCGACGAGGAAGCCACCAAGTTCGCCATCCAGGAGCTCACCCGCATGCAGGTCATCAACGGCCCGCAGGACGTGCTCGACTCCCACCGCGAACGCGTCAAGAAGGCTTACCCGGCCTACTTCGACACCTACGACCGCATGCCCGAACTCGTCGACTACCTCGACTCCTTCGGCAACCTGTACTGCGTTGGCCGTAACGGACAGCACCGTTACAACAACATGGACCACTCCATGGCCACCGCCATCGAAGCCGTCAAGGACATCAAGAGCGGCGAAACGTCGAAAGACAACGTGTGGTCGGTCAACACTGACAAGTCCTACCACGAAGAAAAGTAGAAAAATAAATAACGCGTGCGCATACGCCCTTTCTCCGGCGCTCGACGTACCTTTGTACGCCTTCGGCCTCAGACGGGCGTCTTCGCACGCGTTATTTATTTTTCGTCAGTCGTAACTTTGATCAAGCCCATGCTTTTTGGCATGGGCTTTTTCATTGCGATTTTCATTGCGATTGCGCGGTGCGCGGACCGCACGGGCGGACCGCGCGTGCCCGCTTCGCGTTGGTCTGGGTTGCGTTGTATGGTTAGGACAGTTCAAAAACCGCGATGTTTCGCGGCGGACTTTTCATTCGACGGAAATTTTCCGCAATTCTTTTTTACAGCTGTCGCGGGCGCATGCCTGTGGAAGCCAAGGAAAGGCAACTACCAGTGGCAACAAGCCCTAATCTCGATGATATGAAACTGCCCGAGCTCAAGGAGCTCGCCAAGCAGATGGGACTTCGTGGTGTCTCCACCATGCGCAAGACCGAACTGATCGCAACACTTCAAGCCGCCCGTTCCGGCGGCCAGGCTCCGGCCGGCGTCACCGTGCGCGCGCCAAAGTCCGCTCCCGCCGCAGACGCTGAGGTCAAATCGGCAAAGGACAAGAAGGCCGATGAAGTCAAGCAGGAGGAACGCCCCGTCCGTGCCAAGCAGGCCAAGTCCGCGGAATCCTCCGAAGTCGCGGATGCCGTGGCAGCGGTGGACGCGTTGAAGCCGAACGATGAAGCGCCGAAGCGTCGTCGCCATCGTGACGCCGAAGCCGGCGCCGACCTGCTCGCCGAACTGGGCCTTGACGATGCCGCTCCGAAGCAGGATGACCGCCGTCGCCGTCGTGATGACGACCGTAGGGACGATTTCGAGCCGCGTCGCCGCCGTCGCGTGGCGGACGGGCCGAAGAGCGAAGACGTCGTGCGCGACCTTGATGACATCCTCGCCACGCTGCCGTCGCAGGAAGACGCCGACGATGATAAGCGTCGCGACGAGACCGAAGACAACGAATACCGTCACAGCCGTGGACGCAACGATCGCCGTGGCCGCCGTATGCGTGGCCGTGACCGCGATTACGACGAGCGTGACGAGCGTCGCGGCAGGGGCGATCGCAATGATCGCAACGACCGTAACGATCGCGCCGACCGCATGGACCGCAACGCCGACCGCGACCAGCGCAACGATCGTATGGATCGCGCCGACCGCGACCAGCATCGCGACGAGCCGAAGGAAGACCTCGTGCCGGTCGCCGGCATCGTCGACGTGCTCGACTCCTACGCGTTCGTGCGTACGTCCGGCTACCTGCCGGGACCGAACGACGTGTATGTCTCCATGGGCCAGGTCAAGAAGTACGGCCTGCGCAAGGGCGACGCCGTGCACGGCTCCATCCGCGCCCCGCGTGAAGGCGAACGTCGCAACCAGCGTCAGAAGTTCGTGCCGCTGCAGTCCATCGACTCCATCAACGGCATGAGCGTCGAGGAAGCGCAGCATCGTCCGCAGTTCAGCAAGCTCACCCCGCTGTATCCGCAGGAACGCCTGAAGCAGGAGACCACGCCGAACAAGCTCACCGGCCGCCTCATCGACATCGTGGCGCCGATCGGCAAGGGCCAGCGTGGCCTGATCGTGTCCCCGCCGAAGGCCGGCAAGACCATCACCCTGCAGAACATCGCCAACGCGATCGCCACCAACAATCCGGAAGTCCACCTGATGGTCGTCCTCGTGGACGAACGTCCGGAGGAAGTCACCGACATGGAACGCACGGTGCAGGGCGAGGTCATCTCCTCCACCTTCGACCGTCCGGCCTCCGACCACACCACCGTCGCCGAACTGGCCATCGAACGCGCCAAGCGTCTCGTGGAGCTCGGCCAGGACGTGGTGGTGCTGCTCGACTCCATGACCCGTCTGGCCCGCGCCTACAACATCGCCGCGCCGGCCTCCGGCCGCATCCTGTCCGGTGGTGTGGACGCGCAGGCGCTGTACCCGCCGAAGAAGTTCTTCGGCGCCGCCCGCAACATCGAAAACGGCGGCTCCCTGACCATCATCTCCTCCGCGCTGGTGGAAACCGGTTCCAAGATGGACGAGGTGATCTTCGAGGAATTCAAGGGCACCGGCAACATGGAACTGCGCCTGAGCCGTGAGCTCGCCGACAAGCGCCTGTTCCCGGCCATCGACGTGAACGCCTCCGGCACCCGCCGCGAGGAGCTCATCACCAACCCGCAGGAACTGCCGATTATCTACCGTCTGCGTCGACTGCTGGGCGGCATGGAGCCCGAGCAGGCCTACCAGACGCTGGTGCCGCGCCTCAAGAAGACCGCCACCAACCGCGACTTCCTCGCCGCCATCGTGCAGCAGGCCAACACCGGCAACGCGGTCAACGGCAACTGATCAGACCGCTGAACAATAGTGTAAGGGCTGCACCCTGATTGATACGGGGTGCAGCCCTTGTCGTATCTGATGCAAATACATCAACTATCGCATTGCAGTTGTAGTATTGCCGTCAACGTTCACATGCACGCTGACGATATATGAGATGAAAGAGGCATCACTGGGTTCGATTGTTTTTGGGAGTGGGCAGTGGTGCGGCCATGTTCGGCGATGCGGATGCCAGCCATATCCTCACCGGCGACTATGACATCTGAGATATCTGACTTTGCGCATCGTGCAAAGCCGTAATCGGGAGTATCCTCGAATCTATGAGCGAAACGAGCAGCGACTGGCAAAGGACCACCATCGACTCCGCCCAGGCGGCGGCCCACCCGGAAACCGCACAAGCGGTGGCGCGCATCAAAGCGCTGCGCCAAACCATCGATAACATCGATTCGGCGGTCATCGCATTACTGGCCGAGCGGTTCAAGGCCACCTCGCAGGTCGGCGTGCTCAAAGCCAACGCCGGATTCGCGCCCGAAGACACCAAGCGTGAGGACTATCAGATCGAACGCCTCCACCGCATCGCCATCGATGCCGGGCTTGATCCGGAAATTGCCGAAATGTACCGTGAATTCGTGGTTACCGAAGCCAAGAAGCGCCACCAGCGCATAGCCGATGCCGGTGGTGACCCGGGCGTACTCGACGTATTCGCGTGATTCGCCCGCAGCGAATGGGCACCTTTCGGATATTCGTCTATAGGGCAAGTTGCCTGCAGCGACTACATTAATACGGGAATGGAATGCCCGTAGTGGTCGACTGTATGAATGGGATACGTAGATGAGATGTGGTGCCGCACTGGTCAGTTGCGCATTGTGCGTGGCTTCGATTCTCGGCGGTGCTTGGATGTCTCGTCCGACTCCGGTTGATTACGGTCCGGTGCTCGCTACGGCAAGTGATATGTACGCCGTCACCGATGCCGAAGGGGAGCCGGTCCGTTGGTATGTGGTAGGGAAGGGCGGCGCCGGCAATGGCGCCAGTGCCGATTCCGGCAATAGCGGTTCCACTGATACCGATTCCGCCAATAGTAATTCCGGCACGTCCAAGGTTTCTCGTATCCCCGCTTCCGCCGCCACCCTGCCATGGAAAGTCAGCGTCACCTACTCGCTTGACGGTCCGAACGTCGAGGCAAACGAGGTTGCCGGCGCGTCTGGACTGATCGGCGTGTATATCGATATTAAGCCGCAAACCAAGGAAGCCAACCGTACGATCCCGGTTGTCGCCTTTACCGTGCCTACGCAGGTAGCCGATGATGTTTCCGCTGACAACTCCATTACGGTGACCACGCAAGGTTCCAATACCGTAGTCGCCGCAGCTGGAAAAGCCGCAACCGGCTTGGAATTCAGCTGCTATATGAACGCCAAAGACTTCTCCATGAGTTCCGTGGCGCTCGCCGTATTGCCTTCCAATTCCAGCAGTCCGGCAGTTGGTGCTAATCCCGATGCCGCGAATGCTGCGAATGCTGCCGCACAGCCTGCTGCCGATACGGATGTCGCCCAACTCACCGCCTCTGCCGCCACACTGGTCGATTCACTGACCGACGCCGGTTCTGGTGAACAGCAACAGCTCATCGAGCAGCTTCAAACCCTGCGCGATAACGAACGTGCGCTGAACAAGTCTGTAGTGGCCGAACGCGAAACCGCCCATAAGCGGACGTTTGAAGACTATATGGCCGCGTATGTGGGCTCATATACCACGCACCTGTCTGGATCGATTGGCACCTCCACCCAGTTGCCGGCGTTGATGGGCACGGCCGGCGAACTGTCCGGGGACACGCCTTTGGCTCAAGCCGTACTCGACTTGGCCAACGCGGTGAACAACGTCAGTGCCGCACATCAGCATGCCGGTGCGGTCGATGCGTTGGACGAGGTGATTCGCCGCATCCAGCAGCAAGGCACCACCGGACTGGTGGATGATCTGATCGCCGAGGCTTCGGAGGAAGCCACTCAAGGCTCCAAGCAATACGCCGATGGCCAGAGCCAGCTCTCCGCCGCAATGATTCCGTATTCGATGAAATACACGGACGTTTACACGGCCAATTTGAGCGCCCTGACCGGCGGCACGTCCTCGGGCGCCACCGCTTACGAGAGCCAAGCCATCGCCGAAACCAACGGTAGCGATGAACTCGCCGACGCTCAATCCAAGGTCGATGCCGCGATGAGCACGCTTGCCACCGCCTCCGAGCATACGGGCAAAGCCACGGCCTTGCGCCAGATTGTATTGCGATTCTCCGATCAGTTCGAAGGCGGCGCGTCCTCGGCTTCCGGCAATGATGGTGATGGTTCGTCCGGTGATGTCTCTTCCGATCCGGTGACCGAGGCTCAGGCACTGACCGGCCTGGTCGATTCGCAATCGCAATCGTTCTACGGCAAGACCCGGGCCGCCCAAGCCAAGCGTAAGGCCGATGCCGCCCGTAAGCAGGCCAAAGCCGCGCAACAGCAGCAGTCGCAGCATTCCAAGGCCTCACTGGTCGATGACACCATGTCCATGTCTGCTGGCGATGTGATGAACTATGCGGGTGGTCTTACTTCGGCCATCGGTGGTGGAGGTAAGTTCGATTCGTCCAAGAGCGATGGTTCGGGAACGAACGACTCAGCCAAGTCGAGCGATACTGGCGATTCCGGCAACAATCTTGACACCGCTCCAGTACTGTTCGGCTTTGGCACTGGCGGCACGCTGCTCAAGCATGACATGAGCGCGCTGATCAATGAGACCGTGGAGATCAGCGATGCTGGCACGCTCTTGGCGCAGGCCGTCGCGCAGCTCGATAGCCCCAATACGCAACAAAAAACCGCCGAAACCCGATACCTCATCGTGATTCCGACGGTGTGATGGTGTATGCGGGAAAATCCGCATGCGACAGGTGCCCAATACGCGTAAAGTGCGTTATCGGTGTGGGACGCCGCATCAAAAACTGGCTTTTTCGATGCGGCGTCCCACACCCTCTTGTAAGTCAGAGCTAACTATAGTTTGAAGAATGGCTAAATTCCAAGGATTTGTTGATTCGGTCTGTGGGACGCCGCGTATATAAAACGTTTGACACGCGTGGTGGCCCACGCTATTGTGGGCCGCCAGCTTACAATGCGGGATATTTGCGTGCCGTCCCACAGTCGTGTCATCCGAACGTCAAAAACAAAAGAGGGGAACCTCAATAGGA
>ENA-OQNL01000002-OQNL01000002.1-human-gut-metagenome-genome-assembly--contig:-NODE-2-length-66200-cov-4.767606_pt1 | contig 66200 bp, 46 predicted proteins | sample MGYA00242631_ERZ504884 | MGnify/ENA primary metagenome ERZ504884 (study PRJEB26092, sample SAMD00036395) | human gut metagenome | host: Homo sapiens | study: EMG produced TPA metagenomics assembly of the...
GCTCGCCTGCGAACGCGGAATCTTGATTATTGGAACGTACGGTACCCACGTCGGAAACGACGGTGGAATACATGAACAGCGGTTGTGAAGCGGGGGAAGTCGGCAAACAGGTCACCTCAATTCGAAGGTGGTTGCGCCAATGCGTACGGGAATGCGTGTTCCGAGGATCATCGGCGCGTTCAGACGCTGCTGGTTGACCACAGTGCCGTTGGTGGAACCCAGATCTTCGACGGCCCATTTGCCGGTGGCGGGATCCGTGTAGACGCGCGCATGGTGGGATGAGACGAATTCATCATCCAAGACCACGGTGTTCGATGCGGAACGGCCAAGCGTGATGGTGTTGCCGGTCAGGGGGACGGAACTGCCGGCAAGAGGGCCATCGATGATGACCAGCAAGGTAGGTTTGGCACTTGATGTAGCGCCGACCGCCGGCGCGAGGGCGGCCACGGGCGCTGGCGCTTCGACGGCCTTGCGCGCGCGACGCTCCTTACGGCGATGAGCCCGCGACTTGCGCGGGCTGAGCGTTTCCACATCCCTGTACAGCGAACGCACCGTGCAGGCTACGAAGATCCAAAGCAGTACGAGGAAGCCGTACTTGAGGATCGCGAAAGTAAGTTCAGTGAGCATAGAGGCAACTCCCGAGATTGGGGTTGGTTACTCCTGATCCTGCGAAGAGGCCCAATACAGGATTCGGGTGCGGCCGATGGTGATGGTGTTGCCGTCGAGCAGCGTGGCCGCCTCGACATGGTGGCCTTCGACATACATGCCGTTGGTGGAGCCCAGATCGCGCGCGATGACGGTGCTGCCATTGTCGGTGACGTCAATCTCCATATGGCGGCGGGAGATGCCCGGATCGTCGATCACGATGTCGCAGTCGGATCCGCGGCCGATGATGGTCTTGCTTTCCGTAAGCAGATACTGGTGCTCGCCGATCTCCAGCATCGGGCAATCCTCGGTTTGCGCCTCGGTGGTGACGGGCACGGTGTTGCCCTGTACGGATTCGCTCGTCAGCTTGAAGTTGCTCTTGGTCAAGTCGAGGTCCTCTTCGAAGATCACCACGACCGGGCCTACGAATGCGTAATGCTGGTCCTTCGCATACTGGGTGAGGTTGTCGGCCAGCTCGTTGGCTAGCGCCTCGGCACCCCAATCGACGATGTTGTTGAAATCCGGTGTGCTGAGCTTGAAACGGTACTCGTTCGGCGCCACGGTACGGTCTCGCGTGACGGGCATGGCCTCTTTATCAATCTCACGTTCCAGTGCGCTGGAAAGGTCGACGGGCTGCAGGTCCTTGGACCCGAACTTGGCGAAAACCCCGTTGACGGCGCCTTCCACGCTCTTCTCAAATCGGTCGAGAACACTCATACTTGTCCCTTTCTGTCCTTGACTATCCTACGCTGTAGCCTGCCGAGCGCCAATTCGAAGGCTACTTGCTTGCAAAAATTTCATGTGAAGGGGGTTGCGTCCGGGGTATTGGCGGCGAGTGGTGCGTGATGGTCGGTAGATTGGAAGGTATGAATGATGCGATTGATGAGTTTCCTGGGCTGAAGGCCCGTACCTTGCGATTCACCTGCGGCGCGCCACGTTCCGCCCGCGCGATCGGCGACGGTTCGCGTGCGCTGTTCCTGCGTTCGGACGGTCCGGAGGACACCGTCACCTCCCTGTGGATGAGCGTGATCGGCAGCGATGGCGATACCGACGAGATTCTGCTTGCCGATCCGCGTACGCTGCTGGCTGACGCCGACGCCGAGGATGTGCCGGCTGAGGAAAAGGCGCGCCGCGAACGTGCGCGTGAAGGTGGTTCCGGCATCGTCGGCTATTCGGTCGATGCGGCCGGCAACCGCGTGACGTTCACCGTCAACGGCCAGCTGTTCCTGACGGATATCGCGGCCGGCGTGACGCGCGGCATCGCCATCGACGAACCGGAATTCAAGCCGGTGCTGAACCCGCGCATCAGCCCCGACGGACGACACATCATGTATACGACCGGCACGTATTTGGTGGACGTCGATCTTGCGGACGTGTCGGACACGACGGACGCAGGCGAAGACGCGGGCGATGCGGTGTCCATCGTCGCGTCCGTTCCGCAAGACGACGCTGACGACGTTGCCGATACGCAGGACGGCACGAAAGATGACGCGCAAAGCGACGCGGCCGAATCGCAAGCAGGCGAATGGAAAATCGGTCTCGCCGAATTCGCCGCAGGTGAGGAAATGGACCGTTACGACGGCTTCTGGTGGTCGCCCGATTCCAAGTATGTGCTCTTCGAAACCTTCGACGCATCCCACGAGCAGACCTGGTACATCGCCGACCCGGCCGATCCGACGAAACCCGCGCAGGCCCGCCGCTATCCGCAGGCAATGACGGCCAACGCCGACGTGCATCTGACGCTGCTGGAACTCGGCTACGATACGGACGGCTGCTACTACGGCGGCATCGCACACAACGTGGAATGGGACCGCGAATCGTACGAATATCTGGCGGCCGTCAGCTGGACGGCAGGCCATGAGCCGCTGCTGCTTGTGCAGGACCGGCTTCAGCAGCACGACCAGGTGCTCGCCGTCCACGTGGGCGAGCCTATCGTGACCATGAGCGCGCCGGAAAACGGCTTCACCGACGAGGACGGCAGCGAAGTGGAGACCTTCTCCATCGCCATCCCCGAATACGCGCCCGGCGAAGAACCCGGCACCACGCGCGTGCTTGAGGAACATAGCAACGACTGCTGGCTCGACCTGATCGCCGGCACCCCCGCATACACGCCTGACGGCGGTCTCGTGTGCGCGATGAACGACATGGATGCCGACACGAACCGTCTGACCGTGGATGGCACGCCATTCACACCCAAGGGCCTGCAGGTGCGCGAAGTGCTCGACGTGACCGACGACGACGTGCTGTGCGTGGTGCAGCGCACGCCGGAACTGCTGCCGGCCGCCGATCTGCCGTTCCTGTGGCAGTCCAACGCGGACGATCACGACGCCCGCAGCTTCGACGTGGTCTCGATCCGTTACGACGGCGACTGGGAGCCGCTCACCTGCACGCCCGGCCAATGGACGATGTCCCGTTCCGGCGACGGTTGCGTGGTGACCGGGCGCGGCATGGACGACGCGCGGTCGCAGATGCAGCATTGCATGAACGTGCGCACGACGGAAGGCGACGTTGCGGACGGTGTTGCGGACGGCGCGGAAATGATGTCGATGGTGGTCTCGCCAATCGAAAACCACTCTGAAATCCCCGGTTTCACACCGAACGTGCGATTCACCCGACTCGGCGAACGTGGCCTGTACGCGGCTGTCATCCTGCCGTCGGCCGACAGCGCATACGCGCATGCCGACCAGTTGCCGGTCCTCATGAAGCCTTACGGCGGCCCCGGTTTCCAGCAGGTCGTGGAAAGCCAGTCGTTCTACTGGGACGCGCAGTGGTGGGCCGACCAAGGCTACATCGTGGTCACCGCCGACGGTCGCGGCACCACCGGCCGCGGACCGAAGTGGGATCGCGCGATCTACGAAAACATGAAAGCCGTGACGCTTGAGGACCAAGTCGACGCCGTGCATGCGCTGCCGGACGCGATCGCCTCGCTCGCCGCCGAAACCGGTGTCTCCATGCCGAAACCCGACCTGGACAAGGTGGCGATGATCGGCTGGTCGTACGGCGGCTTCCTATCCGCGCTCGCCGTGCTGGACGCGCCCGACGCATTCGCCGCGGCCTGCGCCGGCGCCCCGCCGACCGACTGGACGCTGTACGACACGCATTACACCGAGCGCTACCTGGGACTCGACCCGGCCACGTACGAACGTAACAGCATCGTCGCGGACGCGCCGAAACTCAGTCGCCCGCTTATGCTCATCCACGGTTTCGCCGACGACAATGTGACGATCGCCAATAGCCTGCGATTGAGCCAGGCGCTGATGGCGGCCGGCAGGAAGCACACGTTCCTGCCGCTCAACGGCATCACGCACATGACCAACGACGAGACGGTGGCGCGCAACCTGTTGCTGCTGCAACGCGACTTCCTCGCCGACGCGCTGGTCTGACGGTGTTCCGGCGGAACTGACGTTCCGATACAACCGAAGAAAAAAGAACGCGTCCCCCTGCGATTCGACGGACTGCCAAGTATCCGTCGGGCACAGGGAGACGCGTAACCCTTCTCAATAGGGAAGATAGGATGGCGTGAACACCCCTGCAAGTAAGGGTGTACCACATCTGTGTAGCACCTTTTGTAGTACCCTTTCGTTTCTCGCGACCGTCGGAGCCAGTCACGATTCGGGGTGTCCGGCAAGGGGTGGCAGGGTTTCGGGCACCGGAATCGGCAGATAGGCGAACAGCGTCCATTCGCCGTCGCGCAGCGTTGTCTCGAGTTTGCCGCCATGCGATTCGAGCTGTTTGCTGAAATACGCGAGGCCGTGGCCTCCCGGCTGCGTGCGATCCGTTTCGGTGGTCCTCGCCTGGTTGATCTGCGTGATTTCGACGGCGTTCGGCTTGAGTATCACCGACAGGTCGGCTTTGCTGCCGGACTGGGCGTGACGCGCGATGTTGGCGTAGGTCTCGCGAAGCAGATCATTGGCGATTCCGGCCAGGCTCGGGGAGGCGCTTGGCGCACCGCCCGCCACATGGAGGATCGAGGTGATGTCGAAGCCGAGCGCGCGTAGACGCCGGTCGCCGCCGGCCATCGTGGCTTTGAGCAGGTCGGAGAAGGCCTTGCCGTCCGCATCCTCCTCAAGGACGGTGACGTCCATATCCAGTTCGTCGATGACGCGATGCGCGTTGGTCAGGGCGGACAGGATGTAAGCGTTGACCTGCGTCCATTTGTCGAGCTCATCGCGTCTTTCGTCCGCGTTCTTGCCGTCGTCACCATCCGTCGAGGCGCTGCCATCGCCATCGTCTCCGCCGGACAATGCATCGATGCGACGTTGCGCGACGAAAGCCGCGGCGGACAGATCTCCCGTCACGGCGTCGTGTATGGCTTCCGCGATGTGACTGCGGCTTTCCATCTCCCGTAATCGCGCTTTCGCCTGCTCCGCCTCGGCGCGGCTGCCGGCTACGGCCTGGTTCCATCGCAAACCGCATCCGAGCATCAGTACCAGGCTGACCATGGCGATGATGGCCACGGGATTGCTGCGGCTCGTGCCAAGGACCAGTTGACGGAACAGCTGGTCGCCTATGGAATAAGCGAGCAGCAGCAGCGCCACGAGATTGTTGGTTTCGTAGGCGAGCATGCCAAACGTGTAAAGGATTCCCGGCAGCGAGTTGACGTCGGCTCCGGGTATGAGCCAAGGTCCCGACTGGCTCATGATCAGAAACAGCAGCGACATCGATTTCGGAAAGAACGGTGACAGCAGCAGCACCGCGATTTCGATGATGGTCCAGACGATCGCCGCGGGATTGTCGGTCGGGGCGAGCACCAGGCAGAACAGGATCCACCATACGGTGATGACCACGATGGTTATGCGGATCGGATGCCAGAGTTTCGGATGGTCGGCACGCATATGGTTGTGCCAGGAGCGGAAGGCGCTTACGGGTCTGGGTTTTGTGGGTTCAGCGTGCATGCGATCTCACCCACAATGCCACTGCCTGGCGTGCCGTCTTGCAGTTCAGCTTCTTGAGAATGCCCTGCATATGCTTGCGCACGGTGCTTTCGGAGATGTCCAGTCGTTCGGCGATCTCCCTGTCCAGCATGCCGTCGGCGCACAGGGAGATGATTTGCTCCTCGCGCACGGTGAGCCGCGGTGAGGTCTCCTCCTCGCGTCTGATGCGCACGTTGGCCAGGGCGGGAGGTTCGAATCCCTCCATAACGTTGCCTCCACAGAGCCGCTCGATGGCCTTCGCCAGCCGATCGGAATCCTCCTTGCCGATCAGTCCCTGCGCTCCGGCTTCCATCAGCCTGCTACGGTAGCTGTTGATGGAGAAGCTGGTGATGCCCAGAATCGGCAGATGCCTGTCCATGAGACGGATCCGATGGCAGATGGCCGGCCCCTGCAAGCCCTCCATGGACATGTCCAATGCAAGCAGGTTGAGATTGTCGTCGTTCCTCTGGCAACGTTCGATCGCTTCGTCGCCGGAAGTGGCCGTCCACACCACGTAGGCCGTGGGGACCTTCGCTTCGATGAGAAGGCTCAGCGATTCCAACGCGCGAGGATCGTTGTCGACCAGCGCTACACGGTGGATTTTTGGTATGGGAGCTGCGGATTTCGTGGGATTCATCGCATGGCTCACTTTCCACACAGCCAGTAAAGCGGCGGCGGGCAGTCGATGATGGCGGATGCGGTTCCTCTCGCCGCGTCGGCGAAGATGGCAGCCTTCCCGTTGGAAGGGGTCATCGTTCCGGCTGGCTGCATGGTGCAGAGCATGACGAATGCCACACACAATGACATGATTTTCATACCGACATTGTACGGGGGAGCGCGTCCACGAGTGAGGAGGCGCGTTCGATCCGTGGAGCCGAAGCGTGGGGCTCTGAAGGCTGTTCATGTGGGATTCGTATGATGAAAGCATGACTCTTAGGCTGCTCGACGAGGCGAATTACGACGCCGAAATGGAAAGCAAGGTGCTGCCCGCGCTGGACGCCTGCATGACGGAAGGATGGATGGATCCAGCCACCGTTGACTGGAACGGCGACGCGCTGCCCAAACTGGACGAACCCGGCCGGTTGCACTATTGCTGTTACGACGCGGCCAAATTCGATGCGCTGCGTGAGGACGGCGCTTCGGGCGTGTTCCGTGGTGCGATCGTCATTTCGCACGGATTCACCGAATTCGCGCGAAAATACAGCGAGATGGCATGGTATTTCCTGCTGGCCGGCTATTCCGTATGTATCCTCGAGCATCGCGGGCACGGCCATTCCGCACACGACGTGAGCAATCCCAGTCTGGTGTGGATCGACGATTGGCGTCGGTACGTGGCCGATTTCGCAGCCTTCGCCGACACTGTGGGCCGCGAATACGCGTGCGTCGAGCCACTGAACCTGTACTGCCATTCGATGGGCGGCGGCATCGGCGCGGCCGTGATGGAACACTATCCGACCCTGTTCGACAAGGCCGTGCTGTCCGCACCCATGATCGCCCCCGTCGTCGGTATGCCGACATGGATCGCACGCATCGCTACAGGCGCGTTGTGCGGCTTGGGATTCGGCAAAGCGCGCGTATTCGGTCACACCGATTTTTCCCCCGAACTCGATCTCGACGAGCATAAGGGCGCGTCCGAGGCGCGCGTTCGCTGGTTCCACAAGCAGCGCGTCGACGACGTGGCATGCCAGACCAACGCGGCCACCTTCGAATGGGCGCATCAGGCGATGGCATTGTCTCGAGCCGTACTCAAACCGGACATGTGCGGTGCGATCGAAACTCCGACGCTGCTGTTCCAAGCGGGCCGTGACGTCTGGGTCCTGAACGGTCCGCAGGACGATTTCGTGGAACGCGTGCGCGAAGGCGGCGGATCAATCGAAAAAATACGGTACGGCAAGTCGTTGCACGAGATCTTCTCCATGCCGAACACGGTGGTCGGACCGTATGTGAACAAGATTCTCGACTTCCTCAGCGCGCCCGCGGACAGTCTGTGAGCGGCTGCCACTGCAAGACACATGCGGCGTGTACGGTGTGCGATGAGCGAACAGTGAAGGGGAAGGAGCCGCAGTGGCGGAAAAAACGTTCGAACGCACGCCGAAAGACCTGATTATCGGCATTGCGATGACCCTGTGCGGCGGCGTGCTGTGGGGCGTCAACGCCACCGTCTCCAAAATCCTCATGGGCACGTATCATGCCTCGCCGCTGTGGATCGCATGCGTGCGCGAACTGGCAGCCGGCGTGCTTTTCCTCACCTGCTCGGCCATCATGACGCCGAAACTGCTTACCGGCGCGCTACGCGATCGCAAATCATATCCGCGGCTGCTGGCCACCGCAATCATATGCGTGCTGCTGGTGCAGGTCGCCTACCTCGAATCGATCAACTGGACCAACTCCGGCACCGCAACCGTGCTGCAAAGCCTGAACCTGCTGTTCGTCTTGGGGGTCGTATGCCTGCGCGGGCGGCGACTGCCCGGCGTACGGGAAGGCATCGGCGTGGCGCTCGCCTTCGCGGGAACCGTGCTGATTGCGACCGGCGGCGATTTCACCACGCTGAAACTGCCGTTGGTCGGCCTGATTTGGGGCGCTATCAACGCGGCGTCCACGGCGGCCATGGTGTTTCTTCCGGTCAAGCTCATCGAACGTTGGGGCAACTTCACCGTCAACGGCATCGCATTTCTGATTTCCGGGCTTGTGCTGCTGCCGTTCGTGCGGCCGTGGGCTACGGCGCCGCAGTTGGATTGGCTGGGTGTGGGGCTGATGGCGTTCACCGTGATCGGCGGCACATTCGGCGCGTTCTGGCTGTACATGGCCGGCGTGGTGCGCGTCGGTTCGATGCATGCCACCATGCTCGGCACCAGCGAACCGGTGATGGCCACGATTTCCGCGGTGGCATGGATGGATGCGGTATTCGAACCGACCGATTTGGTTGGATTCGTGATGATTCTCATCATGGTGTTTTTGGTGCGTTAAGTGCCGTGACGGGCGTTGCTTTTCGGGCGGCGGCGTGCGGACAAACAAAAAAGCCGGACACCCACTTACGGGCGTCCGGCTTCGCTTTGCTTAGCGATTACCGTGACTTACGACGTGCGAATATGACGTACGGCAGTTGGAAATCAGCCTTCAATCGCAATCTGATGCTTGGTCTCAACCTGCTGCTGCGCTTCGGGCTTCGGCATTTCCAGGCACAGGGTGCCGTCCTTGTAGCTGGCGTGAATGTCGGAATCCTTCACGTCCTCGCCAACGTAGAAGCTACGAGAGCAAGAGCCGGCGTAGCGTTCGCGACGCAGCCAGCGGCCGTTGTCGTCCTTGTCCTCGTGCGAGCTGTTGCGATGCGCGGAAACGGTCAGATAGCCGTTCTGCAGGTCCAGCGAAATGTCGTCCTTCTTGAAGCCAGGCATGTCGATGTCGACCATGTAGCCCTTGTCGGTCTCACGCACATCGGTGCTCATCATGCCTGCGGACATGTTCGGATCGCATGCGGCTGCGCGGTCCATGTTGCGCCAACCCTCGAAGAGCGGATCGTCGAACAGATCGGAGAACATCGTGTCATTCATCAAAGCCGGAAACATTGCCATAATCGGTACTCCTTAAGCAAATGCGCGTTCTGTGCGCGGAGTAATGCGGCTTGGCAGCCGGCCGTGCGATTATCGCTGCGGCGTCACCATCCAGCGAGACCGGCGACCGGGTTCGTTGCCGCATCCGGAACCCTCCCGGGCTCCTGACCTTGACCTTTCACTTCACCCAACTCTTCCGTGTCCTGCTCATTCCGCGGTTATGCTCACAGTGAAATACCGGGAAATGCTTGCGATTGCGTGCGCGGAAAAGTCGTACGGCGAATTTCGTTTTTCTTCAGAATCGGACGCATGGGATTGGTCTGCAATGCGTTACGTATCTGTTTTTCCAACCGGTCACGTGAAGTGTGGTTTTGGGTGGCTATGTGTTCGATTCTGCCGAATTGGTTATTCGGATTGTGTTTTCTGGAATCGGACATTTGTGGTGCTGGTTTTGGGTTTGGATGTCCGTTTGTCTGTTTCTGCTGAGATAGCTGGGCTTTCGGCGCATTTTTAGTACTTTTTTGTCACATTTCATACGTTTTGGATAAAGCAAAAGGGCTGGAATCGTTGGATTCCAGCCCTTTTCGGCCCGTGCGAGCGGGGGGAGTTGAACCCCCACGAGCATACACTCACTGCCACCTGAAGACAGCGCGTCTACCATTCCGCCACGCTCGCAGACAATCGACTAATTTACACCTTTACTATCTGTGGCACAAATCGGCGTGTCGCACCGCCGTATTCGCAAAGCGAATGCACAAAGCGGTGCGACGCGAGGAGGGAGGAGGCCCTGTGGACCTCCAGACGATGGAGCCATCCTTTGTTCAAAAAGCCGCGTTTGCGTAGCAAATGCTCAAGCCCCGCGACTTCCATCCAGCTCCTCTGGCTCAGCCCTTCGAACCGTTCTCGTAGAACTTCGCGAGTGTCTCGTCACGGAATTCGTTGAAATAGCCACCGTCGATTGATTCGCGGATATCGTCGAGCAGCTTCACGAAGAAGTGCTCGTTGTGAATCGTGGCCAACGTGAAACCGTTGAATTCGCGGGCGCGCAACGCATGGTCCACGTAGGCGCGCGTGTAGTGCGTGCAGGTGTAGCAATCGCAACCCTCTTCAAGCGGACTGAAATCGTGCTTGAACTGCGCGCGCTTGATGTTGTAACGGCCGTGGCGCGTGAAAATCGCGCCGTTGCGGCCGCAGCGGGCCGGGGCCACACAGTCGAACGTATCGCCGCCGTTCTCCACGCAGGCGAAGATGTCGTCGACCGCGGCGATGCCGAGCACGTGGCGTGGTCGGCTTTCCGGCATCGCGTCACAGATCCAGGCGCAGGTGTCGCCGATGATGCGCTTCTCGATCGCGCCGCCGATGCCGACGCCGTCGAAATCGAGCGAAGCGATCTGCTCGGCGGCATGCCTGCGCAGATCCTCATAATTCGCGCCCTGCACTACGCCGTAGAGCGCCTGATACGGTTTGCCGAGACGTTCCTCGGTAAGCCTCTTATGCTCGGCAACGCAACGTTGCGCCCAACGGTAGGTGCGTTCCACGGAACGTTCCTGGTAGCCGCGGGTGTTCATCAGCGTGGTCAGCTCGTCGAAAGCGAACATGATGTCGGCGCCGATCTTATGCTGGATTCCCATTGAAATTTCGGCGGAAAAACGGTGCAGTGAGCCGTTGAGCGGCGATTTGAACGTTACGCCGTCCTCGTCCACGAACGCGAGGCGCTCCTTGCCTTCGGCGATCACGTCGTCTGATTTCATGCCGGTCACATCCATGGCGAGCGTCTTCTTGAAGCCCGCGCCGAGTGACAGCACCTGGAAGCCGCCGGAATCGGTGAATGTCGGACCGTTCCAATTCATGAATTTGGCGAGTCCGCCGGCTTCGTCGAGCACCTGCTCGCCGGGGCGTTCGTACAGGTGGAACGCGTTGGACAGCAGGCATTGCGCGCCAAGATCCTTCATGGTTTCGGGCAGCACGGCCTTCATCGCGGCCTGCGTGGCCACCGGCACGAACGCCGGGGTGTGGATGTCGCCGTGGGGGGTGTGGATGATGCCGGTGCGGCCGTAGCGCGCGCCGCCGCGCCCCTTGCCGTCGGCCGCATCTGGCAGGCGGGTTTTCTGCTCGAAGTAGAACGCGTCGCGGCGGCCGGGCTTGCCGGGTTCCGCGCCGCGGGGATGCTCAATAAGGTTTTCGGTCGATGCCGCGCTGGTCGTGTTGCCTGCTGCGTCGTGCGTTGCGCCGGCTGCCGCGTTGGCCGCTGAGGTCTCGTGCGCCGCCGCGCCGGTCTGTGGTTCGTTCAAGCTTGTCATGCTCTCAACTGTATGCGATAGCGCCGATTGCCGCGGTGGCGCCATCGGCGGTCGACGGTGGCATCGTATGGAGCAAACTGCCAAGCGATTCGATTGCTACTTTCAACAAACATTCAGGAAACTTCCAGAGCAGGTATCTTTACTCTTAGATAGCAGTTCGAGCGGCACGATTGCTGACCATGTTGAATGCCGCGAGACGAATAAGGAGCAACAATGGCTGAAGATAATAGCGATCAGAACATCGCCCAGCCGCAGGATGGCACGCAGCAGACCGCGCCGCAGACGCCGAGCGAGAACGTCGCCGACGAAGCACAGACTTCCGTTACCGAACCGATTGCAGTGCCGAACGCGGGCGAGCGGCCCACCACCGCCCTTCCTACCGTGGACGCGGCGGATGGCACGGCAGGCAATACCGCTGACGATACGCCGGATTATGCTTCCGCTGCCGGTGAACGCACGGTGATCAACAACGCGACGCAGGATGCGCCGACCGAACAGTACCGTCCGGCGCCCGAATACGGCGCGTACGGTCCGGTGCCGACGCCGCCGGCTGGCGATGCCAGCGGCCAGACCGCCCAGCAACCGCAGTACGGCGCGCAGCAGCAGGGCCAGCCGCAGGACAACCGTCCGTCGTTCTTCGGCGCTTTCGGCAACCCGTATACGACCGGCAATCAGCGGAACAATGGCAATCCGTTCGGCAATCCGTTTGGCGGCTCGTCCGCGCAGAACGGCGCGCAGCAGAACAATCAGCAGCAGCCGCAGTATGGCGCGAACATGCCCCCTGCGGGACCGGGCAACCGCAATCCGTTCGGCGCTCCGGGGCAGGGCTTCCCGAACCAGCCGAACCAGCCGAACCAGACGCCGGTCGTTGCCAAGCAAAAGTCCGGCATGACCAGCCATGTGGTCACCGCCGTTGTGGCCGCACTGGTGTCCGGCGCGCTGTGCCTCGGCGTCGGCTTCACCGCGATCACCAACGGTTGGGTGCATGTGCCGACCTCCAGCTCGCTGTCCGACGTCAAGTCCAACACGTCCGGTTCCGGTTCCGCCAAGGCGAAGTCCGGTACGGCGGTCGATTGGACCGCGGTGGCCAAGGAAGTGTCCGATTCCGTGGTGGCCATCGACGTGGCGACCAGCGACGGCGAAGCCAAGGGCTCCGGCGTGGTGATCAGCGACAAGGGCTATATCGCCACCAATAACCACGTGATTTCCGGCGCGCAGCAGATTCAGGTGACGCTCGCCAGCGGCGCCGTCTATTCCGCGAAGGTGGTCGGCACCGACACCACCACCGATTTGGCCGTGATCAAGCTTGACAATCCGCCGAGCGATCTGAAAGTCGCGGAATTCGCCGATTCCGACAATCTCGCCGTCGGCGAGGCCGTCATGGCGATCGGCAATCCGCTCGGCTACGACGACACCGCCACCACCGGCATCGTGTCCGCGCTCAACCGCCCGGTGACCGTGACCGATGATGACAACAACGCCATCGTCACCAATGCCGTGCAGATCGACGCGGCCATCAACCCGGGCAACTCCGGCGGCCCGACCTTTAATGCGGCCGGCCAGGTGATCGGCATCAACTCGTCCATCGCCTCCACTGCGAGCTCGTCCGGTACTGCCGGTTCGATTGGTATTGGCTTCGCCATCCCGTCGAACCTCGTCAAGCGCGTGACCAACGAGATCATCGACAATGGTTCCGTGAAGCATGTGGCGCTACGGCATCACCATCAAGAGCTCCTCGGTGGAAGCGGACGGTGTGACCCGCGGCTGCGCCCAGGTGCAGGCCGTGACCGACGGTGGCCCGGCGTCCAAGGCCGGCGTGAAGGCCGGCGACTCCATCGTGGCGTTCAACGGAAAGGCAGTGAACAACAACTACTCGCTGCTCGGTTACGTGCGCGCCTCCGCCATGGGAGACAAGGTGAAGCTGACCGTTGTGCGCGGCGGCAACACCATGGATCTCGAAGTGACGCTCGACCAGGAAGAGACCAAGACGAACTCCTCCAACAAGCAGGAACAGCGTCAGCAGAACAACGGCAACGACGATAACGGCAACGGCCAGAATGGCGGCAGCCAGAACGGCCAGAATGGCGGTAACGGCAACAACGGCGACGGCGGTGGCCTGTTCGATCCGTTCGGTCTGTGGTAAAGCCGGATGCGCGGCATCGTACGGCAACGTACGGTGTGCGGCGTTCATGCCGACAGCGATACGGGTGGCTGCCACCCGATAGGCTGACGGCGAAGCCGCAACCGCAATCCGCGTAATCGCGGAAAACGCTGAACAAGCCGAAAAACGGCGGAAAACAAGGGCTGTGCGAGCAATCGCACGGCCCTTTTCGTATGCGCGGAACGCGCGCGACGAACGGAAGCACACGCAAACGACCGCGGCAATCGCAATGCTCTGTTATGCTGGAAATATCTTTTTACGCCGTGTATCGATGGTCCGCGCAGGCGGGGCGCCGATGGGTTAACAAGGCGTCCGATACGAGCGTAAGGAGATTCTCATGCGTAGAATCATTTCCATTTGCAAAGAAGTTCCGCTGCTGCCGATCGCCATCATTGCCGCGATTCCGTTGGCATTGCTGGGTTCGTGGCGTCCGTGGGAGGCTGCGGGCGTCTCGCTGACTTTCGGACCGTTCAATCCGGGTGTCGGGCAGTGGATCGTGATCGCGCTGGTCGTGTACACGATTGTGGTGACTGTGATCGGCATGATTGACGATTTGCGGCACGGTCACGTCGGTGTGGATCTGCTTGCGGTTATTGCGATCGCGTCGACGGTGGCGGTGCAGGAATACTGGGCTGCGTGGGCCGTGGTGCTGATGATTTCCTCCGGCGAGGCGATTGAGGAATTCGCACAGTCGAAGGCGGAAAGCAACCTGACCGCGCTGGTTGATGCAGCACCGCGGACCGCTCATGTGGTGACCTTGCCGGGCGTGCGCGGTCATGTGCATACGACCGGTGGCGAGCATGCGGCGGACGTGACGGAGGGTGGGTTCCGCAAGGTTGCCGGGGCTGGTGATTCCGGTGTTGGCGGTTCCGCTGCTTATGTGTCCGTTTCTGGTGAATCGGACAAACCTGGTACCAAGCCTTACGACGCGGCCGGCGAGCATTTCGAAACCGTTCCGGTCGACCAGGTCAAGCTTGGCGACGTGATCCTCGTGCTGCCGGGCGAAACGGTGCCGGTCGACGGCGAACTGCTGTCGGGCGTCGCCACGTTGGATCTGAGCAATATCAACGGCGAGCCGGTGCCGCGCGAAGTGTATGCGGGCGCGCGCGTGCTGTCGGGTGCGGTCAACGGATCGACCGCGCTGACGATGCGTGCCACGCAATTGGCGCAGGATTCGCAGTATCAGAAGATCCTCGAACTGGTGTCGTCGGCGCAGGAATCGCGCCCGACCGTCGTCAAAACCGCCGATGTGCTGGCGGTGCCGTTCACCATTCTTTCGCTGGCGATTGCCGGCATCGCGTGGGCCGTCGCAGGCACGCCATTGCGATTCGCGCAGGTGCTGGTTTTGGCCACGCCCTGCCCGCTGCTGATCGCCGCTCCCGTCGCGTACGTGGCCGGCACCGGTCGCCTTGCCAAGGCGGGCATTCTTATCAAAGCGCAGGATGTGCTGGAAAACCTGGGCCGCGTATCGCATATCTTCTTCGACAAAACCGGCACGCTTACCGTCAAGCAGCCGCAGGTCGTGCGCGTCGAGAAGCCGTTCGAAAACAGCTCGCCGTACGACGAGAACCACATTCTGATGATGGCCGGCGTGGTGGAAGGCTACTCGGTGCACATTCTGTCGAAGGGCATCGCGGCGGCCGGGCAGAAGGCCATGCAGGAACTGTACGCGCGCTATGAGAACGGGCAGCGGCTGTGCGCCGAACGCGATCTGCCGGGGCATGGACGCGATTACCCCGTGGTGAAGAACATCGAGGAACAGTCGGGCAAGGGTGTGTCCGGCGAGGTGAACGGGCATGCCGTGCGCGTGGGTCGTTTCGCGTACGTGACGGCCGACGAGGCCGGCTTCACGCATGTGCTGGGCGCAGGGGTGGCGGCCGGTATTGCGGCTGGTGCTGTGGCCGATAGCGCGGTTGGCGATTCGGCGACCGGTACCGTTGCCGGCGCTTCCAAGAAGCCGGAGGTGAACTCGCTGTTCGCCCCGCTCGAGCCGGACGAAATGGCCGCATACGTGGCGATCGACGGCAAGCTCGCCGCACGTATTGTGCTGCGTGACGTGCCGCGCGAAAACGCCAAGGCGTCCCTCGAAAAACTGCACCGGCTCGGCGTGAAGAAACTGTCCATGCTCACCGGCGACAAGGAGGCTTCCGCACGCATCATCGCGGGCGAGGTCGGCATCGACGACGTGCAATCCGAACTCTTCCCCGAAGGCAAGGTCGCGGCCGTCAAGAACGCCACGGAAGACGCGCACCAAAACCAGCCGGCGTGGGACAAGGTCGTACAGCGCGTGGTCGGCGAATCCATGACCCGACAGGTGACGATGATGGTCGGCGACGGCGTGAACGATGCCCCTGTACTGGCGGTTGCGGACATCGGTATGGCCATGACCGACGGCACGTCCACCGCCGCGTCCGAATCGGCGCAGGTGGTCATCATGAACGACGACATCGCCTCCGTGCCGCGCGCCATCGCCATCGCCCGCCGCACGAAGAAAGTGATGCTGCAGGCGGTGCTGGTCGGCCTTGGATTGGCGATTATCGGCATGGTCGCGGCCGCGTTCAACCTCATTCCGGTGGTCGTCGGCGCGTTCATGCAGGAAGCGATCGACGTGGTCAGCATCCTGTGGGCGCTCACCGCTCTGCTCGACCGCGAGTAGCGCCGGTTGCGGCGACGAGCCGTGCGGAGGCTGAACCGCGTTGCGCCGTGCTACATCGAGCTGGGCGAGATTTCGCCAGCGATGTTCCGGCGCATCCACGTGCCGAAATCGGCCGCATCCACGCCCTGCGACAGCAGGAACATGATCTTCGCGTACGTGGCTTCCAGCGTCATGTCGCCCGATCCGATCGCGCCGGCGCGGGCGATCGCGTCGCCCGTCTCGTAATGGCCGAGCAGCACTTCCGCCTGCTGGCATTGCGATGCGATGACGACAGGCACGCCGTCATGCAGCACGTCGGCGATCACGTCGGTCAGTCCTGGCTCGTCGCTCGGCACATTGCCAACGCCGTACGCGCGCAACAGCACCGCTTCCGGACGAGGGTCGAGCATCGCGGCCAATCGCGCGGCGGAAATGCCGGGAGCCATGTCGATCACGGCCACATCGTGACGGGAGTAGGGCAGCGGCGACGCCCAACCGCAACTGGAGCCGGCCGAATCACCCGCATACCAATGCCACGGCGTGCCGGTACGTGCCAGCGGGCCGGTGGACGGCGCCGAAAACCCTTCGAACGCCCAGCTTGACGATTTGCTCACACGGTTGCCGGCGAACAGATGATGGCCGAAGAACAGGCCGACGCCATGAAAACGTCCGCTCATCGCGGCGTTCAGCGCACCCGTGACGTTCGCGGTGGCGTCCGATTCGATTTTGCCGAGCGGATGCTGCGACCCCGTGAAAATCACAGGCTTGCCGAAACCGGTCAGCGCGTAAGACAGCGCGGCACTCGAATAGCTCATCGTGTCGGTGCCGTGCAACACCACAAATGCGTCGGCGTCATCGCGGTGCGCGCACAGGTCGTCCGCCATCGTCTGCCAATTGTCGGGCGTCGCGTTCGACGAATCGATCAGCGGGTCCAGCTCGGTGAACGAGAACAAGCTCGGGTCCAGATGCGCGTCCTCAATCAGCCGGCGCAGCCAGCCGCGCATATCGGCGCCCGGAACCAGACCGTTCGGTGACTCGACCATACCGATGGTGCCGCCGGTATACGTGATGTGAATGCGCATATGCCCACCCTCTTACGATAAGGACCTTCTTTAGTGAGGGACCGATTGTGATCTTCTGCGATTGTACGTTCTCCTGCGCCGGCACATGGGCCGGGCTGCGCATTGCGAGGCAAGTAAGGGAATCGCAAGAAAGTGCCGTATGCCCCCTGTTGGAAATGCAGGGAATATATTAGGCTGGAACATATGAGCGAAACCAACGAACTTCGTATTGCTGTAATCGGCGCCGGCCCCGCAGGCGTCTACTCTTCCGATATTTTCCTGCGCCAGCTGGGCAAGCTCGGCGAAGAGCTGGGACTGGGCACCAAGGCCCGCATCGACCTGTTCGAAAAGCTGCCGGTGCCGTTCGGCCTGGTGCGCTACGGCGTGGCCCCCGACCACCCTTCCATCAAATTCATCGCATCCGCTCTCGAGAAGACGCTCGACAACCCGGACATCCACCTGTACTGCGACGTGGAATTCGGCAAGGACGTGACGCTTGACGAGCTGCTGGAACGTTACGACGCGGTGCTGTTCGCCACTGGTGCCGTCGAAGACAAGCCGCTCGGCCTGCCGGGCGCCGACTTGGACGGCGTGTACGGTGCCGCCAAGTTCGTGGAATGGTACGACGGTTACCCGACCGGCGCCCGCGAATGGCCGCTCGATGCCGAGGAAGTCGCTGTGATCGGCGGCGGCAACGTGGCCATGGACGTGGCGCGCGAGCTGATGCGCAACGCCGACGACCTGAAGGAACGCACCGACATTCCGGACAACGTGTACGAAGGCATCAAGGCCAACAAGGCGAAGACCCTGCACCTGTTCATCCGCCGTGGCGTGGCTCAGGCCAAGTTCTCCGTGCAGGAGCTGCGCGAAATGGAGAAGCTGCCGGGCGTGCAGCTGATCATCAACGAGGACGACTTCGATCTGGACGACGACACTATCGAGGAGGCCGGCAAGGACAAGCTGACCCGTCAGATGGTCGAGGAGCTGTTCGCCATCCGCGAGATGGCCGAGGACATGGAAGACGACGGCGACACCGATTTCGAGGGCAACCCGGCGGATCGCAAGTACTACATCCACTTCAATTCCGCTCCGGTCGAAGTGCTGGGCGAGGACGGCAAGGTCAAGGCGATTCGCGTGGAGAAGACGACGACTTCCGCGGACGGCAAGATGACTCGCACCGGCGAATTCGAAGAGTACCCGGTGCAGGCCGTGTACCATGCGATCGGCTACAAGCCGGCCACCGCGCCGGGCATCGCGTACGACGAGCGTCGCGCGCACCTGGCCAACGCGAACGGCGACGGCCGCATCACCACGGAGGCCTCCGGCGAGGGCGCGCAGGTGCGTGAGCGTCTGTACGCCACCGGTTGGGCCAAGCGTGGTCCGGTCGGCCTGATCGGATCCACCAAGTCCGACGCGCTGCTCATCGTCACCAACATGCTCGAGGACCTGTCCAAGGCCGCCGAAGGCGGTCGCGTGGCCGCTGACCGCGATCCGGAATCCATCGACCGTCTGCTGGCTTCCCGCGGTGTCAAGCCGATCGACTTCGCCGGCTGGAAGAAGGTCGACGCGTTCGAACGTGCCGAAGGCGCGAAGGAAGGCCGCGAGCACAAGAAGGTCATCGACCCGGAGCAGATGCGCGCGCTGGCGCATGCCTGAATCGGGCCGGCTGGAATTAGGGTGGGAGTGCTGACTTCCTGACACCCTAACTCCAAGCCTTTTAACGCAATCTAGTAACGCCCTGCACGTCCGATTCCTCTGAATCGGACGTGCAGGGCGTTAGTTTTTGCCGCTTTAGTGGTCGATTTTCGGCGGACTGGTCGCGTAGCGTGCGTTTTCGATCGCACAACCGCCCGTTTCTCCAGAATCGGACGTACGCGGTCGTTTTGACCTATTACCCCCGAAGTTCGGGTCCATGCGCTAGGCTGACCCCAGTGAAACGCGGTGCGCAATATCATCGCAAACGGATGTGGGCATTGAAATCTAAGGTTGTGAAGTCGGCATGAACTTTGGAAAACACGTCAAGCGCAAGGCACTGTACTGCTGTTCCGTGTCCGTCGTGGGCCTGTTGATCGCCTGCCTGATCGGCTTCGCCATGGGCGTGGGTCTTGTCGATGTGCATCTCGAAGAGGAAGCCCACGCAGCGGCGTCCTCGGGAACGTCTTCGGAAACGTCCTCCACGTCGGGCGCGCTTAAGCAAAACAGCGCGCCGCAATCGCAGACACAAGCCGTCTCGTCGCCGACGCAGGTCGCGCTGGACGGCATTTCCGCAGTCGAGGGCAGCGCCACGATCACAACGCAGGGCTTCACGCTAAGCGCCGATTCGCAGGCCGCCGTGCAGTCTCAAATCGCCACTTTCGAAGCCGACGGATATACCGCATCATTCGTGCTCGCCGACATCACGACCGGCCGCACGATCGCATACAACGCCGATGCACAGATCTATTCGGCCTCGTCGGCGGAGGCGCCATACCTGATATCGCTGTTCTCAACGGGCACCGTCGACCTGAACAGCGTGGCCCAATCCGCTGACGCGCAGTCCGCCACCGTCCACCAGAAGGTCGACGCCGTCCTGCGCAATTCCGACAACGCGTCTTACGACTGGCTGTACAAAACGTATGGCCTCGACTGCTTCAACACGTGGGCCGAACAGGCGGGCGCGGCTTCCAGAATGGGCGATCGCGGCGGGTACCTGTTCACCTCCGCGCGCGACATGGCCAAACTGTGGACCGCCGGATACGGTTTCCTGTTCGCCGGGCAAACGGCGGGGGTGCAGAACATCACGCCCGAATCGCTGCAATGGCTGTCCGGAGACATGACGAATTCGCTGAACTCCTGCATCCACGCGGCCCTTGGCGATGCGGACACCGTGTACACGAAGGCCGGATGGATCAACGGCGAAGGCGATTTGTACGCGCTGAACGATGCCGGACTGGTGATGTCGCAGTCGGGCACGTACGTGCTGGCGGTGCTGACGAACGCGTGCGGTCGCAACGATTTGCTGACCAGCCTGATCGGCACGCTCGACGCAGTGCATTCGGGGGATATGCGGGGGTAATACGTTTCAAGTTGGGGTGACTCTCGCCGTGCCGCAGATAGGTCTATGGCCGATGCTGTAGCGTCGTTGCGTGGCATGTTTCTAGATGTTGCAAATCCACCCTTCAGCTTGTATACAGCAAAATCCCAGCCTGAATTCCTAGGCTGGTGGCCATGAACGGCAAATTGCAGGTGCACGGCCATTGCAATGGCTTGAAAACAACGCTTTTGTTCGCGTTGATGTGGGGCGTCATCATGCTCATCTGGTGGGCGACCGGCGCCAGTCAAAGCACGCTCGGCTACTACATTCTCATCGGCCTAGGCTCCACGTTCGTCTCCTACTGGTTTTCCGACAAACTGGCGATCGCCAGCATGCACGCTCGACAGGTGAGCGAGCAGGAAGCCCCCGTACTATACAAGATCGTCCGCGAGCTATCGGCGAAGGCAGGCAAGCCGATGCCGCGCATCTACATCGCCCCCACCATGAGCCCCAACGCGTTCGCGACGGGGCGTAACGAACGACACGCGGCGGTCTGCTGCACGCAAGGCATCCTACAGACGCTTAACGAACGTGAGATTCGCGGCGTGCTCGGACACGAACTCATGCACGTCTACAACCACGACATTCTGACGTCCGCAATCGCCTCCGCCATGGCCACCGTCATCTCGTACCTCGGCTACTCGCTCATGTATTTCGGCGGCGGCCGTTCGCGTGACGACCGCGACGATTCGGCGTCCGGCGGCTTGGGATTGCTGGGTGTGCTGTTGAGCACGATTCTGGCGCCGATCGCAGCGTCGCTGATACAGATGGCAATCTCCCGCACACGCGAATACGACGCCGACGAAGACGGTTCCAAGTTGACGGAGGATCCGGAAGCGCTCGCTTCCGCGTTGAGCAAGATTTCCGGCGGCGCAGCCGCGATGCCGATGGAGAAGACCGCCGGCACGCAGTCGGTGGCTGCGATGATGATCGCCAGTCCGTTCTCCGCGGAGGGCTTCTCGCGCCTGTTTTCCACGCATCCGCCGATTCAGGACCGCATTGCGCGGCTCATGCAGATGGGTCAGGAGATGCGGCAGCAGGGCGCGCAGTCGGGCTACCTGGCCGGCGGATACGCAACGACCGGCGTTGCCGCGATCGACATTCGACAGGGCGGTTATGACGGGCCGCAGTTCGGCTCGCAGTATGGTTCCGCTTACGATTCGTACGGTTCGGGTCCGGCGGGTTCGGCGGGTTCGACCGGTGGATATTCGCGCGACTATTCGCAACGCCCCATGCGCAGAAGAGGGTCGCGCTGACGCCCGCACAGCCTCCCGCGCCGCTGGTTCCTGCCCCGACTTTCAGCCTTTTCCGGTACTGATGTTGCTGCGGACGCATACTTGCTGTGCTGACGACTCCCAAAATCGCTATATGTGGCAGATAAGAGACTGCCGAGAAAGTGATTTCCGCTATATGTGGCACTTTCCTTCGCGAAGATGCCCCCATACCTTCGATTTCGTACCCTCTAACAGCTCTTGCCCGCGGAGAACTGCCACATATAGCGCAAATCGATTTTGCGGAACCGGACAATCTGCCACATATAGCGGGAATGGCGTGCTAGACTAATGGCTCGTGCCCAAAAGGCACACCTTGCGGATGTAGTTCATCGGTAGAACGAAAGCTTCCCAAGCTTTAAAGGCGGGTTCGACTCCCGTCATCCGCTCCACTCAAAACCCTTGGAATTCCAACGATTCCAAGGGTTTTTAACTTAGTTAAGATGCCTGCGTGGACACACGGTGACCACAATCGTAGAAAACGTACGCCACCGATTTGATGCCGGGCCGATGTCAGTTCACGCCATGTGCTTGCCGTTCCGATGCCGTACGGCCGGCGGATGGTGCGTGATGGGTGGCGGGTAGGCTGGGGTTGTGAATACAGACCAGAAGCTTCCCGCCGAATCCGCTGATTCAGCGTCTCGCAATGCCCGAGACTCACGAGACATCCGTAACGCCAGTGACACCCACGATTCCCAAACCGCCAGCAGCCAGCGCGCCTCTCACAATCCGCTGCTCGGCCACGCCACATCGCACGCCGCAACCATTGTCGGCCTTGCCGCAATCGTGCTGTGGGGCTTCATGGCGGGCCTCGTGCGACTCGTCTCCGAATCGTTCGGCGCCACGCTCGGGTCGGCGCTCATCTACACCGTCGGCGGCGCGCTGCTGTTCATCGTGCGCCGGCCGAAGCCGATCAGCCAAGCGCCACGCAAGTATCTCATCGCAGGCGGCGCCATGTTCATCGCGTACGAAGCGTCGATTTCGCTGTCGATCGGCCTGGCCACCACGAACGCGCAATCCGTGGAAGTCAGCCTCGTCAATTACCTGTGGCCGACGTTGCTGGTGCTGATGACGGCCGCCGTATCGCGCAAACACGGTGCCGTCGTCAAAGCGATTCCGGGCGCGATCGTAGCCACTATCGGCGTGGCGATGGCGGTCGGCGGCGAAAGCCTTAGCGTGCAGGAGGCGGTAAGCAACATCGCCAGCAACCCCCTACCGTTCGCGCTTGCGCTCGCCGGCGCCTTTATTTGGGCGATTTACGCGACTTTCACACCGTCGCTGTCCGAAGGCTACGACGGTACGACGATTTTCTTCTGCTGCGTCGCCGTCGTGCTGTGGACCATCCACTTCGCTTCGGGCGACGGCCTGCCCGCCACGGCTCCCGGCATCGGCGGTTATGCCGCGCTGCTTGCGTGCGCTATTTCGATTTCCGGCGGCTACGCATGCTGGGGGTACGGCATGCTGCACGGCAATATGGAAACGTTGGCGATCGGCTCGTACGCGACCCCGCTGTTCTCCACGGCTTCCAGCACGCTGCTGCTGGGCGTCGCGCTGGGCATGCCGTTCTGGATTGGCGTCGCACTGGTGGTGGCCGGCTCGCTTATCAACCTCTGGTTCGCCCGGCGGTCGTAGCCCGGCGATTACAGCTTCGCCCGGCACCCGTAGGCGCCGGGCGAACACGAACATAAGAGAAAACTTACTTCAGCGCGCGACCGGCGGAGCCGAGCTGCTGGCACGCCTCGACCACGCGCGCGGCCATCGCCGTTTCGGCTTCGCGGCCCCAGGAGCGCGGGTCGTACAGCTTCTTGTTGCCGACTTCGCCGTCGATCTTCAAAACCGAATCGTAATTGCGGAACATGTGTCCGGCGATCGCACGGGAGAACGCGTACTGCGTATCGGTATCGATGTTCATCTTGACCACGCCGTAGCTGACCGCTTCCGCGATTTCCGCGGCCGTCGATCCGGAACCGCCGTGGAACACCAGCGGGAACGGCTTGCCTTCCGGCATGTCCGGCAGGGCGCAGGAGGCGACATGCGCCGATTCGGCGCTGCCCAATCGCCCGTCATGCGCCGCATTCCACACTTCCGTCTGGATGTCGTGCAGCAGTCGCGGACGCAGCTTGACGATGCCCGGCTTGTACGCGCCATGCACGTTGCCGAACGTGAACGCGGCCATGTATCGGCCGTGCTCGCCCAAGCCGAGCCGTTCCGCCACGCGCACGCCGTCGGCCGGGGTGGAATACAGTTTTTCGTTGATTTCCGCGGAATGGCCGTCCTCTTCGCCGCCGACCGCGCCGATTTCGATTTCCAGCACGGTGTGCGCCTTCACGGACTTCTCGAGCAGTTCCGAGGCGATGTCGAGATTTTCCTCAAGCGGCACCGTCGAACCGTCCCACATGTGCGATTGGAACGTCGGCTCTTCGCCGCGCTTGACCTGCTCCGCCTCGTGCGCGAGCAGCGGCCGCACCCACTCGTCCAAATACTGCTTGGCGCAGTGGTCGGTGTGCAAGGCCACGGTGATGTTCGGATAACGTGCTGCCACTTCGTGCGCGAACGCGGCGAAGGCGAGCGATCCGACCACACGGTCGTTCACGCTTTGGCCGGAGAAATAGGCGGAACCGCCCACGGACACCTGGATGATGCCGTCGGATTCAGCTTCGGCGAAGCCCTGCAACGCCGCGTTCAGCGTCTGCGTGCTCGTCACATTGATCGCGGGATACGCGTATCCGCCGCGGCGGGCGGCATCCAGCATCTCGGCATAACGTTCAGGTGTTGCGATAGTCATGCTTCCATTATGCCGCTGTTGCGTGACGAGAAACCGCCACGCAGTAGAGGGCTCACGGTACGCTATTTTCGGCGGAAACAAGGCAACATCGTGGAGGTGCGTTATGCCGGGAATCGTGTTGATTGGCGCTCAGTGGGGCGACGAAGGCAAAGGTAAGGCGACCGATCTGATCGGCACCAAAGTCGATTACGTGGCCCGCTTCAACGGCGGCAACAACGCAGGCCACACCGTGGTCGTCGGCGACGAATCGTACGCACTGCACCTGCTGCCGTCCGGCATCATCAGCCCCAACACCACCCCCGTCATCGGCAACGGCGTCGTCGTCGATCCGGAAGTGCTGTTCCAGGAGATCGACGGCCTTGAAAGCCGTGGCGTGGACTGCTCCCGACTGCTGGTGAGCGAAAGCGCGCACATCATCGCCCCGTATCACCGCGTGCTGGACAAGGTGACCGAACGCTTCCTCGGCAAGCATAAGATCGGCACCACCGGCCGTGGCATCGGCCCGGCATACGCCGACAAGATTAATCGCGTGGGCATCCGCGTGCACGACCTGTTCAACGCGGAGCACCTGCATGACAAGGTCGAGGCCAGCCTGCATCAGAAGAACCAGATGCTCGTCAAGCTGTACAACCGTCGCCCGATCGACGTGGACGAGACCACCGACGAGCTGCTCAAGCTCGGCGAACGCCTGAAGCCGTACGTGGCCAACACCTCCCTGGTGCTCAACAAGGCGCTCGACGAGGGTAAGACCGTGCTGTTCGAAGGCGGCCAGGCCACCATGCTCGACGTGGACCACGGCACCTACCCGTTCGTGACTTCCTCCAACCCGACCGCCGGCGGCGCCTGCACCGGCACCGGCGTTGGCCCGACCAAGATCACCCGCGTGATCGGCGTCTCCAAGGCGTATGTGACCCGCGTGGGCGAAGGCCCGTTCCCGACCGAACTGTTCGGCGAGGACGGCGAATGGCTGCGCGCCCAAGGCCACGAGTACGGCGTGACCACCGGTCGCCCGCGTCGCTGCGGTTGGTTCGATGCGGTCGTCAACCGTTACGCGGCCCAGGTCAACGGCCTGACCGACATCGTGCTCACCAAGCTCGACGTGCTCACCGGCCTCAAGGAAATCCCGCTGTGCGTGGCGTACGACGTCAACGGCGAGCGTCGCGACGATATGCCGACCGACCAGGCCGAGTTCGCCGCCGCGAAGCCGATTTATGAGTCCATGCCGGGTTGGGACGAGGACATTTCCCAGGTCCATGACTTCAACGATCTGCCGAAGACCTGCCAGGATTACGTCAAGCGTCTTGAGGAACTGTCCGGCTGTCGCATTTCCGTGATCGGCACCGGCCCGCAGCGCGACCACATCATCCAGATCAACTCGCTGATCGACTGAAGCTGATTCGGCTGATTCGTCGATATGAACGTCGGTAACGAACGTCAATGACAAGTGCCGGTGGGCCTGTGCCTGCCGGCACTTTGCGTATGGTGCGTGCGATGGTGTGCGCGTATGACGCACACCGCATACACACCGACGGGGTGCGCGGCGGAGGAACGGAAAGGGGAGTGCGATGACTGCAATGCCGCCTAACGACAGGTTCGACAGGTTTGACAGGTTCAGCAAACTGGTCCCGCGATTCGACCACCTGAAATGGAAGATGGCCGCTGCCGGCATTCTCGTCGGCCTGATTTCCGGCTTCCTCGTCGTCCTCTACCGTCTCGGCATCGAATACGGCACCGACACCGCGCGCTGGATCTACGCGCGCATCCGCGAAACCCCGTGGCTGGTCGCACCGTGGGCGGTCGCCGCAATCGCAGCCGCGCTCGCCATCGCATGGATGGTCAAAAAAGAGCCGATGGCCGGCGGCAGCGGCATTCCGCAAACCAACGGCGTGGTGATCTGCGGCCTGAAAATGCGATGGCAGACGATTCTGCCGGTTCGCTTCATCGGAGGCCTGCTCGGATCGCTCTTCGGCCTCTCGCTCGGCCGCGAAGGACCGTCCATCCAAATCGGCGCATCGGGCGCGCAGTTCCTATCGCACCGGCTGCGCGGCAAGAAACGTGAGGACATGCAGGAGCATTATCTGGTCACCGCCGGTGCCGCGGCCGGCCTGTCCGCCGCGTTCAGCGCACCGCTGTCCGGCATGATGTTCGCTTTGGAAGGGGTGCATCGCAGTTTTTCGCCCGCGATTCTGATGGGCGCCACCGCCGCGTCCCTGACCGCCGATTTCGTATCGAAATACTGTTTCGGCCTGCGTCCGGTGCTTGACTTCGGCACCATCGGCCAACTGCCGCTCGGCGAATACGGGTGGCTGATTCCGCTGGGATTGGTGGCCGGTTTGGTTGGTTCGCTGATGAACCGTTCGCTGCTCGGCTTCCAAACGCTGTACGGCAAGCTTCCCGCATGGAGCCGCCCTTTGATCGCGATCGCACTCGCGCTGCCAATCGGCATTTGGCTGCCTGACGTGCTCGGCGGCGGCTCGAACCTGATCGCCATGGCCGAGCATGCGCGCGTCGGCTTGGGCATGCTGTGCGTGCTGTTCGTGGCGAAAGTGCTGTTCACCTCCACCAGCTTCGGTTCAGGCGCTCCCGGCGGCATTTTCATGCCGATTCTCGCGGTTGGCTCACTCGCCGGCGGTATCTGCGGCGAGACGTTGCACCAGTTCGGCAACCTGCCGTCCGATTCCGTGGCGATTTTCTCGGTATGCGTGATGACGGGCACGCTGGCCGCGTCCGTGAAAACACCGATCACGTCGATTCTGCTGGCCGTGGAAATGTCCGGCACGTTGACGCACATGCTGCCGGTCGCCGCCGTCGCGTTCATCGCACTGCTCGTCTCCGACCTGCTGCGTACGAAACCGATCTACGGCGAGCTGCTGGAACGGTACATGCGCGCGCAAGGCGGCACGACGGCAATCGCCAATCGCATCGACAACGGCATCATGGAACTGCCTGTGGAAATGGGCGCGACCGCGGACGGCAAGCTGATGCGTGACGTGCGCTGGCCGTACGGCTGTCTGGTGATTGGCCTGCGTCGCGGCGAACGGCAGATCGTGCCGCATGGCGATACGCGGCTGCGTGCCGGCGACTATCTGGTCGTGCTGTTCAGCGGCGAGGACGAAAGCGACGCACGGCATGCGATGCGGCGGCTGTGCGACGTGTCCGTCTGACGCGGCCGTACCGTCTTCCATAACCATTCGTAGACGTCTAGGGCCACCCGAAGTTATCCACAGTTATCCACCGAATCGGACATGTTCGATGTTTGGTTGCAACGCACGTGTAGACTCGTACAAGGTTAGGAAGACGGCACCTGCGGCCAGCTCGTTGCCGTATGGCTGGGGCGGAACGACGCTGTCCGCGGAAAGCCAAGTGCAAGGGGAACGTGATGGAATCGCAAGAACAACGGGCGGCAGACTCGCCAAACGCGGGTGATGAGCCGAATCCCGCCACACAGTCGATCGACGTCGCCGAAGTGGCGCGCGCGGATGTGCGCCCGTCCGGTGCCGCCGCATCCAAGCATCCGCCGCAGATTCCGCTCGCGCCGATGAAACGCATGCAGGCGCGATTCAACCCTCTTGCCGATGGTCTGATGTATCTCGTGGTGTTCGTCGGCGGCTTCGTCGGCGTCGGGTTCCGTCGCGCCACGGACCTGCTGCTGCCGTCGGTGAACGGTTCGCCGTTCGTGGTGGGCACGTTCGTGTCGAATATGCTCGCCTGCTTCCTGTTTGCGATGCTGACCGAATACATGGCGACCGCGTCGTGGCTGCGCCGCAGGGTGCGGCAGGTCGTCAGCCGTGGCATCGGGCTTGGTTTGCTTGGCGGACTGTCGACGATGTCCGGCGTGATGTTGGAAACCATGGAAGGCATGCGCGAGCAGCGTTTCGGCAGCGCGCTCGGCTATCTTGCGGGAAGTTTCGCTGGCGGTCTGATCGCGGCCGCGGTTGGCGTGGCGCTGATGCAGGCGTTGCTGGCGCGCGGCACACGCAAGCGGGTCCGTAACGCGATCGCCGATGCCTCCACGGCTTCCGTATCCTCAATGTCCGATTCGGGCGATTCGGACGCGTACGGCATCGTGCAGGACGTCCAGATGACCGACACTGCAGTATCGGCTACGCAGAGTGTTACGCAGACGGTCCCCATGGCCGATTCGGGCGAATCGGACGTGCCGGCCGCGCAAAATGTGCAGAACAACGTGCCGGACGCGCAGGGCGTGCGCCACGTGAAGGTGGCGGATGCGGCGCATTCGGCCGCGCAGGCCGCGTTGGAGGCCGCGCAGGCGGCACAGCAGGCGGCCCAGGTCGCCCAGCAGGTCGCGCAGACCGGGCAGGTGCCGAAAATCGAATCGCAGCCGCAGTCATCGCAACCCGTCGCACCTCTGCCCAGCTTCGAACCCAAGCCGGTCACCGCGGAAATCCCGCTCGTCGCCGACCCGACCACAGGGGAGGTGCGCTGATGACCTGGATGATCTGCCTGTTCGGCGGCATCGGCGCCATGGCCCGTTATGTGCTTGACGTGTCGATCCAACGCAGCTGGAACCGTGACGGCAACCACAGCTTCCCCCTGGCCACGCTCGTCATCAACGGCGTCGCCTCCCTGTGCGCCGGCATCGCCATGATGTCGTACTATGCGCAGTCGGTTGATATGGGCACGGTAATGACGTTCGTTGTGGGGTTCCTCGGCGGATTCTCAACATTCTCGTCGGCGATCAACGAGGTGCTGTCGCTGATTCGCAAACGCCGTTTCGCCATGGCCCTGGGCTATGGCGCTGCCACGGTCGCGGTGCCGCTCGCCTGCGTGGCGCTCGGATTCGGCATCGCCATGCTGGGCGGCCACGCATAGCTGTCACCGGCTCGGCCGCGCGTAATTTTCACGTTACACGGGCGGTCATCGGGTAACGTTCAGGAAATCTGAGCGCAACCGCGCGAGCTGTTTCCTCTCCTACGTTGTGAAAACAACAAGAGAGGAAAAACCTATGACAGCCGTAACGTATCTCACACGGCATCGTCGACCGGGAATCGTCATACTCTGTTCGATTGTCGCCGTTCTCTCGATGCTTTTCGTACTCCCTCCCGCCATCGCGTCCGCAGCCGATTCCGGCGCGCAGGCCGTCGATGAATGCAATCCGACCGCCAGCAACGGCTGCGTCAACGGCATCCTGCAGGACGCCGACAAGAAGCCGATCGCCGACGTCACCATCACGCTGTCCGGCAAGGCAGCGGCGGAAACCAAAACCGCTGCCGACGGCAAGTGGGCGTTTTCCGTTGCCGATGATGGCGATTACACCGTCACCATCGACGCATCCGTTGCGAAAGAGCACGGTCTGAAAGCAAGCAGCGCAACGGTGACGATCAGGAAAGCCAGCTTCGACAAGCAGCGCGGAGTCGTCCGTTTCGACCAAGCTGGCGATTCCACCGGCAGCGGCACGTCCGGCACATCTGGATCGACGGCGGCCACGCAACGCAAGGGGCGGTGCGACGCAAGCGAGATGATCGCAAGTGTCGCACCGCCCCTTTTGCGGGCGGAACGCGTGTGGAGTACATGCGGAGCGTGCGTGGAAGATGCGTGGAACGCGTCGTGAAACATACGTCGTTCACGGGTGAAAAAGTGGATTTTTCGGGGGAATTGAAGAGGGGGAGGGCGTCTTTCGTCAATTGATAGTTCATATTGTGCGGACGATTGCAAAGAAACGTTACAGATGCATGTAAAATAACACATAATATCGCGATTTGTAAGGAAACATCCCGACGATGCGGGGGAGAGGTGTTGGGCAATGGTCGGCATGCGTGACGTGGCGAAAGAGGCCGGGGTCTCGCTGAGCACGGTTTCGCTAGTGGTCAACAAGACGGGCTACGTGTCCGACGACATGCGCGCGCGCGTCAAAGCCGCCATGAAAGAGCTCAATTACGTGCCCAACGAGCTGGCACGCAACCTGTACAAGAACCGCACGAACCTGGTCGGCGTGATCGTGCCGACCATCCGCCACCCCTTCTTTGCCACCCTTACCGCGCATCTGCAACGCGAGCTGGCCGCGCAAGGACTGCGCACCATGCTGTGCTCCACCGCCGACGCGGAAAACGGCGAGGTCGAATACGTGGACATGCTGCGCCGTCACATGATGGACGGCATCATCGTCTGCTCGCACACCACCCATCCGAACGATTACTGGACGTCCATCCACCGCCCCATCGTCGCCTTCGACCGTGTGCTGGGCGGCGGCATCGCGTCGATCGGCTCCGACCATGAGCAGGGCGGCCGGCTCATGGCGCACATGCTGGTCAACACCGGCGCGCACCACGTGGTGATGATCGGCGGCCCGCGCGACCAGTTCTTCGATTTGGCGGCGCGCAATGGAGACAGCCCGGACGATTTCGACCTGCACAAGACAACGTTCCCGGCCGTCCGCTACTACCTTACGTTGGAGCAGGAGCTGAAAGCGGCCGGCGTGCGGTACGAGTACGTCGAAGCCGGCAATGTGGAGGATTTCCAAGGGTATAAGAACGCGGTGAATGCTGTGCTCAACAGTATGCCGGTGGACGGCGTCGATGCCGTGGTCAGCTCCGATATCGGTGCCGCGCTTTGCGTGCGCGAAGCGATGCGGAGGCATATTTCGATTCCGCGCGACCTGCAGATCATCGCCTACGACGGCACGTATCTGACCGACCTGGCCGGTATGAAAATGACCGCGGTGGCGCAGAATTTCGACAAAATCGCGCAGGTCGCGGTCGGCAATATCGTTCGTGCGATCGCCAAGGAAGGGGATGCCAAGGCAGATACGACAAGCGCCACGGGACGCAAGCCGTACGAGCCGGACGTGCTGATTCCCGTGACGCGCAAACTGGGCGATACCACGCGCTAAGCGGGCCGTATCGCCCATCATTGGACGGGCCGTTTTACCTGCTAAGCGGGTCGTTTCGCCTTATTCGTAATCGCCGGTCGGACCGATCTTCAACGCGTCCTCGTGCGTGCGGCCCGAATGGATCGCATCGTTGATCGCCTGGATCTCCGTCGCATCCACGGCAAGTGCGCGCCCGTCGATCGCGCTGATCGGAATCGACCATCCGCCGTGCGTCATGTACAGGCTGTCCGCTTCGCGCAGCTCGGCGATCGGCAGCTTCCTGTACTCCGCCTTCTTGCCCTCTTCGAGCGCCCAGGCGAACATTTCGCGCTGTGATGTGCCGTTCAGAATACCGATGCGCGGGTCGGGCGTGACGAACGTATCGCCATAGCGTGCCACAATCGACGAATTCGGGCATTCCATCGTGTAGCCGTCCTCCGTGAACAGAATCGCGTCGCCGACGCCACGGCGGGCGCATTCGCGGTGCACGGCGCAGTTGAACGCGTAGCTCAGCGTCTTCGCGCCGTTGAGCAGCCACGGGGCGCGTGCGGTGATGTCCGACGGGTAGCCGCGCGTCATCGAAGCCATGGTGATCGGCTCCAGCGAATGCAGCGTGCCCTTCGCGTCAAGGAAGATGTAGACGGTCGGCGTGCGGTCGGCCGCCTTGCCCACGCCGGTGTCCGGATCGAGACCACGGGAGACGATGATGCGCAGCATCGGACCGGGTTCCGGATCGTCATACTGGTCGATGACCAGCTGGACCGCGCGGGTGAGCGCGGGAATGTTCGGCTCGGGCATGTCCACCAGGCGGGCGGAATTGGCGAGACGCTTCAGATGGTTCTCCAACGAAACCGGGAAACCCTTCCATACCGTGGTCGCTTCGAAAATGCCGTCGCCACGCAGTGCGCACAAATCGAACGCGTTGATGATGGGGCTTTCCGGATCGACGAAACGAACCAGATCCGCGTCGGGCGCCACGCCTGCGCCTCCGAATAGCGTCTTGCCGTTACCGACTGCCAGAACGATCGAACTCATGGGAACCTCTCTTCCGCGCTCCGCGTCTTTTGATTGCCGCTTTATTGCTGTTGCGCTGTTGTGTTGCGTCAGCGTTCGCGTGCGTCTTCGGCGTCCAACCTAACCATGGTTTGTTTCCACTTGGCACCGCCAATTTGCAATGCGGAAACATACGCGTCATGAATCGCGCGGCTTCCGTAACGTTCGGCGACCAAGGTGAGGGAAAGCGACTCTGAACGTCCGTTTCTGCGGAATCTGATTTCGGGGTTCGTCGGCAGTTCGTTCGGAAAAGGCCGGACGGCGGCCGACGGGAAAGGTGAGCGCAATGGTGGATGGGATGTCCGATATGGGAACAACCGAACTTGGCGCGGCGAGCACGCCCGAACAGGCGCGCGCCGCGTTCCGTGACGGCCTGGTCCGCCCGACCTGCGGCATTGCGCAAGGCCACGCGCAGGCGAATCTGATGATTCTGCCCAAGGAGCAGGCATTCGATTTTCTGCTGTTCGCGCAGCGCAATCCCAAACCTTGTCCGCTGCTGGAAGTGATGGAGCCGGGCGTCACCGCACCCGTCACCGCGCCGGGCGCCGACATCCGTACCGACGTGCCGTTGTACCGCGTGTGGAAGCGTGGCGAACTGGTAGCCGAAGTGCCCGATATTCGCGAGTATTGGCGATCCGATTTGGTCACGTTTGTGATTGGCTGCAGTTTCACATTCGAGTTTCCGCTGATGGAGGCGGGCGTGCCGGTGCGGCACATCACGGCAGGCCGCAACGTGCCGATGTACGACACGTCGATCGAGTGCCGTTCGGCCGGCGCGTTCCATTCGACGATGGTCGTGTCGATGCGTGGCATTCCGTCTACGCAGGTGGCCGACGCATGCCGGATTTCCGGCTATTACCCGTCCGTGCACGGTGCCCCCGTATGTGTGGGCGACCCGTCCGCGATCGGCATCGACGACATCATGCATCCCGACTATGGCGATGCCCCCGTGTTGGAGCCGGGCGATGTGCCGGTGTTCTGGGCGTGCGGCGTGACCCCGCAGGCCGCGGTGATGGCGTCCAAGCCGGAATTCGCGATCACGCACGCGCCGGGGCACATGTTCATCACCAGCAAACGCGATTTGGAATACATGGTGTGAGGCCGAGCGGCAGGTTGCGGGGCGCGGCATCGACATCACCGAATGGACCGCGCCGCTGAGCCAGCTCACGCTGCTCGGCCTGCACACGATCGGCGTGGGCGACGGCGGCAACGAGATCGGCATGGGCCGTGTGGAGGACTACGCCATCGAAGGGGTGGTCGACCACGGAGAGAACATCGCCTGCACGGTGCCGACCGACCAGCTGGTGGTGGCCGGCACGTCGAATTGGGGCGCGCACGCGCTTGTCTGTGCGATGCGCGCGTTGGGCAGCAACGCCGTCGACCCGTATCTTGAACCGACGTGGCAGGAACGCGTGCTGGACGTGATCGTCGAATACGGCGGCCTCGACGGCGTGCATATGACGAACGTGGCGACCGTCGACGGCCTCGAACCCGACCGTTACTTTAAGCAGGTCGGCCAGCTTACGGACTGCGCCCGCAGCTGAAGTCCTGTGCCCAAGGCTGAGGGCCCTGCGCTCGCGGCTGCCCCCGCATGTCCGTCGTTTTCGAATCGGGCGCCGGAGACATGCGCCGCGATTCGGCCGAAAGCCGGTTCGACACGCCCGAACACCGGTTGCGGTTTTGGTGTCGAGCCCCATTTTGCGGTAATATCGAACCGGTTCGACACAACCGTGGGAATGGCCGTAAGGACTCCCGCAAAGAATCTCGCAACGACTTTTTGGAACCGAAGGAGGCTCCATGAAAAACAAGGTGCAGCTCATCACTTACGCCGACCGCCTTGGCGACGGCACCATCAAGTCGATGACCGACATTCTGCGCACCCGCTTCGACGGCGTGTACGACGGCGTTCACATCCTGCCGTTCTTCACCCCGTTCGACGGCGCCGACGCAGGCTTCGACCCGATCGACCACACCAAGGTCGACGAACGTCTCGGCAGCTGGGACGACGTCGCCGAACTCTCCAAGACCCACGACATCATGGTCGACGCCATCGTCAACCACATGAGCTGGGAATCCAAGCAGTTCCAGGACGTGCTGGCCAAGGGCGAGGAGTCCGAATACTATCCGATGTTCCTCACCATGAGCTCCGTGTTCCCGAACGGCGCCACCGAAGAGGACCTGGCCGGCATCTACCGTCCGCGTCCGGGCCTGCCGTTCACCCACTACAAGTTCGCCGGCAAGACGCGCCTCGTGTGGGTCAGCTTCACCCCGCAGCAGGTGGACATCGACACCGATTCCGACAAGGGTTGGGAATACCTCATGTCGATTTTCGACCAGATGGCCGCCTCTCACGTCAGCTACATCCGTCTCGACGCCGTCGGCTACGGCGCCAAGGAAGCCGGCACCAGCTGCTTCATGACCCCGAAGACCTTCAAGCTCATCTCGCGTCTGCGTGAGGAAGGCGTCAAGCGCGGCCTGGAAATCCTCATCGAAGTGCACTCCTACTACAAGAAGCAGGTGGAGATCGCCTCCAAGGTCGACCGCGTCTACGACTTCGCCCTGCCTCCGCTGCTGCTGCACGCGCTGAGCACCGGCCACGTCGAGCCCGTCGCCCACTGGACCGACATACGCCCGAACAACGACCGTCACCGTGCTCGACACGCACGACGGCATCGGCGTGATCGACATCGGCTCCGACCAGCTCGACCGCTCGCTCAAGGGCCTGGTGCCGGATGAGGACGTGGACAACCTCGTCAACACCATCCACGCCAACACCCACGGCGAATCCCAGGCAGCCACTGGCGCCGCCGCATCCAATCTACGACCTCTACCAGGTCAACAGCACCTACTATTCGGCGCTCGGGTGCAACGACCAGCACTACATCGCCGCCCGCGCGGTGCAGTTCTTCCTGCCGGGCGTGCCGCAGGTCTACTATGTCGGCGCGCTTGCCGGCAGGAACGACATGGAGCTGTTGCGCAAGACGAACAACGGCCGCGACATCAACCGCCATTACTATTCCACCGCGGAAATCGACGAGAATCTCAAGCGTCCGGTGGTCAAGGCGCTGAACGCGCTCGCGAAGTTCCGCAACGAGCTCGACGCGTTCGACGGCACGTTCTCGTACACCACCGATGACGACACGTCCATCAGCTTCACCTGGCGCGGCGAAACCAGCCAGGCCACGCTGACGTTCGAGCCGAAGCGCGGTCTCGGTGTGGACAACACTACGCCGGTCGCCATGTTGGAATGGGAGGATTCCGCGGGAGACCACCGTTCGGATGATCTGATCGCCAATCCGCCTGTCGTCGCCTGACGGAAAATTTCTTGCGATTACGTATTTTCTTGCGATTACGTACGGCCTTGCGATTGCGTTCCACCTTGTGGTCGCGCACCCGGTCCGTCGCACCCGGTCCGTCGGGCGGACGGCAGTGGCCGCACGTGTTGGTATTGTAAGTTGCGTTGAAGAATCGCCCGAATGCGCTGAAGCAATGCGTCCGGGCGATTTTCGTATGTGTCGCTCGTAGCGGGCGGGCGCATGCGTGGAGTATCGAAGCACATGAAACGCGACAAGCAGAAACGCGATAAGCCAAGAAAACAGCAGATATGACCGAAGACAATCAGAATAACGAATTCAAACCGCAGCCGCTGCCCGGCCAGGTGTTCATCCGCCCGGGCATCGACGATCGCCCCGATTATGAGAAGACCCTGACTCCCGAAGCGAAGGCGGCCATGCGCCGGCTGTCGGTGCAGCAGCATCCGCGTATTCCGGAAGCGTCCAACGAGCGTCCGGAAACCCAGGCCGCGCGCATCGCATCGGAAGGTGGAGCGCCCCTAACCGCGGCCGCGCATCTTGACGTGGCTGTGCCGAACCTCGAATCGTCCTTCCTCGACCTGCGCGACCCGATGACCGCTCCGGACGGCACCAAGCCGACCGCAATGCAGGCCAACCGGCTCGTTGCGGGTTTTGCGCTTGGCTCAATGCTGCTGTCCGCTCCGATGGCGGCGTTCAACACGGTGCTCATTCCGCAAACCGTCAGCCGTTTGTCGGGAATCAACCGCGTCACGGATTTGGCGATGCTCGTCATCGCAGGTGCCATCATGACGTTCCTGCTGAACGCATGCATCGCCGTCGGTTCCGACCATTCCTACTGCCGGTTCGGGCGCCGTACGCCATGGATCGCCAGCGGCAGCGTATTGGCGGCTATCTGCATGGCGATTCTTTCCGCATGCGATTTTCTCCCGTGGGCCGTGTTCTTCTGGCTGGCCACGCAGGCCGCGTATGCGATGGCGGCCATACCGTTCGCCGCCGCGTTCGGCGAACGTGTGCCTGACAAGTTCCGCGACCGCGCCGATTCGTGGCACGGCAAGGGGCTGGCGCTTGGCCAGCTGGTCGGCGTCGCCGTGGCTGTTGCGCTGACGCCGCATGCCGGTGGCGAAGGTTGGGATGGCACTACGGGTTTCGCGATGCTGGTATTCGCGGGTTGGCTTGTCGTCGCGGCCGTCGTTACGCTGTTGGTACTGCCGTTCGAAGGGGCCAGCAGCTACCTGCCGCGTAGGGATGTTGAGAAAGGCGATTTCTTCTCGCAATACCGTCCGCCGCAGAACGCGCCGAAGTTTTCTGTGGCATTCGCGGCCCGCATGTTCGCCGTTGCGGCCACAGCCGGAATCGCCGTATATCAGTGGTATCTGGCGCCGAATATCGTCGGCAATACCGATGAGGCCGGTTTGTTCGGCATTGCCGGTGCCGGATCGGTGGTTGTGGTCATGGCCATCTGCACGTTTGTCGGTGCTTTGATTGCGGCGTTGCTGCTTGGCCGCATCGTCAGCCTGTTTGGCGATCTGCGTATTCCGGCCGTCGCGTCCGCCGTGTTGTTCATGGTCGCTGCGCTGCTGCCGTTGCTGATGGACGACGGTTTCCTGGCGGTTGCGCTGTACGCCCTGCTTGCCGGCTTCGCATACGTGGTGTTCGATGGCGCCAGCCAAAGCTTGGATCTTGCGATGCTGCCGGATGTGCGTTCCGTGGGCCGATCGCTTGCCGCTTATAGTCTGGCCAATACGTTCGGCACGATACTGGGCGTCGCTGCCTGCGCCGCGGTGATTGTGGCGACCGGTGCCACCGTGCTGATCTTCGCTGTCGCCACTGTTTCGATGCTGTTGGCGGGTCTGCTGACATTGCGGTTGAAATCGCAACAATGACGGCGACTATGACGGTGCTAGATCGCCAATGATTGGAAAATAAAGCGAAACGGCGCGTCCACATAGTGAACCTTTAGTGGATAGGGGAGATGGACGCGCCTATGTTTACGGCTTAGTTCGAGCGGAAATCCCGCCCGGGGAAATGACTTTGCGAAAGGAGGTTCGCCACGATGAACGGAATGGTCGCACACGTACTGCTGTCCGCACGAATTATTATTCCGCTTTCGTTGGCGGACTGATTCGAGCATTGCGGCTTCAATCCCTCGCCAACGAAGGCAGGGTTTGAGGCGCGCGTAACACACACGTTGATGGCCCTGCATGATGCGGGGCCATTTTTGTTGCAGCCCACAAGGCAGACGCGAGCGGAAAACCTTTTGAAGCCGGCCGGCATAGCGCACAACAGAAAACAGAAAAACTACAAACAACATCGTTATCGGCGGAAGTTGGGAACCGGTAACAGGACGTACAGGGAGTACATCAATGAGTACAGTCGAAGCGGCCGCTGGCAAAGCGCAGGCGATGGTCCGCGATTCGGTCAAAACCGTGATCGCAGCATCCATGGTCGGCACCGCCATCGAGTTCTACGACTTCTACGCATACGGCACCGCCGCTGCGAATTATTTCCCGAAGGTGTTCTTCGGAGACACCACCAATCCGACCGTCGCGCTGCTGGCCAGCCTGCTGACCTTCGCCATCGCGTTCATCGCCCGTCCGCTGGGCTCGTTGGTGTTCGGCCACTTCGGCGACCGTATGGGCCGCAAGACCACGCTGGTGGTCTCCCTGCTCACCATGGGCATTGCCACCTTCCTGATCGGCTGCCTGCCGACCTACAACCAATGGGGTGTCGCGGCCGTCGCCGTGCTGTGCCTATGCCGCTTCGTGCAGGGCATCGGCCTTGGCGGCGAATGGTCCGGCGCCGCGTTGGTGGCCACCGAGAACGCTCCGGAAGACAAGCGCGCGCTGTACGGCTCCTTCCCGGAGCTGGGCGCCCCGATCGGCTTCTTCCTGTCGAACGGCACCTACTTCCTGCTGGAGACCTTCAACGACAATGACGCGATGCTCGCTTGGGGTTGGCGCGTGCCGTTCCTGCTGTCCTCCATCCTCGTGATCGTCGGCCTCGTCGTCCGCGTCCAGATGGAGGAGACCCCGATCTTCCGTATGGCCCAGGAGCAGAAGAAGGTCGTCAAGTCCCCGCTTACCGAAGTGTTCAAGAAGAGCTGGAAGGAAGTCATCCAGGCCACGTTCCTGGTGGCCGTCACCTACACGCTGTTCTACACGCTGGCAACCTGGTCCCTCGCTTGGGGCACCAAGACCGTCGAGCAGGGTGGTGGCAACCTGGGCTTCACCAACCAGGAGTATCTGCTCATGCTGATGATCGCCGTCTGCGTGTTCGCCGCGTTCATCGTGATCTCCTGCGTGAACGCCGACAAGTTCGGCCGCAAGCGCGTGATCATCATCTCCTCCTGCTGCCTTATCGCGTTCGCCCTGCTGTTCCCGTTCCTGCTTGATCCGGCGGTCGTCGGTCAGCGCAACTTCGCCACCAACCTGCTGTTCCTGTGCATCGGCTTCGCTCTGATGGGTACCGCGTTCGGTCCGATCGGCGCCTTCCTGCCGGAACTGTTCGACGCCAACGTGCGTTACTCCGGCTCCGGCATCGGCTACAACCTGGCTGCCATCGTCGGCGCGGCCTTCGTGCCGACCATCGCCACTTGGCTGTCCCATCATTGGGGCGTGCATTCCGTGGGCCTGTACCTCGGTGTGATGGCCCTGTGCTGCCTCATCGCGGTGTTGAGCTGCAAGGAAACGAAGAACGTCGACTTCACCAAGTGACGCCGACCGGCTTGCCGGGCTGCTTCGCTTGGGGTGGCTCGGAGCCTTAGAAAAACGTTTGACGTGAATATAGCCACTATGTGAACGCCAACAGACATCATAAAGAAAGCGGTACTAGAACAGTTCCGCAGGAGAGGCGGAGTGGTTCCTCGGACACAATCCGGGGGGAGCAACATCCTAGGAATCACTCGCCGTGATAACAACCGAAAAAAGAATAGAAAATAGCGAGTTTGTTCGGAAAAAGCAAGTTCCGAATCGCAAAAAACAATAAAGGAGCGCCAATTATGGCAGCAACTATCTGGTACGAAAAGGACGCCGATCTGTCCGTGTTCGATGGCAAGAAGGTGGCCATCCTCGGTTACGGTTCCCAGGGCCACGCCCATGCGCTGAACCTGCGCGATTCCGGTGTCGACGTCGTCGTCGGCCTGCGTCCTACCTCCAAGTCCGTGGAGTATGCCAAGGAGCAGGGCCTTGAGGTCAAGCCTGTTGCCGAGGCCGTTGCCGAAGCCGACGTGGTGATGATCCTGCTGCCTGACCAGTACCAGGCCGCCGTGTACAAGAAGGACGTCGAGCCGAACCTGAAGCCGGGCGCTGCTCTGGCCTTCGCTCATGGCTTCAACATCCACTACGGCTACATCAAGCCGTCCGAGGACCATCCGGTCTTCATGGTCGCCCCGAAGGGCCCGGGCCACATCGTGCGTCGTGAGTACGTCGCTGGCCGTGGCGTCCCGGTCGTCGTGGCCGTCGAGCAGGATCCGGATGGCAAGACCTGGCCGCTGTGCCTGGCTTACGCCAAGGCTCTGGGCGCCCTGCGCGCAGGCGCCATCAAGACCACCTTCACCGAGGAGACCGAGACCGATCTGTTCGGCGAGCAGGACGTCCTCATGGGTGGCATCAACCACCTGTGCGATCTGGGCTTCGACGTGCTGACCGAGGCTGGCTACCAGCCGGAGATCGCCTACTTCGAGGTGTTCCACGAGCTGAAGATGCTGGTCGACCTGGCCAACGAGGGTGGCCTGAACAAGGCCCGTTGGTCCTGCTCCGACACCGCCCAGTACGGCGACTACACCTCCACCGTCATCACCGAGGAGACCAAGAAGCGCATGCAGTACCAGCTCAAGCGCATCCAGGACGGCTCCTTCGCCAAGGAGTTCATGGATGACCAGGCCGCAGGCGCTCCGAAGTTCAAGAAGCTGCAGGAAGAGTACAGCCACCCGCACCTGGAGACCGTTGGCCCGAAGCTGCGCGCCATGTTCTCCTGGAACAACCAGGTGGACGCCGATGCCGATATGGCCGAGTCCTTCAACGGCAAGATCGCTCGTACCCAGGTTCAGTGAGATTGCTTCGCTAGCTGCATAAGCTATTTAGCGAATTAGAAAGCGTCGCCCGCTTCATGCGGACGGCGCTTTTTGCATATCGTCGTGCGTGCGACGGTTGCGTACGTTCCGGCATAACGAAAGGCCGCCACCCAACTTGGGCGGCGGCCTTCAATCGCAGTTAATGCGATTAATCGCAATGAATGCGAGACGTTACTCAGCCACGGGCGATCTTGCCGGTGAAAGTGGCCATGTCAGCGTCGTCATCCTTGCCGTTGTTCCAAGAGAACATGGCGCGCAGCTTCGGGCCAACGCTCTCGATACGCACGTTGCCGTATTCTTCCTGCAGCTGCTTGAACTTCGGAGCGCCAGCGTCCTGATCGTCGATGAACTCCTTGGCGAAGGAGCCGTCCTGGATGCGGCTCAGATGGTACTGCATGCGCTTGCGGCAGTCTTCGTTGATGACGGTGTTGGTGTAGTCGCCGTACTGGGCGGTGTCGGAGCAGGACCAACGGGCCTTGTTCAGGCCACCCTCGTTCATGAGGTCGACGAGCATCTTCAGCTCGTGGCAGACCTCGAAGTAAGCGATCTCCGGCTGGTAGCCAGCGTCAGTGAGGACCTCGAAGCCCATTTCAACGAGCTTGTTCACGCCGCCCATGAGCACGTTCTGCTCGCCGAACAGATCGGTCTCGGTCTCCTCGGTGAAGGTGGTCTTGATGGCGCCTGCGCGCAGGGCGCCCAGAGCCTTGGCGTAAGCCAGGGTGATGTCCCAAGCGTCGCCGCGCGGATCCTGTTCGACAGCCACGACGACCGGGACGCCACGGCCGTTGGCGTACTCACGACGCACGATGTGGCCCGGGCCCTTCGGGGCGACCATGAAGACCGGGTGGTCCTCGGTCGGCTTGATGTAGCCGTAGTGGATGTTGAAGCCATGAGCGAAGGCGACGGCGGCGCCCGGCTTGATGTTCGGCTCAATATCGTTGGCCCAGATGGTGCGCTGATACTGATCCGGAGCCAGAATCATGATGATGTCGGCCTCGGCGGCGGCTTCCGGAACGGACTTGACTTCCAGACCCTGCTCCTTGGCGTGCTCGACAGACTTGGAGGTCGGGCGCAGGCCGACGACGACGTCGACGCCGGAATCGCGCAGGTTCAGCGCATGGGCGTGGCCCTGGGAACCGTAACCGATGATGGCAACCTTCTTGCCTTCGAGGACCGAGAGATCGCCGTCGTTCTCATACCAAATTTGTGCAGCCATTGTACTTGGCACTCCTTTTGTGTAGTGGGGTGAACGCTTGAAAAGCGTTCGGGTTTCTACCATTCGCAGATGAAATTCGTGGTTTCGTGCATGGATTTTGTCCTGCAAACTGGGGTCCATCCTACCGGAGCGGCCGTTTTGGTACGTATCCAGTCCACAAAGTGAGCCGCGAAATCGTAAAAAATTCGTCGCGGCGCAATCGTGATACCTTTCCTGCGAAACCCCTACGGAAGCGACGTTTCGGGCCGTTGGAATGTTGTTTCCGTTGGGAATTGCGATTAAGCCCCTACCGAAGCGACGTTTCAATCGCTGAAAATGACGTTTGTGTGGGCAAGCATGTGCTTATTTAGGTGACGCTTCACGCATTTTGGTAGGAAAGTGGCTTAGGATAGGCACATAGGATTGTTTGATGAGGAAGCTGAAGCAATGGTCACTGCGACGGGGATTGCGCCTGGTTCCGAAATGACGGCGCAGATGGAGCAGGTGGAGGAGCGTAATGTCTCGGGCGTGCTGCATATCGCCGCGATTTTCGCCTCGCACATGGTATTGCAACGCAACAAGCCCATTGCGGTGTTCGGCGCATTGGCTGCCGATTGCGCCGGTATGGAGGTTGTGGCGGAAATACACGACTTTGACGGCTCCCTGATCGCGCAGGAACATGCTTATTCTTCGCAGAACGTGGTCAACGGCTTTTCGCAGTGGCGCGTGATGCTGCCCGCGCAACCGGAAGGCGGTCCGTACACTCTTCGTATCGTCGCGGGCAATGATGCCATCGAATTCGACGACGTGCTTATCGGCGAAGTGTGGCTCGCCGGCGGCCAAAGCAATATGGAACTTGAGTTGCGTAACAGCGAGCATGCCGACGAAGCACTTGAGGATTGCGCCGATCCGCTGCTGCGTTTCTACAATGTGCCCAAAACCGGTGTAATCAATCGCAATGCGGAAAATACGTCGAGCTGGCAGGAATCGTCGCCGGAAAACAGTGGCGTGATGAGCGCCGTCGCCTACTATTTCGCACGCAAGCTGCGCTCCGAACTCGACTCCGATCTGCCGGTCGGCATTGTCGACTGCTATATCGGCGGCACGTCGATCAGCTGCTGGATGAGCGAGGACGCGCTGAATTCCAGCGATGCCGGCCGCGATTACTTGACGCGTTACCAGCGGGCGATCGCCGGCAAGACGCAACAGCAGTTCGAACTGGAAACCAGCGAATGGGAATCGCAAGTCGACGAGTGGAATGCGAATGTCGCTGCCGCGCGCGAAGCCGATTCGGATATTGCGCAGGAAAAGTTGAACGAACAGTTCGGTGCATGCCCGTGGCCGCCGCCGCTCACGCCCACGTCGCAGTGGCGTCCGTGTGGCCCCTTCCACGCCATGCTGGAACGTATCATGCCCTACTCGCTGGCCGGTTTCCTGTGGTATCAGGGTGAGGAAGACGAGCAATACAGCGGTTCCTACCGCGAGCTGCTCGGCATGATGATCGGCGAATGGCGTGCGCTGTGGAGCGAAAATCTGCCGTTCCTCATCGTGCAGTTGCCGCAATGGATCAACGGCAAGACGGCTGCGGACGGCAACGATCCGATGCGCTGGCCGGTGCTGCGTGAGGCCCAATGGGACGCCGCGCAGTCCATAGACAACGTGTACGCCATCTGCACGATCGACTGCGGCGAATACGACAACATCCACCCGCTGGACAAGCGCACGCCCGGCGAACGCCTTGCCAATTGCGCGCTGCGGCAAATCTACGGCATGGATCGCGTTCCGGTGCACGGCCCGACGGTGCTGGGCTTCCGATGCGACCCGAACGGCCGCGTACGCCTGTTCTTCCGCTATGCGCACGGTTTGCATTTCGAAGGCACCACGCCCGGCAGCGGCGACGATGATTTCGATGGCCAGCTGCCGACTTTGGTGCGCGTGCCGGAACGTTCCGGCTTCGAACTGGCCGGTTCCGACGGTATGTTCCACCCGGCGACCGCCGCGATTTTCGTGGATTGCGACATCGATGATCTCGTCAATTCCAGAGTGAACGTGGTCGATTACAACGCCACGGAATTCGGCATTCCGATTAACAGCCGCAGCATCGGCACGATCACGCTGGCGACTCCGGATGTGCCCGAGCCGGTGGCGATGCGATACGCCTGGCGCAGTTGGGGTCCGGCTCCGCTGTTCAACGACGATGGTCTGCCCGCGCAGCCGTTCCGTTTGGATTTGACCGACCATACCGCCCCCGCCGAGCACGCCGAGCCCGCCGAGCCCGTCACCCCCGACGGCGCCGCTGACTGAGGCCGTCGGTCTGGTCGCGCCGGTCTAATCGCCCCGTCTAATCGCAAAAACGGCATTCCCATCCGGCTTTTGTTACCGTAACCAGCCGATTCGGGTTACAAAATGCGGATGGAGATGCCGTTTTGTGTTTCTTGCGATTACTCAGCGGTTGCGGCAGCCGCGTCGACAATCACCGCCGCGTCCTCGCCACGCTCGCTGCCGGACTTGCCAAGCGCAAGCTGGGCGGCGGCGAACAGCACCGCCAGCCAGATGACGCCGGCGATCACGGCGATGCGGTAGCTTGCGGAGAAGCACATGAGCACCACGACCAGCAGCATGAACGCGATCACCACGTACGGCGTCACATTGGCGAACGGCAGCTTGAACGCGATCTTGTCGAGCGCTTCCTTGCCCTTCAGCCCCTTAAGTTCGGCCGGGCCATCGCCAGCCGCAACCATGCGACGGAACTTGATCTCCGTAACCATGATCATGATCCAGTTGATCGCAGCCGCGATCGTGGCGATCGACATCAGATAATTGAACGCGAATTCCGGCCATACGAACACGACGACAACGGCAATCGCAATAATTATCGCGGAAGTGATAACACCCCCGACCGGCACGCCTTTCTTGCTGAGCTTACCCAGGTAAGTCGGCGCGTTGCCCTGCTTTGCCAGCGAATACAGCATGCGGGAGTTGGCGTACAGGCCGGAATTGTAGACGCTCATCACAGCGGTCAGGCACACGAAATTGAGGATGCCGGCGGCCGCGTGCACGCCGACGGAATCGAAGATCTGCACGAACGGGCTGGAATCGCCGTCGATCTTGCTCCATGGAATCACCGCCATGATCACGCCGAGCGCGCAGATGTAGAAGACGAGAATACGCCAGATGATGCCGTTCGTGGCCTTCGGAATGGTGGTGCGCGGATTCTCGGTTTCGCCGGCGGTGATGCCGATGAGTTCGGTGCCGCCGAAGCTGAACATCACCACGACGAGCGCCATCAGCAGGCCCGTCCACGTGCCGTCGGCGTTGCGGGTCATCAGGCCGTGCGGCAGGAATCCGCCGTCCACGGTGAACCAGTTGGCGAAGCTTGCGCGAATGCCCGACGCGGTCGGCACGTTGGCGATCACGACATACAGGCCGCCGAGAATCATGGCCAGCACGGCCACGATCTTGATGATGGCGAACCAGAATTCGAATTCGCCGAACTTGTTCACGCCCATGAGATTCAGCGCCGCGATGGCCACGAGGAACACCGCCGCCGACACCCACTTCGGAATGTTCGGGAACCAGTAGTTCACGAACGAGCCGACCACGGCAAGCTCCACCATGGCCACCAGCACGTAGTTGAACCAGTAGTTCCAGCCGGAAATGAAGCCCGCTCGCCGTGACCAGTAGCGCGTCGCGTAGTAGCTGAACGCGCCAGCCTTCGGATCCTCGACCGCCATTTCGCTCAGAGCGCGCACGATCATGAAGATCGCGAGACCGCCGACGAGGTAGGCGAGCAGAATGGACGGGCCGGCCAGCTGAATGGATTCGCTGGAGCCGTAGAACAGGCCGGTGCCGATGGCGCCACCCAGCGCGATGAGCTGGATATGGCGGTTTTTCAACGATTTACGGAGCGTCGGCGGAACCGGCACGTCGTCGGTTCCACGCGGCTTCTTTGCGGCGGTGACGTCGCTCATGGAGATTTCCTCTTCTCTGTTTCCTTGCGATTGCGCGTTGTGCGTTGCGCTCGCTGCTTGCGTTGCGTGCTGTTGCACGCTTGCATGTGCTTGTTTTGCTTGCTTTTTTGCGATTCGCCCTTTGTGAGGGAACGTTTCCGATTGTAGCGGGAAGCGGCGGGCAAAGTGTTGGTTTGTTCGTTCCGGAATGTCTGGTTTGCTTAACGGGTTGTTTGGTTTAGAAGTTCGATTCGCGCGATTGCTGTGCGATTCGAACGCGCGATTTGGACACGTGTTGCGGATGTGCGGTTTGGCGCGTCTTTCCAAGCTTCATGGTGTTCAATGGAATGAGGGGCTACGAACGGAGGTCGACATGGCATTCGTCAAGGACATGCTGCGAATGTGGGCGCATTCGTGGAAAAGATTCATTTCCATCGCCATGATCACGTTGCTCGGTGTGGCCGTGCTCACCGGCATTTACGCGGGCTGCCGTGACGCGTTCCGCAGCACCGATCGCTTTTTCGACGCGCAGGGCCTGCACGACGTCCAGGTGCTGTCCACTGCGGGCCTGTCGAATGGCGATATCGCCGCGTTGCGCAAGGTGAACGGTGTTGCGAAAGTGCAGGCGGAACGGTCGCAGGAAGTGACGTTCGATTTGGACGGCCGCAAGTCGGCGACCATGCAGGAAATCGGCACGAACGGCATTGACCAGCCATACTTGCAGGAAGGGCGCATGCCGAAGAAAGCCGGCGAAATCGCGGTAACCAGGAAATTTATTCGCGATTCGGGCAAGCGTATCGGCAGCCGCCTCACCGTAACCCCCGAATCGGCTTCCTCCGATACTTCCGATACGAACGGTGCGGACGGTACGAATGAAACGAACGGCACGGACGAGGCGCCGAGCTTCCCGACCAAGCTCACCATTGTGGGCGTGGTGCTCGATCCGCAGAACCTGAGCAACCCGGACGGCTACTCCGCCATGACCTCGTTCCGTTCCACCGCCACCACCGACTACACGTTCTTCGCGCCGTCCGATGGCGTGACCGGCACCCTCTACACGTCCGCCACGCTGCTCGTCAAGGGCGCGGCCGCCGAAAGCACGTTCGACGAATCGTACGAAAACACCGTCAAGCAGGTGACCGACCGCATCGACGGCACCGTGAAAACCGACCGCCAGAATGCCCGTCGGCAGGAACTGCTCGACGCGGGCAACAAGAAGATCGTCGACGCGCGTGCGGAAGCCGACAAGAAGTTCGCGGACGCGCAGTCGCAAATCGACGCGAATCGGCAGCAATTCAACCAGCAGGTCGACCAGATTGTCAGCATGCAGGCGGGCGCGGCAGCTGCGGGAGCTGCGGCAAACGGCGCGAACGCAGGTGCGGCGGCGGCCGCAGGTGCAACTACCCCCCAACTTGACGAAACCACGCGTGAAACAATGCGTGAAACCATCATCGCCGCTAGTCCCGAACTGACGCAAGCCAAGCAGCAGCTCGACCAGGCGCAATCGCAATTGAACGAGCAGAAGGCAAGTACCGAACAAACGCTGAAAACCAAGGAAAACGAGCTGAAAACCAGCATTCCGCAAGTGCGCTGGTATGTGCAGGACCGGCAGTCGCTCGGCGGGTTCAGCGCGCTCAAATCCGACCTCGACTCCATCCAATCGCTTGGCAACGCGTTCCCGATTGTGTTCCTGCTGGTGGCCGTGATGATGAGCCTGACCGCCATGGCGCGCATGGTCGAAGAGGACCGCTCGCTCATCGGCACGTACGTGGGGCTCGGCTACGGGCGGCTGGCGGTCGCGTCGCGCTACCTGCTGTTCGCGTTGCTCGCCTGCCTCATCGGCGGCGGCCTCGGCCTGATCGCCGGCTTCCTTGGCATTCCTGCGTTCCTGCTGGTCGTATTGCAAGGCATGTATGTGATGCCCGGCCTGCGACTGGAATACGACTGGCTGTACGGCTCGCTCGGCATCGCGCTGTTCGTGGTCGGCGTGCTCGCCGCCACCATCTACGCGTGTGTGCAGGAGATGCGCATGACGCCCGCCGCGCTGATGCGTCCGAAAGCGCCGCGCGCCGGCTCGCGCATTCTGTTGGAACGGATTCGGCCGGTCTGGAATCGCATCGGCTTCCTCGGCAAAGTGACCGCGCGCAACATCTTCCGCTTCAAGTCGCGCCTCATCATGACGGTCGGCGGTGTGGCCGGCTGCACCGCGCTGATCGTCTGCGGCCTGGCCATCAACGACACCGTCGCAGACCTCGGCATCAAGCAATACCGCGACATCTACCAGTACGACCTGATGGTGGTTTCCGACGATTCGGACGCGTCGGCGATGCGCACGAAGGTCGCGTCAGACGGGCGCGTCACGTCGTCGCTTGACGTGCGCATAGAATCGGGCGATCTGGCGATTTCGGGCGGTGGCGACGGTGACAGCGGCAAGGCCGGCAGCAGCGGCAGCGAAAGCATCCAGCTGGTCGCGGTGCCGGAAAAGCATCTGTCCGATTTGGGCGAAATGGTCACGTTGCAGCCGGTCTCGTCCGGCATACTGGGCACGTCCGGCGTCGGCAAAACCGGTTCGCTGAAACTCGATGACGATGGCGTGATCGTCGCGCAGTCGGCGGCAAGCGCGCTGGGCGTCAAGGCCGGTTCCAAGGTGCGACTGACCAACGGCGACGGCGTGCAGGCGACGGCGAAGGTGAGCGCGGTGAATCGCAACCTCATCGGCTCGGATGTGTATGTAAGCGAAACCTACTACGCCAAGCTTTTCGACTCGAAAGACGCGAAGAACACCAAGAATTCCAAGAGTTCCGAGGGTTCCGAGGCTCTGACGTGGAACGCCATGCTCGCCAAGCTTTCCGGCTCCGACACTTCGCAAACCGACTATGCGGAATCGCTCGAAGAGGACGGTTCGGTGATGAAGGCCGTAAGCTGCGCGCATATGGCCGACAGCTTCAAATTCGACCTCATGGGCGCGGTGGTGGCGCTGATTGTGGCGCTTGCCGGCGGTCTGGCGCTTGTGGTGCTGTTCACGCTCGCCAATACGAACGTGTCGGAACGCGTGCGCGAGATGGCCACGCTCAAGGTGCTTGGCTTCTTCGACCGCGAAGTGCACCATTACGTGAACCGCGAGATGATGATCCTCACCGTCATGGGTGTGATACTGGGCCTGCCGCTCGGCCGGCTCGTCGGCGGCATGCTGACGATGGCGCTCAACATGCCCTCGTTGTATTTCGAGGTGGAGGTCAAACCGTTGAGCTACGTGATCGCGGCCGTGGCGACCATGACGTTCGCGCTGCTCGTGCAGCTGTTCGTCAACCCCGTCCTCGACCGCATCGACCCCATCAGCTCTCTCAAGTCCGTGGAGTAGCGCCCCTCCGAAGCCCTCTCAGTTCTTCGGGTAGCGGTAGTTGTGGGGGAGTTGGGTGGTGAGCTGCGGGTCGAGGCCGAGTTCCTTGAGTTGGCGGTCGATTTCGAGGCGCGCACGTTCCACAAGTTCGGCGCGACGGCTGTCCAAACCGTTCAGCCCCTCCTGCTTTTCCAGCGATTCCAACGTCTCCGCCATACGCTTGAGCCGGTCCTGATGGTGCAGCAGCGCACGTACCTGCGCATGTTCGCGCACAATCGTCCGCCAATCGGATGGCGTGTGCGCAATCTCCCGAACCGCGGTGACCGGATGCACGTCGGCCACCTGATACGTGATCGAGCCGAGCAGCGGCATCAGGAACACCGTGATCGCACCGGCTGCGACCAGCGTCGACGCGGTGTCGCTCTGCATGGTGCCGACCTTCACCGCCAGCGACGTGACGGCGACGATGATCGGCAGCGCGGTCGTGCAATACAGGGCTACGGTGACGCGGTGATGCGATGACAGCGGATTCTTGCGTTTGTCGAGCGATAGCGCAACATATACGGGCACCGCGCGAATCAGCATGAGCATGACGATGAACGCGACGAGCAGCGCGGGCCGGCTTGCCACGGCGCGCACGTTGATCGCGGCGCCTGACACCACGAAAAACACAGGAATGAGGAAGCCGTAGCCGACACCCTCCAACTTCATTTCCAGCGACTTGCTGCCGTCGGGGATGATGTAACGCAGGATGAAGCCCGCGGCGAACGCGCCGAGCACCGCGTCAAGTTCGAACAGCGCGGAAATGGTGACAAGGAAGATGAGCAGGAATGTGGTCAGTCGCATGAGCGTTTGCGATGACGTGTTCGCATTTTCCGTAAGGAAACGGTACAGGCGATGGCCGGTTCTCAGTGCTTTCGTAGGTAGCATCGCGCACAGTAGGCAGATGGCAAGGAACGCGCCGAGCACGAGCATGGTTTGCCAGCCGGTTCGGGTGGATAGCAGGATGGCCATGGCAAGGATTGGGCCGAGTTCGCCCCACGTTCCGTACGAGATGATGGCGTCGCCGATGGGGGTGCCTTCGAGGTTGCGTTCCTTGAGAATCGGCATGAGCGTGCCGAGCGCGGTGGTGGTGAGTGCGATTACCGTGGCCACGCCGTTGATGCCTTGCTTGGTGAAGAACGGAAGGAATGTCACAACCAGCCAGGCGAGGCCTAGCGTGATTCCCCATGTAAGCAGTCCGACTTTGCCTTGATGTCCGGCGAGTCGTTTGGGGTCGATTTCGTAGCCGGCGAGCAGGAACAGGAACGCCATGCCGAGCTCGTTCAAGAGTTTCACGGCGTCGTTTACTTCGATCACGCCTAGTCCGTACGGGCCGAGCGCGGTTCCGGCGGCGAGCAGCAGCACGGTTTGCGGAATGAACTTGCCCGGGATCAGCTGCGCCACGATTGGGCTGACGGCCGCCACCGCCATGATGATGGTTAATGAAACGAGCTCTTGCGTCATGTTTCCAGCCTAGTGAGTCTGCGTGACGGTGCTCGGATACGCGGTGACCCCCATGACGCGCTGGGGGTGAGGTTAAGTTTTTTGTTAATTTTATGGGGGGGTCTATGAGCTTTTATTATCCGTGGAAAATGGCGGGACTGTTTTGTTTGAAGGTTGGCCCCCTCTTTTCGTTGAAGGGGATGGGTCTTTCGTTCGAGGGTTTTTAACGAGGGTGTTAATGGAAAGAGCCCGATATGATGCTGAATCGAGCTGTTTAGGCGATTTAGGGGGTGTAAAAAATGATTGATGGCAAATTCACAGCAAAGGAGCGTGCGTATCTGGCCAGCCTGCCAGCGGTCAAAAGCGTGAGCCCATCCCATATCCGGTATACCGATCGCTTTAAGGTCGAGGTCATGTGCCGGTACAACGCGGGCGAATCGCCGTCGGCCATCTTTCGGGAGGCGGGTCTCGACCCCAAGCTGATCGGCTACAAGCGCGTGGAACGGTGCATCGCGCGCTGGAAGCAGCAGGAGGAGCGGAACAAGCGCAGGAACGAACATACGAACCATTACATGCAGGATTGTGATGACGAGCTGGAAGCCATCGAACTGCGCGGAGACGATGTGGATCAGTCCGTGGTGGATCTTTATGGCGCTGGCGCGGCAGGGACGTCGGGAAGCGACGTCGCGACGAGAAACGTTGGCGCGTCGGGAAGCAACGGCGTGCAATCGCAAGGCTCGGACAAGTTGCAGGAATCGCGCGCATCGCAGGATATGCTGTCGAAACTTGCACAGGCACAGCTGACCATCAACAAATGCGACATGCTGATAGCCAAGCAGGCGTTGCGTATCGACGAGCTGGAACGCGTGCTGCGGAAGTTCATCCAGTGATGCGTGCGAAACGTATGAAAAACATGGAACGTACGGAAGGCGCAGAACCGTCTTTCAACGAGATAATCGACGTTTCCGACGATATGCGCAGACGGCGTGGCCGCCGCAGGAAAACCGTCGCCATGCGTGTCTCCGCTGCGCTGTTGATCGTCATTTCCATTTGCATCGGCGGTTTTCCGGCGATGCTGCAATACCGGTCGGCGCACGAACTGTCGAATACGTCGGACCAGTCCGCGCGTGCGGTTGCGGGTTGGCCGTATCCGCAGGCCGACGACGCGATCGCCGCGGCCAAGGAATACAACAAACGGCTCGCCGCATCGGGCCAGCCGACCCTCGGCGAGGCGAAGGATCCGTTCTCCCAGGCGCAGGGCAGCTCGCGGTCCAGCGAATCCGGTTCCAACGAATCAGACAGCGCCAGCGCCAAAGATACGGAATATCAAAGCCTGCTGGATTCCGGCAGCGGTGTGATGGGCACTATCCGTATTCCGAAAATCTCCGTGAAACTGCCGATTTACCATGGCACGTCGCAGTCGGCACTTGCGTCCGGTGCGGGGCATTTGTATGGCAGTAGTCTGCCGGTGGGCGGCAAGAACACGCATGCCGTAATCACCGGGCATCGCGGGCTTGTGGATGCGATGATGTTCACCCGATTGGATGAAATGCGCGTCGGCGACTACTTCTACATCGAAGTGATGGGCCGCACGCTCGGCTACCGGGTGGACCGTATTTCCGTGATCGAGCCGAACGATACGTCGAAGCTGAAGATCGTTCCCAGCGAAGACCGGGTGACGTTGATGACGTGCACCCCGTACGGCGTTAATACGCATCGACTGTTGGTTTCTGCGGTGCGCTCGCCGATTCCCGACGTGGTACCGGCGGAGCATGATGCGGCGAAGGATGCGCGAACGATTGCGACCACGGCCGCGGTGGCCACGTTGCTGCTCGGTCTGCTGCTGGCATGGTTGCGCGGGCGACCGTGGCATATCCGTAGGCATGCGGCTTGGTGGCCGAAGCGCGGATAACGACCGCTGGAAGTGTATCCGTACTGGACATGGCATGTGCCGGTGCGTGATACGCGGACGGTGTTAGAGACGGAAACCGCGTTGAAGCGCGGTATTAAGGGGACAATGCGCATGAGGCGTGTACATGAATCTGAGGCAAAGCCAAAAGGGAACTTTGCCAAGCGAATCGTAGCTGCGGTAGCCGTGGTCGCCATGCTTGGTGGCATGGGCTACGCCACCACTTCTGCCGCGCTAGCCGATGACGTCAATGCCACTGTTGAGCAGCAGAATGGTATCAACATTGGTCTGCATGATTACGATCGCAACTCCATCAACAATAATCATGCGTTGCATTTTATGAGCGGAGGAAACGAAGCCGGCTATAACCGCTATGTTCAAGATGGCAGAGGTGCGTACGCGGGCATTGTGAAGCCTCTGCTGACTAACGATTATCCGACCATGGCGGATGGCAACGAATCGCTGGATTATCTCTTCGGCGGTGCGTCTGATAATGCTGTGACTAATTACACGCCGGACGGTGGTTTGCTGACTCCGGATGGTCAAGGGAATTACAGTTTCGATGCGGCGTCGAAATATGCGAAATATGACCACAATAGCAATCGATTCGAATTGACCAATCAGACCCAGAGCGGGAATCGTGACCCGCTGTTCACGCCGTTTGGCAATGACAGCGACGACAATAGGTATTCGTTCGGCATGAACCTTGGGGCCGATTTCTATATGCCTAAAGATGGCAAAGTCAACAATCAGAACATGGTGTTTGATTTCACCGGTGACGACGATGTGTGGGTGTTCATCGATGATGTGCTGGTGCTTGATTTGGGTGGTATCCATCAGGCGATACACGGAACGATTGATTTTGCTACTGGGAATATCACGTATGATCGAAATCAAAGTTATGGTTCGGATCGCGCGACGACAATTAGCCAGGCATTCAGTAATGCGGGCAAGAACTGGGATTCCGCTGCATATAAAACCCATCATTTGAGCTTCTTCTATCTGGAACGTGGCGACGGTGGCTCCAACTGCAAGATCAGCTTCAATTTGCCGGTGAAGCCGTCCAAGGCCATTGACATTGAAAAGCAGACATTGGGCACTATTCCAGCCGGTCAACAGTTCCAATTCCAGCTGTTCGCCAATGGCTCGCAAACGCCATATGAAGGCAAATACAGCGTTTACAATGCGTCCACCAATCAGGTTGTCAGCTCTGGTTTGAACACCGGTTCGAACGGTGTGATCACTTTGGCCAAAGGCCAATTTGCTCGTGTGCAATCCAATGATTTCTCTGATGACACAACCTATTCGGTGCGTGAGCTGAATTCCGGCAAATACACTGTTTCCGCGAATGGTGAGGCGTTGTCGCAGCACAACGATGGAAATGGTGGTTCCTATGCGGAAACCCATTCTTTCAAGGTGAGCGATACCAGCCATGTGACTGTTATCAATTCCAATGTGAAGCCACAAAACAATAAGACCATCGAAAAGGTCGATGGTGGTGATGGCGACCAGTACGAGTTGCATTTGAATGCTTCGGGTGATAGCGCTTCTTCCGAAACCACTATCGCCACTCCGGCCGACATTGTGCTGGTTATGGATAAGTCCGGCAGTATGCAGGATAAAAACGACAATCGTGATACTAACGCGAAGAACGCGGCAAATAAGCTTGCTGAGAAATTACTGACCGAGGCGAATTCCAAATTACCGGAATCTCAACAAGTCCAAATGGCGGTTGTGACATTCAGCGACACGGCCTCGACTAAGCAAGACTTCACCACATCTGTCAGCAAGATTAAAACAGCTGTGTCCAGCAGACCTGATGGTGGAACCAACTGGGAGGCTGCGCTTAAGCAGGCGAATGATCTGCAAGGACGCACGGGTGTGAAGAAGCACATCATTTTCTTGTCTGACGGCAATCCGACGTTCCGTATATCCAATTATCCGATTGGGTGCAGCAAAAAAGGGTGCAATCCTGATGATGATTGGCGTACTACACCTCAGGGTGTGCATGGTGCAGGTACCGAGGGTAGTGATAATTACTACGGTTACAACTATGCTGCCGCTCTGGCCGAGGCCAACAGGCGGGAGAGTAATGTTTCGCTTTATGTGGTGAAGGCTTCGACTGACGCCAATAGAATGTCCGATTTCGCCCGTGAAGCCAGTGCGGTGAACGGTAAGGAATTCGATGGCACGAATGCTGAGAATCTGACAAAAGCATTCAACCAGATCTATTCCAGCATCACCTCCTCCGCGAAGATCAAGGTCTTCTCCATCACCGACACCTTGTCCAAGTGGGTCGACCCGGTCGATTTCGCTGGCATGGCTGCCGGTACCAACATTACGCGGTATGTGACGGTGAAAAACGGCAATAAGATGCTGACGAACGAATATACGGCTACGTACGGTGTCGATCAATCTGGCAATCGCACGGTGACGGTGACGTTTAACGGCACAGACGGTATCGTTGCTGAGAAAGCCGACAGCATCGACGTATCCTTCAAGGTCAAGCCAAGCGATGCCGCCTATGCCACTTATGCCGGCAACCAGCAATACCCGAATGCGGGAGAGCCGAATACTGGCACCGCATCTGCGGGCCAGCAGGGATTCTATTCCAATGTGGACGCGCGATTGAACTATTGCGTGCTTACCGAGGTTAATAGAACTACGTCATGCGCACCGACTGAAGTCGAGTATCCGCATCCTGTGGTGCAGGTGAAGCTCGGCAAGATCAAGATCGTCAAGCAATGGTCGGATGGTGCGAGCAAGCATGATGACGGTTCCGTTACGGTGCAGTTGCAGCGTAAGAAGAGCGGCGATTCCAATGCTCAGCTGGAGAACGTCGGTGGTGGCGTAATCACGCTGAATAAGGGCAATGGTTGGCAGACGACTGTCGACAACCTGGTTCCTGGATACACGTATTCCGTGGCGGAAATCTCTGGTAATGACCGATATGGCGTCTCCTATACGGGAAACAATGTCGACTTGACCAAGCAGATGGTGTGGTCTTCCAATGCCGATGCGGGCACGTTGAACGCGACCATCACTAACACGTTGAAGACGGTTGCCCTGGAGAACGCGATTTCGGTGAAGAAGGACCTGGCCGGACGCGAGTGGAAGACCTCCGACACGTTCGATTTCACTCTGGCGGCGAAGGGCAATGCGCCGTTGCCGGATAAGTGCGAAGCCGATCAACCTTGCACGGTGAAGGTGAACTCCGATTCGGGCAGCCATACCGCGTCCTTCGGCAACATCACTTACAACGCTGGCGATGCCTCTTACACGTATTACGTGACGGAGGTCAAGGGCTCTATCGCTTCATTGCATTATTCGCAGGCGAAGTATGAGGTTGTCGTGACTGTCGCGAAGGACTCCAACGGAGAGTGGAAGGCTTCCGTGAAGTCCGTGACCAAGGTGCTGGATGACAACGGTGCAGCAGTTCCCGAATCGCAAAGTGCTGCTACTGAACCTGTCACCTTCACCAACCGATATGTCGCGGTGTCGGCGCTGCCGTTGACGGGTGATGCGACGGGACGCCAGTGGCTGCTGGTCGGTGGCGTGATCGGCGGACTCGCGGTGCTGCTTATCGGCGCTGCCGAAATTTGGAATAACAAGAAGCGACTCGTCTGAGTTGCTGTGTGAGGCCGGAATGCCTACCAGCTTGAGGGCATTCCGGTCGGCAAATCAAAATTTGCGGATCGCGGGAGCAAGTTGGGTTCCCGCCTCCCGCGATTGCAAAAACAAGTAATCAAACAATAAGGAAGAGAGGATTCTCATGAAGATGAGGAAACTTTTCGCCGGCATCGCCGCCGCGGCGACGCTGCTGGGTGGCATGGCCCTGGGCGCAACCAGCGCACAGGCCGATGACGCTATGGTAACGGACAACGCAACGTTCACGTTCACCGCGGAAACCGAAGAGCAGTTGACCCACGCTAATCTGGCCGCATACAAGATTGGCGATTACGTCCAGTACGGTTCTGACCAGAGCGTTGCCTACGGTGTGGTGACGAACTTCGCCAATAAGGCTGCCGTTGACTCCGCGTTGAAAGCTGCCGGTGTGGATACTGCGGATCCTAAGGTGGACCATCTGGCCGCAGCCCTGAATGCCGGCACTCTGGATATTTCTGCGACTCGTCCATGGGACAAGACTGCGAATGGTAATGCAAGCACTACCCGTGCATTTGCTAATGCTCTGGAGAGCGAAGGCAAGCTGGCTTCCGGTCAGAAGGTGACGCTGGGTGCTGCGACTACCGTACAGGGAGGGTATTCTGCCTCTGTGAACCTGCCTGCTGGTATCTATGTGTTCATTGATTCCGCGGCTGCCACTGAGTCTGTGACCAAGGCCATCCCGATGATTGTTGCTTCCGGCACGGTCAACACCGGAAAGAAGGCCTTGACTGATCCGATTCAGGGCGCCAACACCGTGAACATGAAGAACACCAACAACCCCGGAAAGACTAAGACGGTCGAGGAGCCTTTCGCTGCCATCGGCGACACCCTGACCTACACCCTTACCGGTACTATCGCGAACCCGGCTCCGACCGAGTTCAAGTTCACCGATAAGCCGGGCAAGGGTCTGACCATCAAGGCTGGTACTTTCAATTTCTATGTGGATGGTGCGCAGATTTCTGCTGAAACTGCTGCATCTGACTTCACTGTTCCGACTGCGGATGTGATCGGTGGCGACGACGCATCTTTCGATGTCACGGTGAATAATCCGTCCAAGTATGCAGGCAAGACCATCAAGGTCACCTTCCATGCGGTGATTAATGATGATGCCGATGCCGAGGATGGCGTTGTCAACAAGCTTGACAACTACGGCACTAACGTTGAAGCCTCTACCAAGTTCACTGGTTTCAATTTCACCAAGGTGGATCCTGATGGCAAAGGCATTGAAGGCGTCACCTTCCAGGTGAAGGATAAGGATGGCGTTCCGCTGTATTTCGTGAAGCAGGGGGACGGTTCCTACAAGAAGGCTGCTTCTGCTAACACTCAGGGCGCAACTACTGATGTCACGACTGGTACTAACGGCCAGTTGTCCTTCACCGGTCTTGATAAGACCAAGACCTACACCGTCACGGAAACTAAGCGTGCCAGCGATGCCTATCTCGACATCATGCCGAGCTTCACTGTGTCTTTCAACGAGGAGAACGGTTCAGCTGTTCTGGCTAAGACCACCACTTCCGATCCGTGGGGCCTGGTCAACACCACCGCCAAGACCGTGAAGAACATCAAGTCCATCACCCAGCTGCCGCTCACCGGCGCTGCGGGAACCATGCTGTTCACCGTTGTGGCTCTGCTCGTGGCTGGCGCTGGCGTGACCATCGCCATCAAGTCTCGTCAGAACGCCGAGGCCTGATCGCCCATCTCTGACGGTGTTCGTTAAGAACGCCAATTCGGAGTGATTTAAGGTCGACCCATTATGGGTCGGCCTTTTTGTATTGCTCTGTATTTCATGTGGGATTGCTTGGATTGCGCCATATTACGTTGCTTTGGACGTGCCACCCGATGTGGGTGGACATTGCGTTTTTCGAGGGTATAAGGCGTTTCAGTGGGATGTGTTGCAACAAACGGAATCTGGAAACGTGAACCGTTATGGGGGCTGTTAGTCAGGGGAGTGAAGTGGGGGTATTGCACGGAAGGAGGGCCATAGAATCGCAGGCACATCCGCAAAAGAAAGCAATGAAGCATCAATGGGGGGTATTGCGATGCGCAGTGGGGGGAGCATTCAGTGACGAGGAGATTCAACTGTTGCGTGGATTGCCGGCTGTTTCCAATGTGACTCGTGATCGTATCACCTATTCCGACACATTCAGGCAAGTGTGCACCATCCGATATCTTGCGGGGGAGTCGCCCACCAAGATCTTCCGCGAAGCGGGTCTGCCGCCGGAATTGGTTGGTTACAAGCGTATCGAGCGCAGTGTGGCGCGGTGGAAGGATGCGGCCATCAAGTCGGTGAGCGGCAGCGACACCATGACCGATGGTGAGATCATAGCGCAGCTTGCGGCGCGGTATAAGCGTGCGTTGGCGACGAGGCGGAGTCTTGAAGACATCGCCAATACGGCCACTGAGCCGAAGCCTGCCGCAACGGCTGCGTCGAATGACGTTCATCCGTTGTCTCTCGGACTGTTCGACGGTGATACGGCCGGCATTATTATCAGGCAGCAGGCTCGTCGTATCGACGAGCTCGAGCGCGATGTGGTGAGGTTGCGCAACAAGCTGGACAAGGAAGTCGGGCCCAATCCTGCCTCCGCTGAGGCCTGACTTATGCTATCTAGCTTATAGATGGCGGATGGTGCGCCTTATTTGCCAGTTCAGGGGTACAAAACATGCCCCCGAACTGTCTATTCCCGTCCAGCACCCGCCATCTATAAGCGAGATACCTTTCCGCAAAGCCCCAAATCCGCCATCTATAAGCCAGATAGACCCATCAGTTTGACCATGGATAGACTCGGTTAGAGATGCTCTTGGCAAAAATGCCAATTTCGGCCTCCTGCAAAGGGTTTTGATGGGTCTAACCCATGATTTACATAAAACCTAACCCACGATTTGCATAAAACGTGGTTCGCTCAGAGCTGTGGCCGGAAAGACCGCCTAGGTCCGACCGATGCTATCGGAATCGTCAGGGAAGAAGGCACGCGGGCGGAGTGCAATATAATGTTCCCTATGGCTGGCAGTTCAAGGGGGTAAGACTGATGGCAGTTTTTCCGCATGGGAGCGCGCGCGGCGGGTCGAGAAGCGACGGTCCGCAGCAAATTAAGGACTTACGCGCCGACGATTTTTATGGCGATTCGCACGATGGCAACGACGGCTCGCGCGGTTCGCACGACACCACGCGCAACACGCGCACCTACGTTCCGCCGACGTTCGCCGAGGCGACCGATGTGTCCGAAGAGATTCGCGAGCGTCGCGCCGACGTGGGTAGATCCATTGCCCTGCGTGTGCTTGCGGCGGTGCTGATTTTCTCCGCAATCGGCATTGGTTTTTCCCGAAAGTGCTGCAATACCAGTCCGCGCAAAAGCTGGCGAGCACGTCCGCCCGTTCCGAGCAGAGCGTCGCGGGCTGGCCGTATCCGCAGGCCGACGAGGCATTCGCCGCAGCTGGGGCGTACAACAAGCGTCTCGCCGAATCGGGGCAGCCGGTGATTGGCGAGGCTGAGGATCCGCTCGCCGAGTTGTACAACAACAATCAGTCCGACTCCAGCGACGGTTCCGGTTCCAGCTCGACGGGCGCAGGCGCCACTGGCGATGGTAACAAGGATTCCGCTAGCTCCAAAGACGCGGAATACCAGCGTTTGCTGGATACTGGCGATGGCGTGATGGGTTCCATCCGCATTCCAAAGATTTCTGTAGATTTGCCGATCTACCATGGCACGTCGGAGCAGACGCTTGCGTCCGGTGCGGGGCATTTGTATGGCAGTAGTCTGCCGGTGGGTGGCAAGGATACGCATGCGGTGATTACCGGACATCGGGGTTTGGTTGAAGCCTCAATGTTTACGCGTTTGGATGAGATGCGGGTTGGTGATTACTTCTATATCGATGTGATGGGCCATACGCTTGGCTATATGGTGGATCGTATTACCGAAATCGAACCTAACGACACATCGCAATTGAAGATTACCTCTGGCGAGGATCGGGTCACGTTGATGACATGCACTCCGTACGGTGTGAATACGCATCGTCTGTTGGTTTCGGCATTACGTTCCGCCATTCCCGAAGAGATTCCCGCGGAGGATGATGCGGCAAAAGATGTGCGTGTGATTGCGGGCGTGGTGTCAGCTGCCACGTTGCTGGTCGGTTTGTTGTTGGTTTGGCTGCTCCGCTGTCCGTGGCATGTCCGTAGGCATGCCGCTTGGTGGCCAAAGCGCAACTAGGGGTTGATGGCGTTAATGTTGCACTTGACAGATGCTTTTTTGTCGGGGAAAATTCTGAAAGAGACATGACAACGTTTGCTTATAGTTTTTGCATCGCGATTTACGGGGGCAAGAATACTCTAGAATCGCGATGATATGTGCGATTTCGAGGAAAGTATATCCCCTTGATTACCTCGTTGGGAGGGTATGTATCCCTCTGTTTTTCTCCTTAAGGTTTAGGCAACGAAGCGATTGTCGGACGGTATGTGAAGCGAAGACGCATCAAATATACCGGTCGAAGGAGGAAGGTATTTCCCCGATCGCTTAACGGTACAAGGGGGTAGGCGTATGAGACACGTCTTTGAGCGAAACAGGGCGAGGGGCACAGGTCTGTTCACGCGTCGTGTCATTGCGGCCGTCGCGACGGTCGCAATGCTCGCCGGCGTGGGGTGCGTCACTGCTTCGTCAGCGGCGGCGGAAGATGCCACGGGAGCCTTGGAACAACAAATCGAGCAGCCGGTATTGCAAGAATCTGGGCAAGAGGATTCACAGCCGGTGGAACAAAATTTGATGGTGGGAGAAGAGCAGCCGTCAGAGCAAGAGCAGCCGTCAGATCAAGAGGCTTACCAGCAAGTCGAACAAGAAACGGAACAAGAAACGGAAGAAGAGACTGAGCAGTGGGTTGAGCAGGAGGTTGAACAACAATCTGAACAACAATCTGAACAACCTGATGAGCAGCCAGTTACGTTGTCCGCTCAACCGATTGCGCGAGCAAATCGGGCGCAGTCGGTTGCGCAGAACGAGACCGGTTCTCAGTTGGGCGCTCCGGAGAAGCATAAGCGCATCAAGAAGAACGATGATGGCAGTTACACCGTGAACGTGGATGTGAAGGGCGCCGTCAACAGCACCACGGTCACCACCACCCAGCCGATCGACTTCACGCTGGTGCTGGATGTGTCCGGTTCGATGGACGATCCGATGAGTAAGACGGATCGGACCAAGCGGTTAGACGCACTGAAAGAAGCGGTTAAAGCATTTCTTGATGAAGCTGCGAATACTAATACGGAGGCCGGTTCCGAACTGGTTCGCGTTGGACTGGTGAAGTTCGCCGGCAACGAAAAGAACGGAATCGGGGATGACACGTACCGAAGTGGTGGGTACACCTACAACTACTCCCAAATCGTTAGCGATCTGACTGCGAATATGAGCGGTCTGAAGAACAAAGTCAGCAAACTCAAAGCCGCTGGCGCCACCCGAGCCGACAATGGATTCAATCTTGCGGCCAAGATGATGGGCAGTGCTCGAACCGATGCGAAGAAGGTCGTTATCTTTTTCACGGATGGTTCGCCTACATCGTCTAGTGGCTTCGAGGGTAAAGTGGCAAATAAGGCCGTCGAAGCTGCCAAGGAATTGAAAGATGGTGGCGCCACGGTGTATTCCATCGGTGTTTTTCCGGTGCTTGATCCCTCCTCGATCCAAGGTAACGAGAACCAGTTCATGCACGCGGTGTCCAGCAATTTCCCAAAGGCAACGAAATACAACCAGCGCGGTGAAGGGAATATCAAAGCCGGCTATTATAAAAGCGCGACGAACGCTTCGGAGCTGAATGCCATCTTCGACGAGATTGAGAAGAGCGAGACCACCACATCCGCATACACCAAGGTGACCATGGAGGACACGCTCTCCGGCTATGTCGAGCTTGCGGATAGCAACTACAAGGTCGTTGCCAAGGATGCTTCCGGCAAGGTGGTCTCCTTGACTAAGAATGTCGATTACACCTTGACGTATGACGCGAGCACGAAGAAATTCACGGTCGCATTCCTGAAGCCTCTGGTCAACAACGTGACATACACGCTGGAATACAACGTGAAACCCACGCAGAAAGCGTATGACGAGTATGCCGCCAACCTGAACGCCGGTAAGGATGGATATGACGGCGTAAAGGGTGACGCGAACACCGATCTGCCGGGAAACGCCACGTCCTCGAACCAGCCGGGTTTCCATACGAACGATTCCGCGTGCCTGGCGTACTCGGCCGATGGCGTGGATCATGCATGCGGCGGCAATCCGTATCCGCATCCGGTGATCCAGGTGGTTTCCTCGACGCTGCATATCGAAAAGCAGTGGAGTGGAGACGGTGACAAGCCGGAAAGCATCACGGTGGATATCAAACAGGGCAACGATACCTATAAGACGGTCACGCTGAAGCGTGACGATAGCGGCAAATGGTCCACCGACGTGATTATTCCGGCAGGCGCCCAAAAGACGTACACGGTGACGGAAGTCGAACCGGACAGCCACTTGTGGAAGGCTTCCTACCAGCACAAGGTCGGCGATGGAAATCTCGCTGACGGCAATGCGGTGACGGTGCCGGAATCCATGGCATCGCAGAACGCCACAGTAGTCATCACCAACACGTTGAAGCAGACCATGCTGACGCATGCGATTGGCGTGCAGAAGGAGCTGGTCGGCCGCGATTGGAAGGATTCCGACGAGTTCACTTTCAAGCTGAAGGCAGACGATTCCAATCCAGACGCGCCGATGCCGTCCGACTGCAAGGACAAGCTGTCCTGCACGGTGACGGTGAAACGCGATTCGTCTGACGATCACGTTGCTTACTTCGGCGACATCACGTATGACGCAGGTGAAGCCGAGTACACATATCTTGTGACGGAGAACGCTGGTAATGCTTCCGCAATGTATTACTCGCAGGCGGAATACCGGGTGGTCGTGTCCGTGATGAAAGACGGAACGTCCGGTGAATGGAGGGCCGTTGTCGAATCCGTGACCCAGCTGAAAACCGATTATGGTGTCGCTGGTTCGAATTGGGATAGTACCCGGCCAATGCTGTTCACCAACAAATACATTTCGGCATCGTCGCTGCCATTGACGGGCCGCATGGGCGCGGAACGATGGTGGCAACTGGCGGCGAGCGGGATTGGCGTGCTGGCATTGCTGGCCGTCGCTGCGGCCGACCAGTGGAGACGCAAGAAGCGGCTCGGCTGAACAACACAGGATTTGCGGATCGCGGGGGCATGTTGGGTTCCCGCCTCCCGCGATTGCAGAACACAGTAACCAACAATTAGGAAGAGGAGATTCTCATGAAGATGAGGAAGCTTTTTGCAGGGCTGGCCGCCGCGGCAACGTTGCTGAGCGGCATGGCCATCGGCGTCGCCGCCGCACAGGCTGATGATGCTCCATTGCTGCAAGTTAACCACGCACAGGAAGGCCATACGTACACGCCATACAAGTTTGCCACGTTCGAGAATCCTGGCGATGGCTCGGTCGAAGTGAAAACGGTTGACGCATGGAAGGGAGCTGTGACCACCGCTGCTGACGTGGCTGATGGAAGCCACAACGGCATCCCGACAGAGTACAAGGATAATCCAGCCGCCTATGTGGCGACGTTCACTGCGGATCAGCTCCGTGTCTTCGCCAAGACCTTGGCTGGGATTACTCCGCCGGCAGGACCTGATGGTACTGGCCTGACCGTAGCCAAGGATCAGGCAAATACGAGCCAGGCGGTCAATGTGAACGGAGAAGGCTGGTATCTGGTGAAGGATACGTTCACCAAGGCTGGCGAAACGACTGTGACGTCGGGGACTCCGGCTGTGGTGGCCACCACCGTCAATGGACTGTCCAATCTGAGGATTGCGGCCGATACGACGACCGGTCAGGGCAACATCACGACTGAAGGCCAGTTCAACGCGAAGAACGCGAATCCGACCGACGAGCCGCTCAAGTTCGCCCGGATGAATGACGTGGATGTGAACGGTAAGAGCGTAAAGGTGGGCGACACCGTGGACTTCACTGTGGCCGCGGACGTTCCTCATGCTGCGGCTGGCTGGGATGCGTACCCCTTTACCATTACCGATACCGCGTCCAAAGGTTTGCAGATTGCGGCAAAGAGTGCCTTCACGGTCCAGTTCGGAGATCATACTACTGTGGATCCCGATCTGTACACGATAACGCAGGAAGGCAATGCTCAATCCGGCACCACCACGACCATCTATTTTGCCGATGCCACAACGCTGGCCGGTAGGACGATCGTCGTGTCGTACCAGGGCACCGTCACCAAGGATGCGCTGACCGACTTGGGCGGCAGCGTGAACAACAAGGCCATGATCACCACCAATGGTGGCGACAGCGGCGAAGGCAAGACCGAATCCAAGACCTACGGCTTCCAGTTCAAGAAGATTGGTGTTGACAACGATGCCAACGCTTTGGCCGGCGCGCAGTTCGTCATCAAGAAGAAGGATGGCAAGTTCCTCAAGCAGGATACTGAATCCAAAGCTTGGTCCTCTGTTGACGATCAAACGAACGCCACGGTGTTCACCTCCGGCGCTGATGGTCTGGTGCAGTTCAAGGGCCTTGCAGCTGGAGACTACACGGTCATGGAAACCAATGCTCCAAACGGCTACGCCCAGAACTTCAAGGTCACCTTCGACGTGAGCATTGCAGAGAACGGCACGGTTACCTTCAAGCAGGATCTCCTCCATCAGGTCACTCTGCCGATCGGCGACCAGATTGCCACCGTGAAGAACGTGAAGTCCATCACCCAGCTGCCGCTCACCGGTGCTGCGGGCACCACGCTGTTCACCGTCGTGGCGCTGCTCGTGGCAGGTGCCGGCGTGACCGTTGCGGTTAAGAGCCGTCAGCGCACGCACTAAACACATAAGGCGGTAACGCCAAAAGCCATGCAGGGGCCAATCCAACCGGGTTGGCCCCTTTTGCGTGCGCCCGCGACCCGACTGTCCTACGATCCGACCCAGCCCCGCGGGAACTTCTGTTGGGTGTCATCCACATCAGATGAGGATATTTTTCGAGGGGGACAGTGCGGGTTGGTGCGACGTGTTGCAACAAGCTGAACCGTGGATGCGAGGTAGTCACAGACAGTCTCCGAAGAGAGGGGAAAAACGAGGGTATCGTGCGGCAAGCGGGCCATAGAATCATAAAGCATATCCACGAGAAGTGAGCAATGGAGACACAGGACGGGAGGTATTGCCGTGCGTGGCGGCGGAGTATTCAGCGACGAGGAGATTCAGTTGTTGCGGGAATTACCGGCGGTGGCGAATGTGACGCGTAATCGTATCACCTATTCCGATGCTTTCAAGCAGGTGTGCACCATCCGATATCTTGCGGGGGAATCTCCGACCAAAATCTTCCGTGAGGCGGGATTGCCACCGGAACTGGTCGGGTACAAGCGCATCGAACGCAGCGTGGCTCGTTGGAAGGCCGCCGCCATCAAATCAGTGAGCGGCAACGATCACCTGGATGACAGCGAGATCATTGCGCAGCTCGTTGAACGGTACAAGCGTACTTTGGTGACGAGGCGGAATCTTGACAATATGGCGTCCGGTGTTCCGGATTCGAGCGTTCCCGTTATGTCCGAAGGCGCTGTCGGTGCGCACGTTTCGATCAGTGCGCTCGACGGTGATACCGCTGGCATCATCATCAAGCAGCAGGCACGCCGCATCGACGAGCTGGAACGTGCCAATGCTTCCTTGCTAGACAAGCTCGACAAGGCGATCCCGTCCTCGACTGTTGACAACTAAAACCATTCGTCTGCTTGATTGACATGTGGGTTTTTCGGGCAGGCTACCCCGCGATTTGCATAAAATGCCCCCATCTGGCATGCGGCAAATATGGTTTGCGCTATATGTGGCAGAGTCCCGCGGAAAAAAGAGGTTAGAGGGTATGATTTTATCCCCTCTAACTACCTTGCATTCAAGATGGTCTGCCACATATAGTGAAAATCAGTTTTTGGAAAAGATGCGAATCTGCCACATATAAGGCATATGGGTGTGTTT
>ENA-OQNL01000004-OQNL01000004.1-human-gut-metagenome-genome-assembly--contig:-NODE-4-length-61742-cov-3.965203_pt1 | contig 61742 bp, 46 predicted proteins | sample MGYA00242631_ERZ504884 | MGnify/ENA primary metagenome ERZ504884 (study PRJEB26092, sample SAMD00036395) | human gut metagenome | host: Homo sapiens | study: EMG produced TPA metagenomics assembly of the...
CTGCTTCGCGTACGCGTGAACCCGGAAGACATCGGCCGTGTGATCGGCCGTGGCGGCCGCACCGCCAACGCGATTCGCACCGTGATTCAGGCACTGTCTGACCACAAGGTCCGCGTTGACATCATGGACGTCCGTCGATAACCGATAAGGAACGATTCACAGCATGGCACAGCAAGACATGCACGACGACCCTCAGCAGCTCGAGTTGCTGAGGGTCGCTCGTATTGGCCGCGCACAGGGCCTGAAGGGCGAAGTCACCGTGCGCCTGTACACCGATGATCCCGAGTGGCGCTTCGAGCCGGACTCCGTGCTCTACAGCCAGGATGGCGAGACCGAGTACATCGTCGAGGGCTCGCGCACGTTCAAGGATCGTTGGATTCTCAAGCTTGAGGGCGTCGACGACCGCAATGCCGCCGAGGCCCTAAACGGTGTCGAACTCTACGGCGAGGTCGACGATGCGGAGGACATGCTCGAGGCCGACGAATGGTATCCCAAGGATCTTATTGGCCTTGAGGCCCGTCTAGTCGAGGGCAACGGTCTGGGACTGCCCGCCGGCCAAGTGGTCGGCAAAGTGGCGGATGTGATCGACTCCCCCGCCCAATCCCTGCTCAAGATTCGTTTGACCGAGCCGGTGGTAACCGGCCAGAATTCCAAGGGCGAGGATGTGGTCGAAAAAGACCGCGTTGGTCCCGTTCGTGGAGGCCTTGGTCCCCGACATCGATCTGGAGGAGCAATATCTCACGCTCGATCCGCCCGGCGGCCTGATTCCGGGCTGCGGCATGATCTGACACATAGGGGGGCGCTGCGCATGCAGCGCCCCCCTATGTTCTGTCGGTTCCCAAAAGGGCGCTCCACGCCATGGGTCATATCCATCCACGGCGTGGAGCGGACCGGACGGCCGCCGTCCGCGTCACCGGGCCGCCGCGGTGACGCGCCCCATGAAACGATCCAGGAATTCCGGCACATCGACGCCCAAGGCGACCTGCGTGTGTTTGTCGGGGTCCTGAAGCCGTGAACGATCGCCGATGGTACGGCCTCGGAACGGGCCCTCGAGATCGACTTGCAAGTTGAACCCGAAGGTCGTGACCAGCGATGGGTCGAGCGCGGCGGCCACGGCCAGCGGGTCGTGCAGTCCACATCCGCGAATCTCCGGCTGGTTCTTCAGGTAGAAGTCGATGTAGTAGTCGGTCATGGTGACGAGAAAGTCGCCGGCCTGCGTCCCCCAGAGACGCCCATTCATGGGCTTTCTCACGAGTGAGCGCGGTCTGGTGGGTCACGTCGAGGCCGATCATGGTGGTGCGTGCGCCACACTTGAACAGATAGTCTGCTGCCTCTGGGTCTTGGGAGATGTTCGCTTCGGCGGCCGGGCTTACATTGCCGGGCAATGTGAGGGCGCCGCCCATCAACGTCACGTTCACACCGGAATCCTTCAGGTCCGGAGCGTTGCGGAATACGGTGGCCATGGTGGTCATCGCGCCCGTAGGTACGATGGTCAGGTCCGGGCCGTATTCGCGCGCGGCGGTGATGATGAAATCGACCGCCGAGCCTGGTGCTTCCGGAGCGCGCGGGGAGTCGGGGATGATTGCGCCGCCGATGCCGTTGGAATGGTGGACCGCCACCGAGCCGGGAGTTGGTGACCACGAAGCGTCCGTTTGCCAGCCGTCCGCGCCGCCGTTCTGCCAGCGCGCGTAGGCTTGGGCCCGCTCGTCTGGTGTGGTGCCACGCATTTTCGGCAATGTTGCCGGGGCGATGGAATGGTCGACTCCGGGATAGACCGGAACGTCGTCACGGCCGAACAAGTGCAGTACCGCCAGCGCGTTGCGCGCGGCCAGCGGCACCGCGACATTGCCGTAGGTGGCCGTGATACCGATCAAATCGATCTCGTCGGCACTGCCTAGGGCATATGCGATGGCGAGCGCGTCATCGATGCCGGTATCGAGGTCGAGGATGAGTTTTTTGCGCACAATTATCTCCTTGTGGAACTACCCGGGACTACTCCGGCGACTACCCCTCAGTCTCGCTACGCGAGACAGCTCCCCTGACAAGGGGAGCTGAGAAAGTTCAGCCGAGCTTGGCGAGTTCTTCGGGGGTGAGTTCGAGCTGGTCGGCCTTCAGGGAGTCGAGGATGGTTTCGGGACGGTGCGCGCCGGGAATCACGAACATGTGGTCGCCCTTGGCGAGCTCCCATGCCAGCACGACCTGCTGGTAGCTCACGCCGTGGGCCGCCGCGACCTCGCGGAACGGGTCGAACTTGGTCTCATCATAGGGGTGACGGTAGCCGCCGAGCGGACTCCAGCACACGAAGGCCAAGCCAACCTTGGCGCAGTAGTCGAGCGTGTCCTGGGTCTCCAGGTGAATCGGCGAGTACTGGTTTTTGCACGGCCACGAGCTTGTCGCCCAGAATACCGCGCGCAATGTCGATTTGCTCGATGGAGGCGTTGGAGATACCGGCCTCCTGCGCCACGCCCTCGTCCACCAGCTGCTTGATGGCTTCGACGGACTCGTTGTACGGCGACCTTCGGATCAGGGCGGTGGAAGTACAGCAGGTCAATGGTGTCCACGCCGACGCGCCAGTGCGCTCTCCTTGCCGCGCGAATCAGGTTCTCCGGGCGACCGTCCACATCCCACGTGGGGCGGCCGTCGGTGAAGTTGCGGAAGTGGCCCACCTTGGTGGCCACCAGCACCTCGTCCTTCGGCCCCTTCCAGGTCTCAAGGGCCTCGCGCACCAGCTTTTCACCGGTCTGTTCTTCGCCGCCGGAGCAGTAGTAGGCCCATGCGGTGTCGATGTGGCGGCAGCCGGCGTCAAGCGAGGCGTGCAGGGTTTCGATGCCGACGTCGTGGCCGCGGTTGTTTTCGATGGTCAGCGGCATTTCGCCGTGGCCGATGGCGGTGGTGTGGAACGGTCCGAGATTACGGAACAACGTCATGTCTTCTCCTTCGAAAGTGGTGTCTTCCGGCAGGCGCGAGCCGGTTGGAGCCGGGTCGGAACCAAGTCGGACGGCATCTCGTTCAGGTTCTGCCAATGGAAAAGCCTACCAATCGCCATGGGCGAAAGGTAGGCTTTTCAAGCCGGACCGGGCGTGGGCAAACACAATGCCGACAATCGCAATGTCATAGGGCGTCACGTTGTCCGACGGCGGGCGTCATGTCGTGGATCAGCGGCCACCGCCGCCTCCACCGCCGCCGAAGCCGCCACCGGAGAAGGATCCGCCGGAGCCAGAGGATGAGGAAGGCGCGGCCGCGGAAATCGTGGAACTCACCGAAGCGAATCCAGAGCTGATCTGCGAACCGATGTCACCGATGCCGCCCATGAATTGCGTACCGCCATACATACCACCCGGCATCATGCCATTCGTATTGATCGGACCGTTCCACGCCTGGGAACGATAGGTCCAATAGCCCAAGGAGTCATAACCGTAGGTGTCAAGCCATTGCGGGTCGTTGACTTCGGGGTAGGCGCGGGCGAATTCCCTCGCTACCTTCTCGGAGATGCCGAACGCCGCCGCGTAGACCATGTACCAGTTCCATAGCGTCAAATCAAGGGCTCCGCGATTGGAGAAATTGGAGAAATCTTCCATATAGCGTTTGAGTCCCAAGCATTCGCCGGCATACTGCTGGCCGCGTTCGGTGATGCCTTCCGATCGGCCCGCGGCCATGCAGAAGACGCCGATACAGATGAACGGCACGCCCAAGCACAGCGCCATCGCGATATTGCTCGCACCGTTGGCGAATATACCAATAGCGCCGATGACCATCAGACATAGGCTCGGCACCAACCACCGTCCGTTCACGCTCTTCACCGCGCCAAGCGCTCCGAATTCGAGGTCACAGGCGCTCTTGAACCGATTCAGGGACTGGTAGCCCTCCTCCCAGTCGGAGCAGGCCGTGTCCATCTGGTTGAAGTCGAACACCGGCGAGCCGACGCGCATGGAGATGCCGATCAGCAGTTCCAGACAGGCTTCCTCGGACTGGCTCAGACCGAGGGTGTTGCGATGGGAAAGCGCGGCCGGCATGATCACCAGAGTGCTGGAGGAAGCCGTGGCCTTGGCTCGATTGGGATCGGAAGCAATCATGCGGGCGAGGTCGGAGGCGTTGGCTTGGCTCAGGTCGATGCCTTGGTACAGGCTGGATGGCCCCGGGTAGACGGCAAGCGCCTTCTTGACCACCAACGCCAGTATCGTCGCCGTCATGGCACGCGATGATCGGTCACCTACGGATTCGTCCACCACGTCGATCAGATACGCGCTGGCCGCAGGGCTGACCTGCGGCGGATCGCGCCAATATTCGATGCCGCCTTGGTAACGGGCCTCGCGGTTCGCCGACAGCACGCCACGAATCGCCAGCACGCAGCATAGCACTCCGATTATCAGACAAATCAACCAGCCTGCGACGGTGAGCTGCGCCTTCAACCGTTGTCGGTCATGCCACTGCCGTTCCTTGGCGGCCTCCGTGGATTTCAGTTCGTCGAGATAATCGCCGGACTGCGTACGTTCGACGCCGGCAGCGCCTGTGTTGTCGAAGGCCGCGACGAGGTCGACATATTGGTTGGTGCGCAGGTCGCTGATGGTGAAATGCAATGTGCCGTCCGCATCGCGCGATGTCTGGGAGGTGGCTTCGGTATGCAACCACGCCCACGAATTGTTGGAGGCGATGCCTTTGGGGAAACGCACGGTGCCGGTGACCTTGCCGGCCGGCACCTGGTTGTTTTCAGGGAACATCTCCCACATGAGATTCGTCACGTCGCTATGCCGCGTGCCCATGTCATGGAATCATGCTCACATCGAACTTGAGGCTGCTCTGTTTGACGGTGGCGGGGATGTTCCAGCCGATCTCGATGTTCTTCTGCTCGCCGGAACCATTCGGGTCGATGCCGTCGGTAGTGGGATCGAACGGCTGCGGCGAGTCGGAACCGGCCGTGGTGTCGGCGATGTACCAGTGGCCGGCATAGGTCGAGTCCCATGTGCCGTCGGATATGCCGGATGGCAATTGTGGATCGGTCTGCGTATATTCCTCGCCTGTGGATGCGTTGGTCACGGAGATGTCGGTGATGTTCGTCAGATCTTGGTTGCGCAGTTTGAACGTCAGATACAGCTGTTTCCACGGCTTGGTGTCACCGTTGCCGTCCTCGCGGCGCTTCAGCTGGTAGTCCAGATGCTCTGTGAATCTAATGTCGCCGTTGCTCTGGAGCCGTGCATCGAAGTCGACGGAGCGGTAGCTTAGGTCCGCCTCGTCGCCGGATATGACGAATACCGCAAGGATGATGGCGACCACCGCCACCAGCGCACTGAACGCGGCGATTAGCCCGCGTCCGTACCGTTTACCGTTCATTGTTCACCCCTTCCTGCTCTCTACGACTGGCCAATGCGGCCATGGTGCGTTTGCCAGTACGTCTGTTTCATCGGCCTCCGAACGAACCGCCGCCGGAGCCGCCGGACGATCCTCCGAAACCGCCGCCGGAGAAGGAACCACCGGAACCGCCGAAGCTTCCGGAACCTCCGGATGAGGAGGATGGGGCCGCCGCGGAGATCGTGCTGCGCACATCGGCGAAACTGGAACTCAGCTGCGCATCGAGATCGCCGAAATTCGCGCTGAATGCGGCCGGATCAATCGTGGAGGCGCCAAGCGACGTGCCGACGGATGCGCCAAGCAGGCTGCTGGAACGCAAGGGCATGTACATGTACGAGGTGCCGGCATGCTCATCCAACCACTGCGGATCGGCCACTTCGGGATATGCTCTGGCTAGCTGGGCCATCGCCTTCTTGGAAATGCCGAACGCGGTGGCATACACCATGTACCGGCCCCACAACGTCATGTCGAGCACGCCTCGGTCGGTGAAATCGCTGAAATCCGTAAGATAGCGTTTCAATCCGGCGACTTGCCCACCATAGCGTTGCCCCTCATCGGTCAGCACATAGCGTTTCCCGTATGCTGCGGCGAAAGCGCAAAGCGCGACCACCGGAACGCAGACGACCAGCGCCACGGCAAGCTCACCGTCCTGCACGTATTTCAACGCCAGGAAGAAGGCGAACGCAATACCCAGCCCACTGAACAGATAGCTGAGCAATCCCATAGGCTTGACGGCATGTAAGTCATCGAATTCCATGGAGCACGCGTTGTCGAAGGTTTCCAACAGCTTGTAACCGCTCGAATAGTGTTTGAAGGCCTTGCTCATCTGTTTCAAATCAAACACCTGCGCATCATGCAGACGCGATGACGCTTTAAGCAGGATGTCAAGCACCGCTCTTTCGGAGGAACTGAGCAGCAACGAACCGATGTCGTCACACACCACCGGCATGATAGCGATGGTGCTGGTCTTCTTCAGTTTGCGCGCGGACGCCGCATTGGAACCGAGCATGCCAGCCACCGAAGCCGCGCTCGTCGTGGTCAAATCAATGCCGTTATACAGGTCCACCGGCCCCGGATAGATGGCGATCGCGCCTTTCGAGGCAAGCGACATCACCGTGGCGGACATCTGTCTGTTGGCCAGTTTGTCGGCGTTCTTGGTCTTGCCGGAACCGAATATCGAGGAGGATGCGCTCATGATATCCTCCATCTTCGCGGCGGCTGCTGGACTTAGGTCAGGCAGGTCCCGCCAGTATTCGATATCGCCCTTGTATTGCGATTTGCGGAAGCTGACGATGGCGAAATACAGCGCCGCCACAGCAAGCGCGATGCCGACCAACGCCGCGAATATCCAGCCGGCCACCCGTTTGACGGCCTTCGTATGCTGACTGGACCTCCATTCCCGTTCCTGTTTGGTTTCATCGTCGATAAGCCGTTGCTTGTATGCGCCGGACTTGGTGCGTGCCACGCCTTGCGCTTGCGAGGCATCGAACATGGCCACGACATCCAAATAGTCGCCGGCGCGCACATCATTGGCGGAGAACATCAGGGAACCATTATCGCCGCGGTTCGTGGTGGAGGTATTTTTGGTGTGCAGCCATGCCCACGAATTCTTGCCGTTAATGCCGTTGGGGAATGTGACTTTGCCCGTCACCGTACCGATGGGAATCTGGTTTTCCTCGCCGAACGGCTCCCATTGGAAGGAGACGACGTCGTCATAGGCGGTGCTCACGCCATGCAGCGTCATGGATACATCGAATTTGAGACTGTCCTCGGATACGGTTTGTGGAATATTCCAACCGATTTCAAGTGTTTTGTCGGCCTGACCGTCATCACTTAACCCATCGGTCTGCGGATTGAACGGCTGAGGATCGTTCTCATCCTCAGTGACGTCCACGATGTACCACCGTCCCGCATGCTCGTCGTTCCAGTTGTCGGCATTGTCGGGGAAGACGAAGTCGCCCTGGCGGTATGTCTCGCCGTTGGATACGTCCTTGACCCCAATATCGCTGATATCCGTGAGATTCTTGGATTTCAGCGTATACCGCTGATACATCTGCTTCCAGTCACGGCCACGGTCCTTCAGCCTCATGTCGATATGCTGCGTGACTTTGAGATCGCCGTTCCTCTGCACCGCCACGTCGTAGTCAAGCGTGCGGTAGCTTAAATCGGGTTCCTCATCGGAGGTCTGCGCATTGATGAGCACGATGCCCAACATCGTCAACGTGACCACAATCGTGGACAGCAGACTGACCAACGTACGTCTGATATTCATCGGCGGTATCTCTGTTTTCTCTCAAGGGTCCTCAAGCACCAACGCATGGTCTCGGCGTCAACGGACCGTAATACAGGAAAGGGAGTGCCGGCAAGACATCACACCTCGTCAGCGCTCCCCTTCTTTTGTATGGAAATGCTGTATGGAAACGCTCAGAACTTGACCTGCGGAGCCTGACGGTCCGCTTCGTCGACCTGGAAGTACGCCGCCTGCTCGAAGTGGAACAGTCCGGCGATGATGTTGGTCGGCACGACCTCGATCTTGGTGTTGTACTTCTGCACCACATCGTTATAGAACTGGCGGGCGTAGGCGATTTTCTCCTCGAGCGTCTTGAGCTGGGCCTGCAGGTCCAGGAAGTTCTGGTTGGCCTGCAGCTGCGGATACGCTTCGGCCACGGCCTGGAGGTTCATGATCGCGCGGCTCAGCTGGTTTTCGGCTTGGATGCGCTGTGCCACATCACCGGACTGCGCCGCCTGGAGTGCGCTGGCGCGGGCCTGGGTCACCTGTGTGAACACCTGCGATTCATGGGCAGCGTACCCCTTGACGGTCTCCACGAGATTCGGGATGAGGTCGGCGCGCTGCTTGAGCTGTACGTCGATCTGCGCCCAGCCGTTTTTGACGCGGTTGCGCAATGTGACCAGACCGTTGTAGGCGGACACTCCCCACAGCACTATCAGGACGATGACAATGAGTGCAATAATGCCGAATATCATGTGAAAATCCTTGCTTCTTTGCTTGTTTATTTGTCTAATTTTCGCATGAGGGCTACACATTTCGTTGTATTGTCGGTTTTTCCATGCACCCGTAAATCGATTGATGCCAATATTCGCACAGCATGTCGAACGTACGAAAAACCCACCCCTTACGGAGTGGGTTTTTCGTTAGATTACCTATCGGCTTCGCTGCGTAAGGATCCGTGACGAAGACGTCAGTCTTCGAATGCTGAGCCGTCAAGCGAGAAGCCCAGTAGGGCCTTCTCGTAGGTTGAAGTGAGCAGCTTCGCTGCGAAGGATCCGTGAGAAGACGTCAGTCTTCGAACGGATCGAAGTCGCGGCGCACGCGGCGACGCGGACGCTCGGAGCGCTCTTCGCGATCGGCACGGTACTCGTCGTAGTTCTCGTCGGCGGCGTAACGCGGGTTGCGGTCGTCACGACGGCTACCACGGCGACGGTCGGAACGGCGGTCATCGCGATCGTAGTCGCGGTCATCGCGGTCGGAACGACGGCGACGCGGACGATCATCATAATCACGATCATCGCGATCGGAACGGGACGAACGGCGATCGTCACGATCGTAGTCGCGATCGTCACGGTCGGAACGACGGCGACGCGGACGATCATCATAATCACGATCGTCATCGCGGTCGGAACGACGGCGACGCGGACGATCGTCGTAATCGCGATCATCGCGATCATCGGAACGACGTCGGTCGTCACGACGGCCACGGCCGCCACGGCGGTCATCGCGATCGCCACGGTCACGACGCGGAGCGGAGGATTCCTGATCCTCGAAGCCCGGGATGGCAAGGGAGATCTTGCCACGATCGTCAACACCCTGCACGACCACCTCAACGGTGTCGCCTTCCTTGAGCACGTCTTCGACGGCGTCGATGCGCTCGCCGTTGGCGAGGTTGCGGATCTGGGAGATGTGCAGCAGACCGTCGGTGCCCGGGGTCAGGTTCACGAAGGCGCCGAAGGAGGTGGTCTTCACGACCTTGCCGTTGTAGGTCTCGCCGGCTTCCGGCACGTGCGGGTTGGCGATCTGGTCGATGATCTCCTTGGCCTTCTCGGCGGCCTCGCCGCCTTCGGAGGAGATGTACACGGTGCCGTCATCCTCGATGGCGATTTCGGCGCCGGTGTCTTCCTGGATCTGGTTGATCATCTTGCCCTTCGGTCCGATGACCTCGCCGATCTTGTCCACCGGAACGGTGGTGGTGATGATGCGCGGCGCGTACGGGCTCATCTCGGCCGGGCCGTCGATGCACTCGTTGATGACTTCGAGGATGGTGGTGCGGGCTTCCTTGGCCTGCTGCAGGGCGGACGCCAGGATGTCGGCCGGAATGCCGTCGAGCTTGGTGTCGAGCTGCAGGGCGGTGATGAATTCGGAGGTGCCGGCCACCTTGAAGTCCATGTCGCCGAAGGCGTCTTCGGCGCCGAGGATGTCGGTGAGCGTCTTGTAGATGTGCTGGCCGTCGACGTCGCCGGACACGAGGCCCATGGCGATGCCTGCGACCGGAGCCTTCAGCGGAACGCCAGCGGCGAGCAGGGACAGCGTGGAGGCGCAGACGGAACCCATGGAGGTGGAACCGTTGGAGCCGATTGCCTCGGAGACCTGACGGATGGCGTACGGGAACTCCTCACGGCTCGGCAGCACCGGCACGAGGGCCTTCTCGGCGAGGGCGCCATGGCCGATCTCGCGGCGCTTCGGGGAACCGACGCGGCCGGTCTCACCGGTGGAGTACGGCGGCATTTCGTAATTGTGCATGTAGCGCTTGGACTGCGGGCCGGACAGCGCGTCGATCTGCTGCTCCATCTTGAGCATGTTCAGGGTGGTGACGCCCAGAATCTGGGTTTCGCCACGCTGGAACAGTGCGGAGCCGTGCACGCGCGGCACGATGTCCACTTCGGCGGACAGGGTGCGGATGTCACGCAGGCCACGGCCGTCGATGCGGTAGTCCTGGGTCAGGATGCGGCGGCGCACGATCTGGCGCTGCAGCTCCTTGAACGCGTTGCCGATTTCCTTGTCCTTCTCGGCGTCTTCCATGTCGGTGAACTCGCCGGCGAGGGTGGCCTTGACGCCTTCCTTGATCTCGTGGATGCGGTCCTGGCGCGGCAGCTTTTCGGCGATGGACAGGGCTTCGTCGAGGTCGGCGTGGGCGATCTCGTCGATGCGGTTGTACAGATCCTCGGTGTACTCCGGGAAGAGCTGGAATTCCTTGGTTTCCTTCGCGGCGATCTTCTTGAGCTCGGCCTGGGCCTCGCAGATCACCTTGATGAACGGCTTGGCGGCTTCAAGACCGCCGGCGACGACTTCCTCGTCCGGCTTGGTCTGGCCTTCGTCGTAGATGAGGTGCCATGCGTTCTTGCCGGCACCGGCTTCGATCATGGCGATGGCGACGTCGCCGTTCTCGACAACGCGGCCGGCGACCACGATTTCGAACACGGCGCGTTCGCGCTCGCTCCAGCGCGGGAAGGCGACCCACTGGCCGTCGATCAGGGCCAGACGCACGCCGGAGACCGGGCCTTCGAACGGCAGGCCGGAGATCATGGTGGAGGCGGAGGCGGCGTTCAGTGCGACGACGTCGTATGCGTCATCCGGGTTGACGGCGAGCACGGTTTCGACGACCTGCACTTCGTTGCGAAGGGTGTGCGGGAACAGCGGACGCAGCGGACGGTCGATGATGCGGCAGGCCAGGATGGCTTCGGAGCTCGGACGGCCTTCGCGGCGGAAGAACGAGCCCGGGATCTTGCCGGCTGCGTACATCTTCTCTTCCACGTCCACGGTCAGCGGGAAGAAGTCGTAGTTCTCCTTCGGGCTGGAACCGGCGGTGGTCGTGGACAGAATCATCGAATCATCGTCAAGATAGGCGGCGACGGCACCATCCGCCTGCTGGGCGAGACGACCGGTCTCGAAGCGCAGCGTGCGCTTGCCGAATGAACCATTATCGATTACGGCTTCAACAGCCTTGATTTCGGGACCCTCCATAGGGTTCCTCCTTTGTTTTCTTTTCTTGTGTACCTACTATCGGCAGTCCTCTTCAGCGGACTCCAACCGATTCCTACATGCGTGACGCGGCGTTGCCTCCGCCGCTTCCTCATCTCTAGATTCTAGACCTCGTGCGCCCCAAACCTCGGGCCTTCAAACTGTCTGTTCCTTGAACTCGGCTGTCATGCAAAAAACGCCCGGGCGCCATATGGCGCTCGGGCGGAAGAATGTTATCGGCGCAGACCCAGACGCTCGATCAGGGAGCGGTAACGGTTGATGTCAACGCGCTTGAGGTAATCAAGCATACGACGACGGTCGCCGACCATCAGCAGCAGACCACGACGGGAGTGGTGATCGTGCTTGTGCTCCTTGAGGTGCTCGGTCAGATCAGCGATGCGCTTGGTGAGCAGAGCAACCTGGACCTCCGGGGAGCCGGTGTCACCCTCGTGGGTTGCGTAGGTCTTGATGATTTCCTGCTTTTCCTCAGCCGTAAGTGCCACGGCATCCTCCTTATTTTGCTGCGCGGTGCTGCCGGCCCAATACCGGCGCGCTCTCTATCCGCGGGCGAAACACGCCAAGGAAACATCTTACACGACGTCCGGACCAAAATCGCCGGCCGATATTTCCGCCCCCGCCGACGGCCGTTCTTCACGTCACGCCATGGACGTGAGCAGACCGCCGAACAACACCACGGCAAGCGCGACGAGTTCGATTGCGAAGAACAATAGGAACGAGGCCCAGCTGCGTGTGAGGACGTTGAGCTTCGATTCCTTCTTGATGCACACCAGCAGGCCCACCCAGAGCACCGCGTAGACCGCGACACCGAAACCGGCGGCGATGATGCCGAGATTCGCGGCGTTCGCCAGTCCGGCCGCCTCACCGTACATCACGTAGGTGGCGTTCCAGAAGTTGAAGCTCAGCAGGCACATGCCGGCGACGAATTGCTCCGCGGCAAGGCCGATCACGAAAATGGCCCCCCACAGCCATTTCTTCGCGTCCGCGACCATCAGTCCGAGTCCGGTGAGCGCCACGATGGTCACCGTCCATGAAATCAGCGCCACGCCTTTGGGATCGAGGAAATTCAGGTTCGCCACCATCCATGAGGCGTCCCGCACCGCGATGTCGCGCCCCCACCAGTACGGCGCGATCATGGCCAGCAGCACCAATGCCATGAACAGAATCCAGCGGACCGGATGCGATTTGCGGCGTTCGATGTCGGCCAAGGACAGGTCCGACGGTTCGATGGACGCCGTCGGGTGTTTGGAGACGTCGACGGTCTCGACCACGCCATCCACGACTTCCGTTGCCTTGTTGCGTTCCTTCTGACCCATGTTCCGCTCCGTATATATTGCGATATCTTGCGATTGCGCCGCCGCACGCCGCGGCCCGTTCCAGCATACCCGGGCAATCGTATGCCCGGGCATACGGATATACGAAAGGCGTGCCTTGAGGCACGCCTTCTTCTTCTCTGATGTTGTTGTGGAGCGGATGACGGGAATCGAACCCGCGTAATCAGTTTGGAAGACTGAGGCTCTACCATTGAGCTACATCCGCGTGTTGCCGCTACGTCCGAAGCCGACACGAAACGACTCGAGCTATTATACACATCCCACCAACTTTTGCAAGCGGGAATGGCATTTCAGATTTCGAGCATGACCACGGCGGAGGCGATCGGCCCGTCATGGCTTATGGAGATGGAGATATCGTACGACTGGCGCACCGGATCCAACGGCAGGCCCAACGACTGCCGCACCTTGCGTTGCACTTCGGAGGACAGTATGACGCGCGGCACGCCGTGGGAATCGTCGAGAATTTCGATGCGCACCCATGGGAAGTTGTCGAGCGTGTACGGATATGCGACTTCGGCGCCGTCTTTCGCATGCCGCGAAATGGCCGCGCACCACGCTTTCAGGAACGCCTCCTTGCCTGCCCAGCGGGCGGCGAGGTGCACCGCCTCGTCATCATGCTTGAGTTGCGACCGTTGCGCCGTCTGCCATATCTCGCGCATGGAGAACAGATTGCGCATACGCGTCCCCGGCTCATTCAGCTGCTTGGTGAACGCAGGCACGTCAACGACGTCATGCCCTAGACCCAGCATTCCTCCGCCTTCCTAGGAATTATTAATCGGGGTTACCCCGGGAATGCCCCGACCATGTCATATGGAAAAGGGCGATACATCTGTGCAGAAGTATCGCCCTTTTCTTATCAGGCCGTCATCATTTGCCCATATTTAGGACAGATTTCGACGTAGCCGTCTCACGCTTCGAAATAGCCGGTGGACGCGAGGCGCGCGTTCGGATCGAGCAGCATGGCCTTCTCCACTTCGTGCGCGTCGTAGCCGCGGCCGTCCTCGTGGAAGCGGCGGTTGTCGATCGGCTCGTAGAGCGCGGCGCGCCCCATCATGCCCTCTTCAAGGCGACGCTGGCCGGCGGCGAGACGTGCGTTGGCACGGTCGCGCCATTCGTTCAGCGCGTCCTCGCCGACGGTGTTCGCCACGGAAGCCTCGAAGGCGCCCGGGTTGACGATCGCGGCGAAGCCGGAGACGTGGCCGAAGCCGAGCGACGTGGCCAGGCCGGCCTTGACGGAACCGACCTTCAGCGGCTCGCGCAGCCAGACCATGTGGTCGTCGCGCTTGAGCTTCGGGTCGACGCAGTCGAGGGCCGCGTTCGCCGGAACGACGCCGGACTTGAACAGCTGGGTCAGGCCGTTGACCTGGAAGATGCAGGCACCGCCCTTGGCATGGCCGGTGAGCGACTTCTGGGAGATCACGAACAGCGGGTTGCCGTCGGTGCGGCCGATGGCGTGGGCCAGCGTGTTGTGCAGTTCGGACTCGTTCGGGTCGTTGGCGTTGGTGGACGTGTCGTGCTTGGAGACCACGGCGATGTCGTCCGGCGTGACGCCGAGCTTGGCGAGGTCGTGCACGAGCTTGGAGTCCTTGCCGCCCATGCCAGCTGCGAGCGCGCCCAGTCCCGGAGCCGGGATGGAGGTGTGCGCGCCGTCGGCGTAGGAGTGGACGAATCCGACCACGCCGGCGACCGGCAGGCCGAGCTTCAGCGCGATGTCACCGCGCGTCAGCAGGATGGTGCCGCCGCCCTGCGATTCGACGAAGCCGCCGCGACGACGGTCGTTGGCACGGGAGAAGAAGCGCGCGTCGATGCCCTTGGCGTACATCTCCTCGGAGTTGGCGGTGGCGTTCATGTTGCCGAAGCCGATCACGGATTCCACGCCGATGTCGTCGATCGCGCCGGCGACCACGAAGTCGGCCTTGCCGAGGGCGATCTTGTCGGCGCCTTCCTCAAGGGAGACGGCGGCGGTGGCGCAGGCGGAGACCGGCTGGATCATGTTGCCGTAGCCGCCGATGTAGGACTGCATCACGTGGGCCGCGACGACGTTCGGCAGGGCTTCCTGCAGGATGTCGGTCGGAATCTCGTGGTTGAGGAACCGGTCGAGGTACAGCTTCCTCATGGAGGCCATGCCGCCGAAGCCGGTGCCCTGCGTGGAGGCCACCATGGACGGGTGCACGGCTTCGAGGATCTCGGCCGGGGTGAAGCCCGCGGACAGGTAGGCGTCGACCGTGGTGACGATGTTCCACAGGGCGATCTTGTCCACGTCGCCGACCATGGAGGCCGGAATGCCCCACTTGACCGGGTCGAAGCCCTTCGGGAACTGGCCGCCGACGGTGCGGGTCATGGCCGCGCGGCGAGGCACGCGGATCATGGAGCCGGCGTGGCGGGTGACGTTCCACTCGCCGGATTCGGCGTCGGCCGCGTAGCTGGTGTGGGCTTCGTCGAGCTTGACGTATTCCTCGGCGATCTCACGGGTCGGAACGGAGAAGGTCACATCGTGGTCGAGGAACACCTCGGCCTCCTCCTCGTCGGCACCGTCCTTGTAATCGTTGCCCATGCCCTCTTCGAACGGACGCACGCCGGAGCGGGCCACGACCTCGTCGTGGTAGCGTTCGGCGATGTCCTCTTCGGGGCACCAGGTTGCCGTCGGTGTCGTACCAGCCCGGCTTCGGGCTGTCGTTCCAGCTCAGCAGGCCCATGTTCCAAGCGAGTTCGAGCACCGCGCCGGCGGACAGGTCGACCTTGCCGTCGGAGTGGATGCCGAGTTCGGCTTCGAAACGGGTGCGGCCGGAGCCCCACGGGCCCAGCTCGCCGATGGAGACGATGACGATCTCGTCTTCCGGACGGGCGGTGACGTGCTGCCAATCCTTCAGATCGACCTTCGCCTGACGCGGGGGCGCGCGGGCTCGGCAGTGCCTTGATCAGCGTTGCCGCAGCGGCACAATCGCCCTGCTTGTCCTCATCGCCGGCTTCGGCGGCAGCGGCCTTGGCCGCGTCCTCCATGGCTTCGGCGCGCAGTGCCTTGATGTTGATCGGCTCGCTGCCGAGGCCGCCGGTCAGGTCCACGTCGAGCGGGGGCCTTGACGGCCTGTTCGCGGGATTCCTTGGTGGACAGCTCGAGCAGCTTGACCGCGATTTCGGACGGTGGAGTAGGTCTTCAGGCCGTGACGTTCCACGACTTCGACCAGCGGATCGTTGCCGCCCATCAGGCCGGTGCCACGCACCCAGCCGATCTTCGGATGGGCGAAGGTGACGCGGCTGGACCACACCTTTTCGGCGCGGGCGCGGTTGACGATCGCGTCGAAGGCGCTCTTGACCTCGCCGTACGCGCCGTCGCCGCCGAAGACGCCACGGTTCGGGGATCCCGGCAGGATCACATGCAGCTTGTGCTGCACGTCGGTGTCGGCGCCAATCTTCGCGAAGCCGGTGATCGCACGTTCCACACCCCACAGCATGAGGCGCGCCTGCGATTCGAACAGCTCGCCGGAATCGGCCAACGTGCCGTGCACCGGCGGAGCGGCGAACGGGAAGAACAGGCTCGGCTCGTAGGCGGGCTTCAGAATCGTGGTGGTCGCGCCGGAGGTCTTCTTCTGCACGTTGCCGACCCACGCCACGAGAGCGTCCACGTCACGGTAGCTGGAGAGGTTCGCCGGAACAAGCCACAGCTTGGCGTCACCGGTGGCGTGCTCGCGGTAGGCCTGCTTGGCCCATGCCTTCACGCTCTGCCTGAAGCTGTGCGAAGTGGCCACGACGGTTGCGCCTCCGGCGAGCAGGCCGTTGACGACCTGTGCGGCGATGGAGTTCGGGGCAACGCCGGTCACGACGGCGATATCGCCTGCGAAGCGGCTTGCTTCGGCGGATTCGTCCGTCTGCTCGAGCGCCTCGTCGGCCACGCGCTTGAACGCGGCAGCAAGCTCGGCGTCAGCGGTCTTGCCCGCATACCATGCGGCTTCATCGGCGACGGCCTTGCCCAGGCCGATGAAGCTGCCGTCCAGTGCGGAGGCGTCGTTGTCGTAGTAGGCGCGGGACAGGTCCTCGCGTGCGGATGCCCAACGGTCGTCGAACAGGATGGCCTTGCGCTCGTCGAAGCGCGGTTCGACCTGCTTCGGCCAGTCGGAGCCGAGCTCGGCTTCGACGGCGGCCACCACGGCGGCGTTCTCGTCGGCGGAATCGTCGGCCACCGGAGCGGTGACGCCCAGCTGGTTCAGCACGAACTTGGCGGTGGAGGCGAGCACGCCGTCGGCACCGGTCACCTTGGCCGCGAACGCGTCCAGGGCTGCGGAATCGACCACGGCACCGCCGGCTGCGCCACCTGCGCTCGGCATGGCGACGGCCACGCCCTTGTCGGAGGCGACCTTCTGCACGGCAGCGTCGATCAGCGCGTTGGCTGCGGCCGCGTTGGAAGCGGCTTCGGTGCTCAGCGAGGCGAGGTCGCCACCGCGGGAGCTGGCACCTTCGCGGGTTTCCAGCACAAGGGCTGCGACCACGTGGGAGGCCCAGCCTTCGCCGAGCTGCCAGGTGTCGGTCACGCGCTTGGTGATCTGGCCGAGCTTCACGCCGGCGGCGCCGAACAGGCCGCGCACACGGTCGCGGACGATGTCGGACAGCACCGGACCGAACGCCTTGTAGTTCGGAGCGACCTTGTTGACCAGTGCGCTCAGCGCCTTGACGGTCGCTTCGGCGGCGCCGTCCACGGAAGCCACGCCCAGCTCGGAGCTGATGTCCATGAGCAGCTGGTTACGGCGAGAGGAGACGCCGTTGGTCAGGGTGTCGGTGGTGTCGGATTCGCCGATCTGGTCCGGACGCACCTTCGCCGAATATGCCAGCAGCATGGCGATCGCGTCGGAAGCGTTGAACGGAATATCCGCGACGGCGGCGCCGGACGGAGCGCCGGCAGGTGCGGCCGGTGCGGCGACAGCCGGTGCTGCGGCGACGGGTGCTGCTGCGACTGCGGCAGGCGCTGCGGCGGCAGCGGCCGGAGCCGAAGCTGCTGCCGGTGCTGCGACGGAATCGTCAGCATCGTCGTCGGCAACGAGGGAATCGGAATCGGTCATGTAGACGCGGCCTTCGTCGCGGCCGACGTTGTAGACGGTCACGTCACGGCCGGCGAACTGCGGCAGGCGCAGCGTCTTGGCGCCGAGGTTGGCGAGCGTCGGAGCGTTGCCGAGACCCACCTCGACGTACTCCTCCACGCCGAGGCCGCCCTGTTCGGCGGAACCGAACAGCAGCGCCTGGGTTTCGATCCAACGCACCGGGGAGGCGAACTGCCAGCTCAGCAGTTCGGTGAGCAGCAGACGGCCGAGCTTCTGGTCGTCCTCGGCGTAGGAATCCCACACCTTCGGATCGTCCAACGCGGCCTTGATGCGCTCGGACGGCACGACCTCGAGGATCTTCGCGGCGAATTCCTTGGTCATCTCGAACGGCACGGCCACCAGGTTCGGAATGTAACGTCCGACCAGACGGCCACGGTAGTCGATGTGCTTCGGCAGCAGCGCGTCAAGCTTGTCGCGGAACTCCGGCACACCCTTGCGCAGCAGCGTGGAGTGGAACGGCACGTCGATGCCCGGCACCAGCATGAACGCCGGCTTGCCGCCGTATTCGGCGACGCGGCGGGCGGAATCGGCCTTCAGCGCCTTCAGACCGGCGATGGTGCCGGCCACGGCGTACTGCTGTCCGGCAAGGTTGTAGTTGACGATCTGCAGGAACTCGCCGGAAGCCTTCGAAACGGATTCGACGTATTCGCGCACGCCGTCGTCGCCCACACCGAACTGGTTCGGACGCAGCGCGCCCATACGGTAGTTGGAACGGCCCTTCTCGTCACGCGGAATGAGGTGGTGCATGGTGGAGCCACGGTGGAACACCAGCTCCAGCACGGTTTCCAGCGGAATCACGCCTGCGAAGGAGCTCAGCGCGTTGTACTCGCCCAGCGAGTGGCCGGCGAAGTAGGCGGGCCAGATGTCCGCGCCGGCTTCGCGCAGACGAGCGGTCTGGGCGAACGCCACGGTGGCGAGCGCCACCTGCGTGAACTGGGTCAGGTTGAGCAGGCCTTCCGGATGACGGTAGGTCACGCCGTTGGCGGTCAGTTCCTTCGGATTATCACGCACGACGGCGAGGATGGAGAAGCCGAGCTTCTCGCGGGTCACCTTGTCGGCGCGCTCCCACACCTCGCGGGCGGCCGGGGACTTGGCACGCTCGTCGAGCACCATGCCCTGCTTCTGGATGCCCTGGCCCGGGTAGACGAAGGCGGACTTCGGCGCACGCACGATGGCGGTGCCACGGGACACGATATTGCCGTCGATGCGGCTGGTCACTTCCAGCACCATGCCGGCGTGGGCCACACGGCCGACGCGTTCGATGGAGATCTCCACCTCGTCGTCGAGCTGCACCATGCCGTACATGTTGTACGTCCAGCCTGCGATCTCGTAATGCGCGCCCTTCTCGTCGAGCGCCTGCACCGCGTACTGGGCGGTGGCGGACAGCCACATGCCGTGCACGAGCGGCGCGGCGAGACCGGAGACGGCGGCACCGCGATGAGAGGTGTGAATCGGGTTGAAATCGCCGGAAGTACGGGCGAAGGCGGTCATCTCGTGCGGGGCGACGACCTTCACACGACGCAGCAGACGGCGCGGAGTGCTTTCGATTTCGGCTTCGATTCCACCATAGTCGGGCGCTTCCGGCGGCAGCGCGTCGGAGTACGCGCGGCCGCGGATGGCGAAACGCTCGGTTTCGTTGGCAAGCAGCGTACCGTCCTGAGCGGTGTGCGTGACGTGGATGGTCACCACACGGCCGGAAGCGGATTCGAAGTAGTCGTCGGCCCAGCTAGTGAGCTCGATGCGCTCGCCGGTGTGCTTCAGCAGCTCGTCCTCGCTCACCTCGAGTTCGATGAGGTGGTCGAGATGCACGGCGTTGAGCAGGCCTTCGATGACCGGGAAGCCGTTGACGTACACGGAGCCGAGGGCCGCGTAGATGGCGGGCCAAGCCGGTCCGACGAGCGCGTCCGGGGCGATGCGGGACGGCACGAGGTCGCTCGGCAGCGCGCCGCCGGTGGCGGCCTCATGGTCGAAACCGAGGTTGGCGGACAGCGTGTAGCCGGTGTGCGCCTGGCCGAACGGGAAGGCGGTCTTGTCGGACACTTCCTCGATCTGCGGCATGGCGGTGAGCTTGTCGCCGGTGATGGCGGTGTTGCCGATGCCCGCGGTGTCGGCGAGCATGCGGTAGACGTGCTCCGGCAGACGGTCGCGGTCCACGACCGGGAACAGGCCGGATTCGTTGCCGTCGACGTTCAGCGGAATGACGATGTCGCGTACGGCGTGCTTGGAGGCGCCGCCGTCCGGATCGTTGTCCCAGAAGGTGTCGAGATGGATGTCGAGGTCGTACTTTTCGACGCTGCCTTCAACGGCCACCTTGCGGATCTCGTAGTTGGCGTCGCCGTTGGCGGTGCCGTACGCCGGGTTGACCATGAGGTGGCCGACCCAGGAGATGTTCGGGGATTTGCGGATGAATTCCTCGGCGGAGACGGCCGCGCCCAACTGGGCGAAGGCGGTCTTGTCGGCGCTCGCCGATTCGGCGGACACGCGCTTGACCATGGCGGCTTCGAAGCGGCCGAGGATGTCGGCCACCGGCTCGTCCACGGTGGTGATGCCGGCCACGGAGATCGGGCCGGGGATGATGCGCACGGAATCGGCGGAATAGCGGGAGTCCTCGGACTGCCACAGCTGGTCCTGGCCCCACCAACGCAGCAGGTCGTTGTCGATGACCGGCACGAACGGCATCGGCTTCGGATACTCGCGTACGAGCACCGGGAACCATGCCTCGTCCATCGGGGTGACGGTCAGTTTGCCGGCCTGCGGGTAGGTTTCGGCAAGCTTGGCGATCGCGGCGTTCGGATCGGCTTCGACGTCGGCGCGGGAAGCGAACAGCGATGCGAATTCGCCGCTTTCCTGCGTGGTGACGCGGGCTTCGATGCGCTGCAGCAGGTGCAGGAAGCGATCGGCGTAGGTTTCGTCCACCCACGGGAAGGAGAGGTCGGCGAAACGCTGGGCCCACTCAAGGTAGGTCATGGTCTTCAGATCGCCGAAATACGGCTTGGCGGTGGCGTTCAGCGCCGCGATGATCTCGTCGCGACGGCTTTCCAGCTCCTCCGGGTGCTTCATGACGCGCACCAGCAGGCGGCCGCAGCGGGCGGAGGAGTTCTCCAGCTCGTAGATGTCGGCGTGCAGGTGGCTCAGACCGGAGGTGACGCCGCCCTTGGCCTGGCCGGACGGCACCCACTGCTCGCCCAGCGGGGCGAACGGATCGTTGCCATCGCCCTTGACCGGAATGCCCGGGGTGTTGACGAGCATCTGCTTGACTTCAGGGCTGGTGTGGGCTTCCTTGGCGGTCATGACGGCGGTGCCGACAAGCACGCCGTCCACCGGCATGAGCGGACGGCCGTATTCGGCGGCCCATTCGCCGGTGATGTAGTCGGCGCCGCGTTCCGGCGTGCCGATGCCGCCGCCGACCACGAGCACGAGGTTGGACTGTTCACGCACTTCGGCGTAGGTGCTCAGCAGCAGATCGTCAAGCGATTCCCAAGAGTGGTGGCCGCCTGCGGAGCCGCCTTCGACCTCGATGAGCACCTTGGTTGGCGCGACGGCCTTGGCGATGCGCACCACCTGGCGGATCTGGTCGACGGTGCCCGGCTTGAAGCTCACGTACGGGAAGCCGTCGGCGTTGAGGTTGTGGATGAGTTCCACGGCCTCGTCGAATTCCGGAATGCCGGCGGAGACGACGACGCCGTCGATCGGCGTGCCGCTGGCGCGCTTCTTCGGCACGATGCGCTGGGAGCCGAACTGCAGGTTCCACAGGTAGCGGTCCATGAACATGGCGTTGAATTCGACGGTGCGGCCTTCCTCGAGTTCTTCCTCGAGCTTGGCCACGTGACGGTCGAACACGCTGGCGGTGACCTGGCCGCCGCCTGCGAGCTCGGCCCAGTAGCCGGCGTTGGCGGCAGCCGCCACGATCTCCGGCTCCACGGTGGTCGGGGTCATACCGGCCAGCAGCACCGGAGCCTTGCCGGTAAGTTCGGTGAACGCGGTGCGCACCTTGTCTCCGGCGGACGTGTGGATGATGCTCGGCGCGAAACGCGTCCAGTTCTGGGTGCGTTCCGGCAGGGTCTCAAGCGTGGAGAGCGCGCCGCGATCGGCCACGGTGGAGGCTTCCACCACGCCGACGCCGGTGCCCTGGGCCACGGTGGAGAACAGTTTGCCGACGGTGTTGCCCGGACCGAAGTCCAGCACCCACAGGGCGCTCGGATCGGTGGACTTCATCAGGGCGCGCACGCGGGCGGCCCAATCCACATGGTTGAGCAGCACTTCGGCGGCGAGCTCACGGGCATGGTCGGCGTTGATGCCGCAGGCCTCGGCCCATGCGACGGCCTGGGAGACGGCATCGGCCATCAGCGGGCTGTGGAACGGCAGGGTCACGTCGAGATATTCGAGCGTCGGGTCGAACACGCGGCCGCCACGCACCTTCTCTTCGCGCAGCTTGGCCTGACGCTTGTGTTCCTTGGCGACCTCCACGCCGAATGCGGCCAGGTCCTCCGGATAGCCGGACAACACGTAATGCGTGGCGGAATTGGTGACGGCCACGGCGATCGGGCCACGTGCGCCGTCGACGCGTTCGATCAGCGCGTCCACCTGGGCGCGGGTGATGTCCTTGACGGACAGCATCGGGGTCGCCTCGCCGTGGCGTGCGGCGAGACCGAGCTGGCGTGCCTGACGGGTGCCGGCGACGCCGATCAGCGTTGCGATCGCAAGAATCTCGTCGATCTTGGCTGCGGCTGCGTCGATGGAACCGGCTTCGCAGATCGCCTGCACCATATGCACGGCAAGCACGCCCTGGGAGTGGCCGAGCACCGCGACCGGCTTGGCCTGGGCCGGATTGTAGCCGAGTGCGGCGGCGTCGAGCAGCGCGCCCAGCTGGGTCAGCGCGATGCCGGGAACGCTGGCGGAAGCCGCGGCTGCGGCGCCCAGACGTGCCGGGTTCGGTTCGAAGCCGAACAGGTCGACCGGGCGTCCGGTGGTGGCGAGCAGCTCGGCGGACACCGGATACAGCAGCGCCTGCGCGGCGGCCGCATGGGTGTGCAGGGCCTCGTCGAGCGCCGGATTCGCGCTCTGGTCGGCGAGCGCCACCGGCCACGGGGTGGATTGGCCGGCGAAGGCGAGCGCGTGGGGCTCGCTGTTCAGTCGATCAAGAAAAAGGTGTTCATAATCTTCCTTACTTGTTCCAAAATTTCTTGCGATTGTTGTGGTTGCTTACGTTGGTTGCGTCGCGTTGCGTCCGTCACAGCGGCTGGTTGCCGTGGTGTTTGCTGGTTCGGCGCACGCGTTTCTTGCTGGCGAGCAGGCGGAGCGATTCGATGATGGTCTCGCGTGTCTGTTCGGGGTCGATCATGGCGTCGATCTCGCCCATTTCCAGCGAAAGGTTCGCGTTGACGGTGGTGCGTTCGTAGTCGGCGATGTACTTGGCGCGCAGCGCTTCGACGTCCTTGCCGTTGTCTTTGGCTTTCTGCAGGTCCTTGCGGTGGATGATGTTCACCGCGCCGGCCGCGCCGAGCACCGCGATCTGGCTGGATGGCCAGGCGAAGTTCATGTCCGCGCCAATGGATTTGGAACCCATCACGATGTATGCGCCGCCGAAGGCCTTGCGCAGGATGATGGTGACGAGCGGCACCTGCGCGTTGGCGTAGGCGTAGATGACCTTCGCGCCACGGCGGATGATGCCCGCATGTTCCTGTTCGGCGCCCGGCTTGTAGCCCGGGGTGTCCACCAAGGTGACGACCGGCAGGTTGAACGCGTCGCACAAGCGCACGAATCGCGCCACTTTTTCGGATGAGTCGACGTCGAGAATGCCGGCGTTGACGTTCGGCTGGTTGGCCACGATGCCGACGGGATGGCCGTCGATGCAGGCGAAGCCGACCACCGCTGAAGCGGCGAACAGTTCGTGCACCTGCACGAATTCACCGTAGTCCACGATGCAGCGGATCACGTCGAGCACGTCATACGGCTGGCGGTCGTTGTCCGGCACGAGGGTGGCGAGGCGTTTGGCCACGTCACGGTCGGCGCGGGTGGCCGCGTACGCGTAGACCGGCGGCTGCTGGTCGGAGTTGGACGGCAGATAGGCGAGCACGGTACGCGCGTAGTCGATCGCATCCGCCTCGTCCTCGCCGAGATAGTGGGCCACGCCGGACGTGGCGTTGTGCACGTAGCCGCCGCCCAGATCGTCCATGCTGATCACTTCGCCGGTGGCCGCTTTGACCACGTCGGGACCGGTGACGAACATGTTGGAATTCTCGCGGGTCATGATGATCAGGTCGGTCAGGGCCGGGCAGTAGACGGCACCGCCGGCGCAGGGGCCGAGGATCAGCGATAGCTGCGGCACGAAACCGCTGGCGTCGCAGGTTTTGCGGAACAGGTGGCCGTATTCGGTCAACGCGGCCACACCCTCCTGGATGCGCGCGCCACCGGAGTCGATGAGCGCGATGATCGGCACCTTGAGGTCGAGCGCCTTGTCCATCAGATGGCAGATCTTGCGGCCTTCGGCCACGCCAAGCGTGCCGCCTTTGACGGAGAAGTCCTGCGCGTAGACGGCCACTTTGCGGCCGAACACCTCGCCGAAGCCGGTGATGACGGCGGAGCCCGCGCGGCCACCGTTGATGTCGCCGCCGCGGAAACGGCCGATTTCCTCGAAGGAACCGGTATCAAGCAGCAGGTCGAGACGTTCGCGCGCGGTCAGCTTGCCTTTGACGTGCTGGCGACCGCGGGCGTGGTCTTCGGCTTCGGCGGCGAGCTGCGCGGCACGCAGCACGGACGTACGGATCGGCTGCGATTCGCGGGCTTCGGCAGCCGCTTCGTCACCCAGTCGCTCCTGCTGTTCCATGACGACCTTCACGGCCTCTTTGACGGCCGGGCTTGCGATGATGTCGGTCATTTCGCGCCGCCTTCCGTCTTGGTTTCCGTATTACCGTCCGTTGCCGGCTTGCCGTCAGCCGCCTTGGAAGCGCCGTTGACGTCGATGGTCATCAACGTCTCGCCCGCTTCGATGCCTGCGGCCGGGCCGACGAAGATCTTGGTGACGGTGCCCTTGACCGGCGCGTACACGTAGTTCTCCATCTTCATGGATTCGAGCACGACGAGCAGGTCGCCCTTGGCCACGTCCTGGCCTTCGGCGACGTTGATGCGTGTGACGACCGCCTGCATCGGGCTGGCGATCACACCGGACTGGCCGTCGTTGCCCTGCTGCTTCTTTTCGACGTGGTGCAGGCCCTGTCCGCGCAGCGGCTGGATGGCGCGCTTGGCGTCACGCGCCTTGGCGCCGCCGGTCAGATTGGCCACGATGTCGTTCGGCACGGTCAGCGACACACGATGGTTGTTGACTTCGATGACGAAGGTTTCGCTGGATTCCTTCTGCTCGGCTTCCTTCGCACCCGAAGCGCCGGCCATGGATGCCGGCTGGCCGCCCTTGGTGGAGGATGCTTCCTTGTTCAGGTACTTGCGTTCCAGCCATTTCGTGCTCACGTCGTAGGCCACGCCATGCTCGGCGGTGAACTCGTCGTCGTTGAAGATCTGCTCGAACAGGCTTGCCGGGGTCGGCACGCCTTCCACCTTGAGCTCTTCCAACGCGCGGCGCACACGTGCCACGGCTGCCGCACGGTCGGAGGCGGTGACCACGAGCTTGCCCATCATCGAATCGAACTTCGGGGAGACGGTGTCGCCTTCCACCACGCCGGAATCGACGCGGATGCCAGGGCCGGACGGCCATGCGAGCTTGGTCAGCGTGCCGGAGCTCGGCGCCAGATTCTTCGCCGGATCCTCGCAGGTCAGCCGGAGCTCGAAGCTGTGTCCGCGCAGCGGGTGGTCGACGGTCAGCTCGCCGCCGTTGGCGATGGTGAGCTGTTCTCGCACCAGATCAAGGCCGCAGACCTCTTCGCTGACGGTGTGCTCCACCTGCAGACGGGGATTGACCTCCAGGAAATACACCTTGCCCTGTTCGGTCACCATGAATTCGCAAGTGCCCAGACCGATGTAGTCGACCGCTTCGAAAAGCCGGCGTGAGTAAGTCTCCAGCTGTTCGAGCACGCCGTCGGAAAGGAACGGCGCCGGCGCTTCCTCCACCAGCTTCTGGTTACGGCGCTGCACGGAGCAGTCGCGGGTGGAATACACGGTGAAATTGCCGTGCGAATCGCGTCCGCACTGCGTTTCGACGTGACGGCCCTTGTCGATGAACCGTTCGACGAAATACTCGTCCAAATCGCCGCCCTGCAGCGCATCGTGGTTCATGTAGAAGCCACGCAGCTCATCGTCGTTGTGCACGAGAGTGATGCCGCGGCCGCCACCGCCGTCGGTGCGCTTGAGCATCAGCGGATAGCCGTGCGTGTGCGCGAAGTCGAGCAGCAGTCGCATGTCGGAAATCGACTGGGAAATGCCGGGAACCGGCGGCACCTTCGCGAAAGTGGCCACGCGGCGGGCCGTGATCTTGTCGCCCAGGTCGACGAGCGCCTTCGGATTCGGGCCGACCCACGTGGCGCCGGCGTCGAGGACCTTCTGCGCGAAGCTTGCGACTTCGGAAAGGAAGCCATAGCCGGGGTGCACCGCGTCGGCACCGCTGCGCTGCAGGATGTCGATGAGCAGATCCTCGTTGAGATACGTGTCCTTGTAGGTGTCGCCAGACAGCAGATACGCATCATCGGCCATCTGCACGTACTGTGCGTGACGGTCCTGTTCGGCGTAGACCGCGACCGTGGGAATCCCCATCTCACGTGCGGTGCGCACGACTCGAAGCGCGATTTCGCCGCGATTCGCCACCAGTAGTTTGTTGACATTCTTAGGCATAATGTCAAGTTTGGCGGTCGAGGCGTGATTCGACGAACTCGTTTCCCACAAAAGATTCGCAATCTTTTTGTAAGGCTCCACAAACGTTACCGAAACCTAGCAACCCTACGATGGGGAGCATTGATTGACGAAAGACTCATTTTCGTCAGTTTTTGTAGCATCCTGTAGCATCCGCAAAAAAGGGAGGATTTCACCATGCGCAACGCAATCCTGACCATCTCATCCGCGGCCAAAACGGCCACCAGCGGCAAATTCGGCGCCGTTTTGAAGTCCACGCTGTTCGCCGTGCTGCTCGCCGCCGCCTCCATGGCGGGCGCCGTGCCGATTCCGGGCACTCCGGTTCCGATCACCCTGCAGACCTTCGTGGTCATGCTGGCCGCGCTGATGCTGCCGTGGAAGCAGGCGGGCGCCGCGGTGCTCATGTATCTGGCCGCGGGCGCGGCTGGTCTGCCGGTGTTCGCCGGCGGCGCGTCCACCATGGCTTTGGTCGGCCCGAGCGCCGGCTTCCTCATCGGTTTCCTGCCGGCCGCCGTCGTCACCTCGCTGCTCAAGGGCAAGGCGCGTGTCGATTCCCCGAAGCATGCTGCGTTGACCGCCGCACGGTATCTGTTCGCCTGCGTGGCCGGCTGCATCGTGCTTGACTATCTGCTCGGCTTCATCGTGCAGTCCGCCATTACGGGCGTGGCGATGCCGGTGGTGGCCATCGCTTCGATGGGCTTCATTGTGGGCGATTGCATCAAGGCGGTTGTGGCTTCGTTGGTCGCGAGCGGACTGGCAAAGCTGCAGTGACTTTTATCGGCAGCGACTTTTCTGCGGTAGTTTTCTACGACTTTTTGCTGGGAATTTTCTGCTGAGGGTTTTCCGCTGAGAATTTCCGCTGTGATTTCCGGGTTTCTTCGTGATTTCCGGGTTTTGATACAGTCTTCCGTTTTCGCTGTGATTTTCGTTTTCGCTGTGTCCGGTGGGGCCGGCGGATACCAACGTGCGACACGCTCCGGGCCGCTCAGGCCGAGTTTTTTACGGTCTTACGTTGGTCTCCGCCGGCCCCACCTCGTTTTGGGGGAATGTTGCGTTTGCGGGTGGCGCGGTTTTTGGATATTGCGATTTTGGGAAATGCCGTTTTTCTCGAATATTGCGTTTTTTGAAACGTGCGATTTTCGAAAAAGCGCTTTACGACTTTATGAGGGATGAGGGTTAGAGAATTATTGGGGTAGGACGCCTACGTCGGCGGTGTGCACGGTGTGCAGGTTGCCGTTGTCGTCTCTGATGGTGAGGGAGGCGTCGGGGTTGAGTTCCAGCGCGGTGCCGCGCAGGGTGGTGCCGTCCACGAAATGCGCCTCGCATGGCTTGTCGAGCGTCCAGCAGACCGGACGCATCTCCTCCATCGCACGCGTGGCCTCGCGATGCGGGTCGGCTTCGAAATCGGCGAGCCTTGATCGCAAACCGTCCACCAGATGGGCCGCGATCATGTCGCGCAATGTCATGGAATCGGGCAGGCCATGCGCGACCAGCTGCAGCGACGTGGCCTTGTCGGTTGGCAGATGGTCTTCGGGGACGGTCAGGTTCAGGCCGATGCCGAAGACGATGCCGACGCGTTCCGTTGCGGCAGCCACATCAGTGGTACCAGTCGCACCGTCCGCGATGGGAGTTGCGGCAAGCGGAACCATTTCGGCGAGCACGCCGCCCAGTTTCTTGCCGTCGACGAAAATGTCGTTCGGCCATTTGAGCACGATGTCCTTGCCGAGCGGGCTGCCGCAATCGCGGATGGCCGCGATAATCGCGTTGCGCGCCTCGCAGCCGGCGATCATCTGCAGCCAGCCGTTGACGGACGTGTCCCGCACAATCGCCGTAGGCACGCTGACCACCAGGGAGACGATGAACGACTCCCCCACCGCGCTGGTCCATTGATGGTCGAGACGGCCACGGCCGGCAGTCTGCTCGTCGGCGCAGATCGCCACGATTTCACGGCCGGTCCAATCGCGTCCATCGCAGCCATCGAGGCCATCTCGGCTGGTCGAGCCGAACAGCGCGCCTTTGCGCACCAATTCGGCGGCGTACGTGTTGGTGGAGCCCACTGAGTCCAGCGCGATCACCTGGTCGGCCGCGACGCAGGTGCATGGCATGGTCAATGCGGAATCCAATATGGTCGTCATGATTCCTTCTCCTGTCCGTCGAGCTGTCGTCCATCAAGCTGTCGTCCATCAAGATATCGTTCGTCGGCGTCCTGCTTGTCGGACTGCTGTCTGTCGATTCGGTGCCCGCCGATACGCCGTTTGCCCGCCGTCGACGTGCCAACGTACGACGCCTCGCGTGCGGCAAGCCGCGCGGCACGCGACTCGCGCCAGAACTCCAGGCACAGGAATCCGAACACGAATGCGATCGGAAGCATATGCCGTTCGAAATTGTTGGCCGGTGCGGTGATCATCACACCCATAAGCAGCAGCAACGGCAGATGCCATGACAGCGACCGCCATCGGCGCAGCACCACTTCGGCGGCGCCGATCAGCAATGTCAGCGTGACATACAGGTTGCCGTGCGTCACCCAGCCAAGCACGGGAATCTGTCCCCATTTCTTGGCGAAACCGGCCACCTGGTTGCGCCACTGGTGGTTGTACAGGTGAATCCATTCGTTGTCGGACTGCACGTAATCGTTGTTCACGTAGTAGTCCATCGACACGTATGGCAGGTCGGTCACGTTGAAGTATCCGAAGCATTCGGCGAAGAGCGCATCGAGCGCGATCTGAGGATTCGCCTTGACGATCTGCCACCATGCGTCATTGAAATCCTTCATGTCGTCCTTGGTGACGGTACGCCACTTGTAGCTGACCTTCTTGGACTGGATACCCGACGATTTCACCGGGTCGGCGTCCTGCTGGAAGTACGATTCGGCCATCTGGTCGAGGTTGAAGACGGGAGCGAGTTTCTTGGCCGCGTCCTCGGGAATGCCCTGCGGATTGTATTTCGCCACGCGGGCGATCTGCTGCAGCTGGATGCCACGGCTTTCGATCGGATCGCCGCCGATGACGGCACCGCTGTTCACCAGATAGACGAGGCCGCCATGGATGAGCACGGTCGGCAGCATCAATGCGACCACGTACGTCTTCCAACGTTTACGGTCGTTGATGATGGCCAGCAGCGCGGCGAACAGAATGATGTACCACGCGTATTTGGCGCTGATCAGCATGACGCAGCTCGACATGAACAGTGCCGCCAAGGAACGTTTGCGCAGTTTCATGGGCTTGCCGTTGATGGTGGGCAGCGCCTTGATATGCGTCATATGCAGCTCATACCACACGCCGAACCACCAGACGAACGCGAACGCGAACAACGGCGATTTGGTCAGTGAGATCGTGGCGAACACCGCCAACGGGCACACCATGAAGAACAGCAGAATCACGAAGCGCGTCTTCGCGCCGGCGCGCAGTCTGGACGGACGCGCCACCACACCCGCCTCGGGATGGGTGAAATCGCGCATGTTCCAGCAGTCGTGCCGTTCGGGATGGGAGAAGTCGAACGTGCCGACGCCCAGCCTACGCCACGGCAGATTGAAGAAACGATTGGCGGTGGCGGCGCAGCAGAACGCGGAGAACAGCCATTGCAGCGCGGCCAGCGCCACGATGCCGGCGTCGTTGGAATCGGTGAAATACCGGGAGACCGCGGCGAACGCACCGTAGAAAACGGTCAGCACGATGTTGTGCTGGTCGGTCAGATACGTGGGATTGGCCGGCCACATGTAATGCGCGGTCGGATAGATGTCCATCGGCACGAATGAGAAGAAGCCGATGTATGGCTGTTTCAGTCCGGTCCACTGGTTCAACGCCCAGCTGAATTCGCGGATCTGGGAGCGGATGTCGGCGCCGTACGCGGCAAGCAGGGTGGTCGGAATCCACAGCCAGCCGATGACGAACAGCAGCATGAGCTTCCACCAGCAGTCGGTGCAACGTGTCAGCTTGCGGCCGATCCAGACGATCACCGCATGGATGGCGCGTCCCGGACGACTATGCGCGGCGTCGCTCAGATGATGCAGCATGATGCCCAATACCGTCGTCGGCGTGCCGGACACCTCCTGACACAGCTTGACGTATCGACGTGAGAAATACGTCGGCAGCACGCGCTCGCCACGGCCGTAACGGACCAGCGACCACAATATAGCAAACGAAACAACGAAGGCGATCGCCATGTACAGCACGTTGGCCCAGCCGAAGTCGGCGAGTCCGGTGCCAAACCAGTACAGCGGGCCGATGCCGCAGCACCACGCCACCCACAGGCATGCGAGCACGCCCAACGTCCAGCTGAGGAACGTGTCGGCTTTTCCGGCTTTCTTGTTTTCGCTCATAGTCGGCATATTACCGCCACTGCGCGAATGGGGACCGGAACGGTCGGCGAACGTGCGGCAATTTGCAGATACGACGATTAGAATGGACGGTTATGAACTCCGAGCAGGCAGACATCCTCGACCTTTTGTCAGGCCATACCGACGATACGACCATCGAGCGGTTGGCTTTCGAATGCCTGTTGACGAACATGACCGACGATCGTGTGGTCTCCTTGATGAACATTCTCGGATGGCAAGGCGATTTCAACTGTTTTGCGATCGGCGGGGTGCCTTCGGCCAGTCTTGCCTCGACATCCCTCGCCATCCGCAAGGCGGTGCGCGATTTGGGTGGCGAGCATGTGGTCATCGGCACGTACGGCACTTTCCTGCTGGCTTTGGCTTGCCAGATGGGCGCGGTCACGCCGGAGGTGACCTGTACCGCGGTCATGCCGGCGTTCAGCGAGGACGAGCCACTGTATTTGAGCCCGGTCCGTTCCGGTGTGGCGGGGGCTTCGCATGCGTTGCGTGAGACGATGTTCTCGCTGCAGGCGGCTCCGGCGCTGTCCACTCCTTCCCGTCCGCTGCGTGCCGACGAGCTGTTGCCGGAGCGTGCGCTGCTGGGTGATGATTACGCGCGTGAGGAACTGTATCGGAACGTATATCAGGTGCTGCGCGGCGAGAATCCCGATGATCCCACTTATCTGACGGTGTCCACGTTCCTGAAGTATGGCAGTTCGTTGGAGAACACGGCGAAGGAGCTGAATGTGCATCCGAACACCGTGCGCTACCGCTTGAAGCGTGCCGCCGAAACGACCGGCTGGGATGCCACCGATCCGCGTGACGCGTATGTGCTGACGACCGCGCTGGCGATTGGCCGTATGCGCGACCGCTGAGCCGCTGCCCGGGTGGTGTGGCGTCTGGGTACGCCCGTTGCGCCTGTCATCCGGTCATAAAGTCATGAATCTTTCCGAACATATGAAAAGACCCGCATGCTGCGATTGCAGATACGGGTCTTTTGGTGAAGCTTAGCTTCTGTGCACTCAGGCAACGACCGCCGGATCAACCGGGACGCCCGGGTTCATCGTGGAGGTGATGGTCGCCTTGGTGACGTAGCGGCCCTTCACGGTGGACGGCTTCAGACGCTTGACTTCGTCGGCCACAGCCTTGAAGTTCTCGTCCAGAGCCTGCTCGGTGAAGGACATCTTGCCGATGAGGAAGCTCAGGTTGCCGTTCTTGTCGACACGGAAGTCAACCTTGCCGCCCTTGATGTCCTTGATGGCCTTGGTGACGTCCATGGTCACGGTGCCGGTCTTCGGGTTCGGCATGAGGCCACGCGGACCGAGCACGCGGCCGAGGCGGCCGACCTTGCCCATCATGTCCGGGGTAGCCACCACGGAATCGAAGTCAAGGAAGCCGTCGGCGACCTTCTGCACGAGGTCGTCGTCACCGACGATGTCGGCGCCAGCCTCGAGAGCCTCGGTGGCCTTCGGGCCACGGGCGAACACGAGGACCTTGGCGGTCTTACCGGTGCCGTTCGGCAGGTTCACGGAACCGCGGACCAGCTGGTCGGCCTTGCGCGGATCCACGTTCAGGCGCAGCACGGCCTCAACGGTCTGGTCGAACTTGTACTCCGGCATGCTCTTGAGGAGAGCGATGGCTTCGTTGGCGGTGTAAAGGTTGTTGCGATCGATCTTCTCAGCCGCTTCGCGATACTTCTTGGAACGCTGTACCATTAGTCCTTCTCCTCTCAGTCGGTAACCGTGATACCCATCGAACGGGCGGTGCCCGCGATGATCTTCATGCCGGCTTCGACGTCGCGTGCGGACAGATCAGCCATCTTGATTTCAGCGATCTCACGGACCTGAGCCTTGGTGACGGAGCCGACCTTGTGGGTCAGCGGGTTCTCGGTACCCTTCTGGATGCCAGCGGCCTTCTTCAGCAGAGCTGCTGCCGGCGGGGTCTTCAGGATGAAGGTGAAGGAACGATCTTCGTAAACGGTGATCTCAACAGGGATGACCTGGCCCATCTTGTCCTGCGTGGCAGCGTTGTACTGCTTGCAGAAGTCCATGATGTTCACGCCATGGGAACCCAGAGCCGGGCCCAGCGGCGGAGCCGGGTTGGCCTTGCCGGCCTGAATCTGGAGCTTGAGAAGCGCCGAGACTTTCTTCTTAGGAGCCATTGTATGGTTCTTCTTTCTGTGAAGCGGTGGTTAACGGCACCGGAGTAGGTCTCCCGCGTCCGGTTCCTTCCGCAACGTATATTGCTGTGCTGTGCTAGCAGGTGCCGCCGCCTTGTTCAGGCACACGAGACCCTCCAGACACAACTTTTCTATTATGTGATTCCGCCACGACATTGCGCGTATGGCAATACATACAAAGAAACCCCGCCGAAGCGGGGTTCAAAAGAATCACGATTTCAGGTTCCTGAATGGGTGTGACGCGTGCGGTAGCAAGGCGCCCAAGCGCAGGCGTACCAAGGTGCGTCAAGCTTGGAGCAACGCAGCTAACGCTCCGTCATGCACGTTCAGGCTAATTTTTCAACCTGGTTGAAGCCCAGCTCCACCGGCGTGTCACGGCCGAAGATGGACACGAGCACGGTGAGCTTCTGCGTGGACGGATCCACTTCGGAGACAACCGCGGCCATGGTGGTGAACGGTCCATCGGTGACGGTGACCTGATCGCCAGGAGCGTAGGAGACCTCAAGCTTGCGCTTCTTGGCTGCGGCCGGCTTGTCTCCGGCGGCCTTGAGAGCTTCGGAAGCGATCATCGGAGCCATCATGGAGACGACTTCCTTGCGGGTCAGCGGTGCCGGATCCTTGGTCGGGCCGACAAAGCCGGTGACGCCTTCGGTCTCGCGGACGATACGACGGGCGTTCTCATCCGGCAGCATGCGGATCAGCACATAGCCGGGGACACGCACGCGGGTGATGACCTTCTTGCCCTTTTCGGTGTGCTTTTCGACTTCCTCCATCGGCACTTCGACCTGGAAGATCTTGTCTTCCATACCGAAGCTGGCCACGCGGGATTCGACGTTGGTCTTCACGCGCTTCTCATAGCCGGAATAGGTGTGCAGCACATACCACTTGCCTTCAAGCGTGCGCAGGCTCTTGGAGAATTCCTCGACGGCCTTGGCACCGGCATCCTGCTCAGTGTCTTCATCCTCAGTGGTTTCCGCGGTCTGCTCTTCCGGAGCGTCCTGCTCGGACTGGGCCTGCCCATCGGTCGCCTGATCGGCGGCGACGGCCTGGACGGCCTCGCCTTCGGCCGGCAGCGCCTCAACAGCGGCAGCAGCCTCGGTATCAGCCTTGGAAGCCTCGTCGAGGTTGTCGGAAAACACTTCGTCAGTCATGCACTTTCACCTTCAAGTTGTTTATCAGCCGAATATCCACAGGGTCAGCTTGCCCAGACCGTAGTCCATGCCGGTGACCAGTGCCATCAGCAGCAGCACGAAGATAAACACGGCGAGGGACCAGAAGAACAGTTCCTTGCTGGTCGGAGTGACGACCTTGCGGAGTTCGTCGATAATCTGTTTGATGAACAAGCCAATGCGCATGAAGATGTTCGGCTTAATGGCCTTCTCGCTGTTCTTCGCCTTCGCCATAATAATCCTCCGCTGGGCTTGTTGTAAGAAGCTTGGCAGGGAAGGCGGGACTCGAACCCACAACCTACGGTTTTGGAGACCGTTGCGCTACCAATTGCGCCACTTCCCTAGGTGAACTCTGCCGTCTCCACTTGCCGGCGAGGATTCTATGCAAAACCACGCAAGAAGCAGACGGCAAAACCGCCAAGTCGAAATAATAGCGGGTTTTCGCGACTTCGTCCAACCCGATTCACGACGAATCGCAAGAAACCGCTATTTTCCAACGAAAAAAAGATTCGCGCCCGGCATGTCACCAAAGCGCGAATCGCTAAAAATATCGTCTATCAACTGAACTTTTCGTCAGTTGAGCGCGGGGCCGGTCGGCTCAGTCCTCGACCCAACGCTTCATGCGACGCATGCCTTCGACCAGATCGTCGTCGGCAAGCGCGTAGGAGAAGCGCAGGTAGCCGGGAGCGCCGAACGCCTCGCCCGGGACGGCGGCGACATGGCCTTCGTCAAGCAACGCGGCGGCCAGTTCGGACGTGTTGGCGAACGTGGTCTTGTTGGTGCCGAGCGGCTTGTTCAGCAGCGCGGTCACGTCGGCGAACGCGTAGAACGCGCCGGTCGGGGTCGGGCAGTTCACGCCTTCGATGCCGTTCAACGCGGCGACGATGGTCTGGCGGCGCTTGTCGAATGCGGCGCGCATCTCGTAGACAGCGTCCAGGGAGCCGGAGACGGCTTCGATGGCGGCACGCTGGGAGATGTTGTTCACGTTGGAGGTCATGTGGCCCTGCAGTTTGGATGCGGCCTTGGCCACGTCGGCGGGGGCGATCATCCAGCCGACGCGCCAGCCCGGCATGGCGTAGGTCTTGGCCACGCCGTTGAGCACGAGCAGCTGGGAGCGTACTTCGGGCACCGCGGCGCCGATGTACGTGGTTTTGGCGCCGTCATAGTTCAGGTGTTCGTAGATTTCGTCGGAGATGACCCACACGTGGTGTTCGATGGCCCACTGCGCGATGGCCTTGACGGTTTCCGGCTTCCACACCGCGCCCGTCGGGTTGTTCGGCGTGTTCACGATGATGGCCTTCGTGTGTTCGGTGCGCGCGGCCTCGATGTCCTCGATGCTCGGCTCGAAGTTGCGGTCGGCGCCGGCGAACACGGTCACGGGCACGCCGCCGGCGAGCTTCACGGCTTCCGGGTAGCTGGTCCAGTACGGGGTGGGGATGATGACCTCGTCGCCCTCGTTGAGCAGAATCTGGAACGATTCGTAGACGGCCTGCTTGCCGCCGTTGGTCACGATGACCTGGCTTGGGTCGACTTCGTAGCCGGAGTCGCGCAACGTCTTGTCCGCGATGGCCTGGCGCAGTTCCGGTAGGCCGGCGGTCGGCGTGTAACGGTAGTTTTTCGGGTCCTGCACGGCCGCGGCCGCGGCCGCGACGATCGATGCGGGGGTTGGGAAGTTCGGTTCTCCCGCGCCGAACCCGATGACGTCGATTCCGGCGGCCTTCATTGCCTTCGCCTTGGAATCGACGGCCAGGGTAGCGCTCGGAGCCACGTGATTGATACGGTCGGATAGAGTCTGCCAGTCAGCCATAGTCATGCCTGTAATGCTAGACCTGCCACGCGAAAAACGACAGCCCCACGACACACGTCTATTTCGCCGCGAACGCTTCGCTTGAAGCGAAATCGATGGCCTAACCACACCTTTTGCACTGGCTCAGACCAGTACGAGATTGTCGCGGTGCACCAGCGGATGCGCGTATTCCTCGCCAAGGAAACGCTTGAGCTGGGCCGTATTGCGTCCTAGCATCTGCGGGATCTCCTCGGAGTCGAAGCCGACCAGGCCCTTGGCCAAATGGTTGCCCTGCTCGTCGTCAACCCAGACGGCGTCGCCGGCGGCGAAATCGCCCTTCACTTCCACCACGCCGGCCGCAAGCAGGCTGGCCGCTCCCCCGCGCACCGCCTTGGCCGCGCCGGAATCGGCCACCAGCGTGCCCTGCGGGTGGGAGGCGAAGCCGATCCACAGCCTACGTGACGAACCGCGGTCGTTGATCGGCGCGAACGCGGTGCCGACCGGATCGCCCATCATCGCGGGACCTGCGTTCGACGCGCATGTCAACACCGCGGGAATGCCGGACACCGCGGCGACGCGCGCGGCCTCCATTTTGGTGACCATGCCGCCGGTGCCGACGTTCGAGCCGGTTCCGCCGACCTGAACCTTCGCCAGCGCGTCCTCGACGTTCGGCACATAGGAGATGCGCTTCGAGCCGGGCTCGCTTGGCGGCGCGGTGTACAGCGCGTCCACGTCGGTGAGCAGGACGAGCGCGTCGGCGACGACGATGTTGGCGATGAGCGCGGACAGACGGTCGTTGTCGCCGAACCGGATCTCGTTGGACGCGAGGGAATCGTTTTCGTTGATGATCGGCACCGCGCCCAAGTCGAGCAGGCGGTCGAGCGTACGGCGCACGTTGCGGTACTGCTGTGGGGCGATCGTGTCGGAAACGGTGATGAGGATCTGTCCGACACGCAGCCCGTACCGTGCGAAAGCGGCTTCGTACTGTGCCATCAGCAGGCCTTGGCCGACGGCGGCGCACGCCTGCTGGTCGGCTACGTCGGTCGGACGCTTGTCGAAACCGAGCGTGCCGAAACCGGCCGCGATCGCGCCGGAGGAGACCAGCACCACGCGTCCTCCCATCAGCCGTACGCGGGCGATGGCCGCGACGAGCGCGTTCAGACGTTCCGGATCCAAGTGTCCGCTCGGCTCGGTCAGCGAGCTGGAGCCCACCTTCACCACGATGGTCTGCGCTTCGGCGATGGCCCTGCGCACTTGCGCTTGCGATGGCGTGTTCATAGTTCCTCCCGGTACCGTTACCGGCTATTGAAAAAGCCCACCGACATGCCATCGGCACATCAGCGGGCTTCGTTGGATGGTTCTATTGTTCCACATCCTCGTCGTCGGCGGTCTCGCCACGTCCAAAAAGACTGGTTTCGTCGTGACGGTCGTCGTCCACGGAAGGATCGGCCCAGTGTCCTGCCTTGCGTTCGGCCATCATGGCTTCGCGCACGGCCTGACGGGCGTCCATCATCTCGTGGTACTGGCGACGGCGTTCCGTGTTGGAACGACGCTGCGCACGACCATCCGATTCCTGCAGTCGCAGGTCGACGCCGCGTGCGCCCAACTGGGTGCCGTCGAGCATTTCCGCGCCGGCCGCGATGGTCGGATCCCAATCGAATTCCACGGCACGGTCGCCACGGCCGATGCGCACTTCGTCGCCCGGCTTGGCGCCCTTGTGTCGCAGCTCGTCTTCGACGCCCAGCTTGGCCAGACGGTCGGCAAGGTAGCCGACGGCCTCGTCATTATCGAAGTTGGTCTGCATGACCCAGCGTTCCGGCTTGGTGCCGAGCACCTCGTACCAGACTTCGCCGTTGCCGTTCTCCTTGCGTTCCACGGTGAAGTCGAGCGCGTTGCCGCCTTCGTCGTTACGGCGACGGCGATTGCGCGGCTCCTCGAGCGGCTTGATGACCACGCGGGCCTCTTCCTCGGCCTGCTCGCGTTTGGCGACTTCCGCGCGCATGTTGGTCACGAGGTCGGCCAGCGCCCAGTTGAGTTCCTTCAGACCCTCGTGGGAGGCGGTGGAGATGATGTAGACCTTGAGGCCGAGCTTTTCGAATTCCGGCTTGACGAATTCGGCGAGTTCCTTGGCTTCCGGCACATCCACCTTGTTGAGGATGATGATGCGCGGACGTTCGGGGATCGGAATCGCGCCGAGCGGCAGTTCGAGCTTGCCGGCGTATTCGGCGAGCTCGTGTTCGAGCGCCTGGTAGTCGCTCATCGGGTCGCGGCCGGGTTCGAGGGTGGCGCAATCGATGACGTGGGCGATGATTTCGGTGCGTTCGATGTGGCGCAGGAATTCGAGGCCGAGGCCCTTGCCCTGGGATGCGCCCGGAATCAGGCCCGGCACGTCGGCGATGGTGTAGCGCATGTCGCCGGCCACCACTACGCCGAGATTCGGCACAAGCGTGGTGAACGGATAATCCGCGATCTTCGGTTTGGCGGAGCTCATCGCCGCGATCAGGCTAGACTTGCCGGCGGACGGAAAGCCCACCAGCGCCACGTCGGCGATGGACTTGAGCTCGAGGATGACGTCACGTTCCTCGCCCGGCTCGCCCAGCAGTGCGAAGCCCGGCGCACGACGGGTGCGATTGGCCAGCGCCGCATTGCCGAGACCACCGTTGCCGCCCGCGGCCACGACGAACTTGTCTCCCGCGTGACGCAGGTCGGCAAGCTGCTCGCCCGGATGCTTCGGCTTGCCCTGCGGTCCCTTGGCTTCGAACACGACCGTGCCCACCGGGACGGGCAGGATCAGGTCGGCGCCCTTCGAACCGTCCTTCGTGTCGCCCAGGCCCATGGTGCCGCTTTCCGCCTCGCGATGGGGCATGAAACGGTAGTCGAGCAGGCTGTTGGCGTTCGAATCGGCCATGAAGATCACGGAACCGCCGTCGCCGCCATTGCCGCCGTTCGGGCCGGCCAACGGCTTGTATTTCTCCCTACGGATGCCGGCGGAGCCATTGCCGCCGTCGCCGCCCTTGACATGGACGGTCACTCGATCCACAAAATCACTCATGTATCTACCTTACATAACAGAAAGACCGCGTCCATATGGGCGCGGTCTTTCATCAAAAGCGTTATTTGCGCGTGTCTCAGGCGGCAATCACGTCGACGACCTTGCGGTCACGACGCACGCCGAACTTCACGCTGCCGTCCTTGAGGGCGAACAGGGTGTGGTCCTTGCCCATGCCGACGTTCTCGCCCGGGTGGAACTTGGTGCCACGCTGGCGAACGATGATGTTGCCGGCCACGACGGCTTCGCCGCCGAACTTCTTCACACCGAGGTATTGCGCGTTTGAATCGCGACCGTTGCGCGAGCTGGACGCGCCCTTCTTATGTGCCATGTCTGTTCCTTTCGGTCCTTGACTCTAACCCTACGCGAATCAGGCGATAGCCGTGATCTTGACGAGAGTCAGCTGCTGGCGATGGCCCTTGCGACGAGCAACGCCGGTCTTGTTCTTGTACTTCATGATGCTGATCTTCGGACCCTTGGCCTCATCGTTGACAACCTCAGCCTTGACGGTGAGCTTGGCGAGATCCTTGGCACCGAGGATGACCTTGGAGCCGTCCACCACGAGGGCAGCCGGGAACTCCACGGTGTCGCCCTTCTTGGCGTTGAGACGGTTGACGAGGATGACGTCACCGACCTCGACCTTTTCCTGATGGCCGCCGGCCTTCACAATAGCGTACATATCCGTTCCTTTATTAACTTGGAAAGCTTACTGCCCGGCACGTTCGAGCCTCGCGGCCAGACACCAGCAATCTAATTTACACATACCCGCGTACAACCGCAAGTCTGCTCCCGGCGTGTCAGGTTGACATACCGGGATTTTCCTTTATTCTTCTTGTTCTTCCTCGCCCAGGTCCGCATTGTTGGCGGCCACGGCTGCCGCCGCGATCTGCGCGAGTTTGGCCTTCACGTCCGGCGAGGAGCCCTTCGGCACCTGCACGTCCGTGCCATGGCCATGCTTGTTGGTCTTGACGAACGGATCGCCACCCTTCAGGGCGTACGGATCGTCGTAATCCGCCGAAACGGTCGGTTCGTCATGGAGGATGAAGCCGCGGCCCTTGCAGGTCGGGCATTCCTCGGAGAACGCCTCCACCAGACCCTGGCCGATGCGCTTGCGCGTCATCTGCACCAGTCCCAGCGAGGTGACTTCGGCCACCTGATGCTTGGTGCGGTCGCGCGCCAGGCACTCCACCAGTCGGCGGAGCACCAAATCCCTGTTGGCCGGCATGACCATGTCGACGAAGTCGATCATCACCATGCCGCCGATGTCGCGCAGACGAAGCTGTCGCGCGATCTCTTCGGCCGCTTCGAGGTTGCAACGGGTCACCGTTTCCTCGAGGCTCTTGCCGCGGCCGATGAAACGGCCCGTGTTCACGTCGATGGTGGTCATGGCCTCGGTGCGGTCGATGACGATCGAACCGCCGGACGGCAGGTAGACCTGACGTTCCATGCCCTTACGCAACTGGGAGTCGATCTGCCACTTGTCGAACACGTCCTTGCCGTCATGTTCGGCCGGATCCCACTTCTCGAGCTTGTCTTTCAGGTCGGGGGCCATCGTGTCGAGGTATTCCTCGATACGCTCGTACACGCGGTCGCCTTCAACGATCATCTTGGAGAAGTCGTCGTTGAAGATGTCGCGCACCACGCGGATGGCCACGTCCGGCTCGCCTTGCAGCAGCTTCGGACGCTTGCCGTGCAGGAACTCGTCGCGCTTGGCGGTGATGCGTTCCCACTGGCGCACCAGGTTCTCGAGATCCTTGGTGATGGCCTCTTCGGAAGCGCCTTCGGCCGCGGTTCGGATGATCACGCCCATATCCTTCGGCGCGATCTTCGACACGATGTTCTTCAGGCGGGCGCGCTCACGCTCGCTCAGCTTGCGGCTCACGCCGGTCATGCCGCCGGACGGCACCAGCACGAGGAAACGGCCGGCCAAGGTGACCTGCGAGGTAAGCCTTGCGCCCTTGTGGCCGATCGGATCCTTGGTTACCTGCACCAGCACCGGATCGCCCGACTTGAACGCCAGTTCGATACGACGCGGCTGGCCTTCCAGACGTGCGGAATCCCAGTTCACCTCGCCGGCGTACAGCACGCCGTTGCGGGCCTGTCCGATGTCCACGAACGCGGCCTCCATGCTCGGCAGCACGTTCTGCACGCGGCCAAGATAGATGTTGCCGACGGTGGCCACTTCCTGGATGTCGGACACGTAATGCTCGACGAGCACATTGTCTTCGATCACGGAGATCTGGGTGTGGCGCTCACGTTCGCGCACCACCATCAGACGCTCGACGTGTTCGCGACGGGCCAGGAAGTCCTGCTCCATGAGCTGGTTCTGACGGCTGCGTTCACGACGGTTGTCGCGGCGGCGCTGCTTCTTGGCTTCCAGACGGGTGGATCCTTCGACGTCGGTGATTTCGTCGATGTACTGCTGCTTGCGGGAGCGACGGGACATCGTCTCGTCCGATTCCTCGGCCTTCGACCCTCCACGGCGGCGGCGACGGCGACGGGTCACCGTGCCCTCTTCCTCATCGTCATCCTCATGACGGCGACGGGATTCGCGTTCGGAGGTCTGCTGCTCGTCGGCTTCCTCATGGTTGCCGCGTCCGCGACGGCGGCGACGGGTGCGCGTCGGCTGCTCGTCGTCATCATCGTTTCCATTGCGGGACTCGTCATCGATCGGCGCATACGTGATGCCATCGAGGACCAGGTCCTCCTCGATCTGCTCCACTTCGGCAGCGGCGCGACGTTCCTGCGCATTCAGACGACGGGAACGACGGGAGCGGCGGGAATCGCCATGCTCATCGTCTTCGGCGTCGTTGTTGCGGTCATTGCCGTCATCACGGCCGCGACCGTCATTCGAAACGTCCGTGCGGTCCGCATCGGCCGTGTCGTGGCTGCGACGGCGGCGGCGACGGGTCGGACGGTCATCGTCGCGGTCATCACGGCTGTCACGGGCATCGTCCGAACCTCTGCGGCCCGTATCGTCGGCATCGTCATCGTCGGACGATCCACGGCCCGCGGGGGCGCCGGCAGGAATCGGCTCCTGGAACAGCAGCGACGTCATCGGACGCGGGTTGTGACGCGTCTCATGGCCTTCCGGCAGCGCGCTGACGGCGTCGAGCGCACGGTCTTCGGATGATTCGTCACGATTGCCGCGATTGCCGTAATCGTCACGATCGTCACGGTCATCACGCGGCTCGTCGCTGATACGGCGACGGCGACGCGACGGGCGATCGTCCTCGTCCTGCACGTCCACGGAGGAACGACGGCGACGGCGCGGACGCTCGTCACGCATCTCATCGTCGTCATCGTAACGGGTCACGCGACGACGACGCGGACGCGACGGCTCGTCGTCATCGGCATCATTGAAATCGGCGGAATCACGCGCAGACTGGGCAGGCTCAAGCTTCGGCTCCTCAAACAAGGGGGCTTTGGCATGCTCCTCGACCTTCAGCTCCAAAGACGCGCCCGCGGCACCTACGCCACGCACCACGCGGCGACCTCCACGACGGCGGCGCGGAGCCGGATCGGCAGACACAGAACCCGCACTGCTTGCCGCATTATTGGTTGAATTATCGGATGACACAACAGCCTCGACCTGATCGAGGCCCTCATTGGTAGTAGGCACAACGCTCCTCGGCAACGCGCTGCAATCGCATCGCCTTCACTCAAGCCCCAACGGTTCTCACACCACGCTCTCACCGTGGCCGCGCATCATGGCGCCCGTAGGAAGCAACTTCCGTCAAAAGTCTTCATCATGCGACGGCGGACACCTGCGCTCGCGACTCACAGAACATTCACGCGAGGGGATCAACGCCATCGGATGCGTCGGCGGTTTTGCAGAACCACCGTCTATAAGTATGACACAAAAAACAACGGAGCGTGACAGGACGGGAAATTTATTCCCCCTGCACGCTCCGTTTTCCAATGATTCGCGTTGACACGCCGTGAATGAACGTGCGCCGGCATAGTGGTTCAGCAGCGGTTCAACGGTGGACCAATAGTGGTTCTGCGGCAAGCCAGCGGCAGCGAATTAACGGCGATTCAACGGCAGCTCAGCAACGACTCAACGGCGATTCAACGGCAGCTCAGCAACGACTCAACGGCGATTCAACGCAGCCAGTCCTCCAGCAGGTCGGCCATGAGCAGCAGATCGGTCTCCGGCAGCTGCTCGTCCTGCTTGTGAGCCAGCAGCGGGCTACCCGCGCCGAGATTCACGGCCGGAATGCCCAGAATCGCGAAACGCGCCACATCCGTCCAACCCAGCTTGGCAAGCGGGTCACGACCGGTACGTTCCTTGACAAGCGATACCAGCGATTGGGCAAGCGGCGAATTGAGGCCCGGACGTGCGCTCGGCGATTCGTCCTTCATCTCGATGCCGAAGCCTTCGAACACGCCACCGGTGGCCTGATGCTCGCCGTTGCCAAGTTTCGCGCCCGCATCCGCGCCGATCATCAGCGCCTTCGCCTCGGCGAGCGACTTGTCCGGCGCGAACCGGTAGTTGACGTGCACACGGCACTCGTCGGGAATCACATTGGTGCCCTTGCCGCCGGAAATCAGCGTGGCGTTCAGGCCCTCCTGATAGGTCAGGCCATCCACTTCGATGGCGCGGTTCTCATGTGCGTTCAAACGGTTCAGAACCTCGGCCGCCGCGTGGATCGCGTTCTTGCCCATCCAGGCGCGGGCCGAATGCGCGGCAACGCCGTGCGTGATCACGTCGAATCGCATCGTGCCGTTGCAGCCGCCCTCGATGCCGCAATCGGTCGGCTCGCCGATGATCGCGAAATCGCCGGTGATCCAATCCGGATGCGACTCGACCACCTTGCGCAGGCCGTTCTTCTCGGCCGCGACTTCCTCATGGTCGTAAAACACGTACGTCAGATCATATTTCGCGTCCGTCAGCGTGGCCGCCAGATACAGCATGACCGCGTCGGAACCCTTCATATCGGTGGCGCCACGACCCCAGATCACGCGCTCATGCTCATGACCGGCCGCCACATCCTCGCGAATCAGCGGATCGCCCGGCTGAAGCCATTTCGGTGGGAAATTGTCGATAATCGGCACCGTGTCGAGGTGTCCGGCAAGAATCACGCGGCGCTCGCGGCCGAAATCGGTGGACGCCACCAACGTGTCGCCGTGCCTGCGCACTGTCAGATGCGGCTGTTTTTTCAGGAACACCTCGACGGCGTCCGTCAACGGGCCTTCGTCATCGCTGACGGAATAGCAGCCCATGATCTGCCTCATCAGCTCGTTCAACTGCTCCTGTTTGCTGGCGGAAGCGGAAAATCCAATCGTAAGTTCGTTCATGCCGTCCATTATCCGGCAAAACGCGCCGTCAATCGTGTATCGGGCTCGCTTTTGAGACGTGCATACGACCGACGCGCGCTTGGTGCCACACTAGATAGCGGTCGAAAGGCAACGGCCGCAACGAAAAGGAGAGTGCAATGCCGGGTCTGTTAAGCGCGATGGAAGGTTTCTGCGTCATCGGCATCGTCATCGCCACCGGCTATGTGGCCGCGCGCATGCGCATCGGCGGGCCGACCGCGCAGATGGTGCTCAACAGGTTCAGCTTCTTCGTGTCGAGCCCGTGCCTGATGTTCGCCATCCTGTCCAAGGAGAAGATCTTCGAGATCTTCCACTCCTCCATCGTCGTGGCGTTCTTCTCGGCCGTGCTGGTGGGCGTGGTCTTCCTGATCCTCAACCGGCTGTTCTTCCATATGAAGGCAGCGGACGCCACCATCGGCGCGCTGAATTCGCTGTATTTGAATTCCAACAACATCGGTCTGCCGATCGCCACGTACATTCTGGGCAATCCCGCACTCGTCGCGCCGATCCTGGTCATGCAGCAGGCGGTGTTCACGCCGATCGGCCTGACCGTGCTCGACGTGACCACCAAAGGCAAGGTGTCCGCGAAGGAGATCCTGAAACAGCCGTTGCATCAGCCACTGCTCATCGGCTCGCTTCTAGGTATTGTGGTGTCCGCGATTTCCGCGAAGGTCGGCTATTTCGTGATTCCGAGCTTCATCTACGACCCGATCGACATGATCGGCGATTCCGCAGTGCCAATGATTTTGATGGCATTCGGCATGTCGTTGCACGGCACGAAGCCGCTGCAGGACAAGTCGAATATTCCCGCGGTGTTCACAGTGGCCGTGCTGAAGAACATCGTAATGCCGATCATCGCGTTCCTGCTGTCGTATTTCGTGATGGGCTTCCGTGGCGCCACGCTGTACGCGTGCGTGGTGCTCGCCGCATTGCCGACCGGGCAGAACGTCTACAACTACGCGGCGCGGTACAACGTGGGTCTGTCGTTCGCACGCGACGGCATTCTGTTCTCGACGTTGTCGTCGCCGATTTTCATCGCGATTATCGCGGTGCTGCTCGGCTGACCTCGCCAGTCCTCGCCGCGGTATCCACGACCGCCGCGGCGAGGACATCAATCGTCCATACGGTAGCCGGCATGACCGAGCCCGTGCGCCGCATGATTCGCGGCACACCCTCCGAGCACCATCAGCGCATAACACAAGCCGATTCCCGCGGCCAACGTAAGCAACGAAGCCGGATTGAGCAACGACGTTGCCAGAATCGGAAACAGCAACAACACCGAGCACCCCAATGAAACGGCCATCACCGTGTTGAGCGGGGTGATCACTTCCATCATGCGTGCCTTGTCGAGCGTCGCCTCATCCGTGCCTTCCAACGCAAGCATGCGGTACTCGTCGGCCTGGTCGTAGACGTTGCCCGTCTGCATCACGCCGGAACTGACGGCGGCGAGCACCGCGGCAAAGGCGAGCGTCAGGAAACCACCCATCGCTATATCGCGCATGTACAGCATAGATGGGTCGAACGGGTCGTGGTTGCCTCCGATTCCGGTGGCAAGCAATCCGCACACCGACGTCATCCCCGCGATGAACACAGCGAGCGCCACACCGGACACGTTACGCCAAGCACGCTTGGGATTGTCGAGGATACGGCGCATGGCAATCATAGTGGCCGCGTCCTTCGGGTGTTTCGCACGCGATCTGGCGCGCATCGCCACCACCCAGGTACCGACGACGTTCACCATGGCGAAACCGAGGAAGAAGACGCCGAAGATGATGGCGTAGACCACCATCTGACCCAAGTGCGCGAATGCGGAGACGCTGTTGAGCAGCAGGTAGCCTACGGCCAACACGGCAAGGAAAATCAGTGCGCGCCATGCGGATGGCATGGGTTGTCCGGTACGTTGCGTCACGCCAAGCGGGGTGATGGCCACGCGGCGTAGGGCGACCAGCGCGGAGACCAAGGCAAGCAGCGTGACTCCGACGGTCACGGCCGCCAGAGCAGGCAGTCCCACCCACAACTGTTCGAAGGTGAAATGCTGGTTTTGGAAGTCGAGCAGCATGATCGCCGGTATCAGCGCGAAGTAGCCGGCCATGCCGACCAGCGCGCCAAGCAGAGCCTGGCCACCCGCATCGAGCGCGGTGAGTTTCGTGACCTGCGCGGTGGTGGCGCCCGCAAGTCGCAGTGCGGCGAGACGTGCGTCCCTGCGGGAGGCCGCGAGACGGGCCGCCGAGCCGGCGAGCGCCACGAACGGCACGATGAGTAGCAGACTAGCGAATGCGGCGAGCAGCACATAGCCGTCGGAATAGGTGTTCATGACGGTTGTGGCCTGGTCGGCCGTCCAATGGCCGTCGCCGACCGTGGCGACGAGCTTGTCGACATGCGCCAGGGTTTTGGACCATGTTTCGTATGTACCGGGCGCGCACCTGTTGGAATTGATCATGCAACCGAACGTGTGGTCGGCGGAGGCCCGCCAGATGAAGCCATGCAGGCCTCCGAGCACGGTTAGGAAGACGGCGGTAGCGGATGCGAAGGCAACGATGGCCAGCGCAGAGGTGCGGCCGGATGTGCCGCGGGTGCCGGAGCGGTGGAACAATCGCCATAATCGGAACATGTTCATCGTGCGCCTCCGGCGGTAGGTTGGGATTGCTGCGGCGAGCTCAGCCTGCCGTCACGCATGGTAACGGTGGCATCGCAGAATGCGGCCACGTTCGAATCGTGCGTCACCACGACCACGGCCGCGCCGGTCTGTCGTGCGGTCCGCATGAGAATGCTCATGATTTCGTGGCCGGTGGTCTGGTCGAGCGCGCCGGTCGGTTCATCGGCGAAGATGACTGCCGGCTGCGCGGCGAGCGCACGTGCGATGGCGATGCGCTGCATCTGGCCGCCGCTCATTTCGCCGGGACGTTGTTGCGCGAGCTGGCGCAATCTCAATCGTTCCAGCCATAGCATGGCCGTGTCGGTGGCCTGCTGGTAGCTTGCGCCGCCCAGCATCATCGGCAACGCGATGTTTTCGATGGCCGGCAGTTCCGGCAGCAGCTGTCCGGATTGGAAGACGAAACCGAAGGCGCTGCGGCGCAGTTTGGTGCGGTCAGCGTCGCTCAACCGCGCCAGGTTGGCACCGCGAAACATCACATTGCCGGCTGTCGGGGTGATGATGCCGGCGAGTGCGTGCAGTAACGTCGATTTGCCGGAACCGGACGGTCCCATGACCGCGATGCTTTCGCCTGCCTGGATGCCGAAATCCACGTGATTGAGCGCCAGCATGTGTGTGGCGTTCGGTGTAGCCTGTTGGGTCGAATAATCCATGACCAGATCGGTCGCGTGAAGTATGTGTTCCATGTTTCCTACGGTACGGAAACGGATTGGTCCCGGCCATCAGACGGCGGGATGAACTTACAGGTTTCCTTCCGGCATGCATCATCCGCAAGGATTAGCGTAATCGCGGACTGCGGATGAGATGCCGTATGTCAGACGAGATGCCAGGAGAGGCGGTGCAGGTCGCTGGGCCCGAATTCAGCGATGGCGTCACGGTGTGCGGCCGAACCGTAACCCTTGTTGTGGGCCCATTCATAGGGTTCATATTGGGGTTGCGCTCCCAGTTCGACCATGAGCCGGTCTCGCGTGACTTTGGCGATGACGGCTGCGGTGGCCACGGTGGCGCAGTACCTGTCGCCCTTCACTTTGGTAGAGACTTCCGCAGGAACCGGCACGTCAGGCGCGTCGAAGGTGTTCAGCGCTTTGGTGATGTAGTCGTTCGGTCCGTCGAGGATCGCACCAACCTTCACCGGCTTGCCGTCAAGCATGCCATCGCCGTCGATGCCGAGTTTCTCTTCCGCTTGGCCGAGTGCGCGCAATGCGGCGATGCCAAGCGCATAGGAGATGCCCCAATCGTCGATTTCCGTGTTGCTGGCCGAGCCGACCGCCCAGGACGCGCACCACGATTTAAGCTCTTCGAATATGGCTTCGCGGCGGTGTTCCGTCAGCATTTTGGAATCGGCCACGCCGTCGGGCACTTGCAGCGGCGACGGACCGGACAGATCGCACGTGCGGATTGCGGCGGCGCCGACCATGACGGGACCGGCGAGCGAGCCGCGGCCGACCTCGTCGAAGCCGACGATCACGTCGTAGCCGGAGGCCGCGGTCGCCCGTTCCATATCCAATGTAGGCACTATGGAAACGGACATCAGTCGGCAGATCCTTCCGGCACGTCCCTGAACACGTCGTGATGCGCGTCCAGCGTGCTGATGTGGTTCAGCGGCCAATACTTGACCAGACCGACGCCGACCACGTCGGAAACCGGCACGAGGCCGTGCGAGGAATCGTCCTGATGGTAGCGGGAATCAGCGGAATTGGCGCGATTGTCACCCATGACGAACACATGTCCCGCAGTCACTTTTTCACTGAACGCGAAGGAGCTGGGGTCCACGCCGGAGCGGATGTACGAAGTTTCGTCGATGGCCACGCCGTTGACCGTGACCGGCTTGCCGGGCCCCTCGCAGGCCACGGTGTCACCGGGCAGGCCGATAAGTCGTTTGATGAGGTAGTCGCCGCCGAATCGGCCGCTGTTCTCCTGCTGCAGCCAATGGTCGGGGTCCTTGAAGACCACCACGTCGCCGCGCTGGAGCTTGAAGACTTTGGGGGTGAGTTTGCTGGTGATGACCCGGTCGCCCGGTTCGATGGTGTTCAGCATGGAGCCGGACGGAATCACGTAGAAGCCGAACAGGAACATGCGCACCAGCAGCACGATGACGATGGGTATGCCGCACCAGATCAGGGTGTCTCGTAAGCCGAAGCTTTCCTCGCTTTCGACTCTTCTTCTGGCATGCTTCATGGGATTCCTTACCGTCCGGTTTCACGCACTGGCCCCTATCATAGCGGCCCAATATAGAAAATCGGCTCCTCGACGGGTTGCCGAAGAGCCGATTTCACGCTTTATTTGCGATTCGAACTCACTTCTCGGAGTTGTCGCGGCGCTCGACGATACGAGCGGCCTTACCGCGCAGGTTGCGCAGGTAGTACAGCTTGGCGCGACGCACGCGGCCCTTGCGGACCACCTTGATGGAATCGATGACCGGGGAGTGCAGCGGGAAGCGGCGCTCGACACCGGTGCCGAAGCTGATCTTGCGGACCACGAAGGTCTCACGAACGCCGCCGCCCTGACGAGCGATCACCACGCCGGTGAAAGCCTGCAGACGGGAGTTGTTGCCTTCCTTGATCTTCACGTTGACTTCAACGGTGTCACCAGGACGGAATGCCGGGATTTCCTCAGCCGGCTTCAGGTGCTTGGCGTCAAATGCCTCAATAGCGTTAACCATTGTGTTTCCTCGAGTCGCCGCCGCATATCAGCGCACAGGTAAGGGCCTCGTACGGCGTTCTTGCGATTGCCGTCTCAGCCTGTTCTTCCGCTCCGCAGGTCTGCCTGCGAAGGGTTGCCGATCCGCCGGAAATATTGCGATTGCGCACGTCCGCAGCTACCTTCGGACGTTCCGGCTGGACCTGAAGAAAAGCGGGATTATGCGGCGTCCCGCCTTTCGGCACAGCAATAATCAAAAATACCCCATCCGCAAGACACGGATGGGGCATCTCGTTCAGCCACACGTCACGCGGCTTTATGCGCGCCGATCGTGAGTCAGGACTCGCGATACGAACAGCCCAGCGGGCTGTTCGTGGCGGCTCTCAGAGAAAGAGTCGCGCGCGACACCAGGCACAGCGTTCTGCCCAAAGGTCAGAACTCACGGTTCGCGCGGTAGAACTTGATCAGGGACTGGGTGGACGGATCCTGGGCGGCCAGAGCCTCGTCATCCTTGGAGATGGCCGGGGTGATTTGCTTGGCAAGCTGCTTGCCGAGCTCGACGCCCCACTGGTCGTAGGAGTCCAGACCCCACACGGTGCCCTCGACGAAGGTGATGTGCTCGTACAGGGCGATGAGCTCGCCGAGCGCGAACGGGGTCAGAGCCACGCCGAAGATGGAGGTGGTCGGACGGTTGCCGGTGAACACGCGGGCCGGGACGATCTCTTCCGGGGTGCCCTCAGCGCGCACTTCGTCGGCAGTCTTGCCGAAGGCCAGGGCCTTGGTCTGGGCGAAGTAGTTGCCCAGGAACAGCTCGTGCACGTCCTGGTCGCCGTCCTTGGTCGGGTTCGGGGTGTTCACGAACGCGATGAAGTCGGCCGGGATGAGCTGGGTGCCCTGGTGGATCAGCTGGTAGAAGGCGTGCTGGCCGTTGGTGCCCGGCTCGCCCCAGAAGATCTCGCCGGTCTCGGAGGTGACCGGGGTGCCGTCCCAACGCACGGACTTGCCGTTGGACTCCATGGTCAGCTGCTGCAGGTAGGCCGGGAAGCGGTGCAGGTACTGGTCGTACGGCAGCACGGCGTGGGAGGCGACCTTGAAGAAGTTGCGGTACCACACGTTCAGCATGCCGAGCAGCACGACGACGTTCTTCTCGAACGGGGTGTTGGCGAAGTATTCGTCGATCTCGTGGAAGCCGTGCAGGAACTCCTCGAAGCGGGCCGGGCCGAAGACCACGGCGAGGGAGGTGCCGACGGCGGAATCGACGGAGTAACGGCCGCCGACCCAGTTCCAGAAGCCGAACGCGTTGTTCGGGTCGATGCCGAACTCGGCGACCTTCTCCAGGTTGGTGGAGACGGCGACGAAGTGCTTCTTGATGGCTTCGGCGTTCTTGGCGTCGGAACCGTCGATGGCGCCCTTGGCCTTGAGCTCTTCGAGCAGCCAGGTGCGGGCCTCACGGGCGTTGGTCAGGGTTTCCAGGGTGGTGAAGGTCTTGGAAACGATGATGAACAGGGTGGTCTCCGGATCGAGGCCCTTGGTCTTCTCGGCCAGGTCGTTCGGGTCGATGTTGGAGATGTAGCGGGCGGAGATGCCGGCGTCGGCGTACGGCTTCAGAGCCTCGTACACCATGACGGGACCCAGGTCGGAACCACCGATGCCGATGTTGACCACGGTCTCGATCTTCTTGCCGGTCACGCCGGTCCACTCGCCGGAGCGGACCTTGTCGGCGAACGCGTAGATGCGGTCGAGCACCTCACGCACGTCCTTGACGGTGTCCTGGCCGTCGACGATGTACTTGCCCTCGTCTTCGACCGGGCGGCGCAGCGCGGTGTGCAGCACGGCGCGGTCCTCGGTGTTGTTGATGTGCACGCCGGTGTACATAGCCTTGGTGCGCTCATCGAGCTTGACGGCCTTGGCCAGGTCGGCGAACAGCTGCAGGGTCTCCGGCTTGATCAGGTTCTTGGACAGATCGAAGTGCAGGTCGCCTGCATCGAAGCTCAGCTTCTCGACGCGCTCGGCGTCATCGGCGAACCACTGCTTGAGGCTGATGCCCTCGGACTGCAGCTCGTCGTAGTGCTTCTGCAGCGCGGCCCACTCCGGGGTCTTGGTGGCGTCAACGGGAGGATTGATGGCCATGTTGATAGGTCCTTTCATCATCACTGTGAAGCGGAACGTGACGGTGGAATCTCGTTCGATTTTCCACGGCACGAGCCGTTTTCTTCACCTCACAAGATACTCACAAAAGCCGACAGAACAACACAAAAATGTTTCCCGAGTTAACACATTCGGTCGGAAGCGCGATATACCGCGGTTCCGACCACTTTTCAGCGGCGACATGCCAGATAAACGACGATTACTGAAATCGTATGCAACGTTCAGCGGAAAAGCTTCAACGCACGTGAAAACGGCTGTCGTATGCAACGATCGCATTACGATTACGTACGCAACTTACGCACGACCACGCACGCGGCTTACGCAAGTCAGGCGATGGCGGCGAGCAGGAAGTGCGCGCCGGTCATCATGACCAGGCCGATGATCGCGGACACGGACAGCGAGAAGCCGGCGAGTTTCGCATTGCCGAGCACTTCGTCGGTGAACAGGGTGGAGAACACGGCGATTGGCGCGAGGCAGCACATCACCACGGCTTCGCGCACATTGGCGCCGAACGGCAGCACGAACCATGCGCAGACGGCGGACAGCAGGCCGAATGGCAGTCGCAGGCCGATGATCTTCAGCAGCTTCATCACATCGTCACGGCCGGCGGGCAGGTCCATCAGCATGCCGACCATCAGCATGGCGACGAACGAGTTGGCGTTGGCGAGCGGCTCAACGAACGTGGCCACGACGGCGGGGATCTTCACATTGGCAAGCATGAGCACGATCATGACCAGGTAGGTGTCGAACGGGATGGAGCCGAAGAAGCCTTTCGCCACGTTGCGTAGCAGCGCGTGGCGTGCCAGCCGGCGGGCATCGCGATCCTTGGGTTTCGTATACGGCAGCACCGGCGCATGCCCCTGGTACTGCTCGTCCAAGGTCTTGCCGGGCTGGATGTGCAGGAGGGTCTGCGTCATGACGTTCGTGCCGGCCGCCACCATCACGCAGTTGCCGATGTCGAACATGGCCGCTGGCACGATCGCCGCGGTGCCGAGAAACGCCTGTACCACGGGGAAGCAGAAGCAGCCGATGTTGAAGCCGGAACCGTTGAGCATGGTGAACACGCGATCCTGCACAGGCGTGTGACGTGTGGTGAGGAAGATGAGCACGGGCGGGATGAACGCGACCACGAAGCCGAAGACGGAGATCCACAGCATGCTGGAATCATGCGGGTTCGTGGCGAACGAGTAGATGATGGCGCAGGGCAGAACCAGGTTGAACAGGGCGACCTGCATGATGCGGTAGTCGCGGTTTTTGAATTTGCCGGCGCGTTTGAACAGGTAGCCGGTGAGGATGATGGCCAGCAGCGCGATTGGCTGAATTAACGTGGACATGTGCGCGAGATGGGACTTGAACCCACACGTCAAAGACACAGGAACCTAAATCCTGCGCGTCTACCAATTCCGCCACTCGCGCAATCACCATCCGCGCACGGCGAAAACCGATACGCACGGATGCACATATGCAAAACCCTAGATGCTCGGAAAACCTCCGAACATCTAGGGCAGTGGAGCCACTTGACAGAATCGAACTGTCGACCTGCTCATTACGAGTGAGCCGCTCTACCGACTGAGCTAAAGTGGCGCAATGCCCGGTAAGCATACGCTAGCCGCGCACAAGAAACAAAGCATAGCGGAAAAACCGGACGAGCACAAATCGCACGCACGCCATCCAGTGTCGTGCGCCACGGCAAGCGCCCGTCGCGGCCGTCATCCGATGTTATTTGACCAGCGCTTCGATCGATGCGACCAGCGCGCGCAGCGCCTTGCCTCGATGGGAGACCGCGTTCTTCTCGGCCGGCTCCATTTCGGCGGACGTGAGCTTTTCGCCGGCGTCGACCGCACGCTGCGGCTGATCGTTCGGCACAAACAGCGGATCGTAGCCGAAACCGTTGGCGCCGCGCGGGGCACGCAGCAGCACGCCCGGCATTTCGCCGACTTCGACGGTTTCGCTGGCGATCATGTACGGCTTATCATCATCCGCACCGTCCGTCTTGCGCTCTCCCGGCACGACCAGCGCGGCGGCGCAGCGGAACCGTGCGGTGCGCTTGCTGTCGGGGATGTCGGCCAGCTGCTTGAGCAGCAGCGCGTTGTTGGCCTTGTCGTTGCCGTGCTCGCCGGCCCAGCGTGCGGACAGGATGCCCGGCGCGTTGCCCATGACGTCCACGATCAGGCCGGAATCGTCCGCGACTGCCGGGCAGCCGGTGCGTTCGGCCACGTCGCGTGCCTTGATGAGCGCGTTCTCCTGGAAGATCACGCCGTCCTCGACCGGATCGGGCAATCCCAGGGAGCCTGCGGAGACGAGCTCGATGTCGGCGGCGTCCGCGCCGAGACGTTCCTCGAGAATGCGGCGGATTTCCGCCAGTTTGCCTTCGTTATGCGTGGCGACGATGATCTTCATGCCTTACGGTTCCTTCCGTCGTTTTCCTACTTATATCTGTTTTGCGTTGTTCCATGCGCCGAGTCGCCGGCATCGGACCGTCAACGTCCTACATTCAGCGCATGCCGTGCCGTCGATCGGCTCAGTCGAGCGCGAGCGCGGCGCGTTGGGCGGCCTGCAGCTCCCTGTTGCCCTTTTCGGCGAGGTCGAGCAGGGTGTTGAGTTCGGCGCGGTTGAACGGACGATGCTCGGCGGTGCCCTGGATCTCGATGAAATCGCCGGAACCGGTCATGGCCACGTTCATGTCGGTCATGGCCTGGCTGTCTTCGATGTACGGCAGGTCCAGCATCGGCTTGCCGTTGATCACGCCGACGGAGACGGCGGAGACCCAGTCCTTGAGCACACGGTCGGCGGACTTGACGTGCTTGTGTTCCTCGGCCCAATGCATCGCGTCGACGAGCGCCACGTACGCGCCGGTGATCGAAGCGGTGCGGGTGCCGCCGTCGGCCTGCAGCACGTCGCAGTCGATCTGCACCTGGTTTTCGCCGAGCGCCTTCATATCGACGACGCCACGCAGGCAGCGGCCGATCAGACGGCTGATCTCGTGCGTACGGCCGCCGATCTTGCCGCGCACGGACTCGCGGTCGGTGCGGTCGGCGGTGGCGCGCGGCAGCATCGCGTATTCCGCGGTGACCCAGCCCAGGCCGGAGTCCTTGCGCCAGCGCGGCACGCCGGCCGTGAACGTGGCGGTGCACATCACGCGCGTGTTGCCGCATTCGATGAGCACGGAGCCTTCCGGAACGTCCGTGAAATGGCGGGTGATGCGCACCGGGCGCAGTTCGTCGACCTTGCGTCCGTCCGCACGCACCACGGTCTGGTCGCCCAACATATCCTTAATCGCTACCATTGCTGTTCTGCACTTCGCTTTCCGCTGATTTCGGCTTTTGCCGCCGTCCGATTACTCGTCTTTTCAGCATTCGACCCTATCACCAGCCAAGCACGCCGCGCCTCGAGACCCCTCCTGCACGTATGATGGGATGCAACCAAAGATTGGCCACCGTGGGTCCTACACTTATGGTCAGTTTCACCAAAAGTCAAGAAAGGCTTTGGAAATGCTGGATTATTCACCCGCACTCATGACCGACATGTACGAATACACCATGCTTGACGCTTGCCTGAAGGACGGCACCGCCAACCGCAAGTGCGTATTCGAGATCTTCACCCGGCATCTGCCGCTGGGCCGCCACTATGGCGTGGCTGCCGGACAGGGACGCATCCTCGACGCGCTCGAGAAGTTCCACCTCGACGACAACGACCTGAAATTCCTCGCCGACCGCAAGGTGGTAAGCCCGGAAACCATCAAATGGCTGGAGAACTTCCACTTCTCCGGCTCCATCAAGGGCTACCGCGAAGGCGAGATGTTCTTCCCGAACTCGCCGATCCTGCAGGTCGAAGGCACGTTCGGCGAATGCACGCTGCTGGAAACGCTGCTGCTGAGCATTCTGAATTACGATTCCGCCGTCGCCTCCGCCGCGTCCCGCATGGTCAGCGCGGCGAAGGACCGCCCGTGCATGGACATGGGAGCCGCCGCACCAACGAATGGGCCGCCGTCGCAGCCGCCCGCGCCGTCCGTGGTGGCGGATTCAAGGGCACCGCCAATCCTGCTGGCCGCGCAAATGTACGGCCTCAAGGCCCATCGGCACCGCCGCGCATTGCTTCACCCTGGTGCACGACGACGAGCGGAGCGCCTTCGAATCGCAGATCGCCGCGCTTGGCAAGAACACCACGCTGCTGGTCGACACGTACAACATCGAAGAGGCCGTGAAGACGGCCGTCGACGTGGCAGGCCCCGAACTGGGCGGCGTGCGCATCGATTCCGGCGATCTCGCCTCCCTCGCGCAGCGCGTGCGCAACCAGCTGGACGCGCTTGGTGCCACCAATACGAAGATCACCGTCACCAACGATCTCGACGAGTACGCGCTGGCCTCTCTGCAGACCGCTCCGGTCGATTCCTATGGTGTGGGTACCATGCTCGTCACCGGCTCGGGCGCCCCGACCTGCGCGATGGTCTACAAGCTCACCGAACGCGAGAACTCCGCCGGCGAAATGCAGCCGGTCGCCAAGAAGTCGAAGGACAAGGCCACCGTTCCGGGCCGCAAGCTCGCCTTCCGCTCCTACGAATACTCGCTGGCCGACTGCGAACACGTCATCTCCGGCTCCGAAGACAAGCTCGCCGCATACCAGCCGGAAGACGGCTGGAAGGACCTGCTCGTCGACTACGTCACCAATGGCGAGAACCACAGCGAATACCAGGGCCACGACGCGATCGTCAACGCGCACAACTACCGCGCGCAGGCGCTCGCCGAACTGCCGATCGGCGCGCAGAGCCTGATGAAGGGCGATCCGGTCATCCCGACCGAAGTCACCGTGCTGTGACGTCCGTCATGGCGTGAACCGCCCTGTACAGCGCAAAAGACATAACAAAAACCGACGCCCGGTGAATCACCGGCGTCGGTTTTTGCATAACATACGACGTTGCGCCGCACTCGGTCGCCGCACCCAGCCGCCATATTCAATCGCCACGTTCAGCCACCGCAACCGGCGGCATGAATCGGCAACATGGTCGAACGGCAATCAGAACGAGCTGTTCATCATCTCGTCATAGATGCGCTTGCAATCCGGGCACACCGGGTAATGCGTGGGGTCACGCTTCGGCACCCACACCTTGCCGCACAACGCCACAACCGGACGACCCGTCATCTTCGATTCGGCGATACGGTCACGCGACACATAATGCGCGAAACGGTCGGCATCGCCATTGCCACCGTCATCAAGCTTCGTTTCCTCTTCAGGACGTTCCAGAACGGCGGTACCGGTACCCGCATCCGGGTTGGACAGCGGCGAAACCGGATCGTCGGATCCGAACAAGCCATCGAAAATCGCAAATGCCATAATTAAGACTCCTCACACAAGCCGCGATCGCGGCCCCACTGCCTTCCATCATAGCCGAGCCGCATTGCGCCGCCACCCGTATGCACGAACCGCGCCAACACGGGCATACGCCGATGTTGCGCACGTTCTCAACCAATCGCGGTACGCTTAAGGTTATGACAATTGCAGTTTGCCCCGGGTCGTACGACCCAGTGACCGCCGGCCACCTGGACGTCATCGAGCGTTGCGCGCGCTTTTTCGACGAAGTGCATGTGGTGGTGGCCGTGAACGCGGCGAAGACGCCGATGTTCTCCGAAGAAACCCGTGTTGAGATCATCCGCCAGGCGCTCGCCAAGCGCGGTTGCACCAATGTGAAGGTGGCGTCGACCACCGGCCTGATCACCGACTATTGCACGAAAATCGGTGCGACGGTCATCGTCAAAGGACTTCGGCAGAACGGCGATTACGAGGCTGAGCTGGGCATGGCATTGGTCAACCGCAAACTCGCCGGAGTGGAGACGCTGTTTCTGCCTGCGGCCCCGGACCTGGAGCACATCTCCAGCTCCATCGTCAAGGACGTGGCACGGCACGGAGGCGATGTGACGGGCATGGTGCCCGATTGCGTGATTCCGCTGCTCGGCGAGGCGCTCAAGAACGAAAAGAGAGCATGATGAGTGAAGAGACCAACGATTTCAAGCCGCTTGCTGACGCCGATGACGCCACGTCGCAGCAGCCGGTCACGGCGGCGGCCGATTATCCGGCCACCGGCGCTGTTGCCGGTACCGCAGCGACCAACAACTCCGCAACCGGCAATGCCGCCGACCGTGCTACGGATGAGCCGGCAAAGCCCGCGAAATCGTCGAAACCGTCGATTTCCATGTCGGACCTGCCCGACCTTCGTGCCACGTTCGATCCCGATGCGCCACTCGACGACAGTTCGGATCGCAGCCGCGACGAATTCACCACCGTCTACGACATCATCGACAGCATCGAAGAGGAATTGGACGAGGCCAAGCCGATTCTGTTCGCGCCGAGCTCGGTGCGCGTGGACCGCGAATCGTTCACCGGTAAGCTCGACAAACTCAAGAAGATGCTGCCAGTGCAGCTGGAACGCGCCTCCGCGCTGATGCGCGAATCGGAACGCCGTCTGGAAAGCGCGCAAACGCAAGCCAACGCGATCATCGCATCCGCGCAGTCGCGTGCCGCCGACACCGTACGCGAAGCCAACGAGCAGGCGCAGTTCCTTGCCGGGCAGGAGAACGTGACGGAACTCGCCAGGCAGAAGGCGCGCGGCATTCTCGACCAGGCGCAAGCCAAGGCCGACAAGCTCACGCAGAACGCCGACAAATACTGCATCACCATGATGGAATCGTTGCAACAGCAGGTCGACAAGATCGGCACCGGCGTGCAGGCGGGCCTGAACGTGCTGTACGATCGCCAACGCGAAGCCGGCGCGTATCTGGACCATCTCGATGCGGACGATTATCCGGAAAACTGAACAAGACGCGTAACACGCGTGGAACGCATAGCAAAACGCATAGCAAGAAAGCGATGAAAGACTGAACTATGGCACGTACTGAAGATTCCCCATGGGCCGTTTCCGTGGCGCAGGTGGCCTCGCGTCCGGGGCAAAGCAAGGAGATCGACGCCACTTTCCCCGCGCCGAGCGGCATCGGCGATGAGATCGTGGGCGTGGACGAAGGCGCGGACGTCGCCGTGGTCGGCTCGTTCGATTCGATCGTCGACGGCCTGATTCTGAACGCGCGTATCAGCGCCCCCGTGCATGCCGAATGCACGCGCTGCCTGAAGCCGATCCAGCGCGATTGGACGGTGAACGTCACCTCCTTCTTCCCGTATGAAGACAAGTCCGCCGCCGGCAAGGGCGGAAAGACCGGCAAGAACGGCAAGGAAGAGGAAGTGGACATCATCGCCGGCGAGGACGAGGCGGAAGACACGTACCCGCTGCTCGACGGCGGCGCATGGGCCGACCTCGAGGCGCTGCTGCGCGACACGCTGGTCGAGGAACTGCCGCTGCAGCCGTTGTGCAAGCCGGATTGCAAGGGCCTGTGCTCGCAGTGCGGCATCGACCTCAACGAGAACCCCGACCATCAGCATGACATGACCGACATTCGTTTTGCCGCGCTGGAAGGGCTGAAAGCCAAGCTGGAAGGCAAGGAATAAGCCGTTCGGATGGGATGGTCCATCGTTTGTACGGAGCTCACGTTAAGATACTGAACGCTTAAGCTCAATCGTTCGAACGAAATAGAGGAAACACAATGGCACTGCCTAAGTACAAGACCTCGCGCGCGAATACCCATTCTCGCCGCGCAAACTGGAAGGCCAAGGCCGCCCAGACCGTTACCTGCCCGAACTGCGGCGCTCCGACGCTGCCGCACATGGCATGCCCGAGCTGCGGTTCCTTCCGCGGCCGCGTGTACCGCGAGGCTGTCCGCTCCATCCACACCAAGTGAGTGGTTGCCGGATAACGGTATAAAGCATCGAAACCCTGCCATCGACGGGTGGCAGGGTTTCTTTTATTATTATCAAGTGATACGGCGATTGCATTGCGATTTATTTCCGCGTGCGATCGGCGTACGACATACGTTGCTTGCGTAGCAAAACCGCCAGATCAGCTGGCGTCTTGCCATGTGCGCAACGGCCACAACCACAGACCGCGGCAGGCTCGGCCCGCCGCATGAACGGTAAGGAACATCCATGGCCAAAGAGACCAATCAGGACAACGCGCAGGACAACACCCAAACCGAAAACGGCAACAATACCAACGCCGGCCGCATCGGCACCTCCATCACCCCCGAAGGCGAGATGACCGCCAATGTGTTGCTCGAGGCGCTCGGCACCACAATCGAGCCGGACCTGCTCGTCGAAGCGCTCACCCACCGCTCGTTCTCACACGAGCACGAAGGCGCCAAGAACTACGAACGACTCGAATTCCTCGGCGACGCGGTGCTCGAACTGGTCTCCACGGAAACGCTGTACAAGGTGCATCCCGACATGAACGAAGGCCAGCTGGCCAAAATGCGTGCGAAGGCGGTTTCCGAGGAATCCCTGAGCAAAATCGCCCGTGAAAAACTGCACGTCGGCCCGTACATTCTGCTCGGCCACGGCGAGGCGGAACAGGGCGGCGCGGACAAAAGCTCGATTCTGTGCGACATCGTCGAATCGCTGATCGGCGCGACGTTCATCCAGCACGGCATCGACGAGGCGCGCCGCGTGGTGCATCATCTCGTCGACGATACGCTGGCGGAGGTCGCCACCGAAGGTCCGGCGCTCGATTGGAAGACGTCGCTGACCGTCAAGGCGCATGAGATGGGTCTGCCCGACCCGCACTACCAGACGTCGGTCGCCGGACCGGAATACGCACTGGAGTTCACCGCGCGCGCGATTCTCGGCGATGGCGGCGAAGTCATCGGCGTCGGTACCGGCAGCAGCAAACGCAAGGCGCAGCTGGCGGCCGCGGAAATGGGCTGGAAGGCGCTTGACAGTCGCAAGGGCGAAATGGGCGGCAAGCAGAACGGGAAGACGCATAAGTCGCACCACAGGTCACACCGCAAGTCCAACGGTGGCACGCAGGATGCAGCGCAGGGCAAGTAACCGCGCAAACGGTAACGCAAGCGGCGGCACGGCCGGCGTCACGAAACAGCATTACAAGGCAGCGTCGCAATCGCAAAAAATATGGTCCATATCACAATGGCGCGTAACGCGCCAGAATATGGGCCTTTCCGGCGAACCAAGCTGTCAGCCGTTAGCATAGACTCATTATCAGAGAGGAATGCGGCTGCAATCCGCCACAAGCGGTTGCATAGCATTCCGTTTAAGGGGTAAAACGCGCATGAACGACGCGAACCGCGGCCCCTTACGAGGAAATTTTTCCACGAACGAGCATGAGAGGGAACATGGTGTTACCTACGCCTCTGCAGGCATTCAGCGGCATGCCAAAGGCATCCGCTACCACTGAAAAGCAGACCATTGTCGACGGCGAAAAGATGACCGGCGCCGAAGCGCTGGTTCGTTCGCTGGAGGATCTGGGCGTCAAGGACGTCTTCGGCGTTCCGGGCGGTGCGATTCTGCCCGTCTACGATTCCATCAAGGACGATACGAAGTTCCGTTTCGTGCTGATGCGTCACGAGCAGGCCGCGGGCCATGCGGCCGAAGGCTATGCGCTGTCCACCGGACAGGTCGGCGTGTGCATCGTCACCTCCGGTCCGGGCGCCACCAACATGATCACCCCGATCGCCGATGCGAACATGGATTCCATTCCGATGGTCGTCATCACCGGTCAGGTCGGCGTGAACGCCATCGGCACGGACGCCTTCCAGGAAGCCGATATCGTCGGCGCCACCTATCCGGTGGTCAAGCATTCGTACCTCGTCACCCGCGCGCAGGACATTCCGCGCGTGCTGACCGAGGCGCACTACATCGCACGCTCCGGCCGTCCGGGACCGGTGGTGGTGGACGTCACCAAGACCGCGCAGACCGGCGAGATGTACTATTCCTGGCCGCAGCGCATGATTCTGCCGGGCTACAATCCGACTACCAAGGCGCACGGTCGTGTGCTGTCCGACGCGGCGAAGCTGTTCGAGCAGTCGTATCGTCCG
>ENA-OQNL01000005-OQNL01000005.1-human-gut-metagenome-genome-assembly--contig:-NODE-5-length-53877-cov-4.496056_pt1 | contig 53877 bp, 37 predicted proteins | sample MGYA00242631_ERZ504884 | MGnify/ENA primary metagenome ERZ504884 (study PRJEB26092, sample SAMD00036395) | human gut metagenome | host: Homo sapiens | study: EMG produced TPA metagenomics assembly of the...
TCGCCTCCGATCTGGATGCGGCTTCCAAGGCCCAGTTGACCCGTGGTGCCCACCTGACCGAGCTGTTGAAGCAGCCGCAGTTCCATCCGTACTCGCCGGAACAGGAAGTCGTGTCCGTATGGACCGGCACCCACGGCAAGCTCGACGACCTCGACCTGAAGGACGTCCTTCCGTTCGAGCAGGGACTGCTGGACTACATCGACCACAACACCGATATCCTCAAGACCATTCGCGAGACCGAGGAATTCACCGCCGACACCGAGGCTGCCCTCGATAAGGCCGTGGACGAGTTCCGTTCGACGTTCGTCTCTTCCGCCGGCAAGCCGCTGGTCGAGAAGAAGCCGGACGTTGACAAGGCCGCGCCGGTCGATCAGGAAAAGATCGTGGCGGGAGAAAAGTAAGCCATGGGCTCGCAACTCGCATTGAAATCACGCATCCGCTCCACCGAGTCGTTGGCGAAGATCTTCAACGCTCAGGAGATGATCGCGTCTTCGCATATCGCCAAGGCCCGTGATGTGGCCCTGAACGCGAAGCCGTACACCGATGCGATTTTCGATGCCGTGCAAGCGTTGGTGGCCCACACCCATATCACGCATCCGATCGCGGTGAAGGACGAGAAGAACCCGCGCGTGGCTGTTCTCGCCCTCACCTCGGATCGTGGTATGGCCGGCCCGTACACCTCTTCGATTATCCGTGAAACGGAGTCGCTGCTGTCCCGCCTCGATGCGGCAGGCAAGCAGCCGGAGCTGTTCGTGTACGGGCGTCGCGGTTCGACGTACTACAAGTACCGTAATCGTGACATCGCGGCGACGTGGGAAGGCGACACCGACCAGCCCGGCGTGGAAATTGCTGAAACGATCTCCAACACCTTGATGGACGCCTACATGAAGCCGGCTGAGAAGGGTGGAGTTTCCGAACTCTACATCGTCTACACCGAGTTCATCAACATGGTGGTGCAGAAGGTGCGCGTGCTGCGCATGCTGCCGGTCGAAATCGTGAAAAACGAGACCAAGGTGCCCGATCCTGATGAAGAGGCACCGGCTACTGCGGATGTCGCTCCGCTGTACACTTTCGAGCCCAGCCTCGAAAAGGTACTGGATGCGATTCTGCCGAAGTACATTCAGTCCCGTATCCACGAGTGCCTGCTGACCGCGGCCGCGTCGGAAACCGCAAGCCGCCAGAACGCCATGCACACGGCAACCGACAACGCACGAAACCTGATCGACGACCTTACGCGCAAGCTCAACGCTTCCCGCCAGGCCTCGATCACCCAGGAACTTACCGAAATCATCGGCAGCGCTGACGCGCTGACCAAGAAGGAAGAGTAGGAACGCATATGGCTGACAACCAGACCACTGCGGCCGAGCCTACCAACGGTCGCGTCACCCGCGTCCAGGGCTCGGTTATCGACGTTGAATTCCCGGTGGGTCATCTGCCCGACATCTACAACGCCCTGAAAGTAACGATCGTCAACACCAGCGCCAAGGAAGAAGGCGAGGCGAAGGAGACCGAGATCACCCTCGAGGTCGAACAGCACCTCGGTGATTCCACGGTCCGTTGCGTCGCTCTGAAGCCCACCGACGGCCTGGTTCGTGGTGCCTCCGTCTCCGACACCGGCGCCCCGATCTCCGTGCCGGTCGGCGACGTGACCAAGGGCCACGTCTTCGACGTGTCCGGTAACATCCTCAACAAGAAGCCGGATGAGACCATCACCGTCTCCGAGCGTTGGCCTATCCACCGCAACCCGCCGGCCTTCGATCAGCTGGAGTCCAAGACCCAGATGTTCGAAACGGGCATCAAGGTCATCGATCTGCTGACCCCGTACGTGCAGGGCGGCAAGATCGGTCTGTTCGGTGGTGCAGGTGTGGGCAAGACCGTGCTGATTCAGGAAATGATTCAGCGCGTGGCCCAGAACCACGGTGGTGTGTCCGTGTTCGCTGGCGTCGGCGAGCGTACCCGTGAGGGTAACGATCTGATCGGCGAAATGGCCGAGGCCGGCGTGCTTGAGAAGACCGCACTGGTCTTCGGCCAGATGGATGAGCAGCCGGGTACCCGTCTGCGCGTGCCGCTGACCGCACTGACCATGGCAGAGTACTTCCGTGACGTGCAGAATCAGGACGTGCTGCTGTTCATCGATAACATCTTCCGTTTCACCCAGGCTGGTTCCGAGGTGTCCACCCTGCTCGGCCGTATGCCGTCCGCAGTGGGCTACCAGCCGAACCTGGCCGATGAGATGGGCGCGCTGCAGGAGCGAATCACTTCGACCCGTGGACACTCCATCACCTCGCTGCAGGCCATCTACGTGCCGGCCGATGATTACACCGACCCGGCTCCTGCAACGACCTTCGCCCACCTGGATGCAACCACCGAGCTGTCCCGTGACATCGCCTCCAAGGGCATCTACCCGGCAGTCGACCCGCTGAGCTCCACTTCGCGAATCCTTGATCCGCGTTATGTGGGCCAGGATCACTACGAGTGCGCCAACCGCGTCAAGGCGATTCTGCAGCGTAACAAGGAGCTGCAGGACATCATCGCCCTGATCGGTATCGATGAGCTCGGCGAAGAAGATAAGACCACTGTGAACCGTGCTCGTAAGATTGAGCAGTTCCTTGGTCAGAACTTCTACGTCGCCGAGAAGTTCACCGGCCGTCCGGGCTCCTACGTTCCGGCGGACGAGACCATCGAAGCATTCACCCGCATCTGCGACGGCGTGTATGACGACGTTCCGGAGCAGGCATTCTCCGGTATCGGCGGCATCGACGACCTCGAGAAGAAGTGGCACGACATGCAGAAGGAATACGGTGCGTGATGGCCGGATCGACTATGCAGGTGAACATCGTCGCCGCTGACCACCCTGTGTGGCACGGCACGGCGAAGTCCGTTACCATTCCCGCCTCCGAAGGCGGAATGGGCATCCTGCCCGACCACGAGCCTGTGCTGACCGTGATCAAGGAAGGAACCATCGTTGTGGTGGATCCTGAAGGCAATCGCCTCTCCTTCGAGGTGACTGACGGCTTCATCTCCTTCGATTCGAACAAGCTCACCGTCGCGGTCGAGCGTGGAACCAACGTGAAGCGCGCCGAATAAGCCGTTTCCGCTTGACGTAAGGTGGCCCGGTAATCGCAATATGTTTTTGTATTGCGATTACCGGGCCGCTTTTGTCTTTTACGTGGCTTTCCGCCGCCGCGAATACGTATGCCGTACGTACGGCGACGCGCATGGTAGGGTAGTGCCTCGTGCGAATTATTGTTGCTGACTGCTCTGCCGAATATTCCGGACGATTGAACGCCTCCCTGCCGCTCGCCAAGCGCGTGCTGCTCATCAAGGCGGACAACAGCCTGCTGATCTTCTCCGAACTCGGCTCATACAAGCCGCTCAACTGGATGTCCGCGCCATGCAGCATCAGGGACATCACCCCCGACCACGCCGATGACGACGTTGATACTGAAGTGCCGCAAAAGGTGATCCGCGCGTCGGCCGACAAATCGAACGACGTGCTGGAAGTGACGTTGCAGCACATCTATTCGGACGAATCGTACGACCTCGGCGAGGATCCGGGCCTCATCAAGGACGGCGTCGAAGACCATCTGCAGAAGTACCTGGCCGAACAGATCGAACGCATCGGCAAAGGCGCGAAGCTCGTGCGCCGCGAATACCCGACAGCCATCGGACCGGTCGACATCATGGCGATTGACGGCAACGGCGAGCACGTGGCCATCGAAATCAAGCGCAACGGCGGCATCGACGGCGTCGAACAGCTCACCCGCTACTGCGATCTGCTCAACCGTGACCCGCTGCTTGCCCCCGTGCACGGCATCTTCGCCGCGCAGACCATCACCCCGCAGGCCCGCGTGCTCGCGCAGGACCGCGGTTTCAAATGCCTGATTCTCGATTATGAGGAGATGAAGGGCACCGAAGACGACTCTCTACGACTCTTCTAATGAAAAAGCCTCCCGAGTGGGAGGCTTTTTGCGGTTAGACCGGCTGGATCAGTAGGCGGCGAGAATGTCGACCACGAAGACCAGCGTGGAATTCGCCGGAATCTTCTCCTGATCCTTGTTTCCGTAGCCGAGGCTCGGCGGCACCACCAGCAGCACCTGGGAACCGACCGTGTGGCCTGCCAGACCCTGCTTCCAGCCCTTGATCACGCTGTCAAGCGAGAAGGCGGAGGACTGTCCGCGGTCCCACGAGGAATCGAACTGCGTGCCGTCAAGCAGCCAGCCGGTGTAGTGCGCCACCACGGACTGCGTATCCTTGACCACAGCGCCCTTGCCCTTGATGAGGTCCTGGGAAATCAAGGAATCGGAGCCCTTATAGCCATTCATGTCGATCGACGGCTTGCCGTCCTTGGCGAGCGTCACCTTCGGCAGGTCGGCCGGAATGTCGGCGACCTTCTCGCCGGTGGCCTTCTCCTTCGACTTGGACACCAGCGTGAGTACCATGAGATACGAGGTGCCGGAGGAATTCGAGTCGTTCACGCCGAACGCCACGGTGGAATTGAGCTTGAGGCTCTTGAAGATCTTGTAGTAGTTCTCGGTCATCTGGCTGGTATCCGAGGTGACTACGGTGGAGCAGTCGGGGGTGTTCTTCTCCCACGTGCTGGCCAGTTCGGAACCATCCTTGACGCTGATGGCGATGCCCTGCGAGCAGACGCGGTCGCCGTCCTCGATCTGGGCTCCGTCGCCCTTCTGCAGCACCACGTAGCTGTTGTCCTCAACCGTCATCGGCGTTTTGAACGAGACGGTCGGCTTCTTGCCGAGCTCGCCCTTGGCGGTCACTCCGGCGATCTGGTGCATGCCGATTTTTTCGGAAGATGAGGAGGAATCCGAGTTCGATTTGTCGGATTTCGCGCTGGAATTACCGCCGCACGCAGTGACGCCCAGGCACATGACCGTTGCGCAGACTGCCGTGACGGCCTTGGAAAGAAGTGATTTACGCATAGGGCCAACCATAGCGGCAAAGCATGATTTTCATGTTTTTTTCAGGCTTGTGCAAACGGACACTGTAGAATGGAAAAGCTATGACTGTATTGCAGGAAGAACAAGAGAAGCCGCAGATCGAGACGGGCCCTACCCGGCATGCGAAGATCATGCGTGGCATCGTCACGCCTATTTTCGGCTTGCTTGCCATCGCATGCGTCGTGTTTGGCGTGTTGAATTCAACCGTCTGGAAACCGGACAATGAGATCACCGCCGCCGCTCCGGTGAATGGTTCGGAATACGTGGTCACCGATCCGAACGTGCTGCAGCTGGTAGACAGCCGCGTCAATATTTCGGCCAAATCCCGTGACAAGAAATCCAATGTGTGCATCGCCATAGGTTCCGCGCGCGATGTTGCCGGATGGATTGCGGGAAGCAAGTACATGCGCGTCTCCGGTCTGTCCGATTGGACGACGCTTTCCACCATGAAGGTCTCCGCGCAGGGAACCGCGGACAATTCCCAGAACCAGGTGGCTTTCAAGGACTCCGACATGTGGCGCACCATCAAGTGCAATGACGGTGCCGTTGATATGCAGGTCAAAGGATCGAACAGCAATAACGCCGAGGATGTTGTGGCGTTGATTGATTTCGGCAACCGCAAGGGAGATACGGTCACTCTGAATTGGGACCGTCGTAACCTGCCGAATTTCGCCATGCCGTTGTATCTTGCCGGCGGACTGCTGGCGATTCTCGCCGTGCTTTCCGCTTCCGTATTCGCCATGCCGCCGCATAAGCGCCGCAACAAGCGCGCTTTCGCCATGGTCGAAGGCGTTGGCGTCAACGAAGGCGATGAGAACGAGGTTTCGGCTTGGGTGAAGAACGCCGAAACCGCCGCCAGCAACAGGGCACGGAGCAGGTCGCGTCACGGCAGGCGTCGCCATGCGGAACATCGCACCGGCGGTCGTACGTCGTCGTTCGAGGAAACGCAACAGCCCGTCATCGTCGATCCTGTGGCACGTAACCTGGTCGCCGACCAGCAGAACACGATTGCGGAAAGCCAGCCGACTGTGTCCGAATCGACCGTATTTGAATCGACGGCGGGCGAATCGTCTGTTGACGACGAGGCGACTTCCGTGATCTCGCAGGATGAGCTTGCCGCGTATTTCGCTCGTCTTGCCCAAGAGGAGGTTCAGACGGAAACGCAGGAAGACGGCCAAGAGGAGGACCAGTGATGAGGAAGCGTAGTCAGGCGATTATCGCGGCCATGCTCGCGCTGGGAATGGCCGTCGGCATGTGCGGTTGCGAAGGCCAGCTGCCGACCCCGAAAGCCACCACCCGGCAGGATGCGCCGAACTTGAGCGCCAAGCAGGAGCAAAAGGTCCGCACGAGGATTCTCAAAACGCTCGACCAGTGCAATCAGAACCGTGACACTGATACGTTGCCGACGATTCTCGAAGGTCCGGAACTGGACATCCGCACCAGCGAGCTGAACGTAGCGAAAGCCACGGGCAATCTTGACCGTAAGACCACCATCCCCACGGATCTGGCCCAGGCCGTGATCTCCACGGATGCCGGCTGGCCACGGTCCGTGTTCTCCATCACGTCCACAACCAAGGACCAGCAGTCCAAGCGTCTGCTGGTGTTCAGGCAGGATTCCGCACGCCAGAACTACAAGCTGTGGGGTGTGGCGCGACTGTTCTCCGGCGTGAAGATGCCGAGTTTCGAAATCTCCAAAACCGGCAGCGCGCAGGGAACGCCTACGGACACCGGTCTGGTCATGACGCCGAAAGCGGCGGTGGACGCGTATGCGGACCTGCTGCAGAACGGGGCGAACAGCAAGTACGCCAGCAAATTCGCGGATGATGATCTGCGATCGAAGCTTGCCGATCTGACTGCCCAGGTGCAGAAGGCCATGGAGCTTAACGAAGGCACGCAGCAGCAGACCTTCGAACCGGTCAATGGAGCCATCAGCGTCATGCGTTCCGCGGACGGCGGCGATCTGGTGGTGGCGCAGATCAACTCCGAATGGACGCGTTCCGCCGGCGCTGGCCGTGAATCGCAGCCGGCCTCTGACGCGGAAAAGGCGCTGTTCGGCAATGGCAAGGCCACCAGCACCATGAAGACGAGCTATGTGAACGTCATCGCGCTGTATGTTCCGCCGGCAAATTCCGGGCAGAAAATCACCGCGGTCGGTTCCGAACGCCAGCCGGTGAAGGTCGAAGCGCTGTAAAACGACGGGTCCTTGGACGCGCATCGTCGGCGGTTTTCCGCCTATCGCGCATCCGTGGGAATGAAAACCGGGAAATCGTTGTTGGCACCTATAGTTGGTGCCAGCAACGATTTCGTGTTTTTGGAGGCAAGTATGGCAGAGCAGCAAGCGTTCCATCCGGGTGTTTCATTGGCGGGAGCCGTTGATCTGGAAGCGCTCAAGCATCAGGTGAAGGCCGAGCCGGGGCAGGCGGGCGGCGCTCCGGCGGCTGGCGGATATGTCATCGACACCACGGAGAACACGTTCCAGGCCATGGTGCAGACCTCCGCCACGTTCCCGATTCTGCTGTTCCTGTGGGTGCCGACCGACGACCGTCTGTTCGCCATGGCACGCGCATTGGGTGACGCGGTGAACAAGCTCAACGGCCAGATCCAGCTGTCCCGCATCGACATCGCATCCAATCCCTCCATCGCACAGGCGTTCCAGATTCAGGGCGCGCCGGCGCTGTTCGCGTTGATCGGCGGCCGTCCGATGCCGATTCTGCAGGGCCTTCCGTCCGACGAGGAACTGCAGCAGATCACAGGCGTGGTCGTGCCGAAGCTTATCGCCGCCGCGCAGCAGGCCGGCGTGACCGGCACCGCTCCGTATTCGGGCGATCCGGATTCCGACGCGGCCAATTCCGCATCCGCCGGCAGTGTGCAGGATCAGGTGCCGCCGGAACATCAGGAAGCGTACATGCTGGCACAGCAGGGCGATTACGCCGGTGCCGCCGCCGCGTACGAGAAGGTTTTGGAAGCCGATCCGAACGATACGCGCGCCGCCCGCGAACGTGCGAAGGCGCTGCTGCTGGCCCGTTCCGCCAATGCGGACGTGCGCGTGGTGCGTGCCGCTGCCGCCGACAAGCCGGACGATGTGGACGCGCAGCTTGCCGTCGCCGACATCGACATGATCGGCGGGCAGATCCAGGACGCGTTCGACCGTCTGCTTGATTTCGTGGCGGCGGGCCACAAGGCCGACATCGAGCCGGTGCGCCAGCGTCTGCTCGAATACTTCACGATCCCCGAGCCGACCGACGAGCGTCTGAAGCGCGCACGTCGTCGCCTCGCCACCCTCATGTACTGAGCGTGCAGCGCGTGCTGGTTGCGCCGAGCACTCTGATGCATTGAGCGCGCGTACTGACTTTCCCAACGATTGCAAGGTCTGCGTCACGTTTTTCGCCGAATCGTGTCGCAAACGGGCGCAGACCGTGTACAGTAGTGCGTTGCATGGGTTTGTAGCTCAGCGGATAGAGCGTCTGTCTCCGGAACAGAAGGTCGTGGGTTCGATCCCCATCAAGCCCACCGGGCAAGGCTCCAGTCGAACGGCTGGAGCCTTTTTGTTGCTCGTTTGTTGTATTTTTCCGCGGTTTTCCTTGCGATTCCGCCGTTTTCGTGCCTGCTGCGCCGTGTGGTGCCAACTCCGGCCATATCGTTCTGTGAACGGTTTTTCCCGCTTCCACCCATCGGAAAAGTATGATTTCAGGTGCGACGCAAATAGCGCATGTACGGGCATATTGGCACATACTTGGCGCGCGTTTACATACCTTGCGGCAACATACCTTACGACAAAGGAGAACAGTATGAGCGAAAAGCTGGAAGCAGTGGCCACCTCCGAAGCCCCGGCAGCACTCGGCGCCTACAGCCAGGCCGTGAAGGCCAACGGATTCGTGTTCGTCTCCGGCCAGCTGGGCATCGACCCGGCCACCGGCGAACTGGCCGGCGAGAGTGCGGGCGAGCAGGCCGCGCAGGCGCTGAAGAACATCAAGCACATCCTCGACACCGCCGGCTCCGGCATCGAGAATGTGGTCCGCGCCACCATCTACATGAAGAACGTCGAGGACTTCCACGAGGTCGACGACGTGTACGCGCAGACCTTCATCGGCTCCGTCAAGCCGGCCCGCGTGGCCTTTGGCGGCAACGACATTCCGAAGGGCGCGCTCGTCGAGATCGACGCCATCGCCGCGCTCTGAGCATTTCGCGCATACCGCGAGTAGCGCGATCGACGGCCCGCATGCCTTCCCGGCTGCGGGCCGCCGCTGTTCCGGGCGTTCCTCCGCTCGCGGTCGATCCGACGATGCTCGCGCATTGCCGTGAGCCTGCCGTATAGTATTGCGATTGTGCGGCCAGCCAAAACACACGCCGCACCCAACCAAACGCGCAGGAAGCCGGAGGCAAGCATGGCGCAATCGCAAGCAGAGCAGCAGGCACAGGCGCAGATCGCCGGCGAACCGACGCGGACGAAGGAACGGCAGCCGCAGCCAGCGACCGGAACCGCCGCGGATCCCACGGCGCAAGCCCAGCAGAACGACGAGCAGGGCGGGCTGGAGCGCAAAATGGAGACGCGCCACCTGACCATGATTTCGCTTGGTGGAGTCATCGGAACCGGACTGTTTTTAAGCTCCGGCTACACCATCCACCAAGCCGGTCCACTCGGTGCGATTATCGCCTATGCCATCGGTTCCGTACTGGTCTACTTCATCATGCTGAGTCTTGGCGAACTCTCTGTGGCCATGCCGTACGCCGGCAGCTTCCACCTGTATGCGAAGCGTTTCATCGGCCCCGGCACCGCGTTCACCATCGCCGTGCTCTACTGGCTGAATTGGGCGGTGGCGCTCGCCTCCGAGTTCACCGCCGCGGGCCTGCTGATGCAACGCTGGTTCCCGCATTCGCCCGCATGGATCTGGTCGGCCGCGTTCATCGTGGTCGTGTTCCTGCTCAACATCCTGTCGGTGCGCCTGTACGGCGAATCGGAATTCTGGTTCGCGTCCATCAAAGTGTTCGCCATCATCGCGTTCATCGTCATCGGCCTGCTCGCCATGTTCGGCGCGATTCCGATCGCCGGCTATGACCACGCGCCCATGTTCGAGAACTTCTACAGCGACGGCTGGCTGCCCAACGGCGTGCTGCCGATCTTCTCCACCCTGCTGACGGTGGTGTTCGCCTTCTCCGGCACCGAAGTGGTCGGCGTCGCCGCCGGCGAGACGAAGGACCCGTCCAAGGCGATTCCGAAGGCCGTGCACACCACCGTGCTGCGTCTGGCGATCTTCTTCATCGGCTCGATCGCCGTCATGGCCGCGCTGATTCCGTGGCGCAAGTCCGGCGTCGACGCGAGCCCGTTCGTGCTTGTGTTCCAGTCGATCGGCATGCCGTTCGCCGGCGACATCATGAACTTCGTGGTGCTCACGGCGGTGCTGTCCGCCGCGAATTCCGGCCTCTACGTGTGCTCGCGCATGGTGTGGTCGCTCGCGCAGGAGGGTATGATTCCGCGCAAGCTCGCCAAAACGAACTTCCACGGCGTGCCCGTTTTCGCGGTGATGTTCAGCATGGCCGGCTCGCTGCTGGCGCTGCTGTCCTCCGTGGTGGCCGCTTCGACCGTCTACCTCGCGCTGGTCGCGGTTTCCGGCCTGGCCACACTGGTGGTGTGGGCGTCGGTTTCCGTCTGCCACTTGCGATTCCGCCACCAATGGCTCGCGCAGGGACATACGGTTGGCGAGCTCAAGTACCGCGCGCCTGGCTACCCGTTCGTGCCGATCGTCGCGATTGTGATGTGCGTCGGCGCGCTGGTTCTGGTGATTTGCGATCCGTCGCAGCGCTCCACGCTGCTGTACATGATTCCGTTCGTGGCGCTGTGCTACACGGGCTACTACGCGTCCGTGGCGTGGCGTGCGAAACGGCATGGCGTGCAGGACGATGCTCAGAACGCCTTGCAAAGCGTTCCGCAGGACGTATCGCAACCCCATCGTGAGGATGGACAGGAAGACTGATTCTGTCAGCGTGCCCGGTATTCTTGGAAGAATGAGTCCAGAAGCCCTTAGTGAACTGATTTTCAACATTGCCAACACCCTTGTCTCCGAAGGCAAGGCAGGCACCCTGACCGCCGATCTGATTCCGCCGCAGGCCAAGTTCGCCGTGATGCGCCCGAAGGACCGCGCGCACGGCGATTGGGCGTCCAACGCGGCCATGCAGCTGGCCAAGAAGGCCGGCATGAAGCCGCGTGATTTCGCCGAACTGTTCGCCGCCGAACTGACCAATGCCGACGGCATCAAGTCCGTGGAAGTGGCTGGCCCCGGCTTCATCAACATCACGCTCGACTCCGCATCCGCGGCCGCAGTGGTGGACACCGTGCTCGAAGCCGGCAGCGACTACGGCAAGAACGACCACCTGTCCGGCAAGACCCTGAACCTCGAATTCGTATCCGCCAACCCGACCGGCCCGATCCACATCGGCGGCACCCGTTGGGCGGCCGTCGGCGACTCCATGGCCCGCGTGCTTGAGGCCAACGGCGCCAAGGTGGTGCGCGAATACTACTTCAACGACCACGGCGAGCAGATCAACCGCTTCGCCAAGTCGCTCGTCGCCGCGGCCCACGGCGAGGAAACCCCGATCGACGGCTACAAGGGCGCGTACATCGACGAAATCGCCAAGCGTGTCATCGACGAAGCCAACGCGGACGGCGTGGACGTGCTGAGCCTGCCGCGCGTCGACGGCGGCGCCGACCAGGACGGCAACCCGCTCGGCGAAGGCGATTCCGAACAGCGCGAGGAGTTCCGCAAGCGCGCCGTGCCGATGATGTTCGACGAAATCCAGCGTTCCATGAAGAACTTCCGCGTCAATTTCGACGTGTGGTTCCACGAGAACAGCCTGTATTCCGACGGCGAAGTGGACCAGGCCATCGCCGATCTGCGCGCCCGCGGCGACATCTTCGAAAAGGACGGCGCCACCTGGTTCGAGTCCACCAAGCACGGTGACGACAAGGACCGCGTGATCATCAAGTCCGACGGCAACTACGCGTACTTCGCCGCCGACATCGCCTACTACCGCAACAAGCGCCACCGCGAGACCAACCCGGCCGACGTGGCGATTTACATGCTCGGCGCCGACCACCACGGCTACATTGGCCGCATGATGGCCATGTGCGAGGCGTTCGGTGACAAGCCGGGCGAGAACATGCAGATCCTCATCGGCCAGCTTGTCAACGTCATGAAGGACGGCAAGGCCGTGCGCATGTCGAAGCGCGCCGGCAACGTCGTCACCATCGACGATTTGACCGACGCCATCGGCGTGGACGCCTCCCGCTATTCGCTGGCCCGCACCGACTACAACTCCCCGGTGGATATCGACCTGAACCTGCTGTCCTCGCATTCCAACGAGAATCCGGTGTACTACGTGCAGTACGCGCACGCCCGCTCCTGCAACGTGGACCGCAACGCGGCCGCCGCCGGCATCACCTACGAAGGCGCCGACGTGAGCCTGCTCGACACCACCGCCGACGGCGAAGTGCTCGCCGCGCTCGCCCAGTGGCCCGCCCTGCTGCGCGAAGCGGGCGACCTGCGCGCCCCGCACCGCGTGGCCCACTATCTGGAAGATCTCGCCGCCACCTACCACAAGTGGTACAACGTGGAGCGCGTCGTGCCGATGGAACTCACCGATCCGGAGGCCCGCGGGGAACAGGCCGACGCCATCCGCATCGCCAAGGCTCCGGAACCGGCCCGCGCCGCCGCCCGACTCAAGCTCAACGACGCCGTCAAGACGGTCATCGCCGAAGGCCTCGACCTGCTCGGCGTCACCGCCCCCGACAAGATGTGACCGGCAGGAGATAACGCAAACCATGTCTGTGAGTCCAATCTGGCCGGCCGGCTCGGCCGTGAACGACGAAGGCGAGATCACCTTCCACGGCCGTACCGCCGCAAGCCTGCTCGACGAATTCGGTTCGCCGCTCTACGTCATCGACACCGATGACGTGCGCGCCCGCGCCACGAAATTCGTGCATGCCGCGTCCCACGCGTTCAACAACACCGTCACCCACGTCAGCTTCGCCGGCAAAGCGCTGCTGAGCAAGGAAATCTGCCGCATCGTCACCGAATCCGGCATGCTCATCGACACCTGCACCATGGGTGAGATGCGCATCGCGCTCGCCGCGGGCGTCCCAGGCCGCCGCCTCGTGCTGCACGGCAACAACAAGTCCGATGCGGAAATCGAGCTGGCCATCGAACAGGGCTTCAACAAAATCGTGATTGACGAGCCGGATGAGCCGGCACGCATCGCCGCGATCGCCAAGCGGCTCGGCAAGCGCGCCCGCGTCATGCTGCGCGTCACCTCCGGCATCCACGCCGGCGGCCACGAATTCGTGTCCACCGCGCACGAGGACCAGAAGTTCGGCGTGGCCCTGCTCCCCGCCGGCGCCGATACCGCCAAACTCGGCGTGCTCGACGACCTGACCGACGTGACGCCGGCCGGATCGAACGCGCGCTTGGGCGAGAACGCTGCGGATGCCGCCGATCAAGCCGCCCATGCCGGCCACGCGGAACGCAAGCTCCAATACGACATCAAATACCCGTACGATCTGAGCCACGAGAAGGTCTCCGAAGGCGACCGCAAGCTCGCCGACGCCATGACCATGGTGGCCGACGGCCCGGCGCTCGCCGTGCTCAAGGACATCTACCGCCGCCAGGACGTGCTCGAACTGGTCGGCGTGCACTCGCATATCGGCTCCAACATCCATGACGCGGACGCTTTCATCCAGGCGGCCAAGCGCATGATGCTGCTGCGCAAGACCTTCTACGCCACCGATGCGTACACCCTGCCGGAGGTCGATCTGGGCGGCGGCTATTCCGTGGCCTACACCGACGGCGAGGATTCCATGGACATCGACGTGGAGCTCGGCAGGCTTGCCGACGCGGTCAGCACCGTGAACCGCGCGCTCGGCATGCCGGCCCCGGTCATCTCCTTCGAGCCAGGCCGCTGGACGGTGGCCCCCACCGGCGTCACGCTGTACCGCGTGGGCACCGTCAAGCCGGTCGAGCTTTCCGGCGAGGCGAAGGACAAGTCAGGCAATCCGGTGACGGAACGTGTGTACGTGTCCGTGGATGGCGGCATGAGCGACAACATCCGTCCGGCGCTGTACGGCTCCGACTACACCGCGCGTCTGGCCAACCGCAAGGGAAGCGAGCAGACCAAGCTGTGCCGCGTGGTCGGCATGCACTGCGAATCGGGCGACATCGTCGTCAACGAGGTGCGGCTGCCCGCCGACATCAAGCGTGGCGACATCCTCGCGGTGCCGGTCACCGGCGCATACGGCCGCACGATGGCCAGCAACTACAACCAGGCGCTGATTCCCGCCGTGGTCGGCGTCGGCGAGGCCGGTGCGCACGTCATGATCCGCCGGCAGACGATCGACGATCTGCTGAGCTGGGACGTCAGCGAATAGTCCACGATTGCGTCTCACGGTATGGACGGTTTTCGGGCTTCCTTGCGGGGAAAGCTTCGGAAACCGTCCATTTTCTTGATATTCCGCGGCCTTACGTCATATTGAGACCGTACAATAAGCAAGGTCACACCAATACTTCACATTCAAGGGAGGATGCCTTGGCACAGGAAGATGTTGCGCCGATTCGCGTTGGATTGCTGGGTGCAGGTACCGTTGGTTCCCAGACCGCACGCCTGCTGGTCGAGCAGAAGGACGAGCTTGCCGCACGTATCGGACGACCGATCGAGCTGACCGGCGTCGCCTGCCTTGACCCGGCGGAAACCGATCCGTTCCCGTGGATCGACAAGGCCATCGTGACCACCGACACCATGAGCGTGGCCACCAATTCCGACATCGTCATCGAGCTGATCGGCGGCACCGGCGTGGCACGCAAGTTCGTGCTCGCCGCCATCGAATCCGGCGCCTCCGTGGTCACCGCCAACAAGGCGCTGCTGGCCAAGTATGGTCCGGAGATCTACGCGGCCGCCGAAGCCAAGGGCGTCGACATCTACTTCGAAGCCTCCGTGGGCGGCGCCATACCGTTCCTCAAGCCGCTGCGCGAATCCCTCGTCGGAGACAAGGTGACGAGCATGCTCGGCATCGTCAACGGCACCACCAACTACATCCTCGACGAGATGACCACCAAGGGTCTCGACTTCGATGACGTGCTCAAGGACGCGCAGGCCAAGGGCTACGCCGAAGCCGATCCGACCGGCGACATCGAGGGCTACGACGCGGCCAACAAGGCCGCGATCATGGCCACCCTCGGCTTCCACACCTCCGTCACCATCGACGACGTCTCCGTCGAGGGCATCACCAAGATCACCGCCGACGACATCGCCGCCGCCACCGCGGAAAACAAGGTGATCAAGCTGCTCGCCGTCGTGGAGAACACCGATGCCGGCGTGTCCGCGCGCGTCTACCCGGCACTGATCTCCAACACCCATCCGCTGGCCTCCGTGCACGGCTCCTTCAACGCCGTGTTCGTCAAGGCCGAAGCCGCGGACGACCTCATGTTCTACGGCCGCGGCGCCGGCGGCGCTCCGACCGCCTCCGCGGTCGTCGGAGACGTCGTGACCGAAGCCCGCCATATCGCGCAGGGCTGCACCGGCCCGTCCATCCCGCTGTACAAGGATCTGAAGAAGGCTCCGATCGAGGCTTCCAAGGCCGAGTTCGCTGTCCGCTTCGTGATTCACGACAATCCGGGCGTGCTCGCCGCGATCGCAGCCAAGTTCGCCGACCATGGCGTGTCCATCAACGGCGTGAACCAGGATTTGAAGCCGACGCTGAAGGATCCGGGCTATGACGGCGAACTGCAGCAGCTGCGTCTGGTCACCCACATGACCGACGAGCTTACCCTGCGCGAAACCGTCAAGGACGTGTGCGAGCTGGATTGCGTGTGCGGAGAGCCGTCGATCCTGCGCGTGCTGAACTGATATCGGATGCGATTCGGGCCCATGATGCGATTGGCATGCAAGCCATGCCAAGCCGCCATCATGGGCCCGAATACGATGCACGGGTGCGGTTCCCCCTGAAATTTGACTCTGGCACTGCCACGGTATACGGTGCTTGATTTGTAATGAAGATGTGACGAAGGACGACGAGAGATGACTCCAGTTACCCGCAAGGTGCGTGTGAAGGTTCCGGCCACCAGCGCCAATCTTGGCTCCGGTTTCGATACGGTCGGTTTGGCCTTGGACTATCATGACGAGCTTGAATTCACGCTGAGCGCCGACCCGGTGAACACCGCGGCGCAGGTGATGATCGAAGGCGAGGGCGAGGACACCCTGCCTCGTGACGAGACGCACCTGGTGGTCTCCACGTTCCGCCGCGCATGCCAGACCTTCGGTCTGGGACGCGTCGGATTCATTCTGCAGGCGCACAACAACATCCCGCAGGCGAGAGGCATGGGTTCCTCCGCCGAGGCCATCGTCGCCGGCATCGCCGCCGCGGCCGCCTTCGCGCAGGATGACGACCTCAATCGCGACGCCGTGTTCGAGCTGGCCGCTGCCATCGAAGGCCATCCGGACAACGTGGCCCCGGCCGTGTACGGCGGCCTGACCATGTCCTGGGACATGGAGACCGCGGAAGGTGTCGGATCCGTGCCGATTCCAGGCGGCGAGCCGATGCGCAACGGCTTCCACACCATCAATTACCGCGTGGCGGACGATCTGACCGCGGCCGTGTTCGTGCCGGACTACGAGCTGTCCACCGAAAAGGCCCGTCAGGCGTTGCCGACTGAGATTCCGTTCAAGGACGCCGTGCACAACGTCTCCCGTGTGAGCCTGCTGCCGGCCGCCATGAACCCTGCGATGCTGGCCTCCGGCTCGCGTCAGAACGCCAACGCACTGCTGTTCGCGGCCACGCAGGACCGCCTGCATCAGCCGTACCGCGCCTCGCTGATGGAGCCGTCTTGGGCGCTGATCGAGAAGATGCGCTCCCACGGCTTCGCCTCCACCGTGTCCGGCGCTGGCCCATGCGTGCTTGTGCTGCACCATGGCGACGCCCACGAGGAACTCGAACGGATCGCCGCCGAAGAGCTGGCATCCGGCCATTGGCGTGTGCTGCATCTCGCGGTCGACACCAAGGGTGTGCAGGTGGAACGCGCATGAGCATCCCGCTGATTCTCGCCTCCCAGTCCCGTCCACGCCGTGACGTGCTGTTCTCCGCCGGCATCTGCCCGACCATCCGTGTCTCGCACGTCGACGAGCCTGCCGCGCTTGAACGCGAGGCGGCCGCGCTTGGCGTCACCGTGAACGACCTGAGCGTCGAACAGCGTGTGATGATTCTCGCCACGGCGAAGGCCGAGGCCGTGCACCAGGCGTATCGCAACATCGCCGATACCGCGGCGCACGCGCGCGGGGAGCGCGTGGTCGGCTTCCCGCTCCGGGCAGCAGACGATCGCGACGCATCCTCGGCGGGCACAGCCGCACGCACGGACAGCGCGCAGTCCGCCGACGAGACGAAGACCCGCGATTTCTCCGGCATCGCCATTCCCACCGTCGCCGAGCCGATCGCCGATTTCGTGGATGGCCGTCCAAGCCTGACCCGTTCGAAGGCCGGCCCGCTGATTCTCGGCTGCGATTCCATGTTCCTGCTGGACGGCGAATGCTACGGCAAGCCGCATAGCGAAGAGGTAGCGCGCGAACGGCTGCGTGCCATGCGCGGTGCCACCGGCGAGCTGTGGACCGGCCATTGCCTCATCGACTTCGCGTCGGGCCGCATGGTGCGCGGCGCCAGCAAAGCGACCCTGCACTTCTGCGAATATTCCGACCTGGATATCGAACGCTACATCGCCACCGGCGAGCCGCTGGAAGTGGCCGGATCGTTCACTTTGGAAGGTTTCGGCGGCGCGTTCATCGACTCGATCGAAGGCGATCCGCACGGCATCATCGGCCTGAGCCTGCCGTTGGCGCGCCGTCTGGCGGCGCAATTGGGCGTCGAATGGACCGACCTGTGGAACGTCACCCGCTCCGACCTTGCGCCGGACGCCGAATATGATGCGAAAACGGGTGCCGCGAAGCCGCTGCCGCCCAAGGAGAACGTGCACCAGCCGGGAGACGGCTGGGTCGATTGCGCCTGCGGTCGCAAGCATTGGGGCACGAACGGCGCGTCCGGCGTGCTCTTGGCCCGCCGCAGCGAGACGACCGGTGAGGTGACGCACATCGTCATGCAGCACCGCGCGGTATGGAGCGCGGAAGGCGGCACGTGGGGCATTCCCGGCGGCGCCACCGCGGACGGCGAAAGTCCGATTGAAGGCGCGCTGCGCGAATCGTTCGAGGAAGCCAACATCACGCCGGAAGACATCGACGTGGTCGGCTCGTACTGCGAGGACCACGGTCCGTGGGCTTACACCACCGTGTTCGCGTTCGAAAAGCCGGGCCACCGCGTCGATCCGCAGGCCAACGACGACGAAAGCATGGAAATCGAATGGGTGCCGATCGACGACGTGCCCAATCGCAAGCTGCTGACCGCCATGCGCACCGACTGGCCCCACTTCGCCGCACGCCTACGCCATCTTGCTCAGTGCGCTCGTCGTTAACGTGCGTTGCGTGCCATATTCGGCCCGTCTCTCTTGTAAAAGCTTGCCAAATCTGGCTTTTCAAACATTGATGCGGAACTCATCACTATTGTGAGCGTTCACCAAAGACGCGTGTACAATAAATCGCAGACAGCGACGGTTGATGTGAAAGAGCGAGGAAGCATGGCAGGCAAACGCAGCGCGGGCAGTAAGCGTCCTTCGATGTTCGAAGTGGCGAAACTGGCGGGCGTAAGTCATCAGACCGTTTCTCGCGTCATCAACCATTCTCCGGACGTTTCCGATGCCACCCGCGAGAAAGTGCAGAGGGCCATCGACCAGCTCGGATACCGTCCCAGCAACTCCGCCCGCGCGCTCGCCTCGCACCGGTCCCGCACCATCGGCCTGATCGCCGGCGGCCAGCATTTCTACGGTCCGATCTCCACGATTTCCGCAATCGAGACGATGGCTCGCCAGCACGGTCTGTTCGTGACGGTGAGCATGGTGCATGAGGCCTTGTGCACGCAGGCTGAGTTCGACGATTTATGTCGTACGTTCGATGAGATGAACGTTGATGCGTTCATCTTCCTTACGCCCACCGATGTCATGTTCTCCGCGGCATGCCGGACGCGGATCGCGCAGCCTCGTGTGATCGTCACATCCACGCACGGTGGCATCGGCGTGCAGGACGGCCTGCGGCTGATGAAGCCCGCCGACCGCCGCCGCGTATCCGTCGTCGGCATGGACCAATGGTCCGCGATGGCCGATGTGATGCACCTCGTCGTGGAATACGGGCACCGTTCGGTGCTGTATTTCGCCGGTCCCAAGGAATGGCGCGACGCGGCGACGCGCCTGCTGGCATGGAACAAGCTATGCGCGGCCAATGCGGTCAATTCCGTGACGGTGCAGTGCGAGACCTGGGAATCCTCCGAAGCGTACGGCAAGATGAACCACATTCTCGACAACATCGGCCGCACCGGCGGCAATCTGCCGACATGCATGGTCTGCGCCAACGACAGCCAGGCCGTGGGCGTGGCCCGCGCGCTGCATGAGCATGGCGTGCGCATTCCGCAGGATGTGAGTTTGGTGGGCTTCGATGACATGCCGGCCATGGACAATATGTTCCCGCCGCTGACCACGGTCCGTCCCGGCTTCGAGCAGCTGGGTGTCGCCGCCATGCGCGAGACGCTGTACCTGCTGGGCGCGGGGGAGGAGAACTCCTTCGGATCATCGCAGCATGGCGTCGGACTGGTGTCGGCGCAGATGGTCAACCGCAGCTCCCTGGGTCCTGTCCGCCGCCGCTAAGGCGCTGCTTCTTTTCGATTTGCTCGTATATTCATTGCTCCGATGACACGTCGGATTTGGTGCGTCACGGGTTTGTGCCTACAATAGTGAGCGTTAACAGTGAGCGCTAACATTCAGTTGACAGAGTGGTTGCGAGGCGCTCGGACGCAAGGAGTTCGTGAACTATGACGCAAGAGCAGGTCGCAGTGACCGTCGAGAAGATCCGCGCAGGCAAGACGAGCCTGGGCATCGAGTTCGGCTCCACCCGCATCAAGGCGGTGCTCATCGATGACGCCTACCACACCATCGCGGCGGGCGACTATGAGTGGGCCAGCCATCTCGAGGACGGGCTGTGGAGCTACACCCAGGAGGAAATCTGGAAGGGTTTGCAGACCGCATACGCCCGCATGGCCGGCGACGTCGAAACCGCCTATGGCGAACGGTTGACCCACGTGGGGCACATCGGCTTCTCCGCCATGATGCATGGCTACCTCGCCTTCGACAAGTCCGGCGAACTGCTCGTGCCGTTCCGCACCTGGCAGAACACCAACACCCACGAAGCCCACGAGAAGCTTTCCGAGCTGTTCCAGTACAACATTCCGGAACGCTGGTCCGTGGCGCACCTCTACCAGGCGGTGCTCAACCACGAGGAGCACGTCTCCAAGGTGGACTACATCACCACACTCGCCGGGTACGTGCACTGGAAGCTCACCGGCGAGAAGGTGCTCGGCGTGGGCGACGCCTCCGGCATGTTCCCCATCGACCCGTCCACCCATACCTACGAAACCGAATTCATCAAGCGATTCGACGCGATCGAGGAAGTCGCCGCGCAGCCGTGGAAGCTTGAGAACCTGCTGCCCCGTCCGCTCGTGGCGGGCACCCCGGCCGGCACGCTCACCGCCGAAGGCGCCAAACTGCTCGACCCGACCGGCACCCTTCAGCCGGGCGTCGTCCTCGCCCCGCCGGAAGGCGACGCGGGCACCGGCATGGTCGCCACCAACTCCGTGCGCGTGCGCACCGGCAACGTCTCCGCCGGCACCTCGATCTTCGCCATGGTCGTGCTCGAACACAAGCTGACACGCCTGCATCCGGAAGTCGACCTCGTCACCACCCCAGCCGGCGACCTGGCCGGCATGAGCCACGCCAACAACTTCACTTCCGATCTCAACGCCTGGGTCGGCCTGTTCGGACAGTTCGCCGCCGCGATCGGCCAGCCGGTCGATGCCGGCACGCTGTACGGCACGCTGTTCCGCGCCGCGATCGCGGACGATGTCGACGCCGACTGCGGTGGTCTGCTCAACTATCCGTTCCGCTCCGGCGAATTCCTGGCTGGCCTGCCGGAAGGCCGACCGCTGTTCGCCCGCAGCCCGGAGGCGCGCATGAGCCTCGGCAACTTCATGAGAACCCAGCTGTTTAGCGCCTTCTCGCCGGTCAAGATCGGCATGGATGTGATGACCAAGGACGAAGGCGTCGCCGTCGACTCGCTCGTCGGCCACGGTGGCATCTTCACCACGCCGAAGGTCGCGCAGAAGATCCTCGCCGCCGCATTCGACACCCCGATCAAGGTCATGGCCACCGCCGCCGAAGGCGGAGCGTGGGGCATGGCCGTGCTCGCCGACTATCTGTGGCACGCCGACCAGCCGCTCGCCGACTACCTCGACACCCGCGTCTTCGCCGACGCGGCCTCCACCACGGAAGCGCCGGACGCCAACGACGTGGCCGGCTTCGAAGCCTTCTTCGACCGCTTCCGCAAGGGGCTGCCGATCGAGCATGCCGCCATCGAAAGCATCCCGCTGGAAACCAAATAACCGTCCATCGCAACAACAGCAAGCCTGACGAAAGGAACACAATATGGCAACGTTGGCTGATTACGGCCCGGAAGTACGAGCTGAAGTCAAGCAGGTGCGCGAAGTGGTCGCCACCCTGCACGAGCAGCTCATCAAGTGGAATCTGGTGGTGTGGACCGCAGGCAACGTCTCGCAGCGCCTGCACACCGCCGACCTGATGGTCATCAAGCCGTCCGGACTGCGCTACGAGTACCTCACCCCAAGCTCGATGGTCGTGTGCGACCTCGACGGCAACGTGGTCGACGGCGCCGAAGCGCCGAGCTCCGACACCGCGTCCCACGCGTACATCTACCGCCACATGCCCGACGTGTACGGCGTGGTGCATACCCACTCCACCTACGCCACCGCATGGGCGGCCACCGGCCAGAACATTCCGTGCGGCCTGACCATGATGGGCGACGAGTTCGGCGGCCCGGTGCCGGTCGGCCCGTTCCGCCTCATCGGCTCCGAAGCCATCGGCGAAGGCGTGGTCGAAACCCTGAAGAAGTATCCGAAGTCCCCGGCCGTGCTCATGCAGAACCATGGTCCGTTCACCATCGGCAAGGACGCGGAAGCCGCCGTCAAGGCCGCCGCCATGACCGAAGAGGTGGCGCACACCATGTGGGCCGCCAAGCAGCTCGGAGACATCATCCCGATCTCCCAGGAAGACATCGATAGCCTTAACGACCGCTACACCAACGTCTACGGCCAGCACTGACGCGACGGAAACTGAAACGACAAACCCAACAACGAAGTAAGGAATAATCCAACATGGCAATGGAAAACCCATTTGAAGGCAAGGAAATCTGGTTCGGCGTCGGATCGCAGGACCTCTACGGCGAGGAGGCGCTGCGCCAGGTGGCCCAGCAGACCGGCGAGATGGTCGACTTCCTCAACGCGACCGGCAAGATCCCGGCCAAGATCGTGCTCAAGCCGACCCTGAAGTCCTCCGACGGCGTCAAGGCCTTCATGACCGAAGCCTCCGCCAACCCGAACGTCATCGGCGTGATCACCTGGTGCCACACCTTCTCCCCAGCCAAGATGTGGATCCGCGGCCTCGAAGTGCTGACCAAGCCGCTGCTGCAGCTGGCCACCCAGCACCACAAGGAAATTCCGTGGGAGACCATCGACATGGACTTCATGAACCTGAACCAGGCCGCCCACGGCGACCGTGAGTTCGGCTACATCGTGTCCCGTCTCGGCATTCCGCGCAAGATCGTCGTCGGCCACTACACCGATCCGGAAGTCGCCGAAAAGGTCGGCACCTGGGCTCGCGCCTGCGCCGGCTGGGATGCCTCCCAGAACATGAAGGTCATGCGTTGGGGCGACAACATGCGCAACGTGGCCGTCACCGAAGGCGACAAGACCGAAGCCGAGCGCGTGTTCGGCGCTTCGATCAACACCTGGGCCGTCAACGACCTCGTCGCCGCCTACGAGAAGGTCAAGGACAGCCAGGTCAAGGACCTCATCGAAGACTACAAGGCCAAGTACGACGTGGCCCCCGAACTGCTCGACTCCCGCTACGATGAGCTGTTCATCGCGGCCAAGGAAGAGGCCGCCATGGTCAACATGATGCGTGAGAACGGTTGCACCGCCGGCGTCGACAACTTCGAAGACCTCGGCACCCTGCCGCAGCTGCCGGGCGTCGGCCCGCAGCGCTTCCCGTCCGAGTACGGCTGGGGCTTCTCCGCCGAAGGCGATTGGAAGACCTCCGTGCTGGTGCGCATCGGCGCCGTGATGGGCTACGGCCTTGAGGGTGGCGCCTCCCTGATGGAGGACTACTCCTACAACTTCGTGCCGGGCAACGAGCTCGACATGGGCTCCCACATGCTGGAAGTCTCCCCGTCCATCGGCACCATCGCCAAGCCGAAGCTGGCCATCTACCCGCTGGGCATCGGCGGCAAGTCCGACCCGGTCCGCCTGGTGTTCTCCGGCAAGCCGACCGACGCCGTCGTGGTCTCCATGGCCGACGAGCGCGAACGCTTCCGTCTGCTCATGGACGAGGTCACCGTCGTCGAGCCGCAGGGCTCCCTGAAGAACCTGCCGTGCGCCCGCGCCGTGTGGAAGCCGAAGCCGGATCTGAAGACCGCCGTGCAGTGCTGGATCGCCGCCGGCGGCTCCCACCACACCTGCATGACCACGTCCGTCGGTCGTGAGGCTTGGGAGGACTTCGCCCGCATCGCCGGCGTCGAATTCGCCGTCATCGACGAGAACACCAACGCCCGCCAGTTCGAGAAGGAGCTGGAGATCAGCGAAATGTACCACCGCCTCAACAACCGTCACTGAAATAACGGAGCGTTAACAGCACGGCAGGAAACTTGACGTACCTTCGTACGCCGGCGTTTCCTGCCGCACTGTTACCGCACGCGTTATCTCAGCGATACGGGGTGCGTTTAAAAAACAGCACGGCGGGGAAGTTGACGTACTTTTGTACGCAGCGTTCCCCGCCGTGCTGTTTTTGTTTACCTATGTGCGGCTCAGCGCTTGCCGGCGTACAGCTGCTGGTCGATCACGTCGGCGAACACGCGGTTCACTGCCGGACGCACCACCTTCAGCGACGGCGTCAGGCACTTGTTCTCCTGCGTGAACTGCGCATCCAGCACCACGAACTTACGCACGGATTCGGCGCGCGAAACCGTCGCGTTCGCCTTGTCCACATACTTCTGAATCTCGTCATGAACGGCGGCGGTAGCCGCCACGCGGTCAAGCGGCGTATCCGCGGACAGGCCCACGGACGGCAGCCAGGCCGCCAATCCTTCCGGATCGAGCGTGACCAGCGCGCCGATGAACGGACGATTATCGCCCACCACCACGGCATGCTCCACAATCGGACACTTCGCAATCTCCTGCTCCATCGGAATCGGCGACACGTTCTTGCCGCCGGCGGTGATGATGATGTCCTTCTTGCGGCCCGTAATCGTAATACGACCCTCATCGTCGATCGACGCAAGATCGCCGGTGCGCAGCCAACCGTCCTCGGTGAACACCTCGGCCGTTTTCTCCGGCAGATTGTGGTAACCCATGAACACGTTCGGTCCCTTGACCTGCAGCTCGCCATCGTCGGAAATACGCACGGACGATCCCGGCGCAGGCTGGCCGACGGTACCGATCGCATTGTCCGTGACGCGGGTCGCGGCAAACGGCGCCGCGGTTTCCGTCATACCGTAGCCCTGGATCATCGGCAGGCCGATGCCATTGAAGAAATGCGCCAGCGACACGTCCAGCGGAGCGCCACCGCACGCCACATAACGGATACGCGGGCCCAACGCGCCACGCACGGTGTGGTATACGGACGCCTCATACGACAGGTGTTCGGCGGTCTGCTTCATGGTCGGTTTCTCGCCAGCCTGCTGCATGCGCGACCAGTCGCGCGCGGACTCGGCGGCCTTGAGGAACAGGCGGCCCTTCCAACCCATGCCGGCCTTGCGGGAAGCCGCGTTGTACACCTTCTCGAACACGCGCGGCACGCCCAGCAGGTACGTCGGCTCGAACGAACGCACATCGGGCAGCAGCGTCTTGGTGTCCGGCAGATAGCCGACCACGCCGTCATCGGAAGCGATCGACGCGTACTGGATGAAGCGCGCGAAGCAGTGGGCGAGCGGCAGGAACAGCAGCAGACGCGGATGGTCTTCAAGAATCATCTCGTGCAGCGCAAGGCTGCCTGCACGCGTGATCGACACGAAATTGCGATGCGACAGCTCGGCACCCTTCGGTGTCCCCGTGGAACCGGACGTGTACACGATGGTGGCCAGATCGTCGGCACGCACCGACGCGATACGTTCGTCCAGCTCTTCGTCGGACACGGTGACGCCCAATCCCTCCAGCGCGCCCATGGCATTGGCGTCGAGCATCAGAATATGCTTCAGAGACGGGCAGCGGCCAATCACGGAATCAAGACGGTCGAAGCGTTCGCGATCGTCGGCGATGGCGAGCTTCACGTTGGAATCGTTGAGAATGCGTTCGGCCTGAGCCGCGGAATCGGTGTCATAGATCGGCACATTGACCGCGCCGATTGCGGCCAGTGCGAAATCAAGCACGCCCCACTCGTAACGGGTGGTGGAGAAGAGGGTGACGGCATCCCCCTTGTCGATGCCGAACGCGATCAGGCCTTTGGCCGCGGAGAGCACGTTCTTGTGGAATTCGCCGGTCGTCACCTTGGTCCACTGGCCCGGAGCGGTTTTGCGTTCCGCGATCACGGTGTCTTCGCCGGTGCGCTTGATGCGTTCGGTAAGCAGGGAGTAGATGGATTCGTCGTCGCGTACTTCGACGGATGCGCCCGGGGTCGTGTACTCGGTGAGCATGAAGTGTTCTCTTTTCTTGCGTTTCCGCGGTTTTCGTGGGTTTTGCGATATATGCGATCGCTGCGATTGCGGTGATCGGTGACGTGCTTTTCGCGTCCTGTGTCGCGCCTCGCATATCGTAAGTTACGGTGACGTAAGTCCGCATTGTAAGAAACAACAAGAAATACGGCGACGGGTTTGTTTAAACTGACAAAGTGGCACGAAACGTCAACGGAACGGGGGATTGGTACACGGATGCATCATCTCGAAAAAAAGGTTTGACGCGTTCGATCGCAGGGTGTCCAACGGGTTGCGCGACGGGTTCGAGAGGGGTGGCCCTTACGGGCGAAAACGGTGGAAAATGCGGCAAAACTGGGCGGAGTGACGTTGCGAACCACAACATGTTCCGTGTACACTCAAGTTTGGCGCAACTACCCCTTGCGCCTAGGCTGTTTGCTCAACGGCGAACATTCAGCCGCCTCACTTTTCGCCGTTCCCTTGGTTTTCTGTGGTTTTGCTGTTGTGCATTTGCTTGCGAGTTCTGATGGTTTTCTAGATTTTTCCGACGATTTTCTGCGATTGCCGTTCCGTCATTGCCTTTCGTCGGTATGCCCGATACGCTTGGAGCGGATGGCGGTATTGCAAACGATTGGAAAAGGGGCATGATGTTCGACAAGCGGCTGTTTTCCTTGGCTGACGGCGTCGGTCGATTGATCGCGGCGAAAGTCGCCTGCCAATGGCTGGGCCTCGTGGCCAACGTCGCCTTCGTCGTGGCCGTGGTGCGTATGCTGCAACCGCTGTTCGCGCCCGTACCGTCCGCCACCGCGCCCTGCATCGCCATTATTCTTATTGCCGCGGTCGTGCGATTCGTCACCATTCGCGCCGCCGCACGTTTCGGTAGCGAGGCCGCCGAACGCGTCAAACTCGCGTTGCGTGAGAAACTGTTCAATAAGATGCTCGCGCTCGGCCCGTCCTACGCGCAGCGCGTGCGCACCGCCGGCGTGGTGCAGTCCGCGGGCGAAGGCATCGAACAAATCCAAAGCTTCTTCGAACTGTTCCTGCCGCAACTGTGCTACGCCGTGCTCGCCCCCATCACGCTGTTCGCCGTGCTTGCGCCGATCGACCTGCCCACCGCCGCGACGCTGCTCGCCTGCGCGCCGCTCATCGTGCTCATCGTCGGCATGGTGGCGATGCGTGCTGCCCGCGTATTCAAGAAATACTGGGGCAAATACACGGATATGGGCGCCGCGTTCCTTGACAATCTGCAGGGACTTGAGACGCTGAAAACCTTCGACGCGGACGAGCGCGCCGCACGAGTCATGGACGAGAAGGCCGAACAGTTCCGCGTGATGACCATGAACGTGCTGCAGATCCAACTGCGTTCGCTCACGGCGATGGATGCCGTGGCGTACGGTGGCGCGGCCGCCGGCATCGGCGTTGCGGTATGGCGATTCGTATCCGGCTCGCTCTCGCCGTCTGGCGTTTTCGCGCTGTCCGGCGTGCTGCCGCTTGGTTTGACGCCGATCGCCGCGGTATTGCTGACGATTCTGCTAGCCGCCGATTTCTTCATTCCGCTGCGACAGCTCGGCTCGTATTTCCACGTTGCGATGAACGGCATGACGTCCACGAAACGTATTTTCGCGCTGCTCGACGCGCCCGAACCGGAGCATGGCAGCAAGGAACTGCCGGAATTCGGGGCTTCCGGGCGTGGTGTCGGCGTGGAGTTTCGTGGTGTTTCGTACCGGTATGCGGACGCGGATGTGGATGCTGGGGGTACTGCTGGTGCGGGGCCTGACGCTGCCGGGTCTGCGGGTGCCGGTGTTGCGAGTCCCCGTCGTATATCGTCCACATCGCATTCCGATATGCGGAACGCGGATGTGGACAGCGTTGATGAGGGCGGCGGCGCGGGTGACGCGCGCGAAACGCGCTACGCCTTGCGCAACGTGGCCCTCCGTGCGCTGCCCGGCGAAGTCACTGCGATCGTCGGGCCATCCGGTTCCGGGAAATCCACAGCCGTCCAGCTGCTTGCCGGCACGCTTGCCGGATATGAAGGCGATGTGCTGCTGTCCGAAATGCCATCCGGAATGCGGGACGAAGTGCTGGGCGCTATGTTAAGCAGTGCGGCGCCGGATGACAGTGAAACCCTGAAATCGCACCAAATCCGCGACCTCACCGCAGCATCGCTCACCCGCGAAATCTCCATCGTCTCCGCGCACAGCCACCTGTTCGCCGGCACCCTGCGCGACAACCTGCTCATGGCCCGCGCCGACGCCACCGACAACGAGCTGTGGCAGACGCTGGAAGCCGCGCATATCGACGATTTCGTGCGCGCGCAATCGCGAGGACTCGATATGCCGATCACGCAGGACGGCGCGAATCTGTCCGGCGGGCAGAAACAGCGCATTGCGATCGCCCGTGTACTGTTGCGCAGGTCGGCCGTCTATATTTTCGACGAGGCGACCAGCAGCGTCGACGCGGACAGCGAAACGTTGATTTTGCAAACGATTCGCGCGCTCGCCGACGCCGGCGCAACCGTGCTGATGGTCACGCACCGCATGGCGAACGCGGCCGACGCGGACCATGTCGTAGTGTTTGATGGGGGTGTCGTCGTCGAGCAGGGCGCGCATGACGATCTCATGGCCGCGGACGGCACGTATGCCAAGCTGTTCCGGGCGCAGGAAAGCGTGGAACGGGTGGGATTGTCTGGTCGCGTCGCGCCGCGCGTATCGCGTATGACTCATGCGTCTGGTGCGTTTGCCGTGTCTCGGATGTCTGGTTCCGCCGAATCGAACGCCAGTGGCGCCAAATCGGACATGCCAACAACCCAAGTCATCGCCCGCTTGCTGCGCGAAGTCGGCCCACTGCGCAAACCCATGGCCATCGCCTGCGCGTGCGGCATCCTCGGCCACCTCGCCGCCACGTTCCTGCCGGTTTTCGGCGTCGCCGCGCTGTTCGCCGCAGCTGGCGCAAAAGTCTGGAATCTCAGCCTTCCTGCGGCAATCGCAGCCATGATTATCTGCGCACTGATCCGCGGCGGCATGCGCTACGCCGAACAGTACATGAACCACAATGTCGCCTTCCGCCTGCTCGCGCTGTTCCGGTCGAAAACGTTTGCCGCGCTGCGTCGCCTCGCGCCCGCCAAACTGTCCGGCAAAGGCAAAGGCGACCTGATCGCGCTGGTCACCACCGACGTCGAACTGCTGGAAATCTTCTTCGCGCACACCATTTCGCCGGTTGTCATCGCCATCGCGACCACCGTGCTTTACACGGCCGCATTGCTTACGTTGAGCCCTGCGATCGCTGTCACGCTGGTCATCGCGCACCTGACCGTCGGCATCGTGCTGCCGAAACTCTTCGCCACGGCGGTAGGCGGTCTCGGTGGGGATATTCGCCGCGAATCCGCCCAACTTGATGACGAAATGCTCGACGATATGCGCGGTCTCGACGAAATCATCCGATTCGGCCAAGGCCATGCGCGGCTTGCCGGCATCGCGTCACGCACGCGCTCGCTCTGGAGCCGCCGCGCCCGGCTGAGTGCCAAGAATGGCGATTTCGCAGGCTTCGGCGCGGTGCTGGTCGTACTGTTCACTGCCATCGCGGCATTGCTGGCGATGGTCACGTCCGGTACGACGATGCCGATCGCTTCCACCGCCGCCGCAACCATTCAAACCGTCATTTCCGCGCCCGCCGCCCGCCTGACCGCCGCTTTCGTGCTGCTGGCCAGCTCGTTCGGTCCGACGCTCGCGTTGAGCGCGCTGCCGGCCAATCTCACGCAAACGTTTGCCGCCGCCCGCCGCCTGTTCGCGCTGATGGACGAAACCCCCGCAGTGGAGGAGCGGGGCGATTTCCTGCCGCGCTACCACGGCATGTCCATGCACGACGTCACGTTCGGCTACGGCAATTCGGGCGAGGCTCCAACTTCCGGAAGCGATGCGGATGCCCCCGAGTCGTCCGCCGAGCCAATCCTCAGCCACGTCTCGTTCGACATACCACAACACGGCATCCTCGGCATCCAAGGCCCGTCCGGCCGCGGCAAATCGACCCTGCTGAAGCTGCTCATGCGTTACTGGGACCCGCAATCCGGCTTAGTCGCCCTGTCCGAGGTGCCACTGCCGCAGATCGACGCGCATCATCGCCGTCGCGTGCAAACGATGATGGGGCAGGAAACCTACCTGTTCGACGGCACTATCCGTGAAAACCTGCTTATGGCCTGCGACAGGGGCGATGCGGATAGGGCTGGTAATGCTGGCGATCCGGACGATTCCGCGACTTCCGGCAGAGCGCTCCTTACCCCGCCCGCTCCTCCCGTTTCGTGGAATGCCGCTGATTCCGCGCTTTCCACCCGGTCGACCCTTTCTGTCAGTGATGACGTGCTGCGCGCCGCGCTCGCCAAGGCTTCCGCGCTTGAACTGGTCGACTCGCTCCCGCAGGGCCTTGATACCCCCGTCGGCGAGTTGGGCGGGCGGCTTTCAGAAGGTGAACGGCAACGCATCGGCCTGGCTCGCGTCTTCCTGCGCAACGCGTCGCTGGTGTTGTTCGACGAGCCGACGAGTCGCTTCGACGCCTACAACGAATCCGTGATTCTGCAATCGATTGACGCGTTGGCGCAGCAGGGGAGCGCGGTGCTGCTCGTCTCGCACCGCGATTCCACCATGCGCATCGCGGACCGCATCGTGCGCATGTGAGCTGGCGCGTGCGGATTGCGAACTGATGCGGCGAGCCGATGCGTGCGAACTAGTGTGTGAATCGGCGTAATGCGGGGCCTGGTGAGGTGCCCATGCCCATGCGGCCGCATACGGACGCGTCGCACGTCCGCAATGTGGTCGTATGAAAATCGCATGTCATTCGTGTTTCCTATAGCGCGCGCGACGGCGTACGGAAGCGGACGAATCGAAAGCCATGGTCGCAGGTAAAGTAAGAAAAACGGACGAAACCGACGAAATGTCGGCGGAATCGAAATCATAAGCCAATGAAACAATCATGAAAATAAGGTTGCAAATTTAGCAAAACCGACTTTTTGGTAGGTTATAAGATTCAGTTCGCGTGAAATCGAAATGGGAAATCGTTAGTATCGATAGCAAACGATTATTTTCGACGAAAGGCTGGCGATGGCCAACAACAGGAACGAACTGAACAAGAATCTGGCACAGATGCTCAAGGGTGGCGTAATCATGGACGTCACCACCCCCGAGCAGGCTAAGATCGCGCAGGACGCGGGCGCATGCGCGGTGATGGCGCTCGAGCGCATTCCGGCCGACATCCGCGCGGCCGGTGGCGTCTCCCGCATGAGCGACCCGGCCATGATCAAGGGCATCCAGGAAGCCGTGTCCATCCCGGTCATGGCGAAGGTGCGCATCGGTCACATTGCCGAAGCCCGCATCCTGCAGGCCATTGAAATCGACTACATCGACGAATCCGAAGTGCTCAGCCCCGCCGACGACGTGTACCACATCGACAAGAACCAGTTCGACGTGCCGTTCGTGTGCGGCGCGAAGAACCTGGGCGAAGCACTGCGCCGTATCGCGGAGGGCGCGTCCATGATCCGCACCAAGGGCGAGCCGGGCACGGGCGATGTCATCCAGGCCGTGCGCCACATGCGCACCATGAACAAGCAGATCCGCGAGCTCGTCTCCCTGCGCGACGACGAGGTGTACGAGGCCGCCAAGCAGCTGGCCGTGCCGTACGATCTCGCCAAGTACGTGCACGACAATGGCCGTCTGCCGGTCGTCAACTTCGCCGCCGGCGGTGTGGCCACCCCGGCCGACGCAGCCCTCATGATGGAGCTTGGTGCGGAAGGCGTGTTCGTCGGCTCCGGCATCTTCAAGTCGGGCGACCCGGCCAAGCGCGCCGCCGCCATCGTGCAGGCCACCGCCAACTGGCAGGACCCCGATCTGCTCGCGCGCCTGTCCGAGAACCTCGGTGAGGCCATGGTCGGCATCAACGAGGACGAGATCGAAACCATCATGGCCGCCCGTGGCGAATGATCTGTTGATTCGTCGATTGCTTGATTGCTTGCAATTCCGCGAGGATTACATAAGCCGGTCGTGTGATCGACTTTGAAGGACTCGGTGGGTGCGTGTGATTTTCGGTGCTGCACGTGCCTGCCGCTTTTTGTTGTGATGTTCGGCGATTCACCGAACGATTTGTTGAACAACCTGAATGAGGAGCATCCGTTGGTTGTGGCAGTTGAATACATTTCAAAGGAAGAGTCGGCCGACGTCGCCGCAGGCTCGGCATCCGCGAAGCGCGGCGTGACCGGCATTCTGGCGGTGCAGGGCGCGTTCGCCGAGCATGCGGCCATGCTGGATCGTCTTGGCGCGCCGTGGAAACTGTTGCGTGCCGCCGAGGATTTCGACGATTCGATCGATCGCGTGATCCTGCCAGGTGGCGAAAGCACCACGCAGGGCAAGCTGCTGCGATCGACCGGCCTGTTCGAACCCATCGCAGCGCACATCGCCGCCGGAAAGCCGGTATTCGGCACTTGCGCCGGCATGATTCTGCTAGCCCGCAAGCTGGATAATGATTCGAACATTTACTTTGGCGCGCTTGACGCCGTCGTGCGACGCAACGCATACGGACGCCAGCTCGGCTCGTTCGCCGCCACCGCCGATTTCGGCTCCTCTTCCGGCGATTCCACCGTCGTGGTCGCACCGGGCGAGCATGTTCCGCAAGACGCCCTGGCCGACATCGTGCTCAAGGATTTCCCGCTGGTGTTCATCCGCGGGCCGTTCGTGGCCGAAGTCGGACCGGCCGCCACCGTCGAAACATCGGTGGATAGCAATGTGGTCGGCCTGCGCCAAGGCAAGATCCTCGCCACGGCGTTCCATCCCGAGCTCACCGACGACACCCGCATCCACGAGCTGTTCCTGAGCCTGTAGCTCGCAGCCTGTTGCAGCTTGCGATCTATGTGCAAGCTTCACGGGCTGTGCAGCCCACAGCTTGAGCCCATGGCAGCAACGCACGCAAGCATATCGGCGGCTTCCAAGGTATTCCCTTGGGGCCGCCGATTTTTTATCTGGGGACTTTCTCAGAGTTTCCAATCCCAACCAATACTGGGGAATTCATCGGAAAAATAATCCCCCGTAATGCACCGACTTGTCCACATTCCGCCCGGGAAGCCGTAAGCGGTTGTGCGTAAAGACATCGGCCGGCATGTCGATATCAGGAAACGCCGAATCGCACAGCATGTTAAGCGGTTCAGCTCAAGCGGTTCCGCGTCAAGATTTGACTTATTGGTACAGCCGTGTATCATAAGAGCTAATGGTACACGGCTGTACCAGCGAGAAACAAAGGCCGACGAAGGCGGCCGAACTCAATTGGACACTGGAAACGTCAGGAAACTGACAGTGGTCGGTTCTTGACCGATGATACACCAGTGTACCAAAAGAGGGAGGAAGTCTGAGGAAGCCCAGACAAGGAAAGTCTGGAAGCTAGGAACACCGCCCAAGGACAAGGCGGTCGCACCAGCGACTCAGGCGGGGAACGTCCGGCATGGATGAGCGTCATCCAGCCAACGTTTCGAAGCCTGTCGGCACCTGAAGGAGGAAACATGCGCACCACACAGAAGGCTTTCGCGGCATTGACCGCAGCTGCGACCCTCATCGGCCTGGCGGCTTGCGGCGGCGGATCCGACAACGCCAGCAAGGGCAGCACGGGAGACGCCAACAAAGCCGAGCTCGTGTTCTGGGGCTGGGACACCGGCCACACCATGACCAACCTGATCAAGGACTTCCAGAAGGCCAACCCCGGCATCACCGTGAAATTCAACAACACCGGTACCGCCTCCGACACCCAGACCGCACTGAGCAACGCCATCGCCGCAGGCAAGGGCGCTCCGGACGTGGTGATGCTTGAAGATCCGACCGTCACCCAGTTCGCCGTCACCGGCGACCTCGCCGACCTGAGCCAGTTCGGCGCCGATAAGCTCGCCGACGACTTCTCCGCAGGCCCGTGGAACAAGCTGCAGTACAACAACAAGCCGTACGCGCTGCCGATCGATTCCGGCCCTGAAATGTTCTTCTACAACGATGCGGTCTTCAAGAAGGCCGGCGTCGACGGCACCAAGATCAAGACCTGGGACGACTATTACGAGGCCGCCAAGAAGGTCAAGGCAGCCGGCTCCTACATGACCAACAACTCCGGTTCCTCCATGGAATACCAGCCCTTCACCGCGCAGGCCTGGCAGGCCGGCGCCCAGCCGTGGAAGGTCGACGGCGAGAAGATCACCATCGACATGACCAACGATGCCGGCATGAAGAAGTACATCGACTTCCAGCAGAAGCTCATCGATGAGGACCTCATCGACACCAAGACCGCCAACTGGTCCGACGATTGGAACCGCGAGCTCAACGACGGCACCATCGCCTCCCTCACCATCGGCGGCTGGATGCCGGTCAACCTCATGAACGGCGCGCCGGACCAGGCCGGCAACTGGCGCGTGGCCCAGCTTCCGCAGTGGAACGAGGGTGATGAGACCTCCGCCGAAGACGGCGGCTCCGCACTCGCGGTGGTCGGCCAGTCCAAGCAGCAGGCTGCGGCCTACAAGTTCGTCGAATACCTGACCCACGGCAAGGGCGCGCAGACCATGGCCGACACCGGCACCTTCCCGAGCCTTAAGAGCATCCTGACTTCCAAGAGCTTCACTGATCCGAACTCTGAGGCCAACAAGAAGGTCAACGACTACTTCGGCGGCCAGAACGTCAACCAGGTCCTGTCCGAAGCGGCCCAGCGCAAGGTCTCCAAGTTCACCTACCTGCCGTACAACCCGTTCGCGCAGTCCAGCTTCGGCGACCAGATCTCCAAGGCCTTCAGCAAGAACATCACCCTCAAGGAAGCCTTCGCCAACTATGCCAAGGCGCTCGCCGACCACGGCACCCAGCAGGGCTACACCGTCACCAACAAGAGCTGATCGGGGGTATCGCATCCTGAATCCAACAGACTGCAGGTAACAGCCAACACGCCTGCAGGCAACCAGTCAGCAAGAACCAAGGAAGCACATACCAAGGCGGGGAAACGCCTCGGGAGGATCCCCGCCTTGTCTATGCCCGCAATTGTGCGAAGACAATCGTGTGAAGAAAGAAGAACAACCATGACTCAAGCAGCAGCAAGTGTCGCGGCGCCGTTGCACACGCCGGCCGACCAGGTGCGCGTCAACAGGCACCACGCGGACTGGCGCGGATGGAAATTCATGTGGCCGTTCGCCCTGGTGTTCGTGTTCGTGTTCATCATCCCGATCATGTATGCAATCTACATCAGCTTCTTCCAGAAGAGGATGATCGGCGGCACCCAGTTCGTGGGGTTCGCGAACTACATACGCCTGTTCCACGACCAGCAGTTCTGGAGCGCGGTCGGCAGGGTCGCGCTGTTCACCGTGGTCCAGGTGCCGATCATGCTGTTCCTCGCCGCGGCGATGGCCCTGGCGCTGGACTCCATGAAGCTGCACGGCACGAAGTTCTTCCGCATCTCCACGTTCCTGCCGTACGCGGTGCCCGCTGTCGTGTCGACCCTGATCTGGGGTTTCATGTACGGCGCGAAGTACGGTCTGGTGGGCTCGTTCAACGGGTTCTTCGGCACGCACCTGGACATGCTCTCGCCGAGCGTGCTGCTCGCGTCGATCGGCAACATCGTGACGTGGGAGTTCACGGGCTACAACATGCTGATCTTCTACAGTTCGCTGTCCACGATCCCGCATTCCCTGTACGAGGCCGCGTCGATCGACGGGGCGAGCGAGTGGCAGATCATCAAGTCCATCAAGCTGCCCGAGCTCAAGGGCTCGCTCGCGATCACGGTGATCTTCTCGATCATCGGCTCGTTCCAGCTGTTCAACGAGCCGAGCATCATGCAGAACATGGTCCCGGGCAACGCGATCAGCACGTACTACACGCCGAACATGTACGCGTACAACCTGTCCTTCGCGGGCAACCAGTCGAACTACGCGGCCGCGCTGGCCATCACGATGGCGGTCATCACGATGGCGATCGCGTACGTGGTGCAGATCAACAGCATGAAGGAACAGATGAAGTGAGGCCCCGAGGGGGCCGCGCGCCCGGGCCACGGCGCCCGGGGCGCAAGGGAGACGGAAGATTCCATCCGGTAAGGAGCGAAAGATCATGAGCAGCAACAACGCGCAGGCGCAGGCCCGCGAGCATGACAGGGCCGTGCGCAGGGCCGAGAGGGAGCGCGCCAGGAGGGTCGCCAGGGACGAGGCCGCGGAACGCAAACGCGCGGCGAAATCGGGGTTCGCAAACGTGTCGAACCCGAGACGCAGCAGGCTGTTGACCCTGGTGTGCGCGGTGTTCGCCGTGTACTGCCTGTTCCCGTTCGTCTACCTCGCGGTCAACGCGACCAAGACCCAGGCGGACTTCACCTCGACGTTCGGCCTGGGCTTCGGCCGCACGTTCGCCCTGTGGGACAACATCAAGACCGTGTTCACCTATGACGGCGGCATCTTCGGCCGTTGGCTGCTGAACACCATCCTGTACGTGGTCGTGGGCGCGGGCGGCGCGACCCTGCTCGCGATCCTGGGCGGCTACGGGCTCGCGAAGTTCCGTTTCCCGGGCCGCAAGGCCGTGTTCGTGGTCATCATCGGCGCGATCAGCGTGCCGGGCATCGCGCTGGCGGTCCCGCAGTTCCTGCTGTTCGCGAAGCTGAACCTGACGAACACGCCGTGGGCCATGATCATCCCGTCCCTGGTGTCCACGTTCGGCCTGTACCTGATGTGGATCTTCTCGGAGCAGGCCGTGCCGACCGAGCTGCTCGAGGCCGCGCGCGTGGACGGCGCGGGCGAGATGCGCACGTTCTTTCAGGTGTCGCTGCCATTGCTCGCGCCGGGCATCGTGACCACGGCCCTGTTCTCGATCGTGGCGACGTGGAACAACTACTTCCTGCCGTTGATCATGCTCAAGGACTCGAACTGGTATCCGCTCACGATCGGGTTGAACCAGTGGAAGGACCAGGCGTCCACCGCTGGCGGGCAGGCGATCCAGAACCTGGTGATCACGGGCTCGCTGGTCACGATCATCCCGTTGGTGATCGCGTTCCTGTGTTTGCAGAAGTACTGGCAGTCCGGCCTCGCCGCAGGCGCAGTCAAAGAATGATTGAACAATACCTTCCGTGAAGAGGAAGTCTCGCAAGGAAAAGAGGAGAGCATGCGACGCAACTTCGAATGGCCGAAACTGCTGACCGCGGATGGCCGCGGCATCGCCTTCGGTGGCGACTATAATCCCGACCAATGGTCCGAGGACATCTGGGACGACGACATCCGCCTGATGAAGCAGGCCGGCGTCAACACCGTGGCCCTCGCCATCTTCAGCTGGGATCGCATCCAACCCACCGAGGATCGTTGGGATTTCGGCTGGCTCGACCGCATCATCGACAAACTCGGCAATGCCGGCATCGCGGTCGACCTGGCCTCCGCGACGGCGACCGCGCCGCTGTGGCTGTACGAAAGCCACCCGGAGGTCCTTCCGCGTGACAAGTACGGCCACCCCGTCAACGCCGGCTCGCGCCAATCGTGGAGCCCGACCAGCCCGGTATTCAAGGAATATGCGCTGACCCTGTGCCGCAAGCTCGCCGAACGGTACGGCACTAACCCGTATGTGACCGCATGGCATATGGGCAACGAATACGGTTGGAACAACCGCGAGGACTACTCCGACAACGCGCTCGACGCCTTCCGCGCGTGGTGCCGCCGCAAGTACGGCACCATCGGCGCGCTCAACCAGGCGTGGGGCACCACCTTCTGGGGCCAGGAGATGAACGGCTTCGACGAAGTGCTCATCCCACGGTTCATGGGCGCCGACTCGATGGTCAACCCCGGCCAGAAGCTCGACTTCGAACGGTTCGGCAACGACATGCTCCTCGACTTCTACAAGGCCGAACGCGACGCGATCGCCGAAATCTGCCCCGACAAGCCGTTCACCACAAACTTCATGATTTCCACCGACCAGTGCTGCATGGATTATGCTGATTGGGCCAACGAAGTGAATTTCGTGTCGAACGACCACTACTTCCACGAGGGCGAATCGCATATCGACGAACTGTTCTGCTCCGATGCTTTGATGGATTCCCTCGCGCTCGGCAAGCCGTGGTATGTGATGGAACACTCCACTTCGGCCGTACAGTGGAAGCCGCTCAACGCACGCAAGCGCAAGGGCGAAACCGTACGAGACTCCATCGCGCACGTGGCCATGGGCGCCGACGCCATCAACTTCTTCCAGTGGCGTGCCTCCGCATTCGGTGCTGAATCCTTCCACTCCGCGCTCGTGCCCCATGCGGGCGAAAACACCAAACTGTTCCGTCAGGTGTGCGAACTGGGTGCAGCGCTGAAAACCCTCGGTGACGTTGGCGTGCAAGGCACCGAACTGGAACTCTCCGACACGGCGATCCTGTTCAGTGCGGAATCCGAATGGGCCACGCGCTCCGAAACCCTGCCAAGCATGAAACTCAACCATTGGCATGACGTACGCGACTGGTACCGCGCGTTCCTCAACGCGGGCACCCGCGCCGACATTGTGCCTCTGAAATACGATTGGAGCTCGTACAAGACCGTCATATTGCCGACTGTGATCATGCTCAGTGCCGAAGACACGCAGCGTTTGGCCGATTTCGCGGCCGCCGGTGGCCGTGTGGTCATCGGCTATGCAACCGGACTGATCGACGAGAACTTCCACACCTGGCTCGGCGGATACCCGGGAGCCGGCGATGGCCTACTGCGTGAAATGCTGGGCATTCGCGGCGAAGAATTCAATATTCTCGGCACCGAAGCCGAAGGTGATCCCGCTGAGATTCGTTTGAGTTCCGGAGCGGTTACCCGCCTGTGGCAAAACGACGTGAACGTCGACGGTGAACATACGCAAGTGCTGGCCACCTACGAAGGTGAGGAAGCCGACGAATGGGAGCTCGACGGCACTGCCGCGATTACCCGCAATCCGTACGGTTCCGGCGAAACGTACTTCGTTGGATGCGACCTTAACGTGGCTGATCTCACGCAATTCGTGAGCGCCAATATCGTGGAAGATTCCGCAAATCCAGCCAATCCAGACGTGCTGCACACCGTGCGCAAGTCCGCAGACGCAACCTTCGATTTCTATCTTCCGCGAGGCAAGAAGGAAATCGCATTGCAGGGCATCGACGGCGAACCAGTCTACCTGTTTCAAACGGAAGCAGGGGAGCAGGCGGGCAGCTATACCGTGCATCGCAACGGCGTGCTCGTCGTAAAGCGCGCGTAATTCCGCGTGATTGATTGCGTGACCTCAGCAATCTCACCAACCTCACATAACCCAGGCCCGCCATACTGAAACTTCAGGTGGCGGGCTTACTATAACTGATAAACTTTCACCGGCATATCGAATGATCCTGGAGATGAACATGGGCGAGTCAAAGCTGGGGCCGAAAGCGGATAGGAAGCGTGTCACCCTGCGAGACGTGGCCGAAGAGGCGGGCGTTTCGCTCAAAACCGCATCCAACGTAATCAACCATTCCGGGCGCATGACCGACTCCACGCGAGAAAAAGTGCAGGAAGTCATCGACCGCCTCGGATACCGCGTGAACGTAGCCGCACGAAATCTCAACCGCGGCAAAACCGGCTTCATCACACTCGCTGTGCCAACCCTAACAGCCCCTTACCTGTCGGAGCTCGCTAATCGCGTGATCGATGCGGCCCGCGGCTACGGCTATTCCGTATACGTCACCACGTATGCCGAAGGATCCGCCCAAGGCGCGCAATCATTACTGCGGAACTTCAACACCACCGTCTCCGACGGCATGATCTTATCGATCTCCGAAGTCGAAAACCTTGAGGCGGCGGACTTGGACGTGGACTATCCGCTCGTATGTGTAGGCGCGCGATCCACGCACGGCAAAGCCGACCACGTTACCCCCGACGATATTCAGGAAGCCCGCCTTGCCGCCGAATACCTGTTCGATCATGGAGCGACTCGACTCGCGGTGGTGGGCTCTCGAACCGAACCGGAACACATTGATTCCGTACGAGACGCCATTGAAGGCAACGCGCAACTGCGACTCCGCGGCGTGCTTGAAGCATGTGCCGCGCGAGGTATCGAATTTGATTCGCGATTGGTGATGAACGCGGGCCAGGATTGGACGATCGGCTCCGGTGCTCGAATTACGCAACAGCTCATCGATTCCGGAATTCCGTTCGACGGGATTGTGGCATTCAACGACCAGCTTGCGTTGGGGGCGCTGTTCACCTTGGCTGCGAACGGCATTTCCGTGCCCGACCAGATGCAGGTGATCGGCTTCGACAACATTGAAGAAGCCGCCTATTTTCAGCCTCCGCTGACCACCATGGATTCCTGCCTTGACTGGATTGCGCCGACTGCGGTCAGCCGTATTCTCGACCGGATTGACGGCACGCGCACGCTTGAACCGAGCTGCATCACCGTGCAGTCGCGCGTGATCGCCCGCGCCACCACTCGCGTGTAGCTGACCTGACGCCTGCACAACTCCGATTTCAAGGCCAATTCCGGACTTGCGCAGACGCAGAACAGGACTTGTTCAGACAGGAATTAGCTTCAGTTTGCCGGCAATTCCTGTGCGGGGCAGCCGTGCAGCACGGAAAGCATCGCTCGCTTTTCCTGCGTGGTGACGGTCAGCCCGTACTTGTCTTTCACGCCAATCTGCCGAGCCACGTAATCGCAACGGTATTCGCTGTTCGTCGGCAGCCAGTATGCGGCCGAAGCGGAACCCTTCTCCTGATTGGCAGGCCCGTCCACCGCCAGCAGGTTGTACATGTCGTTGCCGAACCGGTACCGCTTCGTACGGTCCCACTGGTTCGCACCCGACTGCCACGCGTTCTCCAACGCCACCACATGGTCGATCTGCACCGCTGACGACGTTTTCACTCCGCGCGTGAACCGGATCGTCGTACCGGTGTACGGGTCGGACAGCATACCCGACTTCACCTTGCAGCCGGCGCCGGACCCGGAACCAGAATCAGAGCTAGAACCAGAACCCGCTATATACCGCACATCCGTCAAATCGCGCGCCAACACGTCCTCGCGCACATCGCAACCGTTGCCATCGTCATCGGTCTGCCGGAAACCGAATGAATCGCGGTCGTACCCGGCCCGGCTGGGCTGGTCGTCGATTGTCAACGATTGCAATGTTTCCGCCGCGCTGCCAGTCGCCACATGCTCGCCCGTCATCTCGCCGACGGTCGGGTTGACCTTCGGCATGAGCAGACCGATCGAAATGCCGGCGACCACCGCCACGACCAGCAGAATCGCAATACGTTCCGCTAGCCCGTTGGCATTGAAACGCTGCCTGCGGAAACGCGAGTCACGCATACGTAAACGTCATCGGATCATGTCCCGCACGCGTCGGCCCATCCAACGCGTCGATGGCCGCATGCTCGTCCGGGTCAAGCACGAAACCGAACAGGTCGAGATTCTGCCGCTGCCGGTCCGCATGCACCGACTTGGGAATGATAATCGTGCCGTTTTCGATATGCCATCGCAGGATCACCTGCGCTTCGGTGACGTCATGCGCCCGCGCGATGCGTTCGATCACACCATCGCCGGCATTGAGATCCGCGCCACGCGCCATCGGCGAATACGCCTCGACCGCGATATTATGCGCCTTGCAATACGCCACCACCTCGCGCTGCTGCCACGTGGGATGCAGTTCGATCTGGTTGACGGCCGGATATTCGCCCGTTTCCTTATGCAGCCGCTCAAGATGCTCCGGCAGGAAGTTGCACACGCCGAGCGTACGCACGCGACCCTCCGCGCGGAATTCGTCGAACGCCTTCCACGTTTCGCCGGAACGCCAGTCGAACGGGGTGGGCCAATGCAGCATATACATGTCCACATAGTCGAGCTGCAGCAGGTCAAGCTGACGGTCGAACGCCTTGCGTGCGGAATCGTACCCCTGTTCCGAATCGCGCAGCTTCGTCGTCACCCACAGGTTCTTGCGATTCTCACCCTGCGTGAAGCCCGCGTTCTGCAGCGCACGTCCGACGCCGGCCTCGTTGTTGTACCCCGCAGCGCCATCGATATGGCGATAACCGGCTTCCAGCGCGCTCTCGACCACGGGGGTAACGCCCTCGTCGTCGATGCGCAGCACGCCCAAGCCGATCTGCGGAATCAGATTGCCGTCGGAAAGCGTCACCATCGGAGTGTGGAAAACAGTCATGGAACAACCCCTTGAGTCGAAATGCGATGTTCTCTGCACCAGTTTAGCGGCTTCCGTGATCGCGGCCTGTCCGCCCCACAATCGGCGCATGTTCGGCAGCTGTTCAGCTTTCCGTAACAGACGTAACAATTCTGCGCGGAAAACGCACTATAACGTTGCGTGGATATGAAGAACGATATGGATTCGAAGAATATGACGATCACTGCGCAGCATGACCGATCCGCCCGGCCGTACCACCACGGCCACGCGCTCGCCGGCATCCTCGGCCCCGCGTTCGTGGCGGCGGTCGCGTACGTGGATCCGGGCAACGTGGCGGCGAACATCACGTCGGGCGCGCGCTACGGCTACCTGCTGGTGTGGGTGCTGGTGCTGGCTAACTGCATGAGCGTGCTCATCCAATACCAGTCCGCGAAACTCGGCATCGTCACCGGCAAAAGCCTGCCGGAAATCTTGGGCGAACGGCTTGGCGACGCGGGCCGTTTCATGTTTTTCATGCAGGCGGAGGTGATCGCCATCGCCACCGATCTGGCGGAAGTGATCGGCGGCGCGATCGCGCTGAAACTGCTGTTCGGCCTGCCGCTGTTCGTCGGCGGCTGCATCATCGGCGCGGTGTCGACGGTGCTGCTGATTTTCGAAAAAGGCGCCACGCATCGCATTTTCGAAAAACTCATCATCGGCCTGCTGCTGGTGATTACGTTCGGTTTCATCGCCGGCCTGTTCATCGCCCCGCCAAATCCGAAAGAAGTCGTCGCCGGCTTGATTCCACGCTTCAAAGGCACTGATACCGTGCTTATGGCCACGTCCATGCTGGGCGCCACGGTCATGCCGCACGCCATCTACCTGCATTCCACGCTCGTCAACGACCATTACGCCCCCGGCGAAGCGAAGCCGAGCATCAAAAAGCTACTTCACGGCAGCAAAATCGACGTTGCCTGGGCGCTGATACTTGCCGGTTCGGTGAACCTCGCGCTGCTCATCCTCGCCGCGAACTCGCTGTACGGCATGACCGGCACCGACACCATCGAAGGCGCGCAACGGGCCATCCAGCATGTGCTCGGCCCGGTGATCGGCACGATTTTCTCGATTGGTCTGCTTGCGTCGAGCCTGAGCTCCACGTCGGTCGGCACTTACGCCGGCAGCGAAATCATGCACGGCCTGCTACGCATCAAAGCGCCGATGTGGGCGTGCCGAGTGGTGACGCTGGTACCCGCGCTGGTGGTGCTGTGGTTCGCCAACAATCCGACGGAAGCGCTGATCGTCGGCCAGGTCGTGCTGTCGGTCGGCATTCCATTTGCGATTATTCCGCTGATGCGTTACACGCACGACCGCACGCTGATGGGGGAGCACGTGGACGGTCCGGTCAAGCACATCGTCAATATCGCGGTCGCCGCGCTGATCGTCGCTCTGAACGTGGTGCTGATTGTGCTGACAATGCTCGGCAAAGCCTGATTTTCCGCGATTTTTACGCCGATCTCCGGCGGATTTGCGGTGCTTTTTTCGTAGTTTCTCAGCTGATTCTCTAGGGTTTTTCCCGCAGATTTCCCGCGGATTTTTCCACGAAACCTACGCTGCCTGCACTTTCCCGCTGTCATAATCGACCACGGTGTACATGCCCTTCCCCTCGCGCTTGGACTGGTACAACGCATGGTCGGCGAATCCCAAGCAGAGGTTCAGATCGACGTTCTTGCCGGACAGCACGCGGCATGCGCCGATACTGCAATGCACGTCCTGCCCGTATTGCGCGGACGCCTGCGCCAACTGGCGGCGGAACAGGTCCAGCGTGCTTTCGATCACGCGCTCGTTCGCGGTGTTCTTTATCAGCGCCACATACTCATCGCCACCGAAACGGACGATGATGTCATCATGCCGGTACAGCCGCTTCAACGTCTGCGCCACTTCACGAATCCAGAAATCGCCCACTTTATGGCCGTACGTATCGTTGATCTGCTTGAAATCGTCGATGTCAACGAAAATCAGAACAGCCTGGTCGTCTTCCTGCATGTGCGCGAAATAATTCTCAATCTGCTCGCGGCCGGCGCTTTTGCTCCACAAATCGGTCAGACCATCGTGCTGCGCCTCGTAGCTGACCTTCTGATAGGCGTCATCCTGCGAACGGATTTTCTTGTTCATTTCGATGGTGTCGACCACGAACGTGAACTGGATGGAAATCGTGATCGCGATGGCCTGCAACGCCAGTCCGTAATGGAGAATCTGAACGATGGTTGCCACAATCGGCAGCACGAAGAACGACAGCGACGTGACGAACAGCGGTCGGCTGAGGTTTTTGCGGTTTTCGATGATCAGCATCGCAATCAGCGCGAGCTCTACCAGACCCAGTATCTGCGGGATAGCGAACAGTGGTCCGCGGCGGTAGTAGTTCTGGCTGTCGATGTAGTAGACCATATGGTTGAACTGCGAGGCAATCGTCAGTACGATGCCGAGCGCGGACGCTGCGTAGATGACGTCAAACTTCTTCGAACGCGGCTTTTTCGGCTTGGATCGGGCATTGGCCGAACGTTGGTTCTTACGATTACGCTTGGCTCCGCCGCTCATTCTGGCCCTCCACTCGTGCGGGCTGACGTTTTCAAGCATGTCGTCGCCGCTGACGGTTTGCCAGATATAGTTGGCGAACAGTGCGATGAAGATGAAATTGATCAGGTATTCACCAAGATTGCCGATGCGCGTCATGTAGAAGTCAAGCTTGTCGCAGCCGCCGTTGTGATACCAGGCGGACACGTCGGCCAGCAGCATCAGCGCGCATAGAAGCTGCATGGAAACTTTCGTATAGGTACGCCGCGTCCTACGTATCGCGCCCACGTAGACGCCACCTGCGCAAACGATGCAGATGAGAACGCCCCATAGCTCCATCGCTATGTTGAATAACGTGACTACGGTCATACTTCCTAACCCCCTGCGCGGCGTATTCCTTTCCTGTATCGTGCCGTTACTGCCAACGCATATGTATACCACCCCGAGATGAACAAATACGAAGTTTTGCCAATTTTTCTCGGTTGAATTGGAATTGAACGTGTTCGAATAGTTTCATCTCGCGTTCGACCACCCGCAGTACTAGACTTTTTGAGTCTGTTTTTGTAGGAGTTGCGCAATGCGCTGCGAGTATGCGCGGATGAGTGATGGAGAGCAGTCGGTTGCCGTCGAAACCGGAGAAGAGGTCGGAAGTGAAGCCGGAAAAGAAAATAAACGCGAAACAGGGCCGCACCCACGGCCTGTCCCAGCCACTTACCGGCGAGGAATCGTATAAAAACGACCATCTGACGCATGCCGCGTTCGTATCGATCGCCATTCTCACCTTTATCACGTTCGTCGGCAACTTCACGCAGCTGCAGTTGAGCGCCGCACTGCCCACCATCGTGTCCGATTTCGGCATTTCCGTGACGACCGGCCAATGGCTGACGTCGATTTTCCAGCTCGTCATGGGCGTTATGGTGCCGCTCACCGCCTACCTGACCCGCCGATTCTCCACCCGCCAGATCGTGATTGCATCGATGGCGGTGTTCACGCTCGGCTCGGTGTTCGCCTGGCTCGGCTCATCGTTCGTACTGGTTTTGATCGGCCGTCTGCTGGAAGCCGTCGGCACCGGCGTGATGTGGCCGGTCCTGCAGATCACGGTATTTTCGATTTACCCCCTTTCGCGCCGTGGCATGGCGATGGGCACCGTCGGCATGGCCATGAGCGTCGCGCCCGCGATCGGCCCCACGTTGGGTGGTGTGCAAACCGATTTGAACGGTTGGCGATCAATCTTCCTCACGCTGACGGTCATCGGCGTGATTTCACTGTTTTTGGCGATTTTCGGCTTGCGTAATTTCGGCACGCGCGACGCGTCCGCAAAAGCCGATTTCTTCTCCGTCGGCCTGTCGATTTTCGGCTTCGGCGGACTCATGTTCGGCTTCACGAACATCGAATCGTATCCGTTCACGCATCCGATGGTGTGGCTTGCCATGCTTATCGGCCTGGTCGGCATCGTCTGGTTCGTGCTGCGGCAGATCCACGGCGCTCGCAGGCAGGCGGCCGACCCGTCCAAGCAACCTCCGCTGCTCAACCTGAGCGTGCTGAAAAACAAAAGCTTCACCGTCGGCACCGTCACCGCCGCGCTGTCGTTCTTCGCCTTCAGCTCGATCATGGTGATCATGCCGCTCTACATTCAGGATTGCCGAGGCTATTCCGCCACGATCAGCGGCTTGGTGATGCTGCCCGGCGCGTTCGGCCAGTGCATCGCGCAGTTCTTCGGCGGCAAGGCACTCGACCGTCTCGGCGCGCGTCCGGTGGCGCTGATCGGCTCGATCACCCTGCTGTTCGGCACCATCATGATGAGCCTGATTTCCATGACCTCATGGATCTGGTGGTGTCGATTTGGCAGTTTGTGCGCCAGATCGGCATGGGATTCGTGCTTATGCCGATCACCACATGGTCGCTGAACTGCCTGGAGCCTGAGGAAGTGAGCGCCGGCTCGGCCGTTACGAACACGGTCCGCCAGATTGCCGGTGCCATCGGCGCACCCGTGCTGGTGATTCTGATGGAAACGTTTACCGCCCTGCGCTGGGCTGCGATCGGCGGCGCGAAGAACATGTATGCCGTGGCGAACGTGTTTGGCATCCAGTGGGCGTTGCGCGTGAGCGCCACCATCTGCTTCATCATGGTGGTCATGGTCTTCTTCGGCGTCCGCGGCAACGGCGCCGGCTCCACCCGCGACACCGTCCAGCGCGCACTCAATCGCGTCCACCCCCACGCCGCCTAGCCTTACCTGTCCGCTCTTACCGCATTTTCGCCGTTCCGTAGGCATGTCATGAGCGTGGTTTGCTCAAGTGCCGCCATTCCCCGCAGTAGGAAATGAGAGAGAAATGTCCGCATAGTGGCATGCGGTACGGGTGCACGTAAAAGCACTGTGAACCTCGCGGGAAGGAGGTGGCGCACCCGTGCCGTGTTGCGTATGGTGAACGGGAACGTAATGAAAGGCAACCATGCGGCAAACCTGCGAAAGCGAGCGTGAGAACGGCGGCAATAACGATGCCGAACGCGAACGCACAAGCGAAAGCGAAATCGAGGATCTGGGCGCGCAGCTCGACAAAGCATGCGCCAGCCGCCCCCTCGACCGCGCGCAACATGGCATGACCCGCCGTACCGCAGCGACACACCTTCTGACTGCGGTGCTCTGGCTGGCCACCGCCGTCATCCTGCTGGCCATGCTGCTGCGCATGCTGCCCAACAACCTCGACGGCAAACGGTACGTGCCGCTTATCGTCGCGCTGATGCCGTGGCTGGGCATACTGTCTTTGATTATTGCGATCACCGCGATAGCCGTCCGTGCAATAGGCGGACGCGTCCTACTCGCCACCGTCAGCGTGGTGTGCGTGGTCGTGCAAATCGGCTGGCATTGGGGTTATATCAGGCCGCAGCAAACGATTTCCGACGCGGCCAGCACCGCAGTCACGCAAGTCTCGTCCGACGGCTTGCCCAACACGTCCGACCGGTACGCCCGCATCATGACCTTCAACACCAAGGAAGGGCATGCCGACGCCAATCGGATCGTCGAAATCGTCAAAAACGAGCATGTGGAAGTGCTCGCGCTGCAGGAAGTGTCATGGGACCTGCTCAACCGGCTCAACAGCGCCGGAATCGCCAATTATCTGCCGTATTCCGTGGCCGCGCAGCAAACGTGGCATGACAACGGCGGTGTGAACGTGCTGTACAGCGCCGCGCCGATGGAAAACGCCAAACAGAACCTCATTCCCGTGGAATCAAGCAGCGTTTCCGCCGCGACGATCGATTTCGGCGGCAGCAAGGTGCGCTTCGGCTCCGTCCACCCGTTCTCGCCGCGCCCCCGCAACCAAGGTCTGTGGAACCGTAGTCTCGACTCGCTCGCCCAACTGCAGCATTACGACAATCTGTACGTGCTGATGGGCGATTTCAACTCCACATGGGACCACGCCAGCTTCCGATACCTGCTCGGCAGCCGTTTTCTGGATTCCGGCCAGCAGGCGGGCGAAGGCCTGCACATGACGTACCCGGCCATGATGCCGATCGCCGAAATCGACCACATCGTGCACGACAAGGGCGTGAACGTGGGCGATCTGGAAACCAAGTACATCGCCGGCTCCGACCACCGCGCTCTCCTCGCCACGCTCGAAGTCGCCTGACCCGCACCTAATCTGCGCTTGAACATATCTGCGCATAGCAAACATATCCGCACGTATCCCCACATATGCCCCTCAACGTACCAATAGCCGCAAACACGCCTGCTGCTATATCGACATTTTTGACATTATGTAGGTATAGGAATAGTCTATATTCACCCCGAACCTGCATATTCTGCACAAATGACGGTTATAAGGATGATGGTTATGGAGTACAAAAGCATACGGCAGACATTGGCAATGTCATCATCCACGGCCAAGCCGAAGGATGCGGCTGAGGAGGAATACCAAAAAAGACTCAACGGCTATTCAACATACCGGTCAGGTATTGAATTCGAAGGTCATGAGATGTTCGCCGTGGCGTTCAGGGAACTGTTGAACGTCATGGATTCGGTCCGTGGCATGGAAGTGCAGGTCGAATCGCTGTGGGCCGCATTGCCGCCGATTGCCCGCAGGGCGTATCTGATGGAACTCATCGGCGCGGAAATGCAGAGCACGAACTCCATAGAAGCCGTGCACACCACGCGCAAGGAAATCTCAGACGCGTTGGATGCGGCGGTCGCGGACGGGCCGCACAAGCGGTTGAGTGAGCTTGCCAAACTCTTTCTCGGACTCTCCGGCGAAAATTCCGCAACGTTGGAACTACCGAAAACGTTGCATGACATACGTAATATTTACGATCAGGTGATGGCTGGGGAACTACGGGAGGAAGACAAGCCTGACGGAATGGTATTCAGAGCCAAGCAAGTCTCTGTGTGTGACGGCTTTGACCGGGAGATTCATCAAGGCGCATGGCCGGAATCGGAAATCCAAGTGCAATTGACCAAATGGCTGGCGTTGCTTTCGGATGAGGCGATTCCTCCGCTGCTGCGGGCTGTGATGTGCCATTACGCCTTCGAATGCATTCACCCGTTCTATGACGGCAATGGCAGGACGGGCCGGTTCCTGCTTGCTCTGCAGCTGAGCAAGCACCTGTCCATACCGACGGCGATCAGCCTGAGTCCGGTTATCGCCGACGCGAAAGGCCGGTATTACAAGGCGTTTGATGATGCGCAGCATCCGCTGAACTGTTCTGACGTCTCGCTGTTCTCATATCGGATGATCCGTTTTATCGCCACCGCCCAGAAGAACATCATCTCTGTGCTCGGCGAGAAGAAAACCCTGCTTGACACCGCGCGGAAGAGGCTTGAACATTATGCGCGAACGCAGGGCATTACGGAACTGCAGCGGAACATGCTGTACTTCCTGCTGCAGGAGGAGCTTTTCGACGATGCTCCGAAACCCATATCGCGCCGCCTAATGCGCGAATGGCTTGGCGTGGGGGAGCGGAAGACCAACACCGCGCTCGCGGAACTGGTGAACAGGAACCTGCTCGAGTTCCACGGCTCCCGCCCGATCCGCTATTCGCTGACCGCCACCGCCCGCGCCGAATTTCTGCAATGATTCTGCGCGTATTGGACGATTTGCCGCATGCGGGGAACGCCTCGCGCTAAAATTTCCGTTTGGCGGGTTGCGGAAGCCATGGTGGATTTCGCAAAACCGCAACACGAAACGTTGGAAGAACGGTTAAGGGGTTTAGGCATGCACATCATGTTCGTCTGCACGGGCAACATTTGCCGTTCCCCTATGGGCGAGCTTCTGATGACCCACTATCTGAACGGCACCACCGTGCAGGTGTCAAGCGCCGGCACGCGTGGTTTGCCGATGCATCCGATCGATCCGTCGAGCGGCCGCCTTATGCAAAGCGTCGGCATTGAGTCGAGCGGCTTCCGTTCCCGACGACTGACCCGACAGATGGCCGACGAAGCCGACCTGATCCTCTGCTTCGAAAAGCAGCAGCGCAAGGAAATCGTCACGTTGGCGCCAGCCGCCGTACGATACACGTTCCTGCTTGACGATTTCGCGAATATGTGCGATTACTGCGCTCGCAACAATATGATTGCCGGACTGACCATCCAGGAACGTCTTCAGTCGGTAATCAAGAAGTCCTCGATGATTCGTCCGATGATTCCCCAGCCGAAGGACATCGCCGACCCGCATGGCCGCGAATTCAGCATGTTCTGCGTCGCCGCCGAACAGACGAACGGTGCGATCCGTAAAATCCTGAAAAGCATGCGCAAGCACCGTACGGTAACCCCCGCCCCCATCCGCTCCCAAATCGTTGCCTGATAATTCTTTTAGGTCCATGGATTGATTCACCATAGCTTGGCCCTACTCTATTTTTTTGAGTCCGAGCGTGTTTGTGATATTCACCCATTTTTTATTATTGATATTTTGATTTGATTGGCATGTTGCATGCCATAAGAGGTAAAGAAGCCCTTTTTGAGCATCTCTTGAAAGATTAATTTCAGGATTGTTGGGGGTGGGCTGTCGGTGGCGTGGGATGGGGCGAGGGTGCTTTGCGTCGCAAGGTGGTATTGGTTGGAAAATTTTCTGAAACGTTTGCATATGTGAATTTGCAACGATAGTGGGTGCTACGGGGTGCTGGTATGAGTGTATCTGTTGCTGACAGCGTTTGCAACAGAGCAGAAAACAATTGCGTTTTAACCGCCATTTTTCAATAAAAATCACTCATTTTTCAAAGGAAAAATGTGGTATTTTTGACGCAACGTCTGCTAGTGGCAAACGTTGTCAAAGTTAGATGCAAGGAAGCAGGGAGGGTAAGGTGCGACTCAGCACTCATACGTTCGCGGGTATGGCGAACGCACTCACCAGAAAAGAGCCTCCGCACGACGATCAACCGGAGTTGATGACCCGTGCAGAGCGTAGGCGCGCGGCCCGCAAGGCTCGTGCGGCCAAAACCTGGAAGAAAGTAGCGGCGGGAACGGTGGCGGTCGCCACGCTGTTCGGCGGTATGGGTGTGGCATCCACCGCACTTGCCGCCGATCGTGACAGCTACCAGGACACCATCGGAAATTCTTCTTTCGAAGCGGCCCGTAACCAGTACGGTCTGACCAAGCACATGAAGAACGGCGCCATCCTGCACGCATGGATGTGGTCGTTCAAGACCATCACGCAGCACATGCCTGAGATCGCCGCGGCGGGCTACACTTCCGTGCAGACCGAGCCTATGAGCAAGATCAAGGAAGTCGCCGCCAACGGCAAGAAGTTCACCGAGAACTGGTACTACGTGTACCAGCCGGCGAACACCTCCATCGGCAACTTCGTGGTCGGCACCGAGGCTGACCTGAAGGAAATGACCGCCACCGCCCATAAGTATGGTGTGCGTGTGATCGTGGATGTGGTCGCCAACCACTTCACCTCCGATTGGAACGCCATCGACCCCGATTGGCAGAACAAGGAGTACTTCCACAAGCGTACCGGCTGCGACGGCCCCAACGGTGAAATCAACGATTATTCCAACCGTTACAAGGTGACGCAGTGCCACCTGCTTGGCCTGTGGGATCTGAATACGCAGAACCAGGCTGTTGCCGATCGTATGCAGAAGTTCCTGAAGACCGCTGTGGCGGACGGCGTTGACGGCTTCCGCTACGATGCGGCAAAGCACGTCGAGCTGCCGACCGAAGTCTTCGACAATAAGCAGTCGAACTACTGGAACACCATTCTGAAGAACGGCTCCCAGTTCCAGTACGGCGAGGTGCTGCAGGGCGATTCCGGCCTTGACTACAAGGCATACGCCAACATGTTCCGCGACAATTCCTCCGATGGCGGCGGCAACACCGCTTCCAACTACGGCAAGACCATTCGCGCCGCTGTCGGCTCGAACAACCTTGACGTCAAGATGGTGAAGAACATCGATACCGGCGGCGCAAGCGAAGACCAGCTGGTCACCTGGGTTGAGTCCCACGATAACTACGCCAACGGCGACAAGGAATCCACCGGCCTCACCGACTATCAGATCATGATGGGCTGGGCGGTCGTTGGTTCCCGTAGGGCCGGCGCTCCGCTGTACTTCAACCGTCCGAAGGGCTCTGGCGGCACCAACCCGCAGTTCGCCGAGCAGTCCCAGCTGGGTGACGCCGGTGACGACATGTGGAAGAACAAGTCCGTCGCGGCAGTCAACCACTTCCGTAACGCCATGGATGGCAAGGGCGAGAACCTGCAGAACTGCGGCGACAAGTCCTGCCTGATGATTGAGCGCTCCACGTCTGATGGCATTCAGAACGATGGTGTGGTCATTGCCAACATGGGTGGCGACAAGAGCCTTTCCGGCATGGAAACCACACTTGACGATGGCACCTACCCGGATGAGGTCAATGGCGGCCAGCTTGTGGTCTCCAACCATAAGATCGTTTCCGGTACCGCCAAGGGCGGCGCGGTCAGCGTCTTCTACGTGAAGGGCGAATCCGATCCGAACGTGTCCGTGGAAGCGGCTTCCAAGGAATTCTCCTCCGACAATGTCAAGGTCACGTTGCGCGCGCAGGATGCCGACAATCTGAAGTACACCACCACCGAGGGCGAGAGCGGCTCCTTCACTGACGGAAAGGTCATTCCATTGGTAAAACTCTTCCATCGGCGAGACCGCTACCGTCAAGGTGACCGGCACCGCCGCCAAGGATGGCAAGAAGGTCAAGAAGGGTCAGGCGCTGAGCGCTTCCGTGACCGTGAAGAAGGTGGAGGTCCCGAAGCAGAACCTTGCCGCGCAGTACAGTACCAACAAGGTGGGCATGGGCGTCAAGAAGACCATCAACTTCAACGCCGGGAAGGACGCGAGCATCGCTGACTGGGACAGCTCCATGCTGATCGCGCAGGGCGCCGCCAACGACGACCCGCGCGTGTACCGCCCGAATTCCATGTATGAGGTTCCGATCGATCTGTATGCGTTGTATGGCGCCTACGATGACGACAACCTGTACCTCATGTGGGAAATGACTAACGTGCAGGATGTCGTCGACACTGGCGACGACTACCCCCTGAGCCAAGGCCACCTGTGGCAGACCCAGAACCTGCCGTTCCACATCGCCATCGACACCAAAGATGACAGCACCCGCATCGGCAACAACGGCGGTCTGCAGACCGGCGGTTCCCTGTGGGCATCCAACATCACTTGGGGCGGCGAGCAGAAGCTCAACAATGTGGTGACCATCTCCACCAACGGCTCCAACGGTCCGTGGATCTACAAGGGCGACGAGACTGGTCTGAACTCCAAGGCTGCGTATGGTCCGGCTGCTAACGCCGCCACCAACACCAAGAAGTCGAACATCAAGTTCGGCTATGGCAATGGCATTCTAAGCAAGGATGTCATCGGCATCGACGGTGGCTGGGGTGAAAACAACGGTCGTTTCATCGGCGATATGAAGGCCGAGAACCAGAACAAGGCCAAGTGGGTCAACTTCAACGAGAAGGGCCACAATTCCGCTCAGATGGATGATCACTACGAGATCGCCATCCCGCTGGAAGAGATCGGCACCACCGCTGATCGCATTGCCTCGAACGGTATCGGCATCGAGCTGGCAGCCACCTTCGGTCTGTCCGCCATGGATTCCCTGCCGTACGATCTGGCAATGAACGACAATGCTGACCTGCCGGACACCGGTTCTCAGGTGAATAACTCCTTCGAGAAGTCCGATGACGACATGTTCAGCGTGAAGATGGCCAACATCGGCGGCGAAGAGCCTCCGGTCGAAACCAAGTCTGTGAGGATTGATCAGTCGGATTACAGCGTGGATCTGTCCAATGGCGTGACCACGAAGCAGCTGACCGCCACCACCGACCCGAAGGGCGCGTCCGTGAGCTGGAGCTCGTCCGACAAGGACGTGGCGACCGTCAGCCCGAAGGGCGTGGTCACC
>ENA-OQNL01000009-OQNL01000009.1-human-gut-metagenome-genome-assembly--contig:-NODE-9-length-33279-cov-3.593961_pt1 | contig 33279 bp, 25 predicted proteins | sample MGYA00242631_ERZ504884 | MGnify/ENA primary metagenome ERZ504884 (study PRJEB26092, sample SAMD00036395) | human gut metagenome | host: Homo sapiens | study: EMG produced TPA metagenomics assembly of the...
CCAAAACCCTGCTGCCGGACCTGCGTTCGTTTGAACCGACCTACCTGCTGGGCGTGCCGCGCGTGTTCGAGAAGGTATACAACGCCGCCTCGCACAAGGCCGGTGCCGGCTGGAAGGGCCGCCTGTTTGTCAAGGCCGCCGAGGCCGCGCGCGTCTGGAGCCGCAAGGAGCAGGCCGGCGAGCAGCACACGTTTGCCGAAATCGCCGAGCGCGCCAAGTACGAAACGCTCGTCTACCGCACGGTGCGCGGTGCTCTGGGCCCGAAGATCAAGTACGTGGCCTGCGGCGGCGCACCACTGTCGCTCGATCTGGCGCATTTCTACAACGGCATCGGACTGCCGATGATTCAGGGTTATGGCATGACCGAAACCGCCGCCCCGTTCGCCGCCACGCGCGTGACCGACAATGTGATCGGCACCGTAGGCCAGCCCGCGCCCGGCTCCTCGATTCGCATTTCCGACGAAGGCGAACTGCAGGTCAAGGGCCCGAACGTGTTCTGCGGCTACCACAATCTGCCGGAGAAGACGGCCGAGGCGTTCACCGCCGACGGCTGGCTCAGGACCGGCGACTTGGCCGAGATCGATGATGAGGGCCACATCGTCATCACCGGCCGCATCAAGGACATTATTATTACTGCCGGCGGCAAGAACGTCTCCCCCATTCCGCTGGAGGAAGAGATCGCCAAGTGCCCGATCGTGGAGCACTGCGTGGTGGTGGGCGACCAGCGCCCGTTCATCGGCGCGTTGGTGACGCTCGATCCGGAGTCGCTGGCATTGTGGCTGCCCGCGCACGGCCTGTCCACGGAGACGCCGGTCGACCGGCTCGCCACGAACGCCGCGGTGCGCGAGGAGATTCAGCAGTACGTGGACAAGGCGAATGCGACGGTCTCGCGCGCCGAATCCGTACGCAAGTTCGCCGTGCTGGACACGCAGTTCACGCAGGAGAACAAGTGCCTGACACCGTCGCTGAAAGTGGTGCGCCCGGCCGTCAATCGCGTGTTCGCCGATGTGATCGACAACGAGATCTACAACGGCAAGCGGTGAGACGCGCGGTTCGTAATCCGACACAAAAAAGGGCCTTTTGAACCGCACCCCGATTGTTGGACTGGAGTAATCCAGATTCGATGATCGGAGGTGCGGTTTCTCATGTCCAGGGATCGCAGGCGTCATTATGACGATGATTCCATGCGGGTCGTCGCCGGGGTGCCGCCCGGCCCAGGTGGGTCATGCCCGGGTCAGTTTCTTGCTCCTGAGACGCAGCACGACATCGGCGGAGTTGGCGACGCGCTTGGAATGCGTCACCACGATCACGCATTTGCCGAGCTGATGGGCGGCGTGCTGCAGCAGATGAATCACCTCGTCGGTCATCTCCGGGTCGAGGCTGCCCGTCGGACTCGTCCGCGAGGATCGCGCGGTCCCGGGGCGACCAGCGCGCGGCCGACCGCCACCCGTTGACGCTGGCCGCCCGACAGGTGCATGATGTTGCGCTTGGATTCCTCACGGCTCAAACCCAGTTCCTCGAGGATCTTCATATCGGCCTTGGCGCTGACCAGCCGCAGGTTCTCTTCGGGGGTGAGGTAGTCGATCAGGTTATGGTCCTGGAACACCAGGGACACGTGCTCCCGGCGGTGCTTCGCATAGCCCGATGCGGCGATGTCCTCCCCTTCGAAGCGGACCACTCCCCGGGAGGGGGCGTCCAGGCCGGCCAGCAGCGACAGCAGCGTGCTCTTGCCGGCGCCGGACGGGCCGGTGATCGCATACATCTTCCCGGATTCGAAATCCGCGCTGACATCCGAAAGAACACGGATCTTCGCCGCGCCGTAGGCGTAATCGACATGGTCCAGTTGCAGACAGTTAGACATGATTGGTGACTCCTAACGCATAGAGGAAAGAATGGATTTCGGGGATTTGGACAGCACGGCGGCGCATGACACGGCAAGAGCCACGGCGATGACCGCGCATCCGAGCAGCAGGATGAGCATCGTCTGCTCAGGCGGCAAGGCCTCCACGTGCAACGATTCCAACGGCGCGACGCCCGAATCGCGCAACAGTCGGGAAGACACGTATCCCGACAGCATGGCGCCGGTGCCCAGCGAACACAGGGCGGCGACCGCCGCCATGAGTCCGGTTTCGATGGCGAGTTGTGCGACGATCCGCATCTTGTCGATGCCGAGGGCCAGAAGCGTGCCTATCTCATGGATGCGTGAGCGAATCCAGAAGACCAGCGCCATCGCCAGCACCAGTACGTCCGCGAGGCAGACGGACAGCAGCACCATGCGCACCAGATTACGCACCGTCTGCACGGATTGCAGGACGCCGGAGAGCCGGGCCGAATCGTCGGTGACGTCGTACTTGCCGCCGGCCATGGTCTTGGCCCGTCCAATAGCCGCGGACAGGTCCTGCGGATTATCCGACAGGCATCGGATCATGTCGATCCGGTCGTTTCCGGTCAGAGCGGAAGCTACTCGCCTACCCGAATAGATGAGGTTCTCGGAAGTGTCCGAGGGCAGGGGGCTTTGGGCCTGCACGTTGCCGGAGAAGATCCCGGCCACACGCACCGTGGCGTTGCGCCCCTCCTGCCGGAGACGGAATGTCGAGCCGACCGATAGGCCGTTCTGCATCGCGAAGTCGCGGTGGACCAGCACATTGTCGCCGTCGCCCGAGATATGGCGGCCCTGCTCCAGGCGGTACAGGCCGCTCTGGAATTCCTCGGACAATGAGGAATCGGTGGTGCCCAGCACGCTGACCTGCATGGCCAGATCGGAGTCCAATCGGGGGCCCTGCCGGGGCATGACCGGGCGCGCGCCATCCACCTGCGCCAAGGTCTTCGTCGCATAGGCGGTCTTCGTCACACCGGGGATACGCGAGAACCGGCTCGCCTCCTCGGCGCTAATGGGATTCTCGCCGGCGCTGACGGTAAACCCTATGCCCATGCCCGCGCCGATGCCGTCGGACATGGTACGCAGGGCCGTCGAGACTCCGACCTGCGCCACCAGGCTCGTGAAGACCATCAGCATCAGCAGACCGATGATGCCGCTACGTACCGGCTTGCGTACGATCGCCAACGTGGCACGCTTCCACACATTCATGCTCATCATCGAATCTCCGACAGGTCTCGCGGCGATTTGCGCAGCATCGGCATGCACGCCACCGCGACGCACACCAGCATCACCGCCAACAATCCGAGCGCCACGTACAGCATGGCGGTCCCGTCGACCGACACCGTGAGCGAATCCAGGGTGCGCACCGACATGCTGGATTCAAGATCGCCGCCGACCTGCCCCATGCTGCTCAGCTCCTTCGCCGCGGAGGCGTTCACGGAATGGAGCGCCGTGGCGCCGAGCCATTGGGCCATTCCCTGCGCGCACAGCCAGCCGAGGGCGAGGGACGGCAGACCGATCAGCACCATCTCGGTGAGGTATTGGGCGACCAGGGAGGGCTTGCCGACGCCAAGGGACACCAGTATGCCCATCTCTTGACGGCGGTCGTTCATCCACAGCAGCAGCATGAGACTGAGCACGAGCACGGCCGAGACGGTCACGCCGATCAGGGCGCCGCGCATCATGGAGCGCACGCCGCGGGCGGCATGCAGCATGCTCGATGAATACTGGTCGTTGCGCGTGATCTGATAGTTGTTCCAATCCACCGGGAGTTTCTTCGCGGCATCCATGGTCTTCTCCACGTCAACGCCCTTGGACAGCACGAAGGTGGCGTCCTGGTATATTTCCTTGCCGTCCTTGTACTGGTACAGGTCGCGTGTGGTATCCAGATCGGTGTAGATGGTGTTGGCGGTGAGTTCCGCTCGGCTGGATACCTTTCTGGCGCTGTCGCCCTTGAATATGCCCACGATGGTGGTCTTGACGGTCGCCGTCGAATGTGATTCGTTGTCGGCGTCATAGGCGTTGGCCTTGAGCGTGAGCGTGTCTCCGACTTTGAGCCCGTTGGCTTTGGCGAGATCCTCATGGATCATCGACGTGTACTTGTCGGAGGCCTTCAGATGTCGTCCTTCGGCCATGCCGAGCGTGCGCGACGTGAACACGTTGAGTTTCGACGAATCATTCGTGCCCATGACGTTGGCGGCGTTGCCAAACTGCTGCTCCTGGGTCGCATCGTAATCATCGCCGCCGGGGACCTTCGCCACATTCGCCCCCACGAGATCGGCGGTGGCGTTCTGCCTGACCATGTACGAGTCAACCCCGGACATCTTCGAGATTCGTTGCACATCAGCGGGACGAACCATTCCGCCTCCGCGAGGTGTCAGCATGCTGCCTTGCAGGTTACTGGCCAGCACGAATCCGCCAACCGCCTGTTTCTCAATCTGTCCAGCCTCATGTTGAGCTGCCTGAGAAACTGCGGTCGCGGACAGCATACTCGCCGTTATGATGGTCAGCACAATGAACAGCACCGCGGTACGCACTCGTTTTCTGAACACATAGCGCGCCGCCCGTGAGATGAATGTCATTAATACCCCCTGTAAAGCTGGGACCTTCTCATCCGCAACAATGAAATCTAATTCGATTCTTCGATTGGCCATTCACGAAAATACATGGTGCACCTCAGAACATGGCAAGATATGCCTTGAGCGAAAAAGCGAAACAACATTGGTTGCATTATGCTCCGGGGCATCTGTCGTTTTGTTCATTTGACAAACTTTGAGCGGTTATAAAACAGTGCATATACCAATGGAGGCCCCAACCGAAATTGGGGCCTCCATCAGAGAGAAAGGAAGGAGTGGCAAGTATTGGTTATTACTCAGTCAGAGTCTTAGCCTTCTCGTTGACGGCTTCAACCGTCTCGACCGTCTTGGCTTCCTCATCGGAGACCTCACCGGCCGTGAGCTTGGCTTCGAGCTGCTCGACGATTTCGGCGTGCATCTTCTCGCTGATCTTCACCTTGAGCAGGAACACAACACCGCTCAGGATGATGACAGCCAGCGGCACATAGAAGGCGCAGACCTTGAAAGTGTGGATGTTCGCGGCAGTCATGTCGGCGGCGGTGGCGTCACCAATCATGCCGGCGGCGATGGCGACAGCACCGACGATACCGTTGGAGCAGGCGCCTGCGATCTTATCGAGCATCGGACGCACGGACAGGGTGACGGCCTCGTTACGTTTGCCGTTCTTCAGCTGGCCATATTCGATGGAGTCGGTCAGGGAGAGGATGGCGGTCATCTGGATGAAGGTCTGCGGCAGGTAGAAGAACACCAGGCCGACGGTGACGACAGCGAGGTTGTTGGTGCCGACGATGAACAGCAGGTAGCCGAGGACCATGAGCACCATACCGCCGAGGTACAGGTAGCGACGCGGTATGCGCTTGTTCAGAATCGGGTACAGCGGCGCCATGATGATGCCGGCGATGACCGAGACAACGCCGACGATGGAGTAGGCGGCGGAGTTGTTCAGGATGAACTTGAACATGTACATGAGCACGCCGGTGGTGGCCACGTTGGCGATGGCGTACAGCAGGTAGGACAGGGCGACCCACAGCAGCTGGTCGTTCTGGGCGAGAGCCTTGAACGCGGCGAGTGGACCACCGTTATCTTCGGCCTTGGCGCGCAGGGTGCTGGTGCTTTCCTTGGTGCCGAACGCGACGGAGCACACGGTGAGGACGCCGAGAATAGCCACGATGATGGCGAAGCAGGTCCAGCCACTTTGGCTTTCCTGGTGCTTGCCGGTGAAGACATAGCTGAAGTAGGTGACGATCGGGATGACGACGATAGTCAAACCGTTGTAACCGATGGAGCCGCCGAAGGAGCCGAGAGCAGTGTAAGTGGAGCGCTCGTGGGAGTCGGAGGACAGCGCCGGAATCATGCCCCAGTAGGAAATGTCACGCAGGGAATAGAACACGTCAAGCACGATGAACGTGATGACGAACAACACGATGAACAGTGTGGTGTTGACGTTTACCAGACCGAACAGACCGGTATAGACGAGCACAAGTAGAACGGCGGAAACGGTGCCGCCGATGAGCTGCCATGGCTTGAAACGACCCCACTTGGTCTTGGTGTTATCGATGATGTTGCCCAGCAGCGGATCGATGAAGATCTCCGCGATACGGATGACAACCACAAGGCCGGTGATAACGCCGATGAGCTTGGTAGCGAGCGCCTTGTCAACGCCGGAGAACAGCGAGCTGGTGACGTAGACGATGAAGTAGGTGCTCAGCGCGTTGTAGAAGGCGGATTGGCCGACGTTGCCGAATGAATAGGCCACGCGGGACAGCAGACTGCCTTTCCTGGTTGGCTTCGCAGACTGCTGCGTCTCCTTCGGTGCGGCTGCGACATTGGATTCTGCCATCGTACTTCTCCTTAGAAGTTGTGATTGAAGCTGTAATCGGAAATCATCATTTGATTTCGCATGAGTTAAGTATATCCCTTTACCCCTGTTTAGTAAAATTTAACATCTGCGTTGTGCACTATTGGGCGTGTCGCATTTTGTGCGATTCTGCACATATACATGTCATATTGTGTGCGATTCGCGGTATTTCGCCGACAGTAGACAAACAAAAGGCGATTGATGACGCAGCATCATCAATCGCCTTTCATATTTTTCCGCACATACGTACGCTAGGCAGCCCGTTTCGACCGGGCAGATCGCTTCGATCGGGTCTGCAATTTTGGCCGCGATTCACGTTTCGGCTGCGCCGGCACGAAACTATCTCGCACTTCCAGCCTCGTCGACAGATACACGTGCTGACGGGACGTCCGCTTGCTGGCGATCGCATCAGCCAAGGTGAGAATCGCAACGCGCGCAAGCTCGTTCTGATCGATTGCGAAAGTGCTCAACGGCGGCGACGTCAGCTGGGCAATCGTCTGGTTGTTGATGCTGATGACGCTGATGTCGCGGGGCACAATCACACCAACCGCGTTGAACGCCTGCAGCACGCCGACCGCGATGATGTCCGCCGAAACAATAACTGCGTCAGGCAGTGCGCCGTTGTGGTCACGGATAAACTGCTCCCCCAGCTTGCGACCATTCTCCACGGTGAACAAGCCGTCAGAATACACCAGTCCACGCAGGTCGAGACCATAACGGCCCATTTCACGCCGAAAATATGTGGCACGCCCCTCTTCGTCCACCTCATAAAAATTCGTCAGCCTCCCCTTGCCGCCGATGAATCCGACACGCTTCATGCCAGCCTTCGCACATGCTTCGACCGCGTCATGCATGGTCTGCTGTAGGTCGGGCTGCACGGAATCAAACAGGTTCGGTGCGGGATTCACATCGATGAACACACCGTATGGCATGACCTCATGCAACTTCTCAAGGTCGCTTTCGGCTATGACATTGGCGCCGATAGCCATGAAACCATCGAATTTCCCCTTCTGATTCAACATCTCGTCAAGACTGTGGAAAACAGTGAGCTCCATACGCTGCTGTTTGGCGTTATGTTCCAGCGCCGAACGCAAATCGGCAAAATACGAATCACGCAGCGTTTCGTCGGACTCCTCGTTGTCCAACAAGGCTACTTCGTGCGGAATGACGATACGCTTGGCCTGGGCGCTGTATCCCAAATCCTCGCTGGCGCGGATGATCGCGCGACGCGTCTCCTCACGCACCGACAGCGTCGGATCGCCATTCAACAGACGCGACACCGTGGCCTGCGAAAATCCCGTACGTTTCGCAATCTCCTTGATGGTCGCCATCGCTCCCTCGCCCTCCCATGGATGCCTCATCAGATTTTAGTAAAAGCATTACTAAATCCATCATATTACATTACCGAACGTATTCTTATAGCCATGACACAGCCAGAGCAATCACGGAAACCGCGAATCGCGCATCAGTCCACGGAACGGATGAACGAACTGCGTGCACAACAAAAATCCTTTGCCCTGCAGAACATGCGGAGCAAAGGACTCGGCAACGCCGGTCTGCCTTTCAAAGCGACCGGTCATAAAGGTGGCATCAGTCGGCAGGGTTCCAAACGCGGCTGACACCGTGGAGAAACGCGGTCACCGTCAGCCCCACGGGCCTGCGGCTGGAAGCGCCCGCCCTTCTGCGTGGCCGACTTGCCATGTGAGCCACCCCTCGATGACGCCACGCTCCGCATCGGTTCTACCGGACGCGTATACATCAGGCCTCTCCCCGGTGATGCTGCGGATGGAACCATGCACATATCCACATTTTTCACGGAGACGGTTGCGGGGCTGCTGGCTTTCCATATACCGTCAGCGCATGGAAAGCTTCGGACACAATACATTTTTCACATTAGAGCAGGCACGGGAGGAGGCGGCGAGACGGCATCTTGAATGCAGGCAGGTGTTGTCGCGGATAAGGTCACGCTCCTCGGTTCCACTCTATGTAAGCCACGGCACAGCGCTGGAGCTGCATGGCATGATTGCCACCATGAATTATTTACCCGGATATGGTTCGGAGCTCGTTCACGTTTCGGTGTGCCGGCAACGTGACCTGCGGAAAATCCAGGGGATGAAATTCCATTACGCAAGGCATGGCGTAGACGTGGCGCACGCCGACGAATTGGTGTCAAGCGTCTCCGCGATGCAGGCGGTCTGCCAGATTGCGCCCTATGTCGACGAACGGAGTCTGGTGATCGCCATGGATTGGCTCACTTGCGCCAATCCCGATTTACGCGTCTGCACTCACGATGAGCTCTCCGACTACATCCGGAGTGCGCCGCGATTCATTGGGAGCGCCAAATGCAGAAAGGCCTTGCGCCTGTCCAAACCAGGTACCGATTCTCCGCAGGAAACGGTGCTTCGTTTGGAGAGCGATGCCTACGGGCTGCCTGAGGCACATGTCAATTATGAGATCATTGACCACATACGCGGCTCGGGCACGATGAAGGTGGATATCGCCTACCCGGATGACCGCGTCTGCATAGAATACGACGGAAATTACCACTACACCCATGACCGCTGGATGTATGACCTCGATAAGCGGAACCGGCTGAGGGATCTCGGTTTCACTCCTTTTGTCGCCACCCGCGAGCATCTGGCTTCCAAGCAGAAGCTGAACGAGCTGTTCGGCATGGTCGCCCGCGCAATAGCCAGTCACCGTTACGGCTTGGACTAGTTCCGTAGGTGGTTTTTCGCTTCCGTAGGTGGTTGGGTCTGAATACCCGGCATGAAAACGGCCAGAATAAAGCCTTTCTCCAACCCCGATACTCTGACCAACCACCTACGGAACACCCAAACCGCCTACGGAACCGCATGAGTAGTCCCCGCAATGGATTTTTCGCCATTGATTCGGGGAATCCATGAAAAGCCACAGCGGGCGCACCCTGCGTAAAAGGTCATGCCCGCCGATTCATGGGAGCCATATGCGCAAGGGCCGTGCGGAAGCCACATATGTGGCTTCCGCACGGCCCTTGCATTCGTTGAACACTACCGTTCAGCCTGTCCAATTCACCAAGAACGGGACAGGAACGAAGCAGAAGGAGCCTTACTCCAGTTCCACGGCGCCCGTGTACAGCTGGTAGTACTCGCCCTTCTGCGCGATGAGCTCGTCGTGCGAGCCGCGCTCGATGATGCGGCCATGGTCGAGCACCATGATCACGTCGGAGTTGCGCACGGTGGACAGGCGGTGCGCGATCACGAACACGGTGCGTCCCTTCATGAGGTTGTCCATGCCGGCCTGCACCACTTCCTCGGTGCGGGTGTCGATGGATGAGGTGGCCTCATCAAGGATCATGGCCGGCGGGTCTGCCACTGCGGCGCGTGCGATGGAGATCAGCTGGCGCTGGCCTTGGGACAGACCGGAGCCGTCGCCTTCGAGCACGGTCTGGTAGCTGTTGGGCAGCATGCGGATGAAGCTGTCCGCGTTGGTGAGCTTAGCGGCGGCGATGCACTCCTCGTCGGTGGCGTCGAGCTTGCCATAGCGGATGTTGTCCATCACGGTGCCGGTGAACAGGTTCACGTCCTGCAGCACGATGCCGAGCGACTTGCGCAGGTCGGGCTTGCGGATGCCCTTGACGGAGATGCCGTCATACAGGATCATGCCTTCCTGGATGTCGTAGAAACGGTTGATCAGGTTGGTCACCGTGGTCTTGCCGGCACCGGTGGCGCCGACGAGCGCGACCTTCTGGCCGGGCTTGGCGAACCAGGTGATGTCGTGCAGCACGGGCTTGTCCGGGTTGTAGCCGAAGGTCACGTCGGTGAAACGCACGTCGCCCTGCAGCAGGGTCAGGCGCCCGTCCGGCGAGGTGATCGCGTTCTCGCGCGCCTTCCTCGCCACTTCCGCGGCCTTCGGGCTCAGCGACTGCGCGGCCTTCAGGGAACGGGTGCCGTCGTCGCCTTCCTCACGCTTCCAGGCCCAATGGCCGGTTTCGTGGTCCACTTCGGTCATGGTGCGGCCGTCTTCGCCGAGCTCGACGTTGACGAGTGTGACGGAGCCGCCGTCGTCCTCGGGCTTCTCATCCATCAGCTGGAAGATGCGGGACGCGCCGGCGAGCGCCATCATCACCATGTTGAACTGCATGGAGACCTGGCCGAGCGGGTTGACGAAGGAGCGCGACAGGGTGAGCAGGGAGATGAGGGCGCCGAGGGTAAGCTTGCCTGCGCCGGCGAGACCGAAGTTGCCCATGCCGGAGAGCGCCATGAATCCACCGACGATGGCAAGCAGAATGTAGAGGATGTAGCCCATGTTGCCCACGACTGGCATGGTCACGTTGCCCCAGGTGTTCGCTTCGGCGGAAGCGTGGAACAGTTCCTCGTTCTTCTCGTCGAAGGTCTTCTGGGTGGCGTCCTCATGGTTGAAGACCTTGATGACCTTCTGACCGTTGACGGATTCCTCGACGAAGGCGTTCACATCGCCGATCCACATCTGCTGCTTGACGAAGTAGCGGCCGGAGCGGGAGACGATGGCGCGCACGACTACGAACAGGATCGCGGCGAACACGAGCACGAAGATCGTGACCGGCACCGACAGCCACAGCATGGAGACCAGTGCGGCCAGTGCGGAGATCGCGGACGAGAACATCTGCGGGAAGGACTGGCTGATGGCCTGGCGCAGGGTGTCGGTGTCGTTGGTGTAGCGGCTCATGATGTCGCCGTGCTCGTTGGTGTCGAAGTAGCGGATCGGCAGCGTCTGCTGGTGTGCGAACATGTCGTCGCGGATCTTCTTCAGGGTGCCTTGCTCGACGGTGACGATGAGCCACTGCCATAGCCAGCTGCAGAAGGTGCCGGCGGCGTAGAGGCAGCCCATCAGCGTCAGCGCACGCAGCAGCGGGCTCCAGTCGGGGTTCTTCACGCCGACCAACGGCAGAATGTAGCTGTCGATCAGCGACTGTAGGAACAGCGCGGAACCGGCTTGTGCGGCCGCACCGATCAGGATGCACAGTACGATTGCCACGACATGCCATTTGTATTGGAAAATGTAGCCGAAGATGCGCTTAGTGGTTCCCGGCGCGGCTTTCTGCGGTACCTTCGGTCCACCGTGCGGCACGGCATCGGGGCGCTTGGCTTTGTTTCCCTCCTGCGGGTGCATGCCCTGCGCGGTTTTCTTATTGGTTGTTGCACTCATGTCTGTTCCTCCTTTCACTTCAGTTCCTCAGGCTGGGCCTGGTTCTTGGTCTGCGATTCGTAGATGGAACGGTATTCGTCGCAGGTCCGCAGCAGTTCCTCATGGGTGCCGGATGCGGTGATGCGGCCTTCCTCCATGACGAGGATCATGTCGGATTCCTGCACGGACGCGATGCGCTGGGCGATGATGATCTTCGTGGTGTCGGGGATCTCGTCATGGAATGCGGTGCGGATCAGCTTGTCGGTCTTGGTGTCAACGGCCGAGGTGGAGTCGTCGAGAATCAGGATCTTCGGCTTCTTCAGCAGTGCGCGTGCGATGCACAAGCGCTGGCGCTGTCCGCCGGAGACGTTGGTGCCGCCTTGCTCGATGTACGTGTCGTACTTGTCCGGGAACTCCTGGATGAAGCCGTCGGCCTGCGCAAGCTGGCAGGCGTGGCGGATCTCCTCGTCGGTGGCGTTCGGATTGCCCCAACGCAGGTTCTCGGCGATGGTGCCGGAGAACAGCACGTTCTTCTGCAATACCATGGCGACCTGGTCGCGCAGGACCTCCATGTCGTAGTCGCGCACGTCGACGCCGCCGACCTTGAGCGAACCGTCGGTCACATCGTACAGTCGCGGCACGAGCTGCACCAGACTGGACTTCGCCGAACCGGTGCCGCCGACGATGCCGACGGTCATGCCGGAACGGATCTTCAGGTTGATATTGTCGAGCACCGGCTTTTCGGAGTTATCAGAGTAGCGGAAGTCGACGTTGTCGAATTCGATGGACCCGTCGGCCACTTCCTTGATGGGGTTGGCCGGGTTGGTCACCGTGCTTTCCTCGTTGAGCACCTGGCAGATACGTTCCGCGGACGCCTGGGAAATGATGCACATGACGAAGACCATGGACAGCATCATCATGGCCATGAGGATCTGCATGGCGTAGGTGACCAGTGCGGTCAGGTCGCCGGTGGTGAGCCCCAGCGCGGCATTATTGCCCGAGGCCACGATCTGCTTGGAGCCCATCCATGCAATGAGGATCATCGAGACGTATACGCAGACCATCATGAGCGGGTTGTTGAAGCTCATCACACGGTCGGCCTTGCTGAAGTCCTTGTAGATGCGCTGGGAGATGCGGCCGAATTTGGCGATTTCATGCGATTCGCGGGTGTAGGACTTGACCACGCGGATGCCTTGAAGGTTCTCGTCGACCACGTTGTTGAGCTTGTCGTAGGTGTGGAACACGCGCTCGAACACCGGGTGCACGTACACCGCCAGACCGCACAGACCGAAGGCGAGAACAGGGATGCACGCCAGGAACACCAAGGAAATGGACGGGCTGATGCGGAACGAGAAGATCCACGCCACGATCATCATGATCGGGGCTCGCACACCCAGACGAATGATCATGGAATAGGCGTTCTGCAGGTTGGTCACATCGGTGGTGAGCCTGGTGATGATCGAGCCGGTGGAGAACTTGTCAATATTGGTGAAGCTGAAGCCCTGCACCTTCTCGAATTCGTCATGACGCAGGTTCTTGGCGAATCCAGCGCCGGCGATCGCGGCGAACTTACCGGCAAGGAAGCCAGCCGCGAGCGAACATAGCGAGCACGCCAGAAGAATCAGACCGAATTTGACGATGGCGGGCATGCTTTTGCCGGTGATGCCTTCATCAATCAACGACGCCATCACCGTGGGGATGAGGATTTCCAGAACACCTTCGACCACCACAAATATCGGGGTGAGAATGCTGGGCTTCCTATATTCACGCAGCGATTTGCCAAGCGTGCGTACGAGATGCCGCTTTTGTTTTGGCTGCGATTGCACCGCAGCCGTTGTCACGTTTGTTCCGCTCACTTACTCTTCCTTTCCTGTTTCGTCTTCCTGTGATGTTTTCCGTACAGTTGGTTGCGATTCGCATTCCCGCGATTGCCGTTCCCGCGATTCCGCCTCGCACAATGCCAGGCTGGAGTAGCGACTTTCGTCGCCGATCAGCCCGGTGGAGACCAGATTGGTTTGCATCACGTCGAGCACGTGCATGAATTCGCGGATCTCGTCGTCGCTCAGGCCCTGCAGCAGAATGCCTTCCATGGCGATTGCGCTGGTGCGCAGCGCTTCGGCGATGTCGCGCGATTTGTCGGTAAGCACGATTTTCTTCAGTCGCGCGTCCCTCGGCACGGATTCGCGCACGATAAGCCCTTTGCGTTCCATCAATGCGAGCACTCTGCTCGACGTCGACCGGGTGATGCCGAAGCGGCGTTCCACATCCTGCGGGAAGATCTCTCGTTCCGAATGGCGTGCGAGGAAGGTGATGATGTCGATGTTGCCACCGCTCAGACTCTCCACTTCCATGGGGCGCGTCACCGCAAGATACCGGTTGATGACGTTGTGCAGCGATCGGATGGCGACGCTCGGCGGCTTGCATGCGCCTCGGTCCCACGCTTCGGTGAACGCGGGGTTCACCGAAGCCGTTCCATCGTTCTGCATATCGTTCACGGAACATACGATAACACGTTGTACATACAACAGTTGCATATGCAACATTCAGCGTGTCGTGTGTGACGGAACCGGATCGCAGCACACCGAACGCAATATTGTAATCGCAAAATCGCTTAAAAATAGCCAAAAATAAGCTCGGAACAAGCCGAAACCAAGTATGAAAAAGCCGAGGATGTGGTCCGCACCGGTTCATTCGCGGGCCACATCCTCGGCCTAAATCCTTGAAACTCCTTTTGCTTACGTCTTGTTTACGTCAATCCGTCTTATTCGGCGGTTTCGGCGATTTTGGCGTATTCGTCGAGCATGAAGGCGGTGATGGCCTTGCCGCCGTCGCTCATCAGCACCGACATGCTGTTGATCGGCATGGAGTCGAGGAATAGACGGGTCATGTCATTGTCGGGCACGATCGGCATGCGGCCGGCTTCACCTTCGGCACGCAGCTTCTCGAGCACCTTGGAACCGAGCGGATCCTTACGCCATTCCATGAAGTTGGACCATTCGGTGAGCGGCTGGGTCTTGCCGTCTCCATCGAGCTCCACTACCGCGGAACCGGCGATGTCACGGCTGGACGTGCCAACCTCGATGGCGTATTCGCCGCTCTCCACATGCCAGTCGTTGAACTTCTCAGACCAGTAGGCGAAGGCGCGATCGTCGAGGTCGAAGGAGACTTCGGCGGATTCGCCGGCTTTGAGGAACACCTTCTTGAAGCCTTTGAGCTCGTGCTTCGGGCGGGCCACGTCAGCCTTGCCAGGAGCCACGTACACCTGCACGGTTTCGGCGGCGTCAACGTTCGAGGTGTTCTTGACCACTGCGCTGACGGTTGCGGTGCAGGCACCGGTCTTGACGGCCTTCACGTCGCTCACTTCGAACGTGGCGTAGCTCAAGCCGAAGCCGAACGGGTAGTCGACGGCCTTGTTGTAGGTGTCGTAATAGCGGTAGCCCACAAACACGCCTTCGCCATAATCGACATGCCCCTCTTCACCCGGCCAGTTGATGGTGCTCGGATCGTCGTTGATGTCGAAGGGAATGGTCTGCGCAAGCTTGCCGGACGGGCTCACCTTGCCGAACAGCACGTCGGCGAGCGCCGGACCGCCGGACTGTCCGAGCAGCCAGGATTCGAGGATGCCCTTGGCGTTCTTGGCCCATGGTGCCACGGTGACGACGGAGCCGTTGGAGAGTACGACCACAACGTTCTTGTTTTCGGCTGCGACGGCTTCGAGCAGTGCGATCTGCTTGGCCGGCATGTCGAGGGTCTCACGGTCGAAGCCTTCGGATTCGGCCGCTTCAGGGAGCCCTAGGAACATGAGCACCACGTCGGCGCCCTTGGCAGCTTCGACGGCTTCGGCTTCGAGTGCCGGATCGGCCGGTTCGAGGTCGAGGGTGAATCCTGGGGCGAACTTGGCATCCACGCCGCGTTCGGTGAGGGTGTCGAGGAAGCTGGTCATCTTGGTTGGGGTGATGTGCGAGGAACCACCGCCCTGGTAGCGCGGGGTACGTGCGAATTCGCCGATGACGGTGACCTTGGCATCGCCAGCGACTGGCAGAATGGCGTCATCGTTCTTGAGGAGCACCATGGATTCGACGGCGGCCTGATGTGCGACCTCATCGTGGGCTTCGATGTCGAAACGATAGTTTTCGACGCTCATGGCTGCGCGGGTCTTGCTGACCAAGTCGATCATGCCTTGTGCCATGCGGTCGAGCTGTGCCGGCTGGATGCGGCCGTCGCGTGCGGCGTAGACGATTTGGTCGTCGGTGTAGCTTGGCGGCATTTCGAGGTTGAGGCCCGCATTGAGGGAGGCCACGCGGTCGTGGTCGGCGCCCCAGTCGCTCATGACGATACCTTGGAAGCCCCATTCGTCGCGCAGCACGTCGGTGAGTAGCCAGCGATCCTGGGCGGCATGCACGCCGTTGATGCAGTTGTATGCGCACATGATGGTCCACGGCTGGGCTTCCTTGACGATGTGTTCGAATGCCGGGAAGTAGATTTCGCGCAGCGCACGCTGGGAGATGTTGGCGCTGATGCGCAGCCGGTCGGTCTCCTGGCTGTTGGCGGCGAAATGCTTGAGCGAAGTGCCCACGCCCTTGGACTGCACGCCTGCGACGATGCCGACCGCCTCATGACCCGCCAGATACGGGTCTTCGGACCAGTATTCGAAGCAGCGGCCTCCGAGCGGGTTGCGCTTGATGTTCACGCCCGGGCCGAGGATTACGGCGACCTTCTCCTGAATGCACTCTTCGGCCATGGCTTCGCCAACCTGGTGGATGAGTTCCGGATTCCAAGAGCTGGACAGACCAGCCGCCGGCGGGAAGCAGGTGGCAGGCACGCAGTTGTTCAGGTCGACCTCGCCGGTGGTGGCCGAGTTGGACTTGCGCAGACCGTGGGGGCCGTCGGTGATCATGTAGCCGGGAATGCCCTTGGATTCAACGCCCTGCAGATGCCAGGCGTCGCCGCCGGAAGTCAGGGATGCCTTCTCTTCAAGCGTCAGGTCATTGACGGAAGGATAGGTGCTTTCGCTCATACGTTCCTCTTTCGCATCGTTTTCTTGAGTTCGTATCGGTTAACCGATCTGCATGGGACCTCAACCCCGAAATCTCTACTAACCGGTTGGTAGGTACTTTATCAAAACCAACACCGCAACACGCCAATCTTCCTTGAAAAATCAATTAACCAACCGTAAAGTAACTGCAGTACTCATAACATACGAGAAGACATGGCGCCAACGCACATTTGCAATGCATCGCGGTGCGTACAAGTCGCCATCATGAAGGGCAAAAGAAAGGATCATCATGGCCAACGAAGAAGTCGACCGGAAAGCGGAGATCCTCAACGCGGCCGTCGAGCTGTTTGGAACGCTCGGCTATTACGGCACTTCCCTGCAGAAAATCGCCGATCGCGTAGGACTCACCAAAGCCGGAGTACTGCACTACGTCGGCAGCAAGGAGGGTCTGCTTTCTTGCGCATTGGACGAAGTCTACGATTCCGAAACCGAAGACATTCTGACAAACATGGTACGCGAGCCGCGCCCGCTGATCGCGGATATGTGGCGCAGAATCGTGGCGGTGAACGCACGTAGACCGCTTCAGGTGCACATGTTTTCCACGTTGAGCGCCGAAGCGATCGACCCGAACCACCCGGCACACGAATATTTCGCCAATCGAGAGCTGCATAATGCCGACACCGCGCTCAACATTCGTTGGCGTGTGCCCGAAGGCGTTGATACGCGTCGGCTGCTTAATGCGGGATTCGCCATGATGGATGGCGTGCAGCTGCGCTGGCTGCGCACGCCCGGTCAGGACCTGAACGCCATGTGGGCGGAATGCGAAGACGCCCTGTTCCCCCTGCCCATGTGGGAAGGCTACCGCTAGGCCACTGCCCCGGCACTGCATTACTGTATGGATGCAGGTGTAAAAGGAGGCATGTATGCGGGTTTTGCTGGCACCGGATTCGTTCAAGGAGGCCGCTTCGGCCGAGGTGATTGCGCAGGCGATGGCTTGTGGCATTATGCGCGGCGACCCGCAGGCGGAGTGCCGGCTTTTGCCGCTTTCCGATGGTGGCGAAGGATTGACGCACTCCTTGGTTCATGCCACCGGCGGCACGTTGCATGATGTTGAGACGGTTGATGCGATCGGCCGCCCAATTACCGCACAATATGGCTTTCTTGGCAATAACCACGCTTCTTGTACTCTCCGTACCGCCGTGGTCGAATTGGCTTCAGCAAGCGGACTTGAGCGGGTCTCCCCCGCCGACCGCAATGCGCTGACCGCTTCCACATTCGGCACTGGCTTGCTGATTCGTGCGGCGATTGATGCCGGCGCGGATCGCATCGTGCTTGGATTGGGCGGTAGCGCCACCACGGATGGCGGTACCGGATTGGCACGCGCGCTTGGGTTTCGTTTTCTCGATTCGACAGACCACGCTATTCCGCTTGGCGGCGGCGCTCTCGCTGATTTGGCGAAGATTGACGATTCGGAAGTCCCCGATTCCGTGAAGAACATTCCGATTATCCTTGCCTGCGATGTCACCAATCCGTTGACTGGCTCCGAAGGCGCCGCCCATGTATTCGCCCCGCAGAAAGGCGCGACCACAACACAGGTCGAACACCTCGATCGAGGGCTTGCGAATCTCGCGCACGCAATCATGCAATATAGCGGCCGCGATATCGAACACACTCCCGGATCGGGCGCCGCGGGCGGTACCGGCGGCGGCATGCTCGGCCTGTTCAACGCATCGATTCGACCGGGAATCGAACTTGTTCTCGATCTTGCGCATGGTCGCGAAGCATGCGCATGGGCCGATGTTGTCATTACCGGAGAAGGCTCCATCGACAGTCAGACACCGTACGGCAAAGTGCCGAGTGGCATTGCGAAACTGGCGCAATCGCAAGGAAAACCGACTATCGCCATCGGCGGAACGGTAACCCGCGATTCGCACACCATCGAAGCGCTGAACGAGGCCGGCATTGTCGCGACGTTCGGTATTGCGCCCGGACCGGCGGATCTTGCGACGCTGATCGCCGGCACGGAACGCAATGTAGAAATCACCTGTGCCGCAATCGCCAGCACACTGCGCGTTGCTTCTGCTACTGCAGTAACCGCAGCTACTTCACCTTGCGAATCAGCATGATGAACACCGCGCCCAGCAGCACCGCAACCACAGCGATGGCCCATTCATGCGAGCCGCCCACGGATGCTGTTCCGTAGGCGGCTCATATCAGATTAGCGTGTCGATTATTGGGTTCTGCGACACGGTTTATTTTGGTTGCTTATGCGACGGTGAAGGTGGTGTGCTTCAGGTCTTCGCGACGGCTGGAGTGACCGATAAGCACTTCGAATTCGCCCGGTTCGACGATTCGGTTGGCTTGCGAATCGACGATGGTGCAGTCGGAAACCGGAATGTCGAATGCGATGGTCTTGCTTTCACCCGGCTCGAGTTTCACACGCTGAAATGCTTTGAGTTCGCGATCAGTCCAGCTGTAAGAGGTCACGATGTCGCCGATGTAGAGCTGCACTACTTCCGTGCCCTTGCGATCGCCCGTATTGGTGAGGGTGATTTCAGCATGTACGGTGTCGGTTTCGCCGAATGCGCCGGATTCCGGAACGTTAGTGACCGTCGGTTCGCCGTATTCGAACGTGGTGTAGCTCAGACCTTCGCCGAATGCGAATGCCGGATCCTGTGTGAGGTCGGCGTAACGGTTGCCGTGCTGGCCGCGAATCTGGTTGTAATAGACCGGCAGCTGGCCTGCATGACGCGGAAAGGTGATCGGCAGGCGTCCGCTTGGTTCGGTTTCGCCGAGAATGATTTCGGCGATGGCCTGACCACCTTTCATGCCCGGGCTTGGAGCCCACAGCAGAGCCGAAGTGCCTTCTGCCGGGGTTTCGTCGACAATCACACCGTTGGTGCCGATCACGGATGCCGGCAGCACCTGCGGCTTGGAGCTGACGAGCACCACCACGAACGGCTTGCCGGTTTCGCGAGCCACGTTCGATAGTGCATCGATCAGTGCATTCTGGCCGCCGAGCAGTTCGAGCGTAGCGGTGGAGCAGCCTTCGCCAATGGCCTGAATCACATCGCCCACCACGGCCACAATCAGGTCGCTTTGGCGAGCGTTTTCCACGGCCTCGTCAAGCAGTGCGCGGTCAAGCTTGGCGGAAACGCCGATCTTCGGACGGGGCTGTCCATCCGGGTAGAACTCGCCTTCCGGATCGGGTACCAAATCCACGATGTTGGCACCGCGAGAGTACACGACCTCGCAGCCTTCCGGAGCGAGCTGCTTGAAGCCGTCTAGCACGGTGGTGATCATCTCGCGCGGATGGCCGTCGGGCATCCAGTTGACCTGTCCGGAGTTGCCGGCCCAGTCGCCCAGCTGGGTCTGGGCATCGTCGGCAAGCGGACCAACGACCGCGATACGCTTCGCACCGGACGCGTCGAACGGCAGCGAACCGTTGTTCTTCAGCAGTGCCACAGCTTCGCGAGCCACTTCAAGGTTGAGCTGCTGATGCTTTTCGGAACCGATCACCACATCGATACGCTCCTGGTCGGGCAAGCGCGGATCTTCGAACAGTCCAAGACGGAACTTCAATGCGAGAATACGAGCCACGGCGGCATCGATCAACGATTCGTCAAGCAGACCGGTCTTCACGGCTTCGATCGCACCCTCGTAGAACTTTGGCGTGGTCATCACCAAGTCGTTGCCGGACCTGACCGCGTCAGCAGCAGCCTGCACATAGTCAGGTTTGACCTTCTGCTCCCACACGGAACGGCCGACATTGTCCCAGTCGGTGATAAGCGTGCCCTGATAGTTCCAAGCGCCACGCAGTTTGTCGGAAAGCAGCCACTTGTTGAAGGTGACCGGCACGCCTTCGATGGATTCGTAGCCGAGCATGAAGGTGCCGCATCCTTCCTTGGCTACACGTTCAAACGGCGGCAGGAACCAAGACTCCAGCTTGCGGTGGCTCAGATCGGCTTCGGAAGCGTCACGACCTCCCTGGGTTTCGGAATAGCCCGCGAAATGCTTGGCGCATGCGAGGATCGCGTCTTTGGCAAGCGGCTCGCCCGCCTTGGCACCACCCTGATAGCCCTTGACGATGGACGATGCCATTTCGCCGATCAGGTACGGGTCCTCGCCAAAGGTTTCGCCCACGCGACCCCAACGGGTGTCACGCGCGATGCACAGCACCGGGGAGAACGTCCAATGCACGCCGGTAGTCGACACCTCCTCGGCGGTGGCACGGCCCGCGGCCTGCACTTTTTCGGAATCCCACGTGGTCGCCATGCCCAATTGTTCCGGGAAAATGGTGGCTCCCGGCCAGAAGGAATAGCCATGAATGCAGTCGTCACCGATCACCAGCGGAATGCCGAGACGGGTTTTGGTGTTCACCGTTTCCACGGCTTTCGGCAGGTCGGACGGCGAGGTGTGCAGAATGGAACCGACATGCTTGTTGACGATCAGATCGTCCAAGTCGCCGCTTCGTGCGTCAAGCTGCATCATCTGTCCGACTTTTTCCTCAAGGGTCATGCGTCCAAGCAGATCGGCGATGCGTTCCTCGGTCGGAAGTTCCGGATTCTTATACGGCAGATTCGCAGTGTTTTCAATGGTTTCGGTCATGGGATTGCTCACTTTCCTCATTGAAGCGATTTCCTTTAATTACCAATTGGTAGTTTAACACGATGCAGGCACGCACGCAACTCGACATGACCATACCAACACAGAAGGCGAGAAGCCCGTCAGACCCCTCGCCTTCTCACACGAATACATGCAATGCAATCTTAAATAATCAGCGATATGCATCCCATAATGGAGCGGGAAACAGCATGTTTTCCATCTGAGCCCACTCTTTGCACAAGTCCACTTCCGGCTCGCGCAACCACCATAACTGCACGCCATCCATGATTTCCATGGCCTTGCGCACCACCGGACGCATGCTCGACTCCCACGAACCCAATTGCGGAGGAATCAGCCAAGGATATTGCGAATAATGCTCCCAAATATCGTCCATACGGGCAGTGAATTCATCATGCAACGGATGTTCAGGATTCAACGACTCCGCAGAAAGCACGGTAAACAACTGCACCATCATGCGGCGGCGCGAATTATGCCGTACCAAATAACGCAAATATGAGGGAAACAACGGCGCAGTAGGATCACTGCCAGGCATACCGGATGCGAAGAAATCCTCAGGAGTGCCCGTTTCACCGTAATACTCGTTGAACACCATGGCCAGCATATTGTCCTTATTGCCCACATACCGGAGCACACCCTGCTTGGAGATGCCCACGCGATCAGCAACATCCTGAATGGAAATGCCATTGAACCCACGCTCGCTAATCAGCTGGACAGCCGCATCCAGCACTTCCGCTCGACGCTCCTGCGGTGATTTTCGAATACGTTTCGAAGTCTCTTCCTCTGCCATGATTCCGAGTCTAATGCACCTTGCGTCGATTGCCGTTGATTGACTGCCTATGGCACGTCATCGTGAGAGGTATCCGCCCGAATCCATCCATGACGCCATACGCGGGTCAGATCCCATGCTTCGAGATTGCCGCCGTTGCGAGGATCCCGCGGCGGTTTCCCTTCGCCGCTGCCTGGTTTCGCGGAGCGCGCAAGCTGGTAGCTCCAATAGATCTGCCCCGCCGATACGTCCCATGCCGCGCGTTGCAATCGTGACACTTGGCGGTATGCAGCCGATCGGTTTTGGCTGTGTAGGGCCCACTGATTCTCCACGCACCACTCGCCCACCAGCACGGGAATACGACGAGCCGCCGAACGGATGGCGATGCCACTCGCGCCCACCAGCATCCGGTACAGCCATGGCAGTCGCCGCGATCGCAGGTACAGCCGGCATGCCGGTCCCGAAAACAGCGGATCCTCCATGGCGATGAGATATTGGTGGGTGTCGAGCATGACGTTGCACATGCCGGCGCGACGGAACCAGTGCCCCAGCGGAGTAGTCGGAAGCCGTCATGGAATACGATTACGGTTTCCGGACGCAGTATGGCGCGCAATCGGATGTAGGCGTCGCGGTAGAAGCGCTTCAGAAAGCGCAGTGGGATATGCGTGCTGCCGGAGGCTTCGCGGGGGTTCTTCGCCGTATTCGACGTGCCATGGAACACCGACCAGCTCACCGGTTCGTTGAGCACTTCGATGCTGTGTAGGGTCGGCTCGTCACGATATCGGCGGGCCAATCGTTCCAGCACATTCAGCGCGTATTCCACCAAGTCCGGATTCTGCGCCCATTTGCACACGCCCGTCAGACCGCCGTTGTCGAAACCATTCTGTGAACCGGGCACGGTATGCAGGTCGATCATGATCTTCAGCCCCGTCTCCCGCGCCCAACGGAACGCACGGTCGAGGTATGCGACGCAACCCGGATGTCCGGGCCAGTCGCCGAAGATGAAATACGGCACTGGGATGCGCACGAGATTGAGCCCATGGTCGGCGATGATGCGGAAATCCTCCAAGGTGATGTAGGCGTCGCGGTGCCGACGCAGTTCCTCGGCGAGATTCCGTTCGGACCAGAGGGCGCCGTGTGTGCGGTGCATCCAGATTTCGTCATCTTCGGCAGTGCGGACGAATGGTTCCGGATCCATCCATTTCTCCAGCACCAGCCAGTTACCGAGGTTCACGCCGTTGATTCGCTCGTCGATGCCCAGCACCATGCGTCTCACCGCCTTTCTGTGCGGGGTTTCGCCCGGCTTGTCGTTTCCGCCTATTCAAAAACCAAACAGTCCAAACCAAACCCCTATTTCAGCCCAATGGGCCAAGGAACGCAACGTTCCTTGGCCCATTGTATGCGTCCTGCAATCAGCCACGCGGCCGGTTGGAATCGGACCACGGCCGGATTGGGGTTTCGGAATGATCGTGGCCGGATGGGCGGGATCAGTCGACCGGCTTCGTCTCGTCCGCCTCGTAGTCGAAGAAGTCGAAGTCGGCAGTCTTCTCATGCAACGCGGCATCGGTGACGGCGACGCCGACCATGGTGTCAGTGAGCAGCTTGTAGTTCCAGTAGTAGAAGCCGCTGCCCTTGCTCCATGCGGCGAGCTGGGATTCGGCCACGCCTTGGTATAGCGAGCGCTTCTGTTCGGCGGTCAGGGTTTCGACCTGCGCGCCTTCCTCGCCGTTGAGCACGCTTTGGCCACCGTGGGTGTCCACACCGCAGCCGACGGAGTTGAACAGGCACCACTCCCCCACGATCACCGGGAAGTATTCGCTTATCTCGGCGATCATCGGCGCGTAGGTGTTCCTCACGAAGTCGTCGTAGCCTTCCACGGTCTGCGGGCAGCCCATCATTTCGGCGGTCATGAGGTACTGGTGGGTGTCGAGGACCACGTTCTCGAATTCCGGCGCGAGCTTGCCGTCATCCCCGCGCATGAAGTCCTTCCACTGTTCGATGTCGAAGCCGTCGTGGAACACCACGGCCTTGTCCGCCGGCAGCGCGCCCTTGTCGGCGTCGCGCAGACGGTGGTAGGCGGTGACGTAGAAGTCCTTGAGCCAGTCGAATCCGATCGGGCCGGTGCCTTCGGCAAGCTCCGGGTCGACCGCCTTGTAGCGTTCGGTCACATTCATCATCGGCCAGGAGGTGGTGGTGTTCGGCTCGTTGATGATCTCGATGCCCATCAGCGCCCGACGATGGCCGTACCGCCTGGCGAGGCGTTCGAGCACGGACAGCACGAATTCGACTTCGTCGGGCAGCTGCGCCCACTTGCACACGCCGGAGATGCCGCCGTTGTCGAAGCCGTTCTGGCTCATCGGCGCGGTGTGCAGGTCGATGAGGATGGTCAGACCGTATTTCTCGGCCCAGTTGAAGGCCTTGTCGAGTTCGTCGATGCAGCCGATGAACGGCGCGCGGTCGCCGAAGATGAAGTACGGCACGGGGATGCGCACGGAGTTCAGCCCCCACGATTTGATGGTGGCAAAGTCGCGCTCGTTGATGTATTCGGCGCGGTGGGTCCTGATGCGCGCCTCGTACACGGCCGGATCGAGTTGCGTCGGCAGATAGTATTCGTCATCGGCAGTGGTTCCATCGAATAATGCCGGGTTCATCCACTTTTCCAGAACCAGCCAGTTGCCGAGGTTCACGCCTTTGATGTAGTCGAGGTTCATATGCACTCCTTCGTACGTCATGCAGTTTCTATTACTTAGTAACTACTTAGTTATAGTCTAATACATTTCCGTTCCACACGCAACCCAATCTCGTCGGCATCCCACGGCGAAGGACTGCTCGGATAAGAAAAACCACCAATACAAACAAAGGTGCCCGCCGCGCATGGAGGGGATCCATCGCGGCGGGCACCTCATGGGCAGGACGTCGGTGATCGGCATATCGCCGAGAAAAAGGGGAAAACCGGCATTACGCGCGAGCCGACGCCGTATCACTCCGGCTCAGTCCAGCACGAAAGTGTTGAACGATCGCGGAGCAAGCGTCACCTTGAAACCACGTTCGGCGGCATCGGGATCGGCGAATTCGAACGGGCGCTCCTCGTCGAGGGCGTTCTGCGCCACGACCACCACCGTGCCGTCCGGATTGCGGAAGGCGATGGCCATCGAGTTGAAATGGCCAGTGGTGCCGAGCACCTTCGCGCCGGGCCTGACGAAATGCGAGAAGTGACGCATCACGTAGTATTCCGGATTGCGGCGCACCTCATGCGTGTCGGCGGTGATGGTGAACAGGGAGTTCTGCCACCAGCCCCATGTGGAATCCTGGTCGTCAAGAATCATGTTCCAGTAGGTGTATGCGGTGGCGCCGTTGCGGAAGTAGTGGTTAATCAGATGGAAGATGTACTCCGCGTACTCCCAGCTGTTGTCGCCGGTGCCGCATTCGGACTCCGACTGGATCAGCTCGATCTCCGGCCATGATTCGTGCGTGCGGGCGATGCAGTTCTGGCCGGCCCACTGGTAGGCGATGCCCTTGATGTACTTGCGCGCGCCGTCGTCGAAGAGGATGTTGTCGACGAAGCGGTTGTAGTTGTTGAGCGTCATGCCATAGCCGCCGCCGGTCCAAGCCATGTCCTCCGGGCCGTTGAGGGTGCCCAGCCAGATGTCGGTGTCGAGTCCGGCCTCGTCGAACGCCGGTCCGAGGTAGTCGCGGATGAACACCTTGAGCGCTTCGGAATCCCACAGGGCGCTCGGGAACTTCTGGTCGGCGAACACCTCGTTCTGCACGTGCAGCTGGTTCACAGTGATGCCGTGCTCGGCGTAGGCCCGGATGTACTTGACGAAGTATTTGGCATAGGCTCTGAGGTTCTCCGGGGTCTGCACGAGACGGCCGTAGTTGTAGGCCTTCGGGCGCTTCATCCACGTCGGCGGGCTCCACGGGCTGGAGAACAGTTGCATGTTCGGCTGCCATTCCTGCGCGCGGTGGATGTACGGGATCAGGGTCTGTTCGTCGTGTTCGACGGAGAAATGTTCCATCTCGTAGTCGCCGTCGGCCTCGTCGTAGCTGTACCAGTGGTCGGCGAAATCGTTGGCTCCGACGGGGGCGCGGTTGAAGGTGAAGTTCATCTCGTCGGGGCTGAACAGTTCCTTGATGATCTGGTCGCGTTCGGCTTCGCTGACGTTCTGCAGCGGCAGCCAGCCGAGTTCGTTGAAGCAGCCGCCGAAGCCGCGCAGGGCTTGGTATTCGTTGCCGTCGAGCTGCAGGTCGGCCGCGGTGGTGGCGTTGGTGGATTCGATGTCGGAGGTTCGGTCGGCAAGCTTGTCGTCTTGCGTCGTTGCAATCCAGGTGGTCATGATGCTCCTTGGTATCGTCGTTGATAATTCGAATATGCGTTGATGTTTGGTATGGATGGGATGCGGGGCGATTTGGCCCCGCGGAGGGAGACAGTCTACGAAAACGACCATCTCCCCGGTTTGGAGCAGCTGTCTTACTTGACCTTCTTGATGGCCATGATGAAGATACAGCCGATGATGGCCAATGCGATGGCGACCGGGAACGCGAAGTTGTAGCCCAGTGCCACGACGATGGTGGACATGATGACCGGACCGCACATCTGGCCGAGGGTGGTGGCCATGTTCAGGATGCCCAGATCCTTGCCGGCTTCTTCCTTGTTCGGCAGGACGTCCACGAGCAGGGCCTGGTCGACGGCGGAGTAGACGGCGTAGCCGAGACCTGCGATGCCGGCGAACAGGTACATGCCCAGCGAAGACGGAATCAGCCACGGCATGGCGATGCCGACGGCGAAGAGCACGGAGGCCACGACGACCGGAACCTTACGGCGACCGATGAAATCGGACACCGGGCCGGAGATGAAGGAACCAACCAGGGACATGACCATCATGATCATGGACACGACGGACACGGTGACGGCGGATTCCTTGACGGACTGGCCGATGTAGTTCTGGATGATGTACAGCTGGTAGACGTTGATCATCTGGTAGCTGATGAGCATGCAGAAGCGGCCGGCGAAAGCCTTGTAGAAGTCATGGGCGGTGGAGAACTTCGGCGGGCGGAAGGAGACGAGGATGTCCTTGAAGGAGCCTTCGTCCTTCGGCAGGAAGTCGGCGGACTGCTCCTTCGGCAGGATGATCACGGCGACGACACCGCCGAGGAACATGAGCACGCCGGCGACGGCGAAGCCCGGAACCAGGTTTTCGATGAACAGGGCGCCCAGCATGGTGCCGATTGGAGCGCCGATGGTGGAGCCGGCGCCGTAGAAGGCGGACATGGTTCCGCGGATGCCGGACGGCACGCGGTCGGACAGGATGGCCACCAGCGGAGCGATCATGCAGTTGAGACCGAACATGCAGCCGCAGTAGAAGATCGTCAACAGCACGGCGTTATGCGTGGTGCCGGTCAGGAACAGCATGACGCCACCGAGCACGGCTCCGAAGAGGATCCACGGGGTACGACGGCCGAACCTGGAACGGGAACGATCGGAGAAGTTGCCGAACATCAGGTTGGCGACCAGAGACGCGACGGCGGTGAAGGCGTTGACGACGCCCACCAAAGCGTCCGGATTGACGCCCGGGATGGTCTTGTAGTGCATCGGCAGCAGCACTGCGGAGACGATGCCGAGGCCGGACATCCACAGGAGACCGAAGACGATGAAGCCGGCTCCGAAGCGGAACATGGTCACCTTGTCCAGCGGTTTGCCGGTCTCAGGCGATAGACGCGGATCCTTCTCCGCGGCGGCGACGTTGGCGTTGTACGCGGCCAGACGCTCTTCCTTGCTTGCAATTGCCTCACTCATGAAACTCTCCTTTGAATCATGCTTCAGTAGTGAATTTGCTTGTGGTTGTGTATCTCGATTTAGGTCAGGGGGCTGCTTCGCCCCTCCGTTAACTACCACTTGGTAATTAACGTATCCATAGCGTAAATCATCTTTCCCGAAAACGCAAATCGGTCCGTCACCAACGCGCTCACCGGTTTTCATAAAGGCGATTCACACTGTTTGATTATCGGACAGCCGCCTTGTTTTTTATTACTTAGTAGCTGCTTAGTTAAATGATATTACATTTCTATTTTTCTGTCATTTTCGGCGTGTTCCAATGGTTTTGCACCCACTTCCCCACTTCGTCCTGTACCTTAGTAAGCACAAGATAAAGGAGATTGCATGCGTCGCCGCACCGAGAACAGACCCAAGAAACGAATGAGCGCCGAGGACCGCAGAAAGGCGATTCTCGAAACCACCATCTCGTTCATCTCCCAGTTCGGTTTCTGGGGCTTCACCATCCGCGATGTGGCGCAAGCCCAGAACATCACCGAAGCCGGCCTCCTTTACTACTTCAAATCCAAAGAACAACTGCTTGAGAAAACCCTCAAATACGCCGATCGGACCAATCAGATCGCCATCGCCGAGCATCTTGGCGTGCAGGGCGTGACCGGCGAAGTCCTTGACGACGGCATCGCATACCATTGCGATCTTGGCCTGAAGGCCATTTCCACAGGAACCGTGGAGACCAACGCCGACCGTCCGGAGATGGTCCGTCTCTACACCCTGCTGGAAAGCGAGGCGTTGAGCAAGGACCATCCCGTGCACGAGTATTTCGAACAGCGCGAAATCAATCTGCTGAAGGAATACACGTTCGCGGCCAAGCGCGACGGTGTCGCCGATCCGGAGCGCACCGCGCTGCAGGTCCTGTCCGCGATGGAAGGCCTGCAGCTGCGCTGGCTCAACGGATCGCATGACGTCGACTTTGTCGGGGAATGGAAGGCCATCATCGACCTGCTCATCCCCTGACCCAGTCGAGCCGTCACGTCGCCGTCACCGTTGCCACCACCGCTTTGCCGCTCAGCCGGCGATGACGGCCACGTTCCAACGGCCAATCGTCAGCATGTCGCCAGCTGCGATCTTCGCGCCTTCTTTCAAAGCGACCGCCGCGGTAGCGGATTCGTCAACGGTGCCGTCGGAACCCACTACCACCGGGGCGACCACCACATCGCCCGACACCGGGCTGGCGATGGTGACTTCGTCGGCGGAATAGTTGAGCAGATACGTCACCTGCTCGCCGCGAGCGTTCGTTCCGCGACGCACCGTCACCTGTCCGGCGAGCGCGGTGCCGGCATCGGCGATGCCCGCATGCTCCACGGCTTCGCGTAGAACAGCTCGGATGGTATCGGCGTCGAGCAGGGTGGCGATCCATTCGGCGTCGCCCTTGCCGAAGCCATGTCGGGTCACCGCGGCGTAATCCTTCCACGCGTAGTGGCCGTAGCTGGCGAGCACGTCGGTGCCGTCGAATGGGGTGACCAGTTCGATGAGCGCCTGCGCGTCGCTTGCCGGGGTTTTGGCGAGCGTTCCGGCGAATTCCACGGACACGTGGCCGTTTGGACGGGTGAATTGGTTGTAGGTCATGCCGAACACGTCGGTGAGGTTGTGCGGCGCGCGGTCGTGCCATACGGTCACCTCGTCGTCGGTTACGAAGGAGCGCATGGTGGAGACAAGGTGACCGCCGTTGGAGACGAATTCGCGCAGACGGTCGGTTGTTTCCTGCGGAGTGCAGTACAGTGCCGGGGTCACGATCATCTCGTATTTGGCCAGGCGTTCGGCCGGCGCGTCGGACGGGATGAAATCGCATTCCACGTTGAGTTCGAACAGCGCGTCGTAGATGTTGCGCACCACGTCGTTGTACTTGAGGGTGCCGCCGAATGGGAAGCCGGCCTCGATGAGGAACCAGTCGAGCGCGGTCAGCGATTCGTTGCTGACCATGATGGCCACCTTGTTGTGCTTCTTCAGGTGGACGAGCCGCTCCCCCACTTCCGGTTTGGCGATCTCGCGGCCGAACATGCCCGCCTCGCGGTAGGTGGGATTCGGTTCGAGGTCGTGGCTCAGCAGGCCCTTCCAATATGTTTCAAAGGAATTGTGGATGGAGTGCCAGTGCCAATATTCCACCATGTCGGCGCCGGAGGCGAGGTGGGAGTAGGCCTGCAGGCGCAGCTGGCCCGGGAACGGCACCCAGCCGTGCTGGCCCTGGGCCTCCGTTTCGAGCACCAGGTAGTTCCTGCCGTCCTTGGTGGAGCGGGTCATGTCGCCGCCGAAGGCGATCTCCTTGCCGGTCAAATCGTCCTCGGTGGGGTGGTAGATGTCCACGCCGGTGATGTCCACGGCGGTCGAGGCCTTGAAGTGGTCGACGGCCGGCTGCACGCCATAGGAGTATCCGCGCCATTCGAAATCGAAGTTGTGGGTGATGAACTGGTCGTCATGCGCGTATTCGCGCACGATGTCGGCCTGCCACTGCAGGAAGGCGCGCACCTGGTCGCGGCGGAACTTGTCGAATTCGCCGCCCAGGGACTCGTTGATGGTGGCGGTCACGTCCGGGAAGTCCTCCCAGGAGTCGATGCGGTTGGACCAGTAGTCGAGGCCGAAGTGGTGGTTGAGCTCGTCCAGATCGCCGTGGAACTTCTCCCGCAGGTACTTGACGAACAGGCGCTGCATGTCATCGGAGACGGAATCGTAGTATTTCGTCTCGTTGTCCACCTGATAGCCGATGACGGCCGGATGGTCGGCGACATGGGAGATGAGCTTGCGGATCACGCGTTCGCCGTAGAAACGGTAGGTGGCGTTGACGATGTCCATGATCTGGCGTGCGCCGTATTTGCCTTGGCCGCTCGGGGTGACCGCGAGCACGCTCGGGTCGAGTTTGACGAGCCAGCTGGGCACCGCGTAGGTCGGCGTGCCGACGATGACGTCGATGCCGGCGCGGTTGGCTGCGTCGAGCGCGCGGTCCACGTAGGTGAAGTCGAATACGCCCGGCTGCGGTTCGCAGGTGCTCCATGTGGATTCGGCGATGCGGATGACGTTCAGTCCCGCAGCCTTCATCATCGCCATGTCCTCATCGATGCGGTCAATGCCCTTCATCATGAGATATTCGTCGTAATATGCGGCGCCGAACAGAATGTGGTCTGTCTCGTAACGGCCCATGAATCCTCCATCGTCCTCGTTGACTTTTATATCTAACGGTTATTAGATATAGGAACTATATATCTTCCGAAACAAATCGTCAAGTACCGCAGATTTTCAGGCGTTTCTTAACTAACAGCCATTAGATACGCACGTCACGGGACGGTCTACCGGTATCCGTCCCACACCGGCGAGGGGAAGATCATCCGTTCGAAGGCGAGCCATTCGTCGTACAGGTCGATCGGCGGCTTGCGAGTCCACCGCAGCTGGATACCGTCCATCGCCTCGATGCATTGCCGCACGATCGGCCGCATATTATCCCATCCGCCGATCTGCGGCGGCAGCTTCCATGCGAACCGCGAATAATGATCCCACGTCAAGTCCGGTCGGTTTTCGAAATACTCGTGCAGTGGATGGTCCGCGTTGAACGATTCGGTTTCCAAAACCATGTACAGCTGCAGCAGACTGCGGCGTTGCGCATTGTAGCGGACCAGAAACCGCAGATATGCGGGAAACAGCATGCCGTCAGAATCGCTGCCGGGCAATCCCGACTTAGCGAAGTCGGCGGGTGTGCCCTGCTGGTCGTAGCTATCGGTGACCAGCAGCGACAACAACCGCTCCTTGTTGCCGATGTAGTGCAGCAGTCCGGGCTGGCTCATGCCGATGGCGTCGGCGATGTCCTTGAGCGACGTACCGTAGTACCCCTTCTCGCCGATCAGCCTGCCCGCCGCCGCGATGATTTCGCGTTTGCGCTCTTCGGGCGATTTACGAACCCGCTTTTTCCCCTCGGTAACCATATGGAACAGCGTACCATCGGACGGACCCTCGGCCGGTCACGCCTGGAAGACGTCCGGATGCTTCGGGTCGCCCGGTTCGTCGGCGAGCACACCCTCAAGGCCGAGGAACTCCTGCCAGAATTCCAACGAATTGCCGTATGGGATGGCCTGGCTTCCGCGCGCCTGCAGGTTCGCCTTGGCCTCGAACACGTCCTCCTCGCGGATGCCGTCGAAGTAGCTTTCCAGACGTTCGAGATTCGTCGGATCGTAGAACAGCGAGCCGATGATTTCAGTAAGCCGCTCGGCGCGGGCCACCGGCAGCGAATCCCAGTGGCGGAATTCGATGAAGTTCTTCAAACGCACGTCGTTGAAGTGCGTGGAGATCACATGGTTGATCTCGTACGCGTTGAGCTCGCGGTCCGGGTACACGTCGTTCGCGTTCTCGTAGAACGCCGGATGGTGCAGATCGGTTCCGGGCACCGCCAGCGCTTCGGGCGTGTGCGTCAGGTCGGCGAACATCATCGGCGTGGACAGCACGTCCACCGCGTAATCCTCCCAACCGAAACGCGGGTCGAACAGGCCGGGGATGACGTTCGTGCGTTGGAAATCGAGATAATCCCACATGCGTTGGCGCAGCAGCGGATACGGATTCTCCCTGCCTTCGAAATACGGGGTGTTGCGGAAGAACCATGCCAGAATCGGGCCGATCACCGTGCCCAACCGCAGTTTGGCGATCGCGTCCTGTTCCGAAACGTAGTCGATGCTGACCTGTGTCGAAGCGGAGCAACGCATCATGCACGGACCGAACTGGCCGACGCGCCCCCAAATACGCGGTCATCGCCTTGTAACGGTCCTTCGGATTGACGGGAATGTCGGCATAGCCGGACTTCGGCTGATACCCGTAATTAACCAAGCGGAAGCCGAGATCGTCAAGCACAGGATCGACTTCACGGCGGAACGCACCGTAAATCGTGCACAGATCTTCCGGCTTGTGCAGAATGCCCAGCGAGCATTCCAGCTGACCGCCCGGCTCAAGTTGACACGGAAATACCTTCGCGGCCAAGACCAACAAGCCTGCCGTTCTCCCAGTATTCCTTGCTTTCGTCGTAATATGGGCGAATGCGGTTCAGCAACGCCTCGATACCGTTCTCCTCGTAATAGTTCACGGCGGTATCATCGCTGTTATGCACCGGCAGATGCTCGATTTCCACACCGAAACCACCGGTTCCACGCTCTTGGCAGCCTGATTCGAAGAATTTGACCAGACTTTCCACATGCTTCGGATTCGGCTCGGTAAGCAGGTGCGCATAAGAAATTCGTGGCGTTGTCATGTTGGCAATCCTATCGAAACTCGTTGATGAGCACGGCGCGATTGCTATACGAAAAACTGATAGCCAACTCTTGCTTATATCGAATCGAATACACATTTTCGGTTAAAACAGACATGCTCTGCAAAGCCGACCAATAATAATTAACAGCTATTAATAAAGTCAGAAGCAATTACCACTATTCGAAGAATTGTTTGTACATATCGATAAAAATACCGACGCTGAAGATGTTGTCAGCGTCGGTATTTTAGTCAATTCCGGTCAGTGCTTATTGATTTATCTGCCTATGATCAGGCGGCTTTTTCGCTTTGCACCGTCTCACCCTGTTACGCAGCCTTGTGAGCCTTCTTGGCGGCTGCGATCATCAGTTTGATGCGGTTGAGCT
>ENA-OQNL01000010-OQNL01000010.1-human-gut-metagenome-genome-assembly--contig:-NODE-10-length-29907-cov-4.473774_pt1 | contig 29907 bp, 23 predicted proteins | sample MGYA00242631_ERZ504884 | MGnify/ENA primary metagenome ERZ504884 (study PRJEB26092, sample SAMD00036395) | human gut metagenome | host: Homo sapiens | study: EMG produced TPA metagenomics assembly of...
CGCGGTTTTGCGGTGGTCATAGCCCTGGTGAGACGCCCGGTCCCATTCCGAACCCGGTAGCTAAGGCCAGGCGCGGCGATGGTACTGCACTCGAGAGGGTGTGGGAGAGTAGCACGCCGCCGCTTCAAACGTTGGGGGTTCCCGTCGAGCTTACGCTCCGGGAACCCCATTTTTTATCCCCGAATCTTTTGTTCCTCCTCCCGGTTCTTCCGGCTGACCCCATGCGGGTTCCCGGAAGGGCTTTTTTATTTCCCGTATTTCCTTCTTCCTTCCGGGACTCCCGTGGGGCTTGGCTTCCGGGGACCCCGTCTTTCCATCCTTGATTTCCATCTGATTCCCAGGTCTCCCGCAGGGGCATGGAAATCCTTTCCACTCTTGGTTTTTTCTCTTCGGCGCCGCGGATTCCTGTTAGAAGACCGGAAAAACTATGGTTTTGGGACCTCGTGTGTGTCCCATGCATCAAAGCGCTTAGACTGGTCTTATGGCAAGAGTTACGGTGTATGACGTTGCAGAGAAGGCGGGTGTGTCTACCGCGACGGTCTCCTTCGCCTTCAGGCATCCCGACAAAGTGAAGGATGATACCAAGGCCAAGGTCCTCAGGGTCGCCGAGGAGCTTGGCTACGTTCCCAGCGGCAACGCACGTAGCCTTGCCAAAGGCAGGACGGGCACGTTGGGCATGTACGCGTTCGATATGCTGCTGGAAAGACCTCAGGGAAGCAACCTTGAGGATGATTGGCCTGATGTTTCCCCCAGATCCATCGACGAGCCTCTGGACGGTGACGAACCCAACGTTCTTGTATATCCGTTATACGTTGATGAGGTGCTTCGTGGTTTCGAACTCGAATGCTGGAAGAGCGGCAAGGGAATACTTATGGGAGCCGCCTCGGAAAGGGATGATCACAGATCGGTAACGGATATCGCCGGCCGCGTTGATGGACTGTCGCTGATGCCAAGCGGATATAACGATGCGCTTCCTCTTTCCATGTTGGCGAAGACCATCCCGCTTGTAATGGTGGGTGTGGGCGATGAAAAACTGCCGGCCGCGTACCTGCAATGCGATAACGCATCGGGCATGAGGCAGATCGTCGACCATCTTGTAGACGTCCATCATGTCGACGAGATGGCGTTCGTCGGCGGCTTCGATTCGGACGACGTCGTCGCCCGTTACGTCGCCTTCCGGAAATGCCTCGAGGAACGTGGTCTCGATTCCAGCGACGCGCTGTTGGATGACTCCTTCGCCACGTCCGATGAATACATGGTGGGTTTGTGCGAGGCGATAGGATCCGGCAGACTGCCGCAGGCCTTGGTCTGCGGCACGGACCAGACCGCCTTCGGCGTGATCAGACTCCTCGAGGAGGCCGGTGTCTGGGTTCCCGACGACGTCATCGTCACCGGATTCGACGGAATCCTCGCCGGACGGCTGATGGAACCGCAGCTGACGACCGTCCGCCAGCCCATGGAGGACATGGGGCGCGAGGCGGCTCGCATGCTGCTTTCCAGGAACGGGGAGCCTTGGGAGAAGGCTGAAAGACGAGTACTCCCGGTTCGCCTCATTGTGCGCGGCAGCTGCGGATGCAATCAAAAAATCTAAGCGCATAAATCATATGGGCGTGTCGCCTTGACTTCCTTAAATCTAAGCGCTTAGATTGTAATATCAATCTAAGCGGTTAGATTGATATGAATCAAAGGAGATTTCAATGAGGAAGCCATTTTTCAAAGCGGTCGTGGCCGGCATGGCCAGTGTGGCGATGATTGCCGGTATGTCCGCGTGCGGACGGTCCGCGAACAACGCGGATTCCGATTCCGATGCGGTCAAGACCATCGATTCAAGCAAGGCCACCGGCGACCTGACCATCTGGGCCATGGGCAACGAGGGCGATCTGCTGGGCGATTTCGTCAAGGGATTCGAAAAGGAGAACCCCGACGTCAAGGTCAAGGTCACCGCGATTCCGTGGTCCTCCGCGCACGACAAGCTCCAGACCGCCATCGCCGCGGGCAATGGCCCCGACCTTGCGCAGATGGGCACCACCTGGATGGCCGATTTCTCCAACTCGTTCTCCACCGTGCCTGACAACCTCGACATGTCCGACTTCTCCGACGGGTCTAGGGCTGCCGGCCAGGTCGACGGGAAACAGCTCGGCGTGCCTTGGTACATCGACACCAGAGTGCTGTACTACCGTACCGACATTGCCGGGATGGCTGGTTGGAACAAAGCTCCGAAGACTTGGAATGAGCTTAAGCGGATGGCCAAGGACATGCAGAAGGTCGACGGGGTCAAATATGGCATGAGCCTCAATTCATCTGGCACTGACGCGTTCCTCGGAACTTTGCCGTTCTCCTACTCGGCCGGGGCGTCCTTGACTAACGAGGAACAGACGAAATGGACTTTCGAAGATACTGGCATAAAGAAGGGACTGAACTTTACCACCAGTCTCTACAAGGACGGCGTCGCGAACGTCAACGCCGACGTAAGCTCCGGTGCCGACATAGCGAACTTCGTGTCCGGTGACACTCCGATGATGCTGCAGGGGCCGACCGCCGTCAGCCAGATCAACGAATTGGGCGGCGATGGATTCGAATCCAAGTACGCCACCGTCGTCCTGCCGTCGATGGACGAATCCTCGGGTCCCGCCACGTCCTTCGTCGGAGGCTGCGACCTTGTGACGTTCAAGGATTCCAAGAACAAGCAGTCCGCGTGGAAGTTCATCCAGTGGGCCAGCAAACCCGAGGTGCAGGCCGAATGGTACAAGAAGTCCTCCGATCTGCCCGCTTCCCAGAAGGCATGGGACGATGACGCGCTCTCCGGCAACGACAAGCTTTCGGCATTCGGCGACCAGCTGAAGAACACCATGGCTCCGCCGGCGCTGTCCACCTGGGCCCAGGTATCCTCCGCCGCGGATCGTATCCTCGAGCAGATGAACAAGGGACAGGTCACCGTCGACGAGGGGCTGAAGAACCTGCAGTCCGAAGCCGACTCCATCGGAACCGGGAACTGATCCCATGAGCCTCGGAACAAGAAAGACGAAGACGGAGGGCTCGGGCAACGTTCTCCGCCGCCGTCGCACGATTCTCGCATGGGGATTCGCGCTGCCCTTCGTGGTCGTGTTCTGCGTATTCATGCTGATCCCCCTCTGTCCTCGATGGCGATGTCCTTCACCGACATCACCTCCAAGGACCTCCGCACCCCGTTCAACGTCAACTTCGTCGGACTGGACCAGTACATCGCACTGTTCCACGATCGTCGCTTCCTGCACGCGTTGGGCGTCACCGGAATCTTCGTGCTCGTCGGCCTGCCGATCACCATGGTGATCGCCCTCGCGTTCGCGGTGGCCCTCAACAAGGGATCCAAGCACCTCAACGCGTTCTTCAGGGCGGTGTTCTACGCGCCGGTCGTCGCCAGTGTGGTCGCAGTCTCCGTCGTGTGGAGGTACATCCTCCAGAAGGACGGCCTGCTCAACTCGCTCTTGGCCGTCTTCGGCATTGCCGGACCGGACTGGCTGCACGACACCCGCTACGCACTGCCCGCGCTGATGGTCATGACCATCTGGCGCAACATGGGAACGCTGATGATCATCTTCCTCGCCGGCCTGCAGGCCATCCCCGAGGAGCTGAAGGAGGCCGCGGCCATCGACGGCGCGGGCAAATGGCGCACCTTCCGCAGCATCACGCTTCCGCTGCTCAAGCCCACGCTGCTGCTGGGAGCCGTGCTCCTTTCCGTCGCCTACCTGCAGTTCTTCGAGGAATCCTTCGTGATGACTCAGGGAGGGCCGCTCGACTCGACGCTCTCCGCCGCGTACTACGTGTACCAGAAGTTCGGTTTCGGACAGTACGGAATCGCTTCCGCAGCCAGCTGGGTGCTGTTCATCATCATCGCGCTGGTCAGCGTGCTCCAGTTCCGCATTCTCAAGGAGGATTGAGATGACAGCCACGACAGTCGCGGCCTCGAGGCCGCAAAGCAACAAGCAGTCGCTCTGGCGCCGATTCGTCAAGGGGCGTGGACTCTCCTACTGCGTCCTCGCGGTGATCGGAGTCTTCTGGATCTTCCCGTTCCTGTGGATGGCGCTGGGCTCGTTGAAGACCCAGAGGGAGATCCTCGCCAAACCGCCGAAGCTCCTGCCCGAGCACGCCTCGCTCGCAAACTTCGCGAAATGGTTCGGGGAACTGAACTTCGGCACCTACTTCACCAACAGCATGGTCGTCGCCGTGATCACCGTCCTCGGGAACATGGTGCTCTGCTCCATGGTCGGATACGCCCTGGCGAAGATGGACTTCGCCGGCAAGAACATCTTGTTCGGCGCCGTCATGGTGACGCTCATGGTTCCGAGCGTGGCCACGTTCGTCCCCCTGTTCGTGATCATCTCGAACATGGGACTCGCGAACTCCTACGCGGCGCTCATCCTGCCGTTCCTGTGCCAGCCCATCGGAGTCTTCCTGATGAGACAGTTCATCTCCGGAATCCCCGACGCGCTGATGGAGGCCGCGAGGGTCGACGGCGCCGGTGAGCTGCGCATATTCTTCCAGATCGTCCTGCCCCAGTGCGGGCCGCCGCTGGCGACGCTGTCCATCCTCACGTTCCTGTCCTCCTGGAACAACTTCCTGTGGCCGTTGGTCGCGGCCCAGACCGAGGAGAAGTACACGCTGCCCGTGGCACTGTCCCTCTACTCCACCGGCCAGAACGCCACGAACTACAGCGTCCTGCTCGCCGGAGCGGTACTGGTGGTCACCCCGATCCTCCTCCTGTTCGTATTCCTGCAGCGCTACTTCATCCAGGGCGTCGCCGGAACGGGCATCAAATAGAAAGACATGTCATGAAAGAACAATACGAGTTCCCGCCGGAATTCATCTGGGGCGCGTCCACGGCCGCGCACCAGATCGAAGGGAACAACGTCGCGAGCGACTGGTGGGCCAGGGAGCATGCCGAACGCACGGATCTCAGCGAACCGTCGGGAGACGCGGCCGACAGCTACCACCGCTACGGCGAGGACATCAGAATGCTCGCCGACGCCGGATTGGGCATGTACCGCTTCTCCATCGAATGGGCCCGCATCGAGCCCGCGGAGGGCTGCTTCTCCAAAGCGCAGCTGCTGCACTACCGCCAAATGATCGACGCGTGCCACGAGAACGGCGTCGAGCCCATGGTCACGCTGAACCACATGACACTGCCGCTGTGGCTCGCCACCAAGGGCGGATGGCTCAACGCCGATGCCGTCGACTACTTCGCCCGGTACGTGCGGTACGTGATGCCGATCCTCCACGACGTCACCTGGGTCTGCACCATTAACGAGCCGAACATGGTCGCGCTGACCCGTGGCGGAACCGAAGGCAGCGACTTCGTGGCCGCCTCGCTGCCTGCGCCCGATCCGGACATCTCCGCCACGCTCGTCAAAGCGCACAGGAAAGCCAGGGAAATACTGTCCGAGAACCCGCGTATCAAGTCCGGGTGGACCATCGCCTGCCAGGCGTTCCACGCCATGCCCGGATGCGAACGGGAGATGGAGGAATACCAGTACCCGCGCGAGGACTACTTCACCGAGGCCGCGGCCGGGGATGACTTCATTGGGGTGCAGGCCTATCTGAGGACCTTCATCGGCAAGGATGGCCCCGTACCGATCCCCGAGGACGCGGAACGCACCCTCACCGGCTGGGAGTACTTCCCGCCGGCGCTGGGCATCGCCATCCGCCATACTTGGAACGTCGCCAAACGCACGCCGATAATCGTCACCGAAAATGGCATCGCCACTGCCGATGACCGCCGGAGGATCGACTACACCTTCGGCGCCATAGCCGGCATGCACGACGCGATGGACGACGGCATCGACGTGAGGGGATACCTCCACTGGTCCCTGCTCGACAACTACGAATGGGGCTCGTTCACCCCGACGTTCGGCCTGGCCTCCTGGGACAGGGACACCTTCGAACGCCATCCGAAGCCATCCCTGGACTGGCTGGGATCAATCGCGAGAACGGGGGTCATGGCCAGATAGAAGCCGTTTCCTCTCCATCCATTACATGAAAGGGCGCACGTTTTGAAACGTGCGCCCTTTCGTTTGATTTGGCGGATTCAATAGAAAACGGGTATAGCCCTCGATCTGGAAGAACATGTCCGTCCGGCGGCCGATGCTCGCGGCTGGCATACGCCGAAAACGCAGCACTGCTGTTCCCGTAAGGTCGCATCTCCCTTAACGTGTCAAGCGTCTCCTGATACGTTGCTGTATCGACGCCGGTTTCGTCATTCCTTGCCTTTCCCGAGTGGCCCTGTCGGCCAAGTGCGTTTCAACTCGAGAAAATAGCCGGGTTATGGCGGGCCGGCGGGGAGGGGCGTGCTGGACGCCTGCGCGAACTCGGTCTGACCCGATTCGCTGGATGTCTAGCCACAATGGAATGACTTGATGCGTATTCCAAGCCGGACGGAGGATGGAATGCATCTCCACGCGGATGGCGGCCGAATTCTTAAGTGTTTGCACCAGCGTTACATAAAACGCTTAGCGAACCGAAATGATGTCCGGCGGAACGTGTCCTTGCGCGTCTTGGAAACGGATATCCGTATTCGTTCGAAGGTTTCTCGACCAGGGGATGGGCTTTGCTTTTTCAGATTGACAGTCCGTAATCATTTCGGATATGTCGGAATTTAGACAGGAATCCCTTGGATGCGCCGCGGGCGATAAATACGGGCCGTGGTGCGGGAAGGACCTCGAACATGACGATTCGAAGAACACGGTCGCCTATTTCGGCGAGCGTGCCGCTTCCCACCCTCGGCGAGGTCACGGCCGGCACCGCGAGCCTCAGCCGGTAGGAGCTACCCACAGGATCATTCGTGTTGGTCGGAGTTCTCTCGTTCGGCGACGGAATTGTATCCGTGGGGTACTTCGTCGTTGTTTCTACGGACGGATCCGAGGGTGTCCATCCACCAGTGTTCGCGGTCGATGATCTCTTTGGGTGACTTGTTCATGTCGAAGATCTCCAGGATCGAGTACTGGAAGTTCTTCTCGATGTATCCGGCGCCGAGGTTTCTGAGCTGCTTGTTTCCCCCGGAGTGGTCTCCGGACGCGTATTCCTTCCAACGCGACAGCAGACCGTGCGAGGCTCCTTTCCGTGAGTAGGCGGACCCCACGTAATGCCATCCCGTTCGTCTATCGGTCTGCAGATAGACCGCCTGGACGCTGCCGAGGGCCGCCCGCCATTCCTCGTTGTTCACGGCCGCCACGAGCTGCCGGTGCGTCAACCGAACGTTCTCGTATCCAGAGAACGGTAACGCGGATACGGGGGATTGAGCGATTTTCTCAAGGGTCATCGTCTTGAGAAAATCCCGGCGTCGTTCTTCATTGTTGGACAGGTTAAAGACGACTCCCGTGTAACCCGGATCTCTTTTGTAGTACACTACCGCCCTGGCCTTTAGCGAGGCGTATTCCGGGATCTCATTGTAACGGTATAGAATCTTGCCGTCGTTCTCCGTGTACTCGTCGAGGACGTCGTAGGCTCCGACGAACAGCCATTGTGTGGGGTGGGGATTCTCTGGCTTGAGCTGAATGAACTGGAGGACTTTACGTGTGTGAATCTGCGCTGTTGCCTTATCCTTATCTGGCCATTTCTTCGTGAAAATCCACTTCATCAGGTCATCATAGGAGAAATAGTAGGCGTCGGGAAGATCACTCCATTTGCCCCATTCCGGGTTGCTGCCATTCAGACGAATGCTATAGCCGGCTAGGTCCTCTTCGTCGAGTCCCAATAGTTCGAGGAACCGGATCGGTTCCGTATCCTGGATTCCGTCTTCGATGCGCGTCATTGCCATCGCCTTTCCATTCCCGATTGCCGCCGGACGGTATGATTTTCCGGTTTGTAAGACAGTCTAGCGTCTTGATGATGAGGATTATGGAACCGGCTGGCTCCTTGCCAGGTGGACGTGGAGTCCGACGAAGGGTTGCGGGTCCGGCTGTCTTCGTGGAACGACGACGGTTTGACGTGGCCGGGTGATGGGAATGAGACCGGTCGCGCGGTGTCTGGGCGTTATCTGTTGTCATGTCGCCATGTCGCGAAATCGGTTCGTTGTTGGATGAGTGTGGTCCTGTGAATTCTTAAATGTTGTACCGAATGCAACATGCAACACTTGGTGAATCCGACTAGGACCATCGGAATGCGTCTTGGACCATTTCGAAAACGGACGTTTTCGGAGCGTAAACCGGACTGGGGAGTTGTCTCCGACACTCCGGCGGAAAGTGTCTCAAAACCCGTCCCGTAATCAACGTTCCGAAACTCCATGCCTTTGACGGGTAATGGTACGGTCGGTCAAATTGCGGTGATGATGGGCGTTGGGCAATCCACTGTATATCGGTATCTGAATGAAGCGGATGGCAAGCGCTGAACAGTCGTTTCCTAAAAATATGTTCATATGTCGCCGGCGTTTGGCGAAGGATCGGCCGTGCGGACCATTGTGACCATGGATGGGGACGGCAGGCTCGCCATAGACCTGCGTCACCAAGGTGAGGGCATTGGCGCGATGCTGCTGAAGGGCGCCGCGGAATAAGCCTGACCTCCATTCCGCAAGCCGGCCGGGTCGCCGCGCGACGTTTTACCGTTAATCTGTAGATTCGTCGGAATCGGCGTTTGATGCAGTCGCGCGGTCGGAACAGTGCAGCTCGGTATCCGGAAAAGTGCGGAAATCGGGTAAAACGGGTTTTCAAAAAGTGCGGAAATCGGGAAACCGGGGATGACGGCCATGTTTTGACGGGGTGCGCAATGCCATGCTCGGATGAGGGGGGGGGTGATTTCATGGCGGAATGGCGCCGTTTTTTAAGGGGTACATAGGGTGCGCAGGTGGCCATGGAAGGGCGGCTCTCCCTCATGAAATGTTACGGAAGGGCAAAAACTCGCTCATAAAAGTGTGAGATGAGGATGCCGGATGTTTCAGAGAAAACGATGGCAAGGTCAGCCATGGCCACATCGCCGTATCGCCATTCGTCACAGCAGCTCGTCTCTCTTAAGCGCTCCGAACGGGTCTTCCTCCGTCTGATATTCCATTGCATGGTCTTTGAACACGTTTGATATACAGAACATATTTGTTGCGGACTGCAAGTGCGGAACCGGGCTTATAGAGACAAAGTGCGAGCGTATTGGACGGTTCGTTGTCGGACGGCTTGTATTAGAGAGGTAGTTCCCGATAGACCAAATCGTCACGGACCGCAAACCCCTGATGCTCCCAGAAATCGTTGCCGGCATCGTTGTCTGCGGGCACACCGACGGCGACTTTCGGCAGGCCGATCGCACGAAGCGCTTCAACCACTCGGCCCACCAAAAGCGAGCCAATGCCCATACCGCGCGCGTCGGGATCGACCGCCGTGTGGTAGATGCGCGACCGTCTGCTATCGTGACCGGCAAGAATCGCTCCAATAATCCTTCCGCCATCGTCCTCGGCTACGAAACAGGTGTCGGGATTGCGTTTGAGAAACGTCTTTATCGCATCCTTGCAATCGTCTATATCCCTCATAGTGAAACCTGTGCATCGCGTCCACAGTCCGTATACCAGCGGATAATCCTCGATTTTCATATGGCGTATGGTCAGTGCTGTCGGTTCGGTCATATTTCCTTCTTTCCTTCTTAAACGCCAATTTCGATTCTCGCATCGTTCGCGGTACTTCCGTGCAGGTATGTCATATTTGCGTTGCGCGGCCGTCTGCAGCGCGCGTGTCGGGAAGCCCCCTGAAGGATAATCCGTCGATTTTCGGGGATACCCCGGATGTGAACACATGGCAACGGCACGGTGAACTATGTTTAACTGGAATTATGCATATGAAGAACAGAAGGATCGCGAGAGCGGCGGCTGTGGTAATCGCAACCGCCATATTGTGCGGCATTGTGCCTATGATTGGCGTCGCGCTGCGCAATTCGGCAATCGCAACAACGCGTGAAACCAATATTTTGCAGACTTTAGCGACGCTGCCAGAAGGGTTGCGCGACTGCTCCGCAGTACTTGCGTACCTATTTTCAACGGTAGGCTGCATCACAATCGTCGCCGCGCTTGCCGCTGTCGATTTGCGTATTACCGGCAGCAGGCGCGTCGTCATCCGCGATGTCGTCGTGTCGGCGGCGCCAATACTGTACGTGACCGGCGTCAAATGGCTGGTCGAACGTCCTCGTCCGGTCACGTCCGTCGGCAGTGGTCTGTTGCCTGGCGATCCAAGTTTTCCGAGTGGCCACACGGCGGCCGCGGTGATCGTATCGGTCATGATGATTCTTACCGTACGTAATTTCGCGCGCAAATGCTTCCCCGACGGAGAAGATGACGGGCGTGCAAACCGAAGACGGGTATTCCTCCGCAGGGCGATCATTGGCGCTGTCGCGCTTGTCGTGGCGGTTGCCTGTTCGCGACTACTGCTCGGCTTGCACTATCCGACCGACGTGATTATTTCCGCCACCATCTGCCCACTCATTTCCTACGCCGTGTGGTGTGTATGGAACGCATGCGAAAGCGCGGGGGAGCGGTAAAATCGTACGCTGGGTCGACGTCGTCGATCAGATGCCAATTCCAAACAGAGTGCTATCTGCCATGTGAGTTCCTTTGATTCTGAAATCAGTTTGGGGATATCCGATTGTGCGTGCAAAACGACAGGTTGTGTAATACGGCAGTGGTGGTGCGACAAAAGCTGGTTCAATCAAACTAGCGGCGAAATCCCGCGTGCGGCACGGCACGATGCAGCGCGGTGCGGCAGCGGGAAAATCGCAAGAAAAACCACAGTGAAGCCAAGCAAGACAGACCTGACGAAGCGGGTTTGCGACATACTTAGTGCAAGGGAGAGCCAATGGAACTCGAAGAACTTTCGGTCGTCGAAAAGGCTGCAATGCTTTCCGGTGGGTCCGAATGGGATTCGCGAGGCAACGCCCGCGAAGCTCCGCCTGTGGAAGAACTCCTGCTTGAGCCGGCCGAAGAACCCCTCCGCGGCCGTGTTGTCCGGAGAACAGCCTTTCGCGCTCATCGAACGCGTCAGACCATGCTCCTTGCAGATGCGGATCCACTCGGGCCACCGGTAGTGGCAGCCACGGTCGGAATGGATGATTGGTTTCTCCCCGTCCTTGAGCGTGGAGCACGCGTCGGCGAGCATGCCGTTTGGCCAATGCCGCGTTTCGGGCTGGTGCCGATCGTCCACGCGACGGGAAGCCCGTCGTAGCAGTCGATGACGGGCGACAGATAGGCCTTGCCCGCGGGGATCGAGAACCCGGCCGGGTCCGTGACCCACAGCATGTTCGGCCGTTCGGCGTGGAAGTCGCGGTTCACCAGGTTCTTCGGCGCCTTGGCCGGCTCGCCCTTGTACGAGCTGTACCGCTTCGCGCTCTTGAACAGGGGCGCCAGGCCATGCCTGGCCGTCAGCCGCATGACCCGTTTCGCCGATACCCTGACGCCCATGCCCTTCAGCTCCAGGTGGATCCGCTTGTACCCGTACCTGCGCTTGCTGTTCTCGAACGCCTCGCGCACGAGCTCCAGTAGACCGGAGTCCTTGTCGGGGCGTTTCATGGCGTTGAGCTGGTAGTGGTACGTGCTGCGCGCGATGCCGACCACGGGCAGCAGGCTTCCGGCGGTCACGCCGAGCCTCTCACTGGTCTGTTTGACGAGGACGGCCTTCTCGCGGCCGGTCAGGTTTTCCGGGTCTGCGCCCGGCTCTTTTCCCAACAGCTCCAAAACGCCCTTCCGGATCGCGATCTCGATGTCCGGTTCCCTCTTCTCCCGCCGCTGCCGCTCGACGTCGGCGTCCAGCCCGTCCAGACGGGTCCGCGTCTCCGCCAGCCTCTTCTCCAGCGCCGCCACCGCGTCCGCCAGGCCGGCCGCGTCCCGCGGGCCGGCGGTCGGCGGCATGGCCGCCGGCGTAGAGGGCTCCACGCTGGTTTTCCCTTCCCCGGCCGTCGGGGGCTTCTCTCCAGGTGTCTTCGTCACGTGCGTCTCCTTGGATCCGGCGAGCATCTGCCGTTTCCAGTTTCCCGACGACGGACGCCTCCACGCCCAGTCCGGCGGCGGCATCGCGTGATTCCGACCTTCCGGACGCGACCGCGACCACCGCCTTCCGCTTCAGTTTCTCGGGAACCGGGCCGTGCCTCAGCTTGCGTCGGCCGGGCGCCAGCTCGTCGATCCACGCGGTGAGCAGCTCATGGCTTTTCGGATAGCCGAGCGCGCGCATGGTGCGTTTCAGACGCCTGCCGTGTCCGAGGTAATGGTCCACCGCGGCCCGCTTCTGCTCGTCCGTGTAGCGCCTGTAGCGTTCGCCGCGCCTGGAGGGGACGCCGGTGCGTTCCTCCTCGAGGCGTTCCCGGTACCACACCGGCAGCATCCCTCTGCTGGGATAGCCGAGCTCGCGGATCACGTCCGCGGCGCAGCGCTCGTATCTGATGTACAGGTCCATGGCCCTGTCGCGCTGCTCCTTGCTGTACTTCGCCATAAGGGGGTTCTCCTCCCGGTCGGGAAGTCCAAGAAAACGTCACCACCTCGATGCCTTAAAGAGAAAAGTGTCATGCGGTTCATACGAAATGCGAATGAAAACGTAAATGGGCGGTAGCACTGCTACCGCCCGAAAGATTGAGCTTTATTGTATTTGCTCAAAAGCTTGGAAACTTGCTTGCTGCTATGCGGCCACCTTATTTACATAGGGTTTTAGTGCATGTTCGAACAGTGGTATTTGCAGTTGTACCACTATGCCGAAGCCCAGTATCAGCAATAGATACAATCCTTTGGGAAGCCATTGCAGACTGGCCACTGTTAGTCCGATTGCGATGGCTGGAATGATAAGAGCAGCCAAAGTCGTAAACGGCGATGTGCCACCGAACAGTAGCGCGTTGCGTAATTTCGTACATAAAACAAAACGCGTGTGCGTCCGGGCGGAAACCATCCGGACGCGCACGCGTTTTATTTTGAATTATTGCGATGAGGTCAGTTGCGGGTCAGCACTTCGGCCAGGGCCTGGATGACCGGCTGCGGCATGTGGGACTGGTATTTGGTCTGCGCGCCAACGCCGTGCAGATCCTCCAGCGTGCTCAGTGCCGGCAGCGCATCCTTGCCCAGCTCGCGGATCGCGCGGTATGCGTGCTCCTTGGTCATGTACAGCATCTGCGCATCCTTCAGCACGGCGAACGCGTCGGCTTCAACCGGATCGTCCGCAACGGCAAGACCGTCGGCGAAATCGATGGCGATTGCGGCGCTCGTCGGCACGTCACGCAGCGTGACGGTCAGGCTCAGCGTTTCCGCATCGTACGCGACTTCCGGAGCGGCGGCAGAGCCGTCGACGGTCGCGCGGACGGCGTGCATCGCTTCCGGAGCGATGCCACGGAACGTGACCGTCCAATCGCGGGAAACCGGAATGACGTCCGTCGCACCTTCCGCAGGGGCGATCGAGAACTGTGCGGAATCGCCCTCAAAACGCAGCGCCATTTCGGTGGATGCCCAACGATCCTTGCTCTGTGCGGCACCGTCATCCTCCCACAGCGTGAAGCTGTTTTCGGCACCCGGGAACACCACTACCTGCAGTGCGCGCGGGTTGGCCACGGAGTTGAGCGCCTCACCCTCGGCGGGCATCTGCAGCGGCACGATCGCGCCGGGCTTAGCGAACACCGGCATGCGGTCGAGATCGCGCCAAGCCTCCAGACGGCGGCCTTCGGCCGGACGAGACGTGTAATGGCGACCGTCGAAGAAATCGAACCATTCGCCCTGCGGCAGCCACACGTCGGCCTTCGCACGCTGCACGGAACGCTCGGCTGGATCGACGATCGGCGCGACCAGCAGCTCGGTGCCGAAACGGAATTCGTCGGTGAGCTTGTATGCGGCTTCGATTTCCGGATAGTCCCAGTACAGCGGCTGCACGAGCGGCTCGTTGTCGAACGCGGCGCGCCGGTTCATCGTGTACAGGTACGGGATCATCGCATGGCGCAGGCGCAGCGCGGACGTCATCGCACGTTCCGCATCGCCGTGGAAGTTCCACGGCTCCTTGCCGTTGAACGGCGAATTGGTGGAATGCAGACGGTTGATCGGGCTGAACGCGCCCAGCTGGTACCAGCGGACCTCCAGCTCCTCGTCACGGTAGCCGAACATGTGGCCGCCGATGTCGTGGCTCCACCAGCCGTAGCCGATGTTGGAAGCGCAGGCGGTGAATTCCGGCTGGAACTTCAGCGACTCCCACGTCACGACGGTGTCGCCGGAGAAGCCGATCGGGTAGCGGTGCGAGCCCGGGCCGGCGTAACGCGAGAAGGTGAGCGGGCGCGGGTTGCGTTCGCTGTAGTCGCTGCCGTCGTTGCGGGCGGAATCGAGGTAATGCAGGTGGTTCAGGCCCCACAGCGGGTCGAGGCCCGGCTGCCGCGTCAGGCCGCCCTGCTGCCAGTCAATCCACCAGAAGTCGACGCCATCTTCCTCCATCGGGTGGTGGAGCTGGTCGAAGTAGACCTCCATGAACTTCGGATCGGTCAGGTCGAACTGCACGGCCTCGCCGCTTTCCGGATCGATGTTCATGGCCTTGGCGACCTGCGGATACAGCTCTTCGAACGCGCGCACGCCGTCCCTCGGGTGGACGTTGAGCGTGGCCTTCATGCCATGCTCGTGCAGCCAGTTGAGGAAGCGCTTCGGATCCGGGAAGAAGTCCTTGTTCCACGTGTAGCCGGTCCAGCCGGAGCCGTACTTCGGGTCGACGTCGTCAACCAGGTGCCAGTCCATATCGATGACGGCCGTGGTGAACGGGATGCCTTCCTTTTCGAAACGTTCGACGAGCTGACGGTATTCGGTTTCGGTATAGCGGTGGTAGCGGCTCCACCAGTTGCCCAGCACGAAGCGCGGCAGCAGCGGGGTCGGGCCGGTCAGGCGGTACAGGGCGTGCACGGCCTCACGGTAGCGGTGGCCGTAGCCGAACAGGTACAGGTCGGTGGTCGGCTCTTCCTTCGGGGTCACCCACGTGCCGAAATCGTTGTGGTTGCCGTTCACTTCGGCGGTTTCGCGGATGACGTTCGACTTGGAATCGTCGATGATCGCCCAACCGTCGGTGCTGTTGACGCCCGGATCGACGGGGATGCGGCCGTTCGCCTCGTCGAGCGTACGGTAGGTGCCGCCGAGGTTCCTGCGCTGCACGTCGCCGTAATGCCAAGTGTTTTCGATGGCGTTGACGTGCTTGACGGTTGCGTACAGGCCTTCCGGAGAGAACTTGCGCTGGTTGTAGGAGATATGCAGCGACGGGGTGTCGATCTCCAGCCAGCCATTACGTTCGGCGACGGTGAATTCAGGCTTTTCGCCGAAATCACGGACCATCGCCATCTGCGTGGCGTCATCCACGAAACGGCCGCTGTCGGACCATTCGAAACGGACGAGCGCGTCCGTGATGAGGCCGATGCGCCAATGATCGCCCTGGATCACCGAATCCGGATTCATTGCCGGATGGGCGTTGAGCGTGGCCAGCGAGAACAGTGTGCTGTCTACCATGTGGGGCTCCTTTGAGTGTGGAAAAAATCGGGATAACTGGATTGGAACCGTGCCATCATATGCGACGGCACGGTCCCGTTTGAATTACTTGATGCGCTTGATGGTCAAGACCGACGCGCCAGCGCACAGTGCGATGACGATGGCGGTGGGGAACACGAGATTGTAGTTGTGGGTCATCGTGACGATGCTGGACGTCCGTATTGGCGTCCAGGGCGATGCTCGTGTCGCTGCTTTGCTGGTCGCGCATCTCATTATCCTTTCTGTGCGCTGCGAAACATCGCTCTCCGCGTTGAGTGATCAAAGCATGTTCCGCATTGAAGAAAAGTTAGCAAAACTTACTTTCGTTAAGTATGATAGCGCTTGCGCAAAAAGGTATCAATATCGGCGAGTCGCTTGAAATTGCAACGATATGCCCATATCGAAACGCTTGCCAGCGATTGCAAAATGGAACGATGCGATTTTATGCGCGTTCTGCGCCACCGCATACCCTCTTCACCGCGCCCATATGCCGATTGTGCGAGCAAAACGACAGGTTGTGTAATACGGCGGTGACGGCATCGCAAAAGCTGGTTCAATCAAACTAGCGGCGAAATCCCGCGTGCGGCACGGTGCGATGCAGCGCGGTACGGCAGCGGGAAATCGCAAGAAACAGCGCAGCCGGGCAGAGCGGACAGGGCAGGCTCGGCAAAGCGGGTTTTGGCAACACCTAGTGCGAGGGAGAACCCATGGAACTTGAAGATCTTTCGATCGTTGAAAAGGCGGCGATGCTGTCCGGCGGATCCGAATGGGATTCGCGCGGCAACGATCGCGCCGACATTCCCGGCTTCGTCATGAGCGACGGTCCACACGGCGTGCGCAGGCAGCTTGGCGAAGGCGACCACCTCGGCATCGGCGCATCCAAGCCGGCCACCTGCTTCCCGACCGCCTGCACCGTGGCCAACACCTGGGATCCGGCGCTCGCCGAAGAGATGGGCGAGGCGCTCGGCAAGGAAGCTCACGATCTCGACGTGAACGTGCTGCTTGGCCCGGGCATGAACATCAAACGCAACCCGCTGTGCGGACGCAACTTCGAGTACTATTCGGAAGATCCGATCGTCGCCGGCCGTATGGCCGCCGGCCTCATTCGCGGCATCCAGAGCAACGGCGTCTCCGCATGCCCGAAGCATTTCGCGGTCAACAGTCAGGAGCTGCGCCGCCAGGCCAGCAACTCCGTGGTGGACGAACGTACCATGCGCGAATTGTATCTGACCGGTTTTGAAATCGCCGTGCGCGAGGCCAAGCCGATGAGCATCATGACCTCCTACAACGAGGTCAACGGCGTCTACGCCCACGAAAACAAGCATCTGCTGCAGGAGATCCTGCGCGACGAATGGGGCTTCGACGGCATGGTCGTCTCCGATTGGGGCGGCTCCAACTCCGCAGTCGCAGCCGTCAAAGCCGGCGGCTCGCTGGAAATGCCGTCGCCAGGTTTCACCTCCGTGCGCGAGCTGGAAGGCGCGGTCAAAGCGGGCACGCTCGCCGAGGCGGACATCAACAAGCGTGCCGCGGAAGTCGCCAAAATCGCGGCGGCGACCAAGCTCGTCGGCGTCGGCCGCGACGATCTGCTGTCGGACGACATCGCGAAGGCGCACCACGATATCGCCAGAACGGTCGCGGAACATTCCAGCGTGCTGCTGAAGAACGACGCCGCCACGCTGCCGCTCAAGCCGGGCACTCGCGTGGCCGTCATCGGAGATATGGCCGCGACCGCACGCTATCAGGGTTCCGGCTCATCCAAGGTGAACGCCACCAAGGAGGAGAACATCCTCGACGAGGTCAAGAACGCCGAAGGATTGGTATTGGCCGGCTACGAGCAGGGTTACGACCGCCAAGGCAAGCCGGATGAGGTGCTGCTGAACGACGCCGTCGCGCTCGCCAAGAAGGACGCCGTGGATGTGGTGTTGGCCGTCGTTGGCCTCGACGAACGCAGCGAATCCGAAGGCCTCGACCGCTCCACCATGGCGATTCCGCAGGCGCAGAACGATCTCGTAACGGCGTTGGCGAAGACCGGCAAACCGGTGGTGATCGTGCTCGTCGCCGGTTCCCCGGTGGAATTGCCGTGGTTCAACGATGTTGCGGCCATGTTGTACGTAGGATTGTCCGGCCAGGCCGGCGCGTCCGCCACCGTGCGCGCGCTGACCGGCGAAGTCAACCCATCCGGACATTTGGCCGAAACCTGGCCGATGCAATACGAGGATTGCCCAAGCTCCGGCTGGTATCCGGCCATCGGACGTGACGCGATCTACCGCGAGGGCCCGTTCGTCGGCTACCGCTATTACGAGACCGTGGGCGTGCCCGTACGTTTCCCGTTCGGCTACGGTCTGAGCTACTCCACGTTCACGTACAGCGCGATCACCGCCACCGCGACCGGTGTGGATTTCGTCGTCACCAATGATTCCGATGTCGCCGGCTCCACCGTGGCCCAGTTGTATGTGCGCGCGCCGCAGGGCGGCGTGCTCCATCCCGACCGCGAGCTGAAGGGCTTCATCAAGGTCGAGCTGGCAGCGCATGAAAGCAAGAGCGTGCACATCGATTTCGACCGCTACACGTTCCGCCATTTCGATGTTGCCGCCAATGCATGGAAGACGGAAAGCGGCGAATGGACGCTGCTGGTCGGCGACAATGCGGAGCATTTGCCGCTTGCGATTCCTCACACCGTGGCCGGCGATTGCACGCCCGCTGAATGCGCCGCAGACCCCGCGCTCGGCCACTATCTGACCGGACAGGTCAAGGACGTGACCGACGCCGAAATGGCAGTGCTGTTCGGCCATGAGGTGCTTGCCCCCGGCAAGCCGACGACGTTCGGCGTCAACGATCCGATCATGTCGTGGGTGGATTCCAAGGGCTTCGTGGCGCGTACCGTCGCCAAGACGCTGACCAAGCGCGAAGCGAAGATCCGCCAGAAGACCGGCTCGCCGGATCTGAACACCCTGTTCATCCTGAACATGCCGCCTCGCGCCATGAGCAAGATGACCCAAGGCATGGTCGACTCGGCGATGGTCGACGCCATCGTGAACATCGCCAACGGGCATACTTTCCGCGGATTGGGCGGCGCGATCGCCGGCTTCTTCCGCAACCAATCCGCCAACAAGCACACTGCAAAGGAGCTGAACCATGACTGATAACAATGCTGCGAAGCCGGCCGAAACCGCTGCCGGCGAGAAGAAGGTCGGACCGATCCGCCAGTGGATCAAGGATCATCCGAATATCTGGGAGTTCATCCTGTTCAACGTGCTGTCGAACATCTCCACCATCACCCGTTTCGTGGTGACGTGGATCGGCACCGCCATCTTCATCTCCGGCTTGGGGCTCACGCAGCCGTTCCACTTCCTGATCTTCAACTATGACACCAAGGGCAACGGCCTGGGCGGATTCCTCACCTTCCTGCTTGCCGAGGTGCTTGCGCAGGTGGTGAACTTCTTCGTGCAGATGAAGTGGGTCTTCAAGTCCGACTCCAGCTTCAAGGACGCCGCTTGGAAGTATGTGATCCTCGCCGTGATCATCGTGGTAGTGAACCTTGTGCTGCCGGGCTACGTGACCGGTCTGTGCCAGGGATGGGGCATGAACGCCGGCATCGCAGGCACGATCGCATCCGTGGTCAACACCTTGCTCGCCGTGATCGTCAGCTATCCGCTGCTCAAGTTCTGGGTCATGCCGAAGAGCGGGTCCAAGGAGACGGCCAAGAGCGAGGAGGCCGCCAAGTAGCCCTATTCTGAATTCCTTTCTTCCTGCCCGCCCGGATTTTCCGGGCGGGTTTTCCATGCCTGCTTCGCGCCTGATGTCGTTGGAAGGCGTAGCGTACCTTGCAAATAAGAAGGGTGGTGACTCAGTCGATGAGCCACCACCCTTTGTCATGCCGTGCTATCTAGCGATCAGGCCGGGAAAACGACCTGGCAATTCACGCAGGTGATTACCATGGCCAAAATCGCGTTGATGATGCCACCGAGGTACGGATTGCGGGTCTTGGAATAGATGCCGCGAGCCGTCAGCGGAGTGATAAACAGCAGGAATACGGTGAGGAACATGCTGTCCGGAATGCGGGTGTAGGCCGCACCGAACAGGTCATTGACACCGGTGAGCATGAACTTGGCCCAGCCTGCGCCGGACACCAGTGCCGGCACGGCGGCGGTGACGAGAGCGAGTACCAGGATGTTCACGATCTTGTTCTTGCCATAGGAAGTGTTGTAGTTCATGCAGTTGATGAAGATGGAGGAAATCACGTAGCCAATCAGGAAGATCGGGAGTACCTTAAGCATGTCCACGATCTTGAAGGAGCCGAATGGCATGATGCCCCAGTACAGGAACGAGAAGTTCGTCTTGAAGAAGTACTGCGCTCCCCAGACCAACAGCAGAGTGCCGCCGGTGACGGTGAGAGCCAGCATGATGGTCTTGAACACGCTGAAAGCAGATGTCTTCAAATCGATTTCATCGATGTTCATACCATTCTTCTTAGCGAAGCAGCGGTACCAGATGTAGGTGACAATGGCGGTGAACACAGAGGAAATCGCCAGCATGGAGCCTGCGAACAGTGCCTGCCCCCTGCCTGAAGAATGTGCCGATATGGGTGTCGACGCCGTTGTAGTACAGGAACAACGTGCTGACGGTGGCGAACAGGGTGTTGACGATAAGGCAGCCCCATGCCCAAGCCTTGGTTCCCGGATGCGATTCCGCGATACGCATGACGGCATTGCCACGAGAAGTTCCCCTGAAGAGCGGCATCTGGGAGAGCCACAGAGCGAAGAACACGGCGAACATGAACATGCCGATGAAACCGATGGTGCTGCCGATCATACGCCACTGGTAGATCTGGTCGCCCGACTGCAACGAGGTGTTCATATTGAAGGCTTTGACCATGAACTCCATGGCAGCTGCGGTAGAAGACGACTGGAAGAGCTGCGAAGTGTGGAAGCCGTTTTCCAGATAGATGACACGGAATGCTTCCTTGCCATCGACCTTCTTCGTATAGTACTTGCCGCTGACGCCGTCCGCAGTCGAAGAGTCAGGCGTGATGCCGAAGTTCAGGAACGATTTGGCGTTATTGTGCTTGAGATAGTCCGGATTCGGCAGCATCTTGCCGGTCGTCTTGTCGGTCTCCTTGAAGGAGTACTGGTCGAATTTGCCGGCGATGATGCCTACATTGCGATTGCCGTAATAATTAAAGTACTCGCCGTTATTCTTGGAGGCGGCCTGGGCTGAAGTGGTCTTGCCTGGCACATAGCCGAACGACTGAGTTTCGTTGTCTTTGTAGACGGCGTCGCGGCTGACGTACAGCACGGCCTTGATCAGCTGCTTCTTGGCCTTGTTGTCAAGAAGGATCGTCTCGTGAATGGTGTTGCCTCCGCGGGACTGGCCGGATACGGCGATCTGGTCCTTGTCCACGAATGGAAGTGTGGTCGCGTACTTTACCGTGTCATACAGGCCACGGCCGTTGACCAGCCATTCGGTGTTGTTCAGAATCTCGGAGTCGCCGTGTCCGTAAAGATCGAAGGAGAACACGACGAAGCCTCGACGTGCCCATTCGATCTGGTATAGATCCCACTTTTCCTTGAGACCGTTGCCGCCATGTGCGAACACGATGGTGGGTGCCGGCTTGTCGTTGGTGGCGGTCTTGGGCTTGAGCATGTTGATGCCGAGCCTATGTCCGGATGATGTTTCGATGGTCAGATTCTCTTTGGTGACGTTGCCGAAATCCGTCTGTGCCAGATTCGCGATGCAGCTGCCCAGAATGCACAACAACACCGTAACGATGGTGAGTGCGCCATACGCATGCTGCTTCAAGTATTGCCATACTTTCGACATGGTATTTTTCTCCCTCTGTTCCTTCCGCGTCACCCGAAGATCATCCTTCGGTAACGCGGGGCCCGGTTCTTCCTGGAGCCGGTTATAGACTAATTTGAGGATGAAATGACATTGGGATGTGAATGAGAATATGTGCAGTTCGCCACACTGCTGGTTTACCGGGGTATCGGTTGATGATGGGCTTAAAACGTATGCTTATCGCGCGTGTTCGTATGGACACTGGAGATAACATGCACATATGTTCAAAGATTCCGCGCTTTCGTCGATGCAGACCAGACAGCATATCGAAAAGCTGATTCGTGTATCACAGATGTATTATGACGAGGGACTCAATCAATCGCAGATTGCCGGAGAGGTCGGCTATTCGCGGTCATCGGTGTCACGCATGCTCACCGAAGCACGGGAAACCGGAATCGTACAGATTACCATCGGGCACCCATTGCAACGATTGCAATCCCTTGAGGAGAATCTTCGGAACAAATACGGGTTGAAAACGGTACGCGTCGCATATTCATACGATGACAGCATCGCATCGACGCTAGTGCCTCAATGTGCGGCGCAGCTGCTGGTGGAAAACCTCAAACCGGATTCGTTGATCGTTACATCGACCGGGACGCCGATGGCGGCGACAATCAGAGCTTTGCCTCCCCTTGACTACCCTCGTGCGCATGTGACTCAGATGCTGGGTTCGTTGTCTTCCGCCAACTCGTTGACTGATTCTCCGGAAATCTGCCGAATGATGGCAGAACGTCTGGGATGCTTACTCGTTGCTTCCTGCACCGTTGATTATGGGATCCGCGGAAGTTGCGCAGGCTGTGCGTTCGGAGAAACTGATTGCCATGACTTTGGCTTTGGGTAACCGAGCCGATATCGCCATTGTCGGTGTAGGAGCGATTCGGCAGGGGCATTCCGGGAGGATTTTCCATTCGTTCGAAGACGCTGCAGTAGCACGGGAGTTGCAGGAAAAGGGAGTGGTCGGGCATATTTGCGGACATCATATCGATATGCATGGCAATCATGTGCGAACCAGTCTGTGTGAGCGCACCATCAGCATCGATTTCGAACGGTTTCGTGACATTCCATTGGTCATTGGAGTCGCTTGGGAGACGTGGCGTGCGCGGGCACTGCACGCATGCTTGGTCGGTGGACTGATGTCGGCACTCGCTACCAATCAGGGAATGGCTGAGTTGTTATTGGATATGGACTAATCACCGTTAGGATGCTGGAAGGATTGGGTATGCCCGTGCGCCACCGTGATGATTGCAATTGCTGCCAGCACGTACAACAGCACGTTGAGCGTCAATGACGCTCCATATCCGCCGGTCATGTCGAAAATCAATCCATGAACTGTGGTAGCGATGGCTACGGTCAGCTGGCCGGTGGCGTTGATGACGGACAGCGCGCGGGCATAATCATCTCCCGGGAATACGCGGCGTATGCTCCAGGGAAGTGCAATCATGAGCAGGCATTGGCCGATTCCCGCCAGAAAACTTGCAGTGATCGCAACTTCCATATTGGCTCCGAAAAGCAGACTGAACCATCCTGTGGTTCCGATGGCGGCAAACAGCGTGATTGCGAATTGCGGTCTGACACGGTCCAGCGTCGAACCTATGGCAAGTTTGCCGACGCTGGCTCCAATCATGCGGGCCGTGACCACCCAAGCGGCCTGTGTAAGCGTGAGTCCGATGGAAATCCCGTACGCGGGAATATGCTGATTGATGCCGGATACGATTTGCAACAAAATCATGGCGGCTGACAGCAGCAGAAACGCCGGTGAACGAAGCATGCCGATGAGATGCCCGCTTTTCGTCCGTGTATCATGCGCAGGTTTGGCGTTTGGGGCAGACGCAGTGTCGAGTTTGCCATGTGGATATGGTTTAAGCAGGTAGGAGCAGGGGAGTAGCAGCACCATCAGCATCGCACCGGTCAGTAGATATGCCGATCGCCATCCATATGACGCGATGACGTGCGAAATCAGAGGATTGAATATGGCTCCTCCCAATCCTGACAAACAGCCGGTTATGCCAAGGACCGTGCCGAAATGAGTGGGAAACCATGCCGCAAGCAGAATGGGTGGCATCAGCGTTATCGGAATAACATAGGCGAGTCCCATCACAGCGAATGCGAGATAGAACTGCCAGAGGGCATACGCCCGACTGCAAAGCAGGAATCCCACGGCGCAGATACCAATGCAGCCGATAAGTGTGGGGCGCAAGCGAATGCGATGTGAAAAGCGACTGAACGCGGCCATGGAGATGGCACTGCAAATCAATCGAATCGATACGGTTAGGCTGACCTTGGCTTGACCCACATGTAAATCACGGCTGATGGCGTCGAAATACAGCCCTGAAGTGTTGGTGATGAGAGCGAAGCCGATGAAGGACATGGCGCAGCAGCCTACGAATACTGCCAGTGAGGAGCGGGTGGAGCGAATCCGTTCTTCCATAGCGTCCTTTCCTAGCTGGTCGTTGGGCGGTACCGTTTGAAGAACGTCGCCGCCTCTTTTACGATTTGCTGTGATTCCTCATTATGCTCCAGGCCGACCTCCTTGACTGCGAAGTCGTGTACGAGAGCGTGGTCAAGACCTTTCGGGAGTAATCGCAGTTCATAATCATGATGGCGGTATTGCAGGATTCTTGCGAATTCCAGAGTGTTGTCCGCGAGATAATCCTCGGTGCTGGTCTGCAGATAGAAGGGCGGAAGATTGCCATCAACTACAAGGCGATCGACATCAAGATAGGGGGAGATGCGAATTCGTTCCTTCAGCGTTGGAAAGTAGCCTTCCGCATAGTATCCCATTGCAGTTCCATGCACGCCTCCCTCGAAGCGATACATGCCGCTGCATCCTGCAATGGCGAGGATGCGGGCGGTTCCGCAGGCTTCCTTCATGCCAAGCTGTGACGCGACGACCGGTGAATGGAGTACGGCGGTGAGGTACAAGATAAGCAGGGTGGCCGCGGAATCTCCAATCAGAAACAGAGCATTCGTATCCATGCCATAGTCATGCGCGTGCTCATTCGTCCAGATAATTGCGTCAAGCGCATCGTGTAGTTGGCCTTGGAATCCAATTTGCGGGACCAGCCGATAGTTGGCATTGACCACGGCGAACCCATACTTCGCTAAATACATATCGCGACACATGGTATTTTGTTTGTCGCCATGGTAGAGACCCCCGCCATGGAAGTCGATGATGACCGGAAGAGGTTCATGTTGTGTTTCCGGACGATACAGGTCCAATTTGCGCAGTTGGTCCGGAATGCCATATGGGAGATCCGTCAGTACATGCACTCCGTTCGGCTTATGCTCTTTGGCGAGTCTGTCTGCGTCGCCGGCATGACGGGCGTTGGTGTTGGACTCAAATAATGCTTTCACCGGTTCGCTGAGCATATGTCACCACCTTGGTTGCGTATGATACGAATACTGTATGCCTGTATCTAGCGCGAACAGTCTAGGAGTTGCACATATGTGCAACCTACGATTCAGACAAGTATCCCAACTATTTCGTCAGTACGTCGAACGGCGGATTGCCTATGCGCTCATGACAGTGTAGATGTTGTCATGGGCTCCGACTTCACGCGCTATTGTGCACGGCTAGTCATTCGAATAGCTAGGAGTCCATCCCCCGTCCAACGTGCCGCCGTTTCATCGTATGATTTTGTTGTGTATGTTTACGATTATACAAATCGTAAACATACACAATAAAGTGGGTGAACGCGACGAAGGACGGGCATGCACCTGACGGCGTCAGCGATTCCTCTCCGCAAAATCGCACATACGACGCAGTCCCTTACGCAACTCATCCGCATCGCCGGCGTACGACAATCGCACGAATCCCTGCCCTTCCTCGCCGAATGCCTCGCCGGGCACCACGGCGGTACTGGCAGTGGGTGGTGAAAGGTATGGTGGAGGTCCGGTTCCTTGCTTTTGGCTGTGGCAGAAATCGTCTGTTTTGTGCAAAAACAAGCCTTTGAAATTGTCTATTTTGTGCATCTTGTGTCTTGAATGCTATATATTCCAATATATTTGCCGCCGATGAATCTGCCGCTGTACGCCTTATGGTGTTTGGCGGATGTGGCCGGCCTTGTTGCCGAGGACGACGAGCCTGATCGGCCGTTCACTATGCAGACGCAAGTTGTGTGACTGACATTGGAATTCATGTTCTGGTGGGGGATGTTGGCGAATAAATCCGCCGTCGGTGGAACGATGGTGATGCGGTAACACGTATGACGAGACGGACTGGAGACGAGGTACACACAACGTGAGAGAGGCAATGGTGTCGGATCAATCGCAGGACGAGGCGGAACAGCAGCCGAAAATCGGCAGAATTCCGGCGTTGATTGCTGCGGTGACCATCGTCGGCATCGCGATTGGTGCGGCCGCGGGCCTGCTCACGCTCATGCTGTACCAAGTCGAGCATTTCGCGCTCGGCTACATCGAGAATGCGCATGAATCCGGTCCGTTCAACGTGCCCGCCATCCGTCGTGCGATCTCCGTGACGGTCGGTGCCGCCATCGCGGCCGTGATCTGGTGGCTGCTGCGCACGCGTACCACAACAGTGCCATCCGTCAAGAAAGCCGTCGGTGGTGCGCTGATGCCGGTCTGGCAGACCATCGTACATGTGCTGCTGCAGATTTTTATCGTCGGTACCGGCATGTCGATCGGCCGCGAGGTGGCTCCGCGCGAGCTTGGCGCGATGTTCGGCCAACGATTCGCCCGCTGGGTGCGTCTCGACGTGAAAGACACGCGTATGCTGGTGGCCATTACCGCCGCGGCCGGTCTCGCGGGCGTCTACAACGCGCCGCTTGCCGGCACGTTCTTCGCGGTGGAGATCCTGCTCGCCGACGTGACACTCGAGACGGTCACGCTCGCGTTCGCATGCTCGGCGCTCGCCTCATGGGTGGCGAGCCTGGTCAAGGGCACGCACACGTTCTATTTGATTGGCGAGGCGGACAGCCTGTTTACCCCCGACTACATGGTGTTCGCACTGGTTGCCGGACTGATGCTTGGCGCCGCCGGCGCGCTGTTCCGCCGCGGCTCCCAGTGGGCGAGAAAACAGCCATCCGGAGCGGGCATTCTGTGGATGATGCCGCTCGCCGGCCTGCTGACGGGCGTTGTGGCGATTGTCGTGCCGCAGGTGATGGGCAATGGCCGCGCCACCGCGCAGCTGAGTTTCTCCTCGAAGGCCGATCTGGCCGTCATCCCGGTGCTGCTGCTGTCTTTTGTGGCCAAGGCGATCGTCACGTTGCTGACGATTCGTTCCGGCGCTTCCGGTGGCGTGCTGCAGCCGGGCATCGCATTGGGCGCTTCCGGAGGCGCGATTCTGGGCATTCTTTGGATGCAGGTGTTCCACACGAATTCGATCGGCATGTATGCGCTGCTGGGTGCATGCGCGCTGCTCGCCGCCTCGCAGCAGGCGCCGTTGATGGCGATTTGCCTGGTGATGGAGTTGGCTGACGCTCCGATCAACCTGTTCGTGCCGATCGGCCTTGCGGTGGCCGTCAGCGCGTTCACCGCCTCCCGTCTGGCCAAGCCGCTTGCCGCTTGGCATCTACCGCGGGCGAAAGCTGCAGATCGTTAGCCTTCGCATTGCCGTCTCGCAATCCTCACATGGACGCCATCCTCACATGGCCATCAGGCCGGTCTGGCGGGGAAGCAGCACGGTGAGCACGAACCAGTGGTCGTCGGTGCGGATCGTCACCTCGCCGCCGTACTGCTGCGCGATGTGCCGAATCGACTTCACACCGAAGCCATGCCGATGCTGATCGTCGCGCTTCGTGGTGCGCAGATTGCCTTCGGCATCTTTCTTCAGCCGCGAATCGTAATAATTCTCGACACGGACCACGGTGAAGGAATTCTGCTCGAACAACGCCAGTTTGATGAGCCGTTGTTCCGGATCGGCCAGCTTCGACGTGGCTTCGATCGCATTGTCGAGCGCATTGCCGAACAGCGATGCGATATCCATCGACGACATGTTGGACAAGAGCGACCCATCCGCCACGGCGGTGAAACTGATGCCGCGATCGGCGCAAGTGCGTTCCTTCGTGGTCAAGATGACGTCGAGCACGGGATTGCCGGTATGCTGCTGCGCGCTGTAGCGCTGCACCGACTTCTCCAACTGTTCGAAGCCGGCGGCCGCATGCTCCGGATCGACCTCGGCACGCAATGCCGCGATCTGATGCTTCAGATCGTGCGCAAGCCGACCAAGCGATTCGATGTTCTCCTTCGACTGCAGGTACTCCTGATGTTGGCTGTCCAGCTGCGCGTTGATTGACGCGATTTCCGCGCTCGCTTCAATGCGCCGAGCCTGCTCCTGTTGCGCGTATAGAATCGCGAATCCGCAGAAATCCACCAGTGTGCGGATAGGAAAAAATGCTCATGTTGATCTCGCTGCCGGGCAGAAAGCCCAGATTGCTCACCGCAAAGGCAGTCAGCGCCAACATGACCGCCGTCAGGGCGGCGCTGCCGCCGATCTGTAAGTGCCCGGCGGGCTGGGGACGGCGGTGCTGCAGATAGCACATAATGCCGAACAGCGTCCCATACACCAGCGCCAGCAGCAGCAAAGACAGCGGCTCCCATGGGCCGCGGGCGGGCCAGAGGGCGCAGTGCAGCTGCCACTCCACGCTGGCGGCCAGCTCCGCCAGAATGAACGCGCGGGCGCAGCTGTAGCCGGCTTCCAGTAAATTCATCTCCCGCGTGCCCCACAGATACAGGTACAGCCACGCGATGGCCGCGACCATGCAGGGCAGCCACCACGCCAGCGGCACACTGCCGGTAAGCTGCAAAAACACGCCCAGCACCGCGGCCCACCCCGCCGTGGCAGCATAGGTCACAGGCTTTGCAGCGCGGGGCGGCGCGGCCTGCGCGTAGACCAGCACGGCAAGAATCTCTGCCAGCGCCGTGTACAGCCGCGGGATGTCCGGCAGCGTCATCATGCGCCCTCACCCCCGATGTAGTCCGCCAGCGCGGCCAGAAACGCCCTGCGCTTGGGGCGCTGATCTGCAGCTCATGCGGGCCGACCTGCACCGTGTTCTGCTGCACGCCCGACACCTGCGCAAGATTCACAAGATAGCCGCTGTTACACCGCGCAAACAGACGGCCCGCCAGCTTTTACCTCCAGCGCCTTCAGCGCGCCGGGTAGCGGAGAAGTCGCCGTCCTCGGTGTAAAAATGGACGCGGTGGCCCTCACTCTCGATATAATAGATCGTAGCAGCGTCCAATCGGCGCATGCCGCCGTCCACCGGCACAGCCAGATAATGCCTCGTCCGCTTGGCCAGCTGGTTCACAGCCTTTTGCAGCTGCTGCGAGAACGCAAAGTACGGCACAGGCTTGAGCACGTAGTCCAACGCACCGACGGCGTACCCCTTGATGGCATACTGCGCCATGTTCGTAATAAAAATCAGCAGCACATCGCTGTCCAGCTCGCGGATACGGCGGGCAGTCTCCATGCCGTCCAGATGCTGCATCTCTACGTCAAGAAAAATTATGTCGTAGACCGGGCGGTAGTCCTCAAGGATTTCGACGCCGTCGGTGAACATTGTCACCTCAAACTGGGTGCCATACTGCCGCGTGTAGCGCTGCACATACCCCGCCAGCTGCTCCCGGACGGCGGCCTCATCCTCTACGATTGCAATGCGGGTCATCCGCAGTGCCTCCCCTTCTGTTTTTTCTTTAGTATAGCATATTGCCGCGGTGCATGGCAACAAGAATGACCCGCCCGAGCCGTTTGCGGCTGTTGTTGCATCTCCGGGAGGGATGATTTTCTCCCCTACTCTCCTACAAAACAAAAAGAGCCGCTGACTTGGGTTGAAGTCAGCGGCAAATGAAAGCACTCACACAAAGCGGCAATCATTAATAAAAGAGGGGCTGTTGCACATCGTTTTGGATGAAAGTGCAGAATCGCCCCTAAGAATTAGACATATAATCGAACAATAGGAAAAAAGCATGTGCATCACAGATCCATTGAAAATTTCTGATTTTCAAGGAAATCTGTTGCACATGCTTCTATTTTCACAAAAACATGCTTTTTATTTTTCGATTCTACGAATAAAAGAGGGGCTGTCACATGTGCAACAGCCCCTTGGCGCAGTAAAGCAATCCAAATCCGAACCATTTCCCTTTGATGCGGTTTCTGCCGCTTCTACAAAAGTCACGGTCTGTGTCCCTTCTTTATAGTTAAAGGTAATGAGAACCTTATCATCATACAGGTAAATCGCATTGATGAAGGTATCCACCAGTGCCTGCCGCTGGTCTTTCAGGCTCATGTCCAGCTTGCGAAACCGGAGCAACCAGGACCAGCTGAACTCCTCCGTGACCTTGGGCTTTGCCAGCTTCTCTTCTGCAATGCGGGCTTCAAGCTCACGCTTGGTTTCTTCCAGCTGCTCCAACCGCTCCTTGGTGGAGCTGGTCAGGATACCGGCCTGAATCGCATTGAGCATATTCTGGATACCAGATTCAGCATCCCGAAGCTGTTTCTCATAGAGGGGAAGGTTGGTGTTCTCCTGGTCTTGCAGCTCCATCACCTTGGCGATGATAGATTCCATGGCGGCATCGTCTTTGACAAGCTGCATCGTCTGGTTGACCACCAGATCTTCCAGCCACTGTTTACGGACGGTCTTTTTCTTGCAGCCCTTGTGCTT